>Ga0209788_1000035_pt1 | contig 42161 bp, 41 predicted proteins | sample WorMetLIZISLAND1_2_FD_187415 | JGI IMG/M metagenome (GOLD analysis project Ga0209788, IMG submission 187415) | Marine gutless worms symbiont microbial communities from Max Planck institute for Marine Microbiology, Germany - Olavius clavatus LIZARD... ...
TCCATGGTTACGACCCAATCCCACTTCACTCCCGGTACCCAGTCGTGGGTGCTCGCGTCCTGGTGCAGCATCATGCCCGGCCCGGCCGCGCGGGTGCGCCGCTTGCGGTGCTTGCCTCGCCCAGGTGCCTTCTGCACCACACCGGCCTCTTGCAGTCGGTTCTTGACCCAGGTTACCCCGAGCAGCCCCCGTCGCGTTGGTACCAAGCTGGAAAGGCTTGACGTTCCAGCCCGCATGTCGTCGACGGTAGCGCTCCACCAGCGCCATGACCTCACCCACTGACGCCCGCCGGTGCGAGACCTGCTCCAGGCGCTTGTCGATCAACCCGTGCAGACCCTCGTCCTCGTAGCAGTCAACATAGCGCCGAAAGGTCCGCTCGCATACCCCGAGCAGCCGGGCCTCCTGTCTCAGGCGGCCTGCTTGCCACCCCCATACGCCTCTTCAAATCTCATCTTCCGAATCTCCTGCAGCAAGTTCGTTCGGCTCGTTGGACACCTCCTCGGCGTCCAATGAAACCGGACACATCACGGGCTACAAGTCCGGACAGTTTATTTGCTCCCTACACGACGCATCGAAGCGCTGGGACCACCGACCAGGATGGCGCATTATATACCCGTTGCCCGCGAATATTCCGCCGTGATGCACGCCGCTATCGGGTACGAGAGATGGGCACATCGCGGCGGAAGATCCACGTGTGACGGGTATGCTCTCCGAGCGGCACGAGAACGCGAGAAACGAAAACGAGATCCTTACGGAAAAGCCGCCTGAACTCGGTTCTTCCGCTGCCGCAGAATCGGTCCACGGGATCGGTCCGCTTGAAACCGGAGCGTCGCCATTGTTCGCGAAACCCGAAATGGGGTCCGTCCGATTTCAGGTGCGAAAAATTAGGCGACGGCCATGGCCTTCGGCGGCCCGCGTTCGTCCTGCGTCCGTCCCGGCGCGCACTCCGCGCGGCGCCAGGACTCCCACAATGACTGGACGCCGTATCGCATGGCCGAGCCTACGCGGGGGTCGTCGCACTCTGCTCGTCGCTTACGCTCCCTCGCTTTCCTGTGCTCCTCCAACGCTTTTTTGCCGCCAATGAACGCAAATCAACGCCAATCGGTCGAGATCGGCCCGCTATCAGCGACGCTTCCTGGCCCCTTAGAGCCTGCCTTTTTAGACAGGCCTTTCCAGATAAAGCCTTCGGAAACAAAGCGTTAATTTTTATAAAGCCGCCTATCGTAGGGGAGGACCGTCTCTATAACCTTTATTTGCGGCCATTTGCGGCTGAAATTTCCATAAAAACCCTGCTTGCCAAGGTTACCGGTAATCCGTACTCACAACGGGTAACTGATAGCAGCTATTTCAGTCCCTCGGCGTGCTTAAGCGTCTGAAATCGCCAAGCCATTGCTTCCTATCGAATGATTATTCGGTAGCCCTGGGTCTCGACCGAATGGTGGATTTGCTGTCTGGCACTATGTAGGGCATCCCAGGCCATCGCTAACGGGCACCGAATTCCATCCTTGGAATTTTTCCGGGTGCCTCGAAATCCGAATCGTTCAGGCCCGTGGATGATGACGGGCGTGGAACTCCTCGAGCCTTGCATTTGCCACATGGGTGTAAATCTGGGTGGTGGAAAGGTCGCTGTGACCCAACAACATCTGCACCACCCGGAGATCGGCCCCGTGGTTGAGCAGATGGGTGGCGAAGGCGTGACGCAGGGTATGCGGCGATAGTGGGGTGCTGATACCTGCCGCCGAGGCATAACGCTTGATGAGCTGCCAGAAAGCCTGGCGCGTGATGCAATCGCTGCGGCGGGTGGGAAAGAGAAAGTCGCACAGGCGTCCACCAACTAGGTCTCGGCGCGGTCCTTGCAGGTAATCCTGCAACCAGGACAAGGCCTCCTCGCCCAGGGGTACTAGGCGTTCCTTTCCCCCCTTCCCGGTTATCCGTACGACGCCCTGGATTAGGCTTACCTGCTGCTGTGTCAGCTCCACCAGCTCCGATACCCGCAGCCCGGTAGCGTACAGGACCTCCAACATCGTGCGGTCACGGTGACCACGGGGATTGTCCGTATCCGGTGCCCCCAACAAGGCTTCGACCTCGCCCTCGGTAAGGGTCTTGGGTAGCGGTCGGCCCAGCTTCGGGGCCTCCACTCGGGCACTGGGATCGACGCTAATGGTACCTTGATGTAACAGATGCCGGTAGAACTGGCGCAGGCAGGAGAGCAACCGGGTGGAAGAGCGCGGCCTACGACCACGGCAGGAAAGTAGGGTCAAATAGTCCAGCAGGTCACTGCGGTGGGCCGCAACCAAGCCTCGTCCGCGCTCCTGAGCGAGCCAAGCGGCGAATGCCCGCAGATCGGACTGGTAGGCGGCCAGGGTGTTCGCGCTCAGACCACGCTCCATCCACAGGGCATCGGCAAAACGCTCGATGAGATCCTGCTCGGCAACGGTCATTATGCGGGAGACCGACCAAGCCGTGAGTCGGATACCGGGCAATCCATCAAATTGACCGCGTGGAGCGCGGCGATGGCTCCGGTGGCAACGCCCCCTCGTGACGCAGCAGCCACTCCTTGAGCTTGAGCTTGGGACCGCCGGAGCTGCCAGCGAAGCCACCGAGACCTGTGCCGGCAACGACACGATGGCAGGGTACGACAATCGGACAGGGGTTGGCACGGCAGCCCCCCCCGATGGCGCGGGCACCGGTCCCCAGAGTTCGTGCCAGCGCACCGTAAGTCACCGTACTCCCGAAAGGGATCTCCCGCAACGCCGTCCAGACACGTTTTTGGAAGGTCGTTCCCCGCAGATTTAGGGGCAACACGATGTTGTGGCTTGCGTCTTCGAAATAGGCCGACAATTGCTCCCGGACCCTGGCCGGCAGCTTGGCATTTTCCCGGATTGTCGAGGCCGGTTCCGGATCCAATTCGCACAGATAGCCATCCTCCAGGGTGACCCCGATGGACCCTATCGGAGTCTCGACCAATGCCTTTATCATACTCATGATCCATAGCTACTCAAGGGCATCTTATTGACATGATAGACAGAGTGGTCAAAACTTTGGAGCGGAAAACTATGGGGGCTGTCAGGATATTGTGGCCGCTCTTGTCGACCATATATCGGCTCTGCCGTTTACGGGCATCCTGTCAGTACCGAGCCTTCCCGCCAGTACCGAGAGACTATCAGGGACAGGGGCCTTGAAAAATTTCGTCCTTGGAATTTTTTAAGTCACGGAGCGTGAATATATCGTTCCGCTTCCGGCTTTCAAGCACTTATATGCCTGCAAGCTGGCAGGGCATCCCCGTCCTGCACAGGCACCGTGAATTTTTTAAGGTGCCCTACCGATCCCACTTACAGCTGCCAGGTTCGTCGCGAGCCGGCCTTGCGAGTCAATCAGATGAATAAAGTTGCGCGTATCTTGGTTCCTTTGTTTCCCACCGTGGCCCTGCTGGGTTGTGGAGAGCAAACGGTCAGCTACCATGCCGAGGTGAGGCCCTTCCTCGACAAATACTGCATGCACTGCCATGGCGAGGGCGGCGAGGGCAGCAAGGCCAGTGGCCTGCGCATGGATGACTACGAGAGTCTCATGAAGGGAACCGTCCACGGCCCTGTCGTCAAGCCGGGAGACAGCTTCACCAGCGCATTTGTCATGTTGGTAGAAGGGCGAGCGGATTCCTCATTGCTCATGCCCCATGACAGGGACAAGGTACCGACCCAAGCCGAAATCGAGTCGATCAAAGTCTGGATCGACCAGGGTGCACGGAACAACTGATAGCAAGGGTACCTTGAAAGACTCGAGGTACCTAATGCAAGGCAGGAATGCTCCGTCAATCTTCAAGGGGTGCGGTTCTTCTGAAACGACGCGGAGAAACCTGGAAACAAAGGCTCTGCCGACCGTAGGGTGACTGCGCCCACCATTGGGCTTACTCGATATTTTCTTCTTTGCCGCAAATGAACGCGAATGAGCCGAAAAATACTCGGTTGAGGTTCGCGCTCGGCCAGCTCGACGCACAAGTCGTTCTCGTACACGGACTCCAAAAACCCAGGACCCGTAACTATTCAGCTACTCCAATTGGGGCATTGAGGGGCGGCCCTGGAAGGTCAGGACGAGCGAGTTGAACATATCGTCGGATTGTTTGCGGAGAGTTGAGAGGTAGGAGCGGATGATGGCAAAGTCTTCGGTGCTGGTATTGGAGCGGAAACAACCGGGGACTTTCTGCTTGAGTTTGGGCATGCGAAGGTCGCGTTCGGCCGGGTTGTTGTCAAAGGGAACGCGCAGGTCGGTGAGGAAGCGCAGGACCTCGTTGCGGCGCTCGCGTAGCCGCCGAATGAGGTTGCCGGCCGGGGATTGTCTGACCCGCCCGCAGGTGCCAGGATGGCGGGGACGGGGGGGATTGCCGGCTTCGGCGGAGGAGCCCAGGAAAGCGAGGGAGCGTAAGCGACGAGCGGAGTGCGACGACCCCCGCGTAGCCGTAGGGTCGTGCATTTCGTCGGAGTGCGGCGCGTGAGCGCCGGTGGAGACGAAAGGCCAGGCCATGCGATACGGCGTCCAGTCATTGCGGGAGTCCTGGTGCCGCGCGGAGTGCGCGCCGGGACGGACCCAGGACGAACGCGAGCCACCGAAGGCCATGGCCGTCGCCTGATTTTGTGCACCCGAAATCGGACGGACCTCATTTCGGGTTGCGCGAAAAATGGCGACGCTCCGGCATCAGCTCGGGCTCCAAGCTTCCTTCGATATGGAGGTGCAGCTCGACCTTCGGCAAGCCTCGATAAAATCCCTTGAGACATCCATAGGTATTTTCTTCTTCACGGAAGAATCGGCAAGGATGGATTGCGGGTACATCGGCTACCAGCCGCTCTGGCCGGCAACCGGTAGCTGGTAACCGGCAACTATTTTCCAGGTACGCTGTGCTTTGCCCGGCCTAGGCTACTTGATTACTCCGGGTGTCGGCATGAGCCGCCCCGCTCAATTCCGCCGTTGCCTGCATGGTGGTCTTGCCGTCCGGTCCCTGGGCCTCCAATGCCACCGTATCACCTTCCGGCCGACCGATGAGCCGGAACGGATACAGGTTGAACAGTGGTGCCCGGCCCTGGAAGCTGAACTCGGCGATCCGTTTGCCGGGACTGTATCTCCCCGTCAACCCGGCGAGCATCACCGCGGTGAGGGGGCCATGGACAACTAGGCCCGGATAGCCTTCTTCCCCGAGGGCATAGGGGCGGTCGTAATGGATGCGGTGGGCATTGAAGGTGAGGGCGGAGAACCGAAACAGTAGGACAGTATCGGGCGTGATCTCCTCGACCCAGGCCCCGTCGGGGACCTCGGGCGGGGAGGCCAGGGGTATAGGTTCGGGGATTCGCGGCCCCGGCTCCTTGTAGACGATGTCCTGCTCTTCTTCGATGCGAATCCGGTCGCCCTGCAGGATCCGATAGCGCACGGTGACGAATACCAGCTTTCCGGCCTTGCCGGATTTCTCCGTGACCGCCAGGATTTCACCCTCGCGCACCGCCGTCCCCCCGATGGTGAGCGGTTGGATGAACTTGGTTCGAGCCCCGGCGAACATGCGCCGCGGTAGGGTGACGGGCGGGAAGAAGCCACCCCGCTTGGGGTGGCCATCGTAGTCGATTTGGGAGCGGGGGGCTTGGGGTAAAAAGTAGAACCAGTGCCACAGGGGGGGCAGGGGGTTGCCATGGGTCATGGCTTCCCCGTCCAGATCCAGCATAGCAGCCGCGGCCTGGGCCGGAAATTCAGAGATGATTTCGGTACGGGTCTCCTGGGACCCGATCCAGTCGGTCAGGGGTTTGTTTCGATCGTTCATCTAAGGAATCTCCACCGGTCCAGCCACTAGCCCCGCATCACGCAAGCGGCCGATCTCGGCATTGCTCAGTCCCAGGTCTTGGCTCAGGATCTCGTCCGTATGCTCGCCCAGCAGCGGGGCCCGGCGCGGGGGCTCACGGGTAAAGGCACCGAAGTCGAGGGGCGAACCCGGGACCAAGTAACGGCCGATACCAGGCTGCTCGATCTCGGAGAACATGGGGTTGGTGGTGGAGACCCTGGAGTCCTCCGCCACCATCTGGCGGAAGGTCCGGTAGGGCCCCCAGCAAACACCGGTGCCCGTGAAGGTCCGTTCGATCTCCGCCAGGGTGCGTTGGGCACACCAGTCCCGGATGGGTACCGAGATCTCCTCGCTGGCGAGGAAGCGGTCACCTTCCTGTTTGAAGTCGAGCCCCAGCTTGGCCGCGATGGCACCGATCGCATCGCCGAGCCCAGTGACCTCGAGTAGCTCCTTCCACATGTAGCCGGTCACTACGACGACATAAAGCCAGCGCCCGTCGCTGGTCTCGAACTCGCTGCCGTAGGCACCGTAGAGGTAGTTACCGTAGCCCTTTCGGTCTTCCTGGTTGATCTGCGCTTCTTGAATGAATCCCAAATGCCCGGTCATGGCGAAGGCGATGTCGGACAAGGCCAGCTTGACCAGTTGCCCTTGGCCCGTGAGCCGTCGATGTCGCTCGGCGGCCAGGATGGCCAGGGCTAGGTTGACCCCGGCCAGGGCGTCCCAGGCCGGGAGGACATGATTGACCGGGCGCAGCGGACCCTCGGCATGGTGACTGCCGGTGACGAAGGGGAACCCGGCGGCGCAGTTGACCGTATAGTCCACGGCCGAGGTCCCGTCGGAGCTGCCGAGCAGGTTAGCCATGATCAGGTCTTCCCGGCGTTGCTTGAGCGCCTCATAGCTTATCCAGCCCTTGTCGGCCCGCAGGTTGGTCGAAAAGATCCCCTTGCCCTCGCCAGGGACGGCGATGAGCTCGGCCAAAAGCTCCTGCCCCTCCGGCTTGCCGGTATCGATGGCTAGGGACCTTTTGCCCTTGTTGAGACCGACCCAGTACAGGCTCTTACCGTCTTTGGTGATGGGCCAGCGGCGGGCGTCGATCCCGCCACGAATGGGGTCGAAGCGGATGACATCCGCGCCGAGTTGGGCCAGGGTCATGCCACCGAGGGGACAGGCGACGAAGGCCGAGGCCTCGACGACACGGAGACCTTCCAGGATCTTGAACATGAATGTCCTCCGGTACTAAGGTGATTTCCGAAAAATCTCATACCATACAAACTGGCCGGATGAGGATATCCCACTTAGGCCGCTTCGGATTTCGTTCTAACCGAGCCTCCACCACTTGCCTGGCCTGTTTGGAGAGGGAGATTCGGGAGATTCCTTTTTTTAGACCTTACGATTCTCCAGTGCTGTTCCAGAATCCCCCAGCAACGTTCCACCGGATTGTATTGGCTGTGGTAGGGCGGGTAGTACAGCAACTGGATGGGTTTACCGATGTAATCGGCGAATTCCACTAGGCGTTTGAGAAATTGCGCGCGCCGACCGTTGCTTTCCAGCCCGTTATCGGCCTTGATCTGGAAAAGCGAGAGCCCGTCACGTTCCTCGGATGATTGGCGTTTCTACCACCCGTAGAGACTGTTTACGATGAAATCGCTGGTCTTTGCCGAACTCCTGAAGATTATCTGTAAGTCCTCGGTATTTTCGTTCACCACCCCAAGGGTATTTCTTCTGACATTCCATATCGTGGTCATATCACCCGGTTGTCGCTTCGGGTCTTACCACCATGTTTCCGGGTGCCTAGCTTTTGTCGCGGAGATTGGTGAAGATGGCGTCGGTTTCCGGGATTTTTTTGGGGCTTGGCCTTGACCACCGGACGCAGCCGGTAGCCGTTGCGGTTGAGCACTTCGGCCATCGTGCTGGCCGAGGGCAGCTCCTCTTCGGCAAAACCTTGGGCGCGTAGCTGTTTGAGGGCTTCCGCGGCGGTCAGGCGAGTGAACGATACTGTGGTTTGGAAAGTCGGGTCTTGTTGCGAATGGGCTTGCGCTAACGCCCATAGGGCTTTGGCCACGACCGGATGCTTCTCTTCCCACCGCTTATCGCCGGAGAAGGCCGACTGCGTACTCAAACAAACCACGCCCGTGCGTTTCTCGTGCAAGCCCACCTTCACCGTTCGGCGGCCCATCCAAACACTACTTCCGCCTGCCGAGGACTCCCGGCACAGTACTTCAACGCCATCGCCGCCTGGAACGCCCGCTTCTTTGCCCCAGCATTTTGGACGCCGCAAGCTTGATACCCTCTCGATGAGCCGCATCAAGAATCGATTGGTTTGTAGGAACCGTGTTTAGAGTCATCCAGGGCAATCTTTTATATTTAACAAAGAGCTATCATTATCGCACGCAATGGTAGATGTTTTTTCGTAAACCGCCTTGGTGCTGGCCCGGTGCCTCGAAGACAAACAAGCGGACTAGGTTATCCTTCATCTTCGAGAGCGCATTGGCGAGGCCTACCCGGTAGGCGAGCCTGCGGTCTTGGTGCGGATGATCGGCAATCGCTTGAGCAACCCAGGTGAGAACGGCGACTAGGTTCAGCACAAAAATCTTGGCGTAGAAATCCGGCTTTCTTACGGATTGTGTGGGTAGGATAGAAAAGCAAACCATCCTTGCTTCACGGCCTGGGCGATGAGACCGGAGAAGTTCTCGATTTCGAGCCGGTATTTCTCGAGTCATGGCCTTCCTCCACGTCCCCAGCCCGGTCGCTTTCGTTTTCCAGGATCTCCCGGATCCCGATGTCCTCTTTAGAGTAGCTCCGATAGAAAGCCTTCCAGCACCTCGTAATTGGCCTTGCTACGCAGCAACCGCTTCAGTGCCCAGTCGAAGCTGATGAGTTTTCTCGGGTTCATCGTCAGGTCGGGATCGCTTCAAGATAGAGTACCCACTTCTTCCCGTATCAACTGTGTATATTGCATGATCTTTCCTACGGGCTCACCGGCTCGTTCCATGATCCTTACCATTTCTACCCGGCCTTCTTTTATCCCTTCCTCCACCCCTTTCTTCTCACCATCCATTCGGCCATCCACAAAGCTGGAGTGATACATACTGGCCGGAGCGTCGCCATTGTTCGCGAAACCCGAAATGGGGTCCGTCCGATTTCGGGTGCGAAAAATTAGGCGACGGCCATGGCCTTCGGCGGCCCGCGTTCGTCCTGCGTCCGTCCCGGCGCGCACTCCGCGCGGCGCTTACGCTCCCTCGCTTTCCTGTGCTCCTCCAATAATGTTTCCGGGTCCCCTCAAGCTAACGGGGAGGACGATTCGGGTGCGACTGGGTCGAGTTTCCAAATATCCCGATTGTAATCGGCGATGGTACGGTCGCTGGAAAAACGGGCACAGCAGGCCGTGTTGATGATGCTCATATGGGTCCAGCGATCTTGATCCCGGAAGACCTGAGCGGCTTGCTGCTGGGCGTCGATGAAACTGCGGAAATCGGCCAGCGTCATCCAGGGATCGTTGGGACTGCGCATTGAGCCGATGATGGCATCGAAGAACCCGGGCTCGAATTGATTGAAATGGGCACTATCGAGTAGCTGCATGACACGGCTCAGGTCCTCGTCTTCGCGGATGATTGCCTCCGGATCATACATCTTGCGGGTGATTGCGACCTCCGCTTCCGTAAGGCCGAATAGAAAGAAGTTTTCTTCACCCACTTCTTCAAGAATCTCCACATTGGCTCCGTCCAACGTGCCGATGGTAATAGCACCGTTCATCATGAACTTCATATTGCCGGTACCAGAGGCCTCCTTCCCAGCGGTGGAGATCTGGGATGAGAGATCGGTGCCCGGTGCAATGACCTCCATCGCCGAGACCCGGTAGTTGGGAATGAAGGCTACCTTCAACAGATCGCCGACCGCAGAATCTTTGTTGACGACCTCGGCCACATTGTTTATGAACTTGATGATTCGCTTGGCCAACCAATAGCCGGGGGCGGCCTTGCCACCGATGAAGACGCAGCGCGGCGTCCAGTCGGCCGTATCCCCCCGTTTGATGCGGTCATAGAGATGGATCACATGCAGCGCATTGAGCAGTTGGCGTTTGTATTCGTGGACCCGCTTGACCTGAACATCGAACAGCGCATCGGGATCACAGCTTATGCCGCAGTCCCGCTCGATCATCGCGGCCAGGCGCACCTTGTTGCGGCGTTTGACTTCCTGCCAATGGCGCCGAAAGCTTGGGTCCTCGGCCTTCTTCTGCAGATCCTCGAGTCGGGTCAGGTCGACTTCCCAGCCCGCACCCAAAGCCTTGGTAATCAGCTCGCTCAGACCCGGATTGGCCAGGGCCAGGAACCGGCGCGGGGTTACCCCGTTGGTCTTATTGTTGAACTTCTCCGGCCACAGCTCATAGAAGTCTTTGAACAACCCCCCTTTCAGTAGCTTGGTGTGCAGTGCCGCGACGCCGTTGACCGAGAAGCTGCCGACGATGGCCAGATGTGCCATACGTACCTGGGGATCCTCGCCCTCCTCAATGATCGACATCCGCGACTGGCGCTCGGTATCCCCCGGCCAGCGGTTGGCTACTTCGGAGAGGAACCGAGCGTTGATCTCAAAGATGATGTCCAGGATCCGCGGTAACAGCTCGCCGAAAATGCGCACTGGCCAACGCTCCAGTGCCTCGGGTAACAGGGTGTGGTTGGTATAGGCCATGCAGCGGGTGGTAATCGCCCACGCCGGGTCCCATTCCATACCGTGTCTATCCATCAGCAGGCGCGTCAACTCGGCGACTGCTACCGCGGGGTGCGTGTCATTGAGCTGAAAACAGTTCTTTTCCGCAAACGAGGCGAAGTCTTTCCCCTGGTCCCGCCGCCATCGCCGCATTACGTCCTGGAGTGCCGCCGAGGTCAGGAAATACTGTTGGCGCAGGCGCAGCTCTTTGCCGCTCTCGCTGGCGTCGTTCGGATACAGGACCTTACTGATCGTTTCCGCATGCATGCGCCCCGCGACGGCCTCGGCGTAATTGCCGGCATTGAACTGGGCTAGGTCGAACTCTTCCACCGCGACCGCCTTCCACACTCGTAGCGTATTGACCGTGCCGTTGCGATATCCGGGAATCGGGATGTCATAGGGTACTGCCAAGACATCGTCGGTATTCGTCCAGCGCATCCGGAAACCCCGGTCGCCATTATCGACCCGTTCCACCTGCCCCCGAAACTTGATGCGTTGCATGAACTCCATGCGTTCCAGCTCCCAGGGGTTGCCGCAGGCCAGCCAGTGATCGGGTTGCTCCACCTGCTCGCCATGTTCGATCCGCTGCCTGAAGATCCCGTAGTCATAGCGGATACAGTGGCCCATCACCGGTAGCTGCAAGGTGGCGCAACTGTCTACGAAGCAAGCCGCCAGACGCCCCAACCCCCCATTGCCTAGACCGGCGTCACGCTCGACCTCCATCACTTCATCAAGCTGCAACCCCAGAGTGCTTACCGCCTTCTCGACCTCTTCCTGAATACCCAGATTCAGCAAGGTATTGCCGAGGCTGCGTCCCATCAAAAACTCCAGGGACAAATATTGGGTACGTTTGCACTTCTTATCTTGATAAGAGTAGTGGGTGCTCTTCCAACGCTCCATCAGCCGGTCTCGCAAGGCGACGACCAGGGCTTCATACACATGGTGGGCCGAGATCGAGTGCTTGTCGCAACCCAGGGTATGGTTGAAATGACGCCGTATATCGGCGGTAATGCTAGCCGCATCCATCCCCAACTCATGTTCGGTGATCAGCAGTGATTCGGGCGGGGGTATCCGGCTCTTCTCTTCTTTCGCCATCGAACAATCCTCTCTGGTGTTTTTGCGCATTATTGTTTTCGGCCTGTCCAGGTTCTACGAACATCCCGAAGAAGAACCTGAACCGCGGTTCAACCGCGCCAACCGGGATGGATTTGAGATGTTAGCGGCGACGCTGATAATGGGCAAGACTGCAACTGAGGAGCCCCCGTCGTAAGGCCGCTTTGAAACACCGAAAGGCTCTCCTTGTTGAAGGTTCTCTCGGGCTGATTCGGGGTCGGGTGATCACTTGGATTCCTAATCTCATCTGTCGGGAAACAGCCGGGGGCCTCGGATTTTTCCCAAGTACTCGATTCGAGACTCGAAGCATTCCGGAGGCCGGAGCGTCGCCATCGTTCGCGAAACCCGAAATGGGGTCCGTCCGATTTCGGGTGCACAAAATGAGGCGACGGCCATGGCCTTCGGCGGCCCGCGTTCCTCCTGCGTCCGTCCCGGCGCGCACTCCGCGCGGCACCAGGATGCCCGCAATGACTGGACGCCGTGTCGCATGGCCCGGCCTTGCGTCTCCGCCGGCGCTCACGCGCCGCACTCCGACGAAACGCCGACCCTATGCCTACGCGGGGGTCGTCGCTCTCCGCTCGTCGCTTACGCTCCCTCGCTTGCCTGTGCTCCTCCAATGATCTCCTTCAGGGTACCCGGTAAATCGCTACCGATTATCCGTCGGTCAGTGCGTGGGCATCCGTAATCGCCTTGGCGATGGTCTCGCTGTGGACAATTTTCGATTCCTTGGGCACGGCCTTTCTGGCTAGTCCGAACAGGACCTTGCCCGGACCGATCTCGAAGAAGGTATCGCAGCCCTCGGCGACTGCCGTCGCCAGGGTATTGGTCCAGAGCACCGGGCTGTCGATCTGCCGGATCAGATTGTCGGTGGTATAGGGGTGCGCCAACTGCCCGGTCAGGTTGGCGATAACCCTATGCCCGGTGGGATTCAGTGAGGTCTCTTCCAACTTGGGCGCCATTTCCTCCCGTGCTGGCACCATCAGGCTGGAGTGAAAAGGCGCGGAGACCGGCAGCGGCGTGCAACGGACTTTTTCGGCAGCAAGGGTCCGGGTAAGGCCCTCCACGGCTTCCTTGTGTCCCGAGATGGTCTGCTGTTGGGGTCCGTTGAAGTTGACGACCTCGACCGTGCCGAGACCCGGATCCACCGTCGCACACTTCTCGATCAATGCTTGCGGGTCCAGACCCATCACCGCGGCCATGGCCCCGGTGCCTTCCGGCACGACCTTCTGCATGGCCTGACCGCGCATGCGCACCAGCTCGACCGCCCGTGTGAACTCCAGCTTTCCGGCCGCAACCAGGGCCGAATACTCGCCCAAGCTGTGGCCCGCGAACAGGGTCGGGCTCAAATCCGTCTCGCGGGTCAGGATGCGCCACACGACTAGGCTGGTGGTAAGGATCGCCGGTTGCTGATTGGCGGTCAGCCGTAGCTCGTCTTCCGGACCCTCGAAGCAGAGCGCACTGAGCTTGCAGCCCAGCACCTCATCGGCCTCCGCAAAGGTCTTACGGGCAACCTCGAATTCGTCACACAGAGCCTTGCCCATGCCCACGGACTGTGACCCCTGACCAGGAAACATCGCCAAAATACTCGCCATGACTCGATACCTTAGTAGTTGTCATACCCATTGAATACCACCCGCCCCGTAGCCGTGCGGGTGTCGTTATCGGAAAATCGATAGAGGTCGATCAGGACCCGAGGTAACTATTCAGGACCTCTTGCCAAGAAGTAGGCTACGCATGTACCCATGGAACCATGCCTGAACAGCACGCCCTAACCCATTCTCCGGAAAGCCCTGACGACAGCGTGAACGGGTGGCGGAGCAAGCTGCGATCATTGAGCAGATGCATGAGCGCATTCAGGAACTCGAAGCACGTCTGGCTAAGGATAGCCACAACTCCAGCCGGCCACCATTCTCGGACTCACCGTTCAAGAAGCCACCACCACGTTCGCGGCGTCAACCCAGCGGGCGCAAGCCCGGTGGACAACCGGGTCGGCGCGGCGTCACCCGCTCCCTGGTCGATGACCCCGATCAGTGCGTGATCATCCCGCTGCCGGGGATCTGTGCGGGCCGGCGCGGCGGCACCGGGATCGCCACTACGGGGCTCGCAGAGCGACGCCAAGTGGTCGAGGTGGTGATCCAACGTGAGGTCATCGAGTACCGCATTGTCAGCAGGACTTATGCCTGCGTTGCGTGTGCCCGCAGGCACAATTTTGTGGTTTTGTGCGATGTCATCCCGGCGTTTTCTATGGCTGAAGAAAAGATTCAATCGGCTGTCAGGTACCCGAGTGACCTCACCGACGAAGAAGAGGAAATCCTTGAGCCCATCATCAACGAATTAAAATCCTATACCATCAGACGCCCATGAAAACGTGATCTTCGCGAACTCCTAAATGCCATTTTTTATTTGGATAAAACAGGTTGTCCCTGGCGGTATCTGCCGAAAGACTTCCCTCCCTACAAGCTCGTTAATTACTACTATACTAAGTGGACAGATAATCGTTGGCCAGAGAAAGTCAATACGGTGCTTCGTCAGCGGTTACGCCAAAAAAAGACCGAAAGCCAGATCCAACGGGAGCAATTATTGATAGTCAAAGTGTCAAGGGAACCCCGGAATCCTATGTAGAATCGGGATGTGACGGGGGCAAAGCCGCTCGTCAAGTCATTACAACTTGTTTTCGAGCCTCCATATCGTCAAAAAAATCCGGGGCGATCGTGCCTATTCCGGTGCGGACCTATCTAACTGGGTCTTGACCCAATTCGAGTGCCAGCGCGAAGTTGTTAGAAAGAAAAAAGGACAGCGAGGTTTCCACATTTTACCTCACCGCTGGGTGGTTGAGAGAACATTCGCTTGGTTGAGTCGATGGCGTCGATGGAGTAACGATTATGAACGGAAACCAACTTCGAGAGAAACTCAGGTTTATTTCGCATCCAGTCGTTTTCTTCTCCGGCAAATCTGTAATCATCAGACCCCCTATAAAATGGCTGTTCGTTGAGTTTCCATTATTAATAAATTTTAGACAGACTCTTAGCCGATTATTTTCGGCTCATTTGCGTCCATTCGCGTTCATTTCCGGAGCGTCGCCATTGTTCGCGAAACCCGAAATGGGGTCCGTCCGATTTCGGGTGCACAAAATGAGGCGACGGCCATGGCCTTCGGCGGCCCGCGTCCGTCCCGGCGCGCACTCCGCGCGGCACCAGGACTCCCGCAATGACTGGACGCCGTCATGGCTTGGCCTTTCGTCTTCGCCGGCGCTCACGCGCCGCAATCCGACGAAACGCCCGACCCTACGCCTTCGCGGGGGGCGTCGCTCTCCGCTCGTCGCTTACGCTCCCTCGCTTTCCTGGGCTCCTCCGCGGCAAAAAAGGAAATATCGAGTAAAGCCTAAGGGTGAGCATAGCCTACCCTCTGGTCAGCCGAGCCTCTGGTCAGCCGAGCCTTTGTTTCCAAGTTTCGCCGCGCCGTTTCAAAAGAGCCGCGCCCAATGAAGAAAAATTCCAAAGATGGAATCTTTCAAGGTCCTATCGAGTCGTTCAAGTGCCCTGATCGCGGGTCTCGATACCGTCGGCCTTCAGGTGAGCCTTGACGGATGCGATGGGGACTTCATTGCGGTGAAAGATGCCGGCGGCCAGAGCCGCCTCCACATCCGTGACCGCGAACACCTCGGAAAAATGCGCAACTTGGCCGGCACCGCTGGAGGCGATAACGGGGATAGTCACCGACCGGCTAACCGCTTCTATCAGCTCCAGATCGAAGCCGGCACCGGTCCCGTCCCGATCGATGGAATTGAGCAGAATCTCACCGGCACCCAGTCGCTCGCACACCCGGGCTAGCTCGACGGCATCCAGGCCCCGGCCCTCGCGTCCGCCCTTGATCGTGCATTGAAACCAGCAAAACCGTTCACCCTTGGGTCCCGGATTCTCGGTCCTTACCGTGTGATGGCGGGTCGCCTCCGGCGCATCGACAAAGACCCGGTGCGGATCGATGGAGATGACCACCGCCTGATTACCATAGACCCGGGCAATCTGCTCAATGGCGCTGGTACCGGTAGGGCGCCCGTCCTTCAGGAATTGCTCCACGGTCGTCACCGCATCGCTACCAATGGAGACCTTGTCGGCACCGGAACGGAAATAGGCCGCGGCCACATCCAGGGCCGAGTAGTGGCGGCCGTCCGAATCGGTGAAGGCGCGGATACCGCCACCGATGGTCAAGGGCACGAACACCTGCTCGGAGGCCCGTTTCAAGACCTCCAGCATAGGTTGATCCTGCAAGGGAAAATCGCGGAAGGCAGTAATATTGAGGAAGGTGATCTCATCGGCGCCCTCCTCGTAGTAGCGTCGGGCCAGATCGACCGGTTTGCCGAGATTGCGCACCTGTCCTTGCTCGCGTACATTGTACTGATCGCCCTTGGTTACTACTAGGTCGCCGGCATCGTTGGCGCGTACATCTAGACAGGCGACGATCCGCTTAGCCAGCTGCGTTTCCCGCCGATCCCGGTAAGGTGCGTTGGCCTTGATGGGCGCATCCGATAGGAACCGTTTCAGGAAACGCAGCCCGGCCTCTCCGCTCTTCTCCGGATGGAACTGGACTGCCGCGACCTTGCCTTTTTGCACCGCGCTGAGAAACGCCCCGCCGTAGTCGGTATCCGCGAGTGACCAGTCCGCATTGGCGGGCTCTGGCACGGCACGGTAGGAATGGACGAAATAGAGCTTCTCGCCGCGGTAGCCGTCGAACAGAGGCGAGTTCCGGCTTAGACGGACCTCGTTCCAACCCATGTGGGGGACCGAAAGACCGCCCGCGTCGAATCGTCGGATCTTACCGGGAATGAGCCCCAGCCCAGGGACGCCAGGGGATTCCTCGCTGCCCTCGAACAGGCATTGCAGCCCAATGCAGATACCCAGGAACGGCCGGCCGGCCTCCAGATACGCCCTGATCGGCTCCACATACCCCAAGGTACGCAGACGTTGCATAGCGGCCCCGAAGCTGCCCACACCGGGAAAGACCAAGCGCTCGGCCTCGAGAATATCCCCCGGTCGCGCAATGTCGGTCAGGACATACCCGAGCTTACCGATGGCATTGCGCAAGCTGCGTACATTGCCGGCACCATAGTCGATGAGGGAGATCATGGGATGACAGCCTGTCAGGTAAGTGGGGAAAACGTCGTTTCAAGATTCGCGGTGTTCTGATCTTGTAGCTGCCGAATAAAGAGAACCTCGAAAAACCGCCTCCCTGGGGTTTTTCACGATGCTCACTACACTGGACACGACAAAGTTAAAACACTACCCGAGATTCCTTATGGGGGAGCATGAATTATTCAAGCGGCTCTACGGTCTAATTGCGTGGTGAATGGCCGGCCTCGAATTCGAGTGCCAGGGAGTCGATACAGTAGCGCTGTCCGGTCGGCTCAGGGCCATCCTCGAAGACATGGCCGAGGTGGGAGCCGCAGCGGTCACAATGGACCTCCACCCGCGATAGGCCCAAGCTCCTACCCGTCTCCGTGCCGATGGCATTCTCTCCGGCCGGCCGTTGAAAGCTTGGCCAGCCACTGCCGGAATCGTACTTATCCTCGGAGCGGAAGAGTGTCTCGCCGCAGCAGACACATCGATAAATGCCCTGGGCCTCATGGTCGTAAAAGCGGCTGGTGAAGGCCGGCTCCGTACTCTTGCGCCGACACACTTGGTATTGCTCCGGCGTCAACTGCACGCGCCACTCGGCATCGGTCTTCTCGACCTTATGATTCATTGGGAGACTCCTCGAACGATCGATGCGAGTATACTCGGCCCGATGCGGGTAGACATACCCGATCGCACCTTGAAAAACTTGGCTCTCTTACAGATTGTGTGGGTAGGATGGAAAAGAAAACCATCCTTGACAGGCTGGATAGGCGCAGAAGAGGGATCTGCAAGAGGGGATCGGGGCGTTTTGGCCGCGAGGCCACGCATCACGGCGAACTCAGCAACAGCAGGACATTAGGCTTGATCCGCCGGATGCCCCGATCCCCTCTTGCCCACATTGTGTTGTGCCCATCCAGCCTGCCGGCCTGTCTAAGGACGCAACCGCTACGCGGTAGTTCCCTTTTCCTCTCACACCAAACGCAAGAGAGCCGAATTTCTCCCCCTTTAAATAAAAGAAGCAAAATTCCGAGGATGGCATTTTCCCATTCTAATGCAAGACCCCCGAAATCCCCCCAACCCGAAGCTACTCCGATGAGCCAGATCCACACCCGACAAGACTCGTTTCACGACCCGTCCCTGGTCGCGGCCCGCAAGGACCTACTGCGCACGCTGCGTACCTTTCTGCCCGAGGACACCATACTAGAGCGGGAAGAAGAGCTCCGCCCCTACGAGTGCGATGCCCTCTCCGCCTATCGGCAACTCCCGTTATTGGTGGTGCTACCCCGTACCCTCGAAGAGGTCCGGCGCATCCTGCGCTTGTGCCATGAGCGCAAGGTACCGGTCGTCGCCAGGGGCGCCGGGACCGGGGTATCCGGCGGCGCCTTGCCCCATGCCGAGGGCGTGCTGCTCAGCTTGGCGCGCTTCGATCGCATCCTGGATATCGACCCGATCGGCCGCACCGCACGGGTACAGCCGGGGGTGCGCAACCTAGCCATCTCCGAGGCCGCGGCCTCCTTCGGCCTTTACTATGCCCCGGATCCATCCTCTCAAATTGCCTGCACCATCGGTGGCAACATCGCGGAAAACTCCGGCGGCGTACACTGCCTCAAATACGGGCTGACGGTGCATAATGTGCTGGCGATCAAGTTCGTGACCGTGGATGGTGAGCTGATCGAGATCGGCGGCCAAACCCTGGATTCACCGGGCTACGACCTGTCGGCCCTGTTCATCGGCTCTGAGGGAATGCTCGGTGTGGTGGTCGAGGTGACCATCCGCCTCCTGCCGGTACCCGAACAGGCGCAAGTCGTATTGGCCGCCTACGACGATGTGGAAAAGGCTGGGCAAGCGGTCGGCGATATCATCGCCGCGGGCATCATCCCGGCAGGTCTGGAGATGATGGACGGTCCCGCCATCGCCGCCGCCGAGGCCTTCGTCCACGCCGGCTACCCCACCGACGCCGCCGCCATGCTGCTGTGCGAGGTGGACGGCAGCGAGCAGGAAGTCGTCGCCCACATCACCCAAGTCCGGGAGCTGCTGCTCGCCAGCGGTGCCACCGAAGTGCGCACCGCCCGCGACAATCAGGAACGCATACGTTTCTGGCAGGGTCGCAAAGCTGCCTTTCCCGCCGTGGGCCGGCTAGCCCCCGACTACTACTGCATGGATGGCACCATCCCCCGGCGCCGACTGCCCGACGTCCTGCGTCGTACCGCGGAGCTCTCTGGGGAATACGGCCTGCCGATCGCCAATGTTTTCCATGCCGGCGACGGTAACCTGCACCCCTTGATCCTCTACGATGCCAACAAGCCCGGGGAGCTGGCACTCACCGAAGAGCTCGGCGGCAAGATCCTGGAGCTATGCGTCGAGGTCGGCGGCACCATCACCGGCGAGCATGGTGTGGGCATCGAGAAGATCAGCCAGATGTGTGTCCAATTCACCAAGGAAGAGCTCGAGCAATTCATGGCGGTCAAGCGGACTTTCGATCCGCACGAGCTTTTGAATCCGGGCAAGGGCATACCGACCCCTCGGCGTTGCTCGGAGTATCGCCAGCTACCCCCCCAGGCTCGGGGATACGAGCATAAGCACGGTCACGATAGGGTACCTCGGAGGAGCACAGGAAAGTGAGGGAGCGTAAGCGACGAGCGGAGTGCGACGACCCCCGCGAAGCGTAGGGCCGAGCCTTTCGTCGGAGTGCGGCGCGTGAGCGCCGGCGGAGACGAAAGGCTCGGCCATGCGACACGGCGTCCAGTCATTGCGGGAGTCCTGGCGCCGCGCGGAGTGCGCGCCGGGACGGACGCAGGACGAACGCGGACCGCCGAAGGCCATGGCCGTCGCCTAATTTTGTGCACCCGACATCGGACGGATCCCATTTCGGGTTTCGCGAACAATGGCGACGCTCCGGTTTGAAACGACATCGGGCGTCGAAAATTCGAGAGTCGAGGCCGGTGCATCGGACACCTTGTGGAGCTTGCGTACCGCCCCTATCACGCCGCCTCGTGGATTCGAAAAGCTCCGTGGCTAGGTTGATCGCACCGGCGGTGATTGCCTAGGGGCAGGCTGCGGCCTACCAGAAAATATCGAGTAACGGCTGCGGGGAGAAAATTCAGCCGCAAATAAACGCCAATGAACGCAAATGTATTCAAAAAAGTCGACGAGGATGACCCCACCTCTCGGCGTGTTCTCGGATGTGTATTTGAAGTCGGCAACGTCTTAGGTCCTGGGTCTTTAGAGTCCGTGTACGAGAAGGCTTTATGGTCAAATTGGCCGAACGCGGATCTTAACCAGGTATTTTTCGGCTCATTGGCATCCATTTGCGTTCATTTGCGGCAAAAAAGAAAATATCGAGGAAGCGCAAGGGTAGGCACAGCTCACCCACCCTCTGGTCGGCTGAACCTTTGTTTCCAGGTTTCTCCGCGTCGTTTCAAAAGAGCCGTACCCTTCGGAATTCCAGTGGCCGAAAAGCCCCGCGCCCTTTGGGGGGCGAGGTTGGGGAGAGGGGAAACAAGCGCAGAGCCTTGAGTACCTGCGCTATCGGATTGCCCGATCGATCATGAACAAGCCCAAAATATGCCTGATCCACACCGGGGGTACTATCGGCATGATTCGGGAGCGCAAGGGCGAGAACTACGTCCTGCGCCCCCCGGAAGATCCGAGCGGATTCTTGCGTCACCTCGAGGTGGAGGAAGAGATCCGGGAGATCGCCGACCTGGAATTCGTGGACCTGCTGAACAAGGACAGTACCAACATGGTGCCCGCGGACTGGACGAAAACGGCTCGGGTCATCCATGAGCGTATGGACCGGGGATACCGGGGCTTCGTAATCACCCATGGTACGGACACCATGCACTTCACGGCATCCGCACTCGCCTTTGCCCTGGGGCCGGAGATTCCGTGCCCGGTCGTGCTCACCGGAGCACAAACCACTCCGGATGTGTTGCATGGCGACGCCAGAATCAACCTGATCAGGGCGATAAAGGTCGCCTTATCCGAGGTTGCCGAGGTAGTTATCAGCTTCGATCGGCATATTTTTCGGGGATGCCGTACCCAAAAATCCGATGCCCGCAGCTTCTCGGCCTTCGTCTCCCCGGCCATTCCGCCGCTTGGCGAAATCGCGGAGACGATCCTTCTCGACCCATCGGCGCGGCGGCGTCCGAACACCGAGGGCAAGAGACCCGTCGATTTCTATCCAGATTTTGCATCCGGCGTATTTCCGATCACATTGACACCGGGCTTGGAGCCCGATCTATTGTTGCCCGTCATCCGATCGCCGGCCTGTTCGGCCCTTGTGATCCTGGTATTCGGGGTGGGAAACATGCCGGACATACCCGAGTACTCGTTCGAGAGCATCATCCGCACCGCAACGTACATGGGAAAGCCGGTAATTCTGGCGAGCCAGCTTCCCGTAGGCTCCGCCTTGCAATCCGACTATGCCCTCGGAATCAAGCCGGGCGATGGTGGAAGTATTCCTGTCGGGAACATGACCAACGCATCGATAATGGTCAAAACACGATGGGTGTTGGCCAGGGTCGATCATGAAATCAGCCGGCAAGCCCTTGATAGAAATGATAGACCGGATAGAATCGAACAGCTCATGACTAGGCCCCACGTGGGAGAAATGGATTGAGGTTTCGGACATGCCATGGGAAACCGTGATCGGGCTGGAGATCCATGCCCAGCTCGCCACCCGCTCCAAGATCTTCTCCGGCGCACCCACCGCTTTCGGTGCTGCACCCAACACCCAGGCCTGCGCGGTGGACCTGGGGCTACCCGGCGTGCTGCCGGTACTCAATAAATGGGCCGTAGTCCTGGCGGTACGCTTCGGCACGGCGATTGAGGCCGAGATCGCGGAGCGCTCCCTCTTCGCACGCAAGAACTATTTCTATCCGGACCTGCCCAAGGGCTACCAGATCAGCCAGTACGAGCAACCGGTGGTCGGCCAGGGACGGGTGCGGATCCGACTGGACGACGGGACCCTCAAAGAGATTGGCGTTACCCGCGCCCACCTGGAAGAAGACGCGGGCAAATCCCTGCACGAGGATTTTCACGGCCTGACAGGTATCGACCTGAACCGGGCTGGGATCCCATTGTTGGAAATCGTCTCCGAGCCGGACCTGCGCTCGCCGGAAGAGGCGGTAGCCTATGCCCGGAAGATCCACCGGATCGTGCGCTGGATCGGCATCAGCGACGGCAACATGCAGGAAGGCTCCTTGCGGGTGGATGCCAATATCTCGGTGCGCCCGCCGGGCGAGAAGACGCTGGGTACTCGTACCGAGATCAAGAACATCAACTCGTTCCGCTTCTTGGACCGCGCCATCCGCTTCGAGGTCGCGCGCCAGATCGATGTCCTCGAGGGTGGCGGCCGGGTAGTCCAAGAGACGCGGCTCTACGATGCGGACAAGGATGAGACTCGCGCTATGCGCACCAAGGAAGAGGCCGACGACTACCGCTATTTCCCGGACCCGGACCTGCTGCCCTTGGTCATCGACGCCGCCTTTATCGCGCAGGCGACCCAAGGGATGCCGGAGCTCCCGGACACTAGGCACCGCCGGCTCCGCGACCAATATGGCCTCTCGGACTACGATGCCGACCTGCTGACCGCGAGTCGAGAGCTGGGGGATTACTACGAGCAAGTGGCCACAGAGGCGGGGGACCCCAAGCTGGCGGCCAACTGGGTCAATGGCGAGCTGGCCGCGGCCCTGAACAAGGCCGGTCTGGAGATCGACGAGAGCCCCGTCAGCGCCCGGATGTTGGCGGGACTCATCGCCCGCATTCGGGACAACACGGTCTCCGGTAAGCTCGCCAAGCAGGTGTTCGAGGCCCTCTGGAACGGCGAGGGCGATGCGGACGCGATCATCGCGGCGCGGGGCCTCGAGCAGATCACCGATACCGGGGCCATCAATACGGTGATCGACGACATCCTGGCCGCCAACCCGGCGCAGGTGGCCCAATACCGCGGCGGCAAGCACAAGGTATTCGGCTTCTTCGTCGGCCAAGTGATGAAGGCTACCCAAGGCAAGGCCAATCCCCAGCAGGTCAACAAGCGGCTACAAGAAAAGCTCAATGCCTGAGAAGACTTGAAAAATCGAGTGGTGCTCGATTCGTCGTGATCTTGCAATTGTCCCATCGGAAATTCGGCCAACAAAAGGCCTTCCCCGGGAGAAAGGTTGGGGAGAAGGAGATCGAGAGAAGATCCTCGGTATTTTGCCCTGTCGGTGGGCACCCGGTTCCCGTGATGGTCGTGCGATTACCCCATCGAAAAAGGATGCGGCTCTCATCAAACACCCCATAACATACTGTTTTAAAATTGGGTTTATTCGTCCTCGTCAAGCAGCCTCACTGAGTGTAAGGTCGAGATGCTTGGCCTTCACACCAATGTCTGATAGGCCTCGGTTCCCCGAGACCCCTCTATCTTGCTACTTGCCACACTTGCCACTTGTTTGCTACGCGACAGCGCGCTACCTACCGGAGGAGTGGGTTCTCTTTTGAAACGACACTGGGCGTTGAAAATCCGAGAGTCGAGGCCGGTTTTTCGGACACCCTGTGGAGCTTGGGCACCGTCCCTATCAGGCCAACTACGCTCTGAGACGTAGCGATCCACACCGCCCCGTGGATTCGAAAAGCTCCGTGGTCCTGTTGACCGCACTGCGGGGATTAGTAGGGTGGGCTGTGCCCACCGAAAAATATCGAGTAAGCGCTGCGGGGAGAAAACTCAGCCGCAAATAAACGCTGGAGGAGCCCAGGAAAGCGAGGGAGCGTAAGCGACGAGCGGAGTGCGACGACCCCCGCGTAGCCGTAGGGCCGAGCCTTTCGTCGGAGTGCGGCGCGTGAGCGCCGGCGGAGACGAAAGGCCAAGCCATGCGATACGGCGTCAAGTCCTTGTGGGAGTCCTGGCGCCGCGCGGAGTGCGCGCTGGGACGGACGCAGGACGAACGCGGGCCGCCGAAGGCCATGGCCGTCGCCTAATTTCCCGCACCCGAAATCGGACGGACCCCATTTCGAGTTTCGCGAACAATGGCGACGCTCCGGCCCCGGTGGCTATCTGCATGGCCCATGATCGTCCGCCGGAATCGAGTGTGAGTAAAGACCAAGTGCGGAACAAGGATACCCCGCCATGTTCCAAGTACATCAGTACATGGAACATGGGAGCGAAACGTCATCCATCACGGGACCCGAGGAGCCCAGCATGAGCAACATACCAGAAGACCTCGAATACACCGAAGAACACGAATGGATACGAGACAATGGCGACGGGACCCTGACGGTAGGCATCACGGACCATGCCCAGGAGGCCCTGGGTGACTTGGTATTCGTCGAGCTACCGGAGGTAGAGTGCCGGGTCGAAAGTGCGGAGGCCTGCGCCGTCATCGAGTCGGTCAAGGCGGCCTCCGACGTCTACAGCCCCCTCACCGGCGAAGTCACGGCAACCAACCCCCTCCTGGAAGATGCCCCGGAGACCATCAACGAAGACCCCTACGGAGCGGGATGGCTATTCAAGCTGCGCCCATCCGATCCCGCGCAGTTGGGTAACCTGCTGGATGCGGCCGGCTACCGGACCTTCATAACGGAAACGGACTAGGGGTCCTTGGACCCCATGCCGTTCATCCCCCGCACCGAAGAAGAAGTCGCCGCCATGCTGGCGGTCATCGGCGTCGAGCGTATCGACGACCTGTTCGACGAGATCCCCCCGGACCTCATGGCAACCGGCCTGCCGCCCCTACCTCCAGCCCTCTCGGAAATGGAAATCGGCCGCCTGATGCAGGAGCGCAGCCGGCAGGACGGCCAGCCCCTATGCTTCATCGGTGCCGGTGCCTACGATCACCACATCCCGGCGGCGGTCTGGCAGTTGGCTACCCGGGGCGGGTTCTACAGTGCCTACCCCCCCTAATCAGGCCGAGGCGAGTCAGGGCACCTTACAGGTACTCTACGAGTTCCAGTCCATGATCACGGCCTTGACCGCTCTGGACGTCGCCAACGCCTCCCTCTACGACGGGGCCTCGGCCTTGGCGGAAGCCGTACTCATGGCGGTCCGCTGCAACCGCAAGCGCAAGCCACCTCGGGTACTTACCCCCAGGGCACTGCACTCCGCCTATCGCCACACCCTAGGCACCCTCGTCGGCCCGCAACGGATCGAGCTGGTGGAGATCCCCTTCGACCCGACCGGCGGACACACGGCCCCGGATCAGCTCGCCGCCTTCGAACACCGGGAATTCACAGCACTGGTCATCAACCAGCCCAACTTCTTCGGCGTCCTGGAAGAAGTCGGTGCCCTCACCGACTGGGCCCACCGGCACGATAGCCTAGTCATCGGAGTCGTCAACCCCATCGCCTTAGCCCTGCTATCACCTCCGGGGGCCTGGGGCGAACGCGGCGCGGACATCGCCTGCGGCGAGGCTCAACCCCTGGGCATGCCATTGGCCTCCGGTGGCCCCGATGCCGGCTTCCTCAGCTGCCGGCAACCCCTGGTGCGTCAGCTCCCCGGACGCATCGCCGGCCGTACTCAGGATCGGAACGGTAACCCCGGCTTTACCCTGACCCTGCAGGCCCGCGAGCAACACATCCGCCGCTCCAAGGCCACCTCCAACATCTGCACCAACCAAGGGCTATCGGTAACCGCCGCAATCATCCACATGGCCCTGCTGGGTGCCAAAGGGTTGGAGCGGGTCGCCAAGGCGTGCCATGCCAATACGGTTAGGCTCAGCGACCGGCTATGCAAGATACCCGGTATCGAGCCTCTGTTCGAACGCCTCGTCTTCCATGAAAAAGTCCTGCGGCTTCCAGCCCCTACGACGGATCTGTTACGCTCCCTGGCCGCACACAACATCCTCGGCGGCTGCGATTTGGGACCCCACTATCCCGAGCTCGATCCCGCATTGCTCGTCTGCGCCACCGAGCTGTGCACCGAGGAAGACATCGCGGCCTATGGCCAAAAGCTCACGCGCATCATCGCGACCCGTACCCAACCCTCCTGCCCAGGTGCGCCGAGGTTGTGAGCGGCTAGCTCGCTCAAGTTGACTGAGGTATCAAGCTTGCATCAACTTCATAGAGACCAATATCATGGCCATCCGCTACACAACTAACGCAGATGGGAAAGGATGGTTAATGGTTCGTTATTCGAATAATACGACATATCTTCCTCTTCCTCAGCTTCTAAAGGTTGGCCACCGGAAAACAGAAAATGGTCGGGATTATTTTATAATCATAGCTGGCCGCAACAAGGGTAAGTCTGCCAGTGTAAAGCTGAAAAGCAGGTTGCGTTACAAATTTGTTGTTAGAAGATTCCAAACGGCAATGCTAAACTCATAACGATTCACGAATAATCCAATGACGACACCATGCATTTGGTTTTGTTAAAAAACAAATCGTCTTGCGGGCAAGCCGCTTGATTCGTGTCTGCAGCGTTAAATGTTTGCGTTCTATTTTCTGCGTGTTTTGCTTCCCAATAACGTGCCTTTCGGGGTCTAAATGGCGTGTAATAGATACCCCAATCGTCCGTATAAAAACAGGTGATCCCAAATGACTCTAACAAGCCTTTTAACTTAAGAAAAACCTCATCTTGACGTCGCCCGCATACATAAGCCAACACCTTACCGGTGTCCCGATCGATGGCATGCCACAGCCATCTTTGATTAGATTTATTGCCCACATAACTCCACATCTCATCCATTCCAACGGTGGTATCTTGCTCGCTAACTATCATGACAATGCTCTGCTTTTATAATATCTACGCAATCTGATCGGGCATGTGGGTCGCTAAAAAATCGCGATTCACGGCTTGTAGCTCGGGCTCTTTTTTCAATTCGTTGATGACGGTCACAGAACTAATCCCCAGTACCCGTGCGGTGTCACGAATACCACAGCCATTCAGTGCCATTTCAGTGATTTTTTACTCGTTTCTGGTAAACAACTTTTCGCGGAATAATCCAGAAATAAATGTTTTGTTCTCGCAGTCTTGATCTTTGCATACAAAGCGCTGTTTGCCATTACTGGTATTGCCGTGTATTAATAACACCAATACCATGCAGACAGGGCATTTTACAGGTTGTAATACCATAAGAATTTCCTCGGATAAAATTTCGTTCAGTTAATAGCCTAAAGTTCAGATAACATATCAAGTGATTTATAGTGGTAACAAATTAATAATACCACCAGTAGGGAGCAAATAGAAGCGACCGGCCGGTCACCCTCTCCCAATCCCTCTCCACCAGTCGAGTATGTGCCAAGACCAGAGGTATGGAGCCATGACTGCACGGTGCCAGTATTCAGCGCGGGCAAGCCCGCGCCTACCACATGATGCTTGGACGTAGGCGCCGGCTTTGCCGGCACTCGGGTGAGGTCCCCGTAGGTAGGGAGCACGTAGGAGCGACCGGCCGGTCACCCCCGCCCCTACCAGGAGTGCCAAGACCAGGGGCATAAGGGATCAGTCGATAAGCTTCTTGCTCAGTATATTATCGAGTATTTCGATGAGTCGCGCTCGGCTTTATGTTTTTTTCTCAGTCCTTCCAGCAATCCTTGCCACTCTCCGAGTCGGTGATGACGTGCGTAGACTTTTTCCATAAGGCACAGGTAGGTGGCCGCTTGCTCGTAAGCCCTCATCCGGAGCGCCGCCATTGTTCGCAAAACCCGAAATGGGGTCGGTCCGATTTCGGGTGCGAAAAATTAGGCGACGGCCATGGCCTTCGGTGGCCCGCGTTCGTCCTGCGTCCGTCCCGGTGCGCACTCCGCGCGGCACCAGGACTCCCACAATGACTGGACGCCGTATCGCATGGCCGAGCCTTTCATCTCCGCCGGCACTCACGCGCCGCACTCCGACGAAACGCTCGGCCCTACGCCTTCGCGGGGGGCGTCGCTCTCCGCTCGTCGCTTACGCTCCCTCGCTTTCCTGGGCTCCTCCTATGTTGAACGAGGCCTGGAGGAATTCGAGGTGCGCAGCCGAGACCCCGACCGGATCGGTTCCGATCCACGATCAAGGCGTCTCAAAGCCGGCCATGCGATACCACTTGGCAGCGGTTTCCGGGTCCTTTTCCACCCCGCGGCCTTCCTCATACATCATCGCCAAGGTCGTTTGGGAGCCTGGAAGACCCTGCTCGGCGGCCTTGGTAAACCAATGTACCGCCCGAGCCGCATCCCGTTCCGTACACTCGCCCTCCATGTACATGAAGCCGAGCCCGTGTTGGGCGATGTCCAATCCCGCCTCGGCGGCGGCCTTCATGTACTCGAACGCCAGGGGATGATTTTCGTGCATACCCAAGCCGTTTTGGGCCATGATAGCCATGCGGTACTGGGCCTGGGGGTCACCCGCATTCGCCAGGGGGGAGAGCAGACCGGTAGCAATGGAGAACTGCCTGGATTCGAAGGCAGCGATGCCGCTTCCAAGCTCCATATCGACGGTTGTCGGTTGCCTATTCATCTTAGTCGTAACCATAGGGTTGGAGGGATTCAAGTCTCGTAACTATTCAGCTATTCCAATTGGAGCATTGGGGGTTGCCCCTGGAAGGTCAGGACGAGCGAGTTAAAAATATCGTCGGACTGTTTGCGGCGGGTTGAAAGGCAGGAACGGAGGATGGCAAAGGCATCTCCGCCGGTATCGGAGCGGAAACAATCGGAGACTTTCTGCTTGAGCTTGGACATGCGAAGGTCGCATTCGGCTTGGTTGTTGTCGCCGGGAACGCGCAGGTCGGTGAGGAAGCGCAGGACCTCGTTGCGGTGCTCGCGCAGTCGCCGAATGAGGTTGCCGGCCGGGGATTGCTTGACCCGCCCCGCCCACGGGTGTCGGGACGGCGGGGACGGGGAGGATTGCCGGCTTCGGCTGTGCTGAGGATGGTGTCGTAGCGGTCCGTAAGCGCTCGACGTTGCCGGTGGGCAATGCCTTGAGGTCCTGGCCCTGGGCCTCGCTGACCAGGGCATTGGCTTGGCACAACAGCGCGATCATATCGGTTGCCCACGGCTGGCTTGGGGACCTCTCAGCGATAGCGGTTAGCTCATGTAGATGATGGGCATTGCAGAAGGCCTGCCAACATGAGTAGCGCTGGCAGGCTGACCCATGATCATGCACGAGTACGCCAGCGAACGGCGCCAACAAGCCGAACGCATCCGGGGCCTCGGCCCCACGTTTGGGATGAGGGAAGCAGGCCGTTAAGCCGGTTGGTGCTGAGTACGTGTAGCCGGTACAGGTTGCCGTTCACGCGCCGGCCGGTTTCGTCGGCATGGGCCACTGGGGCGGCGACGAGTGCGTCGCGAATCGCGTTGACTGGCGCCTCCGGGCGGGTGGCGGCCACCCGTATGGCGCGCTGGAGGGTGCCCAGTGAAGTCCCAAGGCCGGCCAGCTCATTGAGCACCTCGGCGGTGCGCTGGTAGGGCAACAACTGGTATTGGGTCATGTAGACCGCAAAGGCCGATACGCCCGGTCCGTATTGCACCGGGGCCTCAATCCCTGCAGGAAACGTGCTGCGTTGCGCGCGCCCACAGGCACCGGTTCCGCCGACAATGCGGTACTCGATGACCTTACGCTGGATCACCACCTCGACCACTTGGCGTCGCTCCGCGAGCACTGTAGCCGCGATCCCGGTGCCGCAACGTCCGCAGGCGCAGGTCCCCGTCAACGGGATGATCCCGCACTGGTCGGGGTGATCGACCAGGGAGCGAGTGACACCGCGTCGGCCCGGTTGTCCACTTGGCTTACGCCCGCTGGGTTGGCGTTGCGAGCGTGGTGGCGGCTTCTTGAACGGTGAGTTCGAGGATGGCGGCCGGCTGGAGTTGTGGCTATCCTTGGCCAGGCGCGCTTCCAAACTCCCGGATGCACTCGCGCAGATGCGCAATGAGCGCTGTCTACTCCGCAACCCGTTCACGCGACCGCTTAAGCTCGTCGTCAGGGTTTTCCGGAGAATGGGTTAGGGTGGGTTATTCCAGCATGGGTCTAGGTTACGTGTGTAGCCTGCTGCTTGGCAAGAGGTCCTGAATAGTTACCTCGTGCACGGACTTCAAAGACCCAGGACCTAAGGCGATTCCTGTCAAATGAAATACCATCTTGTTGTCCGTCTTCCGTGTTGCGTCAATCGTTACATGGTCCACTATGCGCCGGTTGTCGCGCCTTGAATACGAACCAAAATCCGGTCCAATCCGGTACACTATTTTCTGTCAATCGCCTTAGAGTCTGTCTAAACATTTATTAATAATGAAAACTCAACGAACAGCCATTTTATAGGGTGTCTGATGATTACAGATTTACCGGAGAAGCAAACGACTGGATGCGAAATAAATTTGTGTTTCGCTCGAAGTTGGTTTCCGTTCATAATCGTTACTCACCGGAGCGTCGCCATTGTTCGCGAAACCCGAAATGGGGTCCGTCCGATGTCGGGTGCACAAAATTAGGCGACGGCCATGGCCTTCGGCAGCCCGCGTTCGTCCTGCGTCCGTCCCGGCGCGCACTCCGCTCGTCGCTTACGCTCCCTCGCTTTCCTGTGCTCCTCCATCGACGCCATCGACTCAGCCAAGCGAATGTTCTCTCGACCACCCAGCGGCGAGGTAAAACGTGGAAACCTCGCTGTCCTTTTTTCTTTCTAACGACTTCGAGCTGGCACTCGAATGGGGTCAAGACCCAGTTAGATAGGTCCGCATCGGAATAGGCATGATCACCCCAGATTTTTTTGACGGTATGGAGGCTCGAAAACAAGTTTGTAATGACTTGACGAGCGGCTTTACCGTTAAACTCATTGGCGGCGTGTACCCGGATGACGAGCACGCAACCGATTGTATCGACAACGACAGGACGTTTTTCTGCCCGTAACGAGTTGGCCCCCGTCACATCCCGGTTCTACATAGGATTCCGGGGTTCCCTTGACACTTTGACTATCAATAATTGCTCCCGTTGGACCTGGCTTTCGGTCTTTTTTTTGGCGTAACCGCTGACGAAGCACCGTATTGACTTTCTCTAGCCAACGATTATCTGTCCACTTAGTATAGTAGTAATTAACGAGCTTGTAGGGAGGGAAATCTTTTGGCAGATACCGCCAGGGATAACCTGTTTTATCCAAATAAAAAAATGGCATTTAGGAGTTCGCGAAGATCACGTTTTCGTGGGCGTCCGATGGTATCTGATGGTATAGGATTCCAATTCGTTGATGATGGGCTCAAGGATTTCCCCTTCTTCATCGGTGAGGTCACTCGGGTACCTAACAGCCGATTGAATCTTTTCTTCAGTCATAGAAAACTCCGGAATTACATCGCATAAAACCATAAAATGTACATATTTTATGATTTAAAATCAATATTTTATTTTCTAGGCGGCCTCTTACTCGATATTTTCTTTTTTTTCCGCAAATGAACGCGAATGGATGCCAATGAGCCGAAAAATACTCGGCTGAGGTGCGCATTCGGCCAGCTCGATGCACAAAGCCTTCTCGTACACGAACTCCAAAAATCCAGGACCCAAAACTTTGCCGACCTCGAATGCACACCCGAGAACACGCCGAGAGGTGGGTTCATCCTCGTCAACTTTTCTTGAATAGATTTGCGTTCATTGGCGTTTATTTGCGGCTGAATTTTCTCCCGCAGCCCTTACTCGATATTTTCCGGTGGGCGCAGCCGGCCCCCTGTGAATCCCCGCCGGTGCGGTAAACTAAAAAGCCGCACCTTCGCCTTTCGCCCCCGGTTTTCAAGCAATCGTGGGCTTGAAAACCGGCGGGGCATCTTGCCCCGCACGGGTATACCGAGCCCTTCGGGGTGCCCGTGTGGCGACTCCGACTCCGTCCCCAAGCACCGAGGTCCGAACATGTACAGACCCGAGGAACCGAGCCTGGATATCCGCTTCGGTACTTGCGATCTGACCTTGCTGGGTACCGCGCACGTCTCCCGCGCCAGTGCGGACAAGGTGCGCGAGCTACTCCAAGGCCGGACTTACGATGCGGTAGCCGTCGAGCTCTGCTCCAGCCGCTACCGGGCACTCATGGATCCGGACGCCCTGGCCCGCATGGACCTACTCTCCGTAATCCGCCAAGGCCGCGTCTATATGGTTGTGGCGAGTCTAGCCCTGGCCGCCTATCAACAACGACTGGCGGACCAATTCGGAATCGAGCCGGGAGCCGAGCAGCGTACCGCCGTCGTGATGGCGCAGGAGCAAAAGCTTCCAGTGTTGCTGGTAGACCGAGAGATCGGTATCACCCTGAAACGGGTCGCAGGAAATCTCGGCTGGTGGAAGCGGCTCGAGCTGTTCTCGAGTCTACTGGCGACCCTGCTCTCCCGTGAGCAGGTCCCGGAAGAAGCGATCGAGCGCCTCAAGGAGGCCGATATGCTGGAGACCACCTTTTCCGAATTCGCCGCAGGCAGCCGGGAGCTCGCGGAACCTCTGATCGCCGAGCGCGACCGCTACATAGCCGCTCGGCTGCGCCGGGAGATCGGGGAGAAGCACTACGAGCAAGTCTTCGTGGTGCTGGGAGCCGGCCACCTTCGGGGAGTGGCGGACCAGTTGCAGGGAGTACCGGAGCGAGACCCCGAGACCGAGATCACCGAGCTCGAACGGCTGCCGCCACCGAATCGCCGGCTCAGGTTGATCCCTTGGATCCTGGTCGCCCTGATCCTCGGGGGCTCCGCCTACGGCTTCTATCAGGGGCCCGAGCTCGGGGCGCAGATCCTGCTGGATTGGGTACTCATCAACGGCAGTCTCTCCGCCCTGGGCACCGCCATCGCCGCCGGTCATCCGCTGACGCTGATCGCCGCCTTCCTGGCGGCACCTTTGACCTCATTGAATCCCACCATCGGCGCCGGCCTAGTCACGGGCGCGGTGGAACTCTCCCTACGCAAGCCCAGCATCGGTGACTTCAAACGACTGCGCCAGGATACCGCTACCGTCACAGGCTGGTGGCACAACCGGGTGTCGCGCGTCCTGCTGGTCTTTCTATTCTCCACCCTGGGATCGGCCATCGGCACCTATATCGCCGGGTTCCGCATCTTCGACCGGCTATTCACTTGAGTGTTCGGGGTACCGTGACCATTGAAACGACACTGGGCGTTGAAAATCCGAGAATCGAGGCCGGTTTATCGGACACCTTGTGGAGCTTGCGCACCGTCTCCCTATCAGGCCAACTCGCCCTGAGATCTAGAGATCCACGCCGCCCCGTGGATTCGAAAAGCTCCGTGGCCAAGTTGACCGCATCGGCGGGGATTGCCTAGGCGGCAGGCGGCGCCCACTGGAAAATATCGAGCACGCCCTGCGGGGAGAAAATTCAGCCGCAATAGACGCCAAGGAGGAGCCCAGGAAAGCGAGGGAGCGTAGGCGACGAGCGGAGTGCGACGACCCCCGCGTAGCCGTAGGGCCGAGCGTTTCGTCGGAGTGCGGCGCGTGAGCGCCGGCGAAGACGAAAGGCCAGGCCATGCAACACGGCGTTCAGTCCTTGTGGGAGTCCTGGTGCCGCGCGGAGTGCGCGCCGGGACGGACGCAGGACGAACGCGGGCCGCCGAAGGCCATGGCCGGCGCCTAATTTTTTGCACCCGAAATCAGACGGACCCCATTTCGGGTTGCGCGAACAATGGCGACGCTCCGATGAACGCAAATCTATTCAAGAAAAGCCGACGAGGATGAGCCGTCCTTTTCGGCTCATTCGCGTTCATTGGCGGCAAGAAAGAAAATTAAGTGTGTCGCAAACGGATTGACCGATGAGCTGAGAAGAATAGCTCACGCAACGGTGCAACGACGCCACATCAAGGCCGCACCTATATACCCGTCATCGCTTTCCGCAAAATCCATGGGCGACGGGTATAACGCCGTGGCGTCGTGGCATGAGATAGGAAAACCAGAGCTTCTCCTGGCTTTGTTATTTCCAGGATTCGATAGAGAGATTCCCCCACATTACCTATACCCGGAAACAAGAGAGTTATAGCATTACCTATTTGCGTCCATTCGTGTTCAGTCGGTTGAGCCTTTGTCTCCAAGTTTACCCGCGTCGTTTCAAAAGAGCCGCGCCCTTGCCTTTTTGCCCTTTGCAGGGGGCCTTGAAAAATTCCAGGGTCCCCTCAATCCGGAGTAACGATACGGACCAGACGCTCCATCTCCTCCTCCGCCCCCGCAAGCTCGGCCAGCAGCGGCCAATCGTCGGTCCGTAGACAATGGCGTAGCTTGGAGCGTTCTTGCGGGAATCCCTGTACCAACATCTGCAACAGCTCACGGGCTAGGTTCAGGTTGCCCCCCGTGGTCTCCAGGGCCGCTGCCTAGTCCCATGCCGGTAGATCGCCGGTGAGAGAATCCGCATGAGTCAGGTTTTTTCCATTTCTGCCTCCCTGAAAATTCATCTCCGAAATTCAAGGTACCCATCCGGGGGCGATTCATGAATCGCCCCTACTTAACGGATCGATTCCGAATGCCGGCACTGGGTATCGGTGCCGGTCCATGCCCCTCCGGTTATAGGTACCTTCGGGAAATTCAGGGCATCCCTGTAGTATAGGAACGCTCCGCCAACCTCCAAGCACGCAAGTGCTCGGAAAATAGCCGCAAAACGAGAATCTTAATTTTCGTGCCGAGACTCGAAGCATGCCAAAGGATGGGATTTTTCGAGGTCTCCACCGGACCCCAGGGCTACCGAATGATAATCACTGCCAAAGCAAGCTATTGGCAGGTAAAGCAAGCCGGAAAGATCGGATTATCCACCCGACCCTTCGAAGTACGCTGGCTTGAACGCCCTGGCCTGCCCCTACCCCGAGAGTATAGGTGACGAAAGCGTCTTAAATATACAACATATTGTTTTATATAGAGTTATTTTTCGATAGCCCTGACTTGCCCCCCCCGCGACTGTTCAGGCCACCCCCTTTTGTTGCACAATCGCTAACTCGAGCCATCAGGACACCTCGAAAAATTCCGAGGTGCCCATGCGAGGTAGGGATGCCCATCGGATCGTGAGTACATAAGAGATTGAAAAATCATGGAAAAAAGAAAATCGCGTTCTCGCTTTGCGACTTGAAAGATCGCAGGGACACGATTTTTCAAGGACCTCCTCGAGCCCGCGGACTTCGGGTGGAGCCTTATGCCTTATCCCACGATCGAATCCTGCGTCGGTAATACGCCTCTGGTACGGTTGCAACGATTGTCGGGCACGACGGACAACCAAGTGTTGGTGAAGCTGGAGGGCAATAATCCGGCGGGGTCGGTGAAAGACCGCCCGGCAATGAGTATGATCCGGCGCGCGGAGGAACGAGGCGAGATCGCGCCCGGAGATACCCTGATCGAGGCCACCAGCGGCAATACGGGGATTGCGCTGGCCATGGCGGCGGCCATCCGGGGCTATCGGATGATTCTGGTGATGCCCGAGAACGCGAGCTTGGAACGGCGCGCGATCATGGAGAGCTTCGGTGCTCGGCTCATGCTCACGCCCCAGGCAGGCAGCATGGAGGCGGCCATCGACCTAGCGCGGCGGATGGAGACCGAAGGAATGGGCCGCATCCTGGATCAGTTCTCCAATCCGGACAACCCGCGTGCCCACTACGAGGGTACGGGGCCGGAGATCTGGCGCGCTACCCAGGGCACGGTTACGCACTTCGTCAGCTCCATGGGCACGACGGGCACGATCATGGGTGTGGGGCGCTACCTCAAGGAGCAAAATCCTACCATTCGGATCGTCGGTGTGCACCCCGAGGAAGGTGCCTGCATCCCCGGTATTCGCCGCTGGCCCAAGGCCTATGTGCCCAGGATCTTCGACCCGTCCGGGGTGGACCGTATTCTCGAGGTATCCCAGAAGCAGGCGGAACGGATGACCCGGAAGCTGGCGGCACAGGAAGGTATTTTCGGTGGCATCTCTTCGGGCGGTGCGGTCACCGCGGCCCTGGAGCTCAGCGCCGAATGCCGAGATGCGGTCATCGTGGTCATCGTGTGCGATCGGGGAGACCGTTACCTGTCCACCGGAGTTTTTGCGGTCTGATATACGGCTCCACCAAAGCTCCGAGGCACCTTAAAAAACTCGAGGTCCCCGGGAAAGGTTTCGAGTGTTGAGAGCACCCCCTTCGGTCCCAATCACAATCGATAAAATCGGATGGAATGCCCCACCAGGGGCCAGCTGTCATTGTCCAAGGAAAAGTCGCGACCCTTCCCCGAGCCCCCCGCCGAGGTAGCGGTCACCTCCCTGACACCGGAAGGCTGGGGGCTGGCTCAGGTTGCGGATAAGCCCTTGTTCCTGCACGGGGCCTTACCGGAGGAGCGGGTACGGTTCCGCTATACCCGGATCCGCAAGGATTACGCCGAAGGCGTGGTGGAGGAGGTGTTGCAGGCATCTCCCGAGCGTGCGCAACCACGCTGTCCGTTTGTGACGATCTGTGGCGGGTGCTGCCTGCAACATTGGGACCCTGGCGCCCGGCTCCGCTGGCAGCAGGCACTGTTGGCGCAGGCGCTGGAGGCCGCCGGTCAGGTGCGCCCCGAACGCTGGCTGCCGCCGCTGGCCACCATACCCTGGGGCTACCGGCGCAAGGCCCGGCTCGGGGTCCGCTATGTGGCCAAGAAGGGACGCACCCTGGTGGGTTTTCGCGAGCGCGGGACCTCCTATGTGGCCGAGCTAAGGCGCTGCGAGATCCTGCATCCCATGGTGGGGGAGCGGCTAGGGACCATCGCCGATCTTCTGGACGGCCTCTCGATTCGGAAGCAGATTCCACAAATCGAGCTGGCCATGGGAGAAGGTCCCTGTGTGCTGGTGCTCCGGGTATTGGCACCGCCTACGGAAGAGGACGTGGTCCGACTGACGAAATTCGGCTCGGCCCATGGGCTGCATTTCTACTTGCAGACGGGAGGGACCGATACCATCCGACCTCTCCCCGGTCAGGATGCCGAGCTGTTTTATTGCTTGCCCGAAGCGGACATCCGCCTGGATTTTCAGCCGACGGACTTTACCCAAGTCAATCTGGGACTCAATCGGTTGCTGGTGGATCAGGCGTTGGCTTTGCTCGATCCCGGGCCGGATGAGCGGGTGCTCGATCTATTCTGTGGGCTCGGGAACTTCACCTTGCCTATCGCCCGCCGGGCCGGCTCCGTGGTGGGCGTGGAGGGAGATGCCGGATTGGTGGACCAAGCGCGGGCTAACGCCGCGCGCAATGGGATCGCCAATGTCTCCTTTGTTACCGCCGATCTCTACGGCGCACCGAAGCGACTGCCTGAAATAACGGGGCGATTCCACAAGGTATTGTTGGACCCGCCCCGCAGCGGTGCGCTCCCGGTCTTGGAGCGGCTGCCGACCCTAGGGATCCGACGCATTCTGTACGTATCCTGCTCGCCCGCGACCTTGGCGCGGGATGCGGAGCGGTTGGTCAATGGCCTCGGCTACCGGCCGGTGGCGGCGGGGGTGCTGGATATGTTTCCGCACACGACACATGTGGAGTCGATGATGGAATTCGAGCGCGATCGGCGCCCAGCGGAGGGCTTGTGGGATGGGGACGGAGATAGAACGTAAATTTCTGGTCGCAAACAATTCCTGGCGATCGGATATCGAGTCGCAGGTACACCTGATGCAGGGCTATCTGGCCGACGGCGATCGAGCGACGGTCCGGGTGCGCGTAGCGGGTGATGCTGCCTATCTCACCATCAAAGGGCCGACTTTGGGAATCACCCGTAGTGAGTACGAGTATCCGATTCCGGTCGCGGACGCCCAGGCCATGCTGCGGGAGCTGGCGGCGTACCCCACCATCGACAAGATGCGCTACCGAGTACGCTGCGACCAACACCGGTGGGAGCTGGACGTGTTCGCCGGGGAGAATATGGGACTAGTACTGGCCGAGTTGGAGCTTGGCCATGAGCAGGAGGCCTTCGAGCGACCGGCGTGGGCGGGCGAGGAGGTGAGCGGCGATCCGCGCTATTACAATGTGAACCTAGCGCGTAATCCTTACCGGTCCTGGTAAAGGCTCTTCGGATGGGCACCCGGATCCTGTTGTGGGGGCGATTCACGAATCGCCCCCAATAGGCACCTTGGATTTTGTTGTCGGGGCGATTCGTGAATCACCCCGACTACCAGATCAGGTCGTCCGGTATCCGATAGTCGGCGTAGTCACCGCTCGCTTCGCTGTCATCTCCGGGCTTGTTCAGGATCAAGATGCGGCTCGGATCACGCGCTCGAACCCGCTCCGCGATCTCGGGAGAGACGAGCTCGAAGCCCGTGTCCTGGCGTACGATAGCCAGCTTACCCACGGTGAGCCGGTTGCGCTGATCGGCCGTCACATAGAGGCGCTTGATGCTGCCGCCGTCGCGGAAGCTGTAGGCGATATCGCCTTCTCCACGGGGGATTCGGTTGGTGTGGACGAGCTGGCGTAGCTCATCGAGCTCGGCTTTGCGCTTTGCCACTTCCTGCCGCTGCCGGTCGAGCTCGCCGTCACGGCGCACCTTCTCCGCCGCGGCCTGCTGTGCACGCTGCCGGGCCGAGGCATCGGGGTTGCTCTGTTCGCCCTGTTTACCCTGCCTACGCTTGAAGGTACGGGCCTGCTTGAGCTGTTGCTGGTCGACGAGACCAGCCTGAAGTAGCTGGTCCTGGAGTGAGCTTCCCACTGTTGAATCCGCCGGAGTCCGGAGCTGCGCACGAAGGATAAAACTCTATCAGCAAAACGCCCGGATGAAAATCCCGGCCCCATGATGGAATCCCTACGGGGGGATGCCATCTCCGGGGATCTCGAGAGAGCCTTGAAAAATTCGAGGAGAGAATTTTTCCGTTCGAGGTCTCCTCGAATAGAATTCCCGGGTAGTGAGCCCAGCCATACGATGGAGAGCATTTCCCATGCGACGATCCGCATTATTCGTTCCCCTGTTTTTATTCCTACTGATGACGCCGATCCGGGCGGCACCACCCACGACAATCGGCTATGTCGATATGCAAGCGGTGATCGACAATAGCCAGTCGGGTCGCCAAGCACGTAAGGCTCTCGAGGAGAGGTTCGAGGACGAGCAACGAAAGCTGGCCCGGAAGCAACAGACAATCCGGCAGCTACAGGAGGCCCTGGACCGGGATCAGGTGCTGATGAATCAAAAGGAGCTCGACAAGAAGAAGGCCGAGATTCAGGACCACAAACAGGAATTCCAACAACGGGTGGTGCAGCTCCGAAAAAAGCTGTCGCAGGAGGAGAACAAGCTCACGAACCAAATTTTGGAGCCGGTGCCGGCTATCATCGCCGAGCTGGGTAAAGATAAGCAGATCGCGGCCATTCTCGAGCGGCGGCAGAGCGGGCTGCTGTATGTGGACCCGGATCTGGACCTGACCGCCGAGGTTATCGAACGACTCGATGCCAAGAGTCAGTAGCGGGGTCGGCCGGTCATCGGAATGGACAGGGGACCAATCGTCCACGTTTTGTTACCATCGGGCTTCAAGTTACGGGGCCCTGGAAAATCGTATCCCTGCAATTCTCAAGCCGCAAAGCGAAAACATTTCGCTTTGCTCCTCACGAAAAGAGAACGACTCTTTTGAAACGACATCGGGGGCCCAAAATCCGAGAGTCGAGGCCGATTTTTCGGACACCTTGTGGAGCTTGCGCACCGTCCATTTCACGCCGCCTCGCTCTGAGACCTAGCGATCCAGACAGCATCGTGGATTCGAAAAGCTCCATGGCCAAATTTGCCGCACCGGTGGGGATTGGTAGGGGCAGGCTACGCCCACCGAAAAATATCGAGTAAGGGCTGCGGGGAGAAAATTCAGCCGCAAATAAACACCAATGAACGCAAATGGGTAACTATTCAGCTACGTCCAATTGGGGCATTGGGGGTTGCCCTTGGAAGTCAGGACGAGCGAGTTGAAAATACGGCGGGGACGGGGAGGATTGCCGGCTTCGGCTGTGCTGAGGATGGTGTCGTAGCGGGTCCGCAGGCGCTCGACGTCGCCGGTGGGCAATGCCTTGAGGTTCTGGGCCTTGCCGACCAGGGCATTGGCTTGGCACAACATTGCACCGGGGCCTCAATCCCTGCAGGAAACGTGCTGCGTTGCGCGCGCCCACAGGCACCGGTTCCGCCGACAATGCGGTACTCGATGACCTTACGCTGAGTCTCCACCTCGACCACTTGGTGTCGTTCCGCGAGCACTGTAGCCGCGATCTCGGTGCCGCAACGTCCGTAGGCGCAATGACACCGCGTCGGCCCGGTTGTCCACTTGGCTTACGCCCGCTGGGTTGGCGTTGCGAGCGTGGTGGCGGCTTCTTGAACGGAGAGTCCGAGGATGGCGCCCGGCTGGAGTTGTGGCTATTCTTGGCTAGGCGCGCTTTCAACTCCCAGATGCGCTCGCGCAGATGCGCAATGAGCGCCGTCTGCTCCGCAACCCGTTTACGCAACCGCTTAAGTTCGTCGTCAGGGATTTCCGGAGAATGGGTTAGGGTGGGTTGTTCCAGCATAGAAATAAATTACGTGTGTAGCCTGCCACTTGGCAAGAGGTTCTGAATAGTTACGTTTCCAGGTCCCTCCTCGCCGTTTCAAAAGAGCTGCACCCAAAAGAGAATGAGATAACGCTTATGGTTGGTGAGTCCCATGATCTGCGTCACGAGTTCCCGAATTTAAATGACAAAATCTCCGTGCTGTGCGATTCCGACCAAGCCTTTGCACATTTGATGGCGGATCACGATAGCCTGGATGCCCAGGTCCGTGAGCTGGAGGAGCTGGGCACACCGGTGACCGACGAGACGATCGAAGAGCTGAAAAAGAGGCGTCTACTAATGAAGGATCGCCTCTATGCCAAGTTACGAGGGAACTGACAGGAATCTCGAAAAATTCTATCCTTGGGAATTTTCAGGTCGCAAAGCGAAAAGATTTTACTTTACGGCTATTTTTCAATCAGTTACGTGCTCGAAAGCCGGCGGGGCCTCCCTTCCCTACCCCACACGGGCACCTTGAAGGTTTCAAGGTACCTGAAGACCCCGGAAACCCACCGCCGGATACGGCCTATCGACCCAGCCCATGTTGCAATTTAAGATTATTCCCGTCACAGTATTTGAGCAGAATTGTACCCTGTTATGGTGCGATGAAACCGGTCACGCCGCCGTCGTGGATCCCGGAGGGGAGACGGAGCGGATACTGGCCGCGATCCGGGAGACCCAAGTCAAGCCGAGTCGGATCCTACTGACCCATGGCCACTTGGATCATGTGGGGGGGGCCATGGAGCTCGCCGAAGGCCTCGACTTGCCTATCGAAGGTCCGCACCGGGACGATGCCTTCTTGCTTGAATCCCTACCGGATCAGAGCCGGATATTCGGGGTTCCGGAGGTCCGTCCCTGCTCCCCCGAACGCTGGCTGAAGGATGGTGATCGGGTCCGGGTCGGTGCCTGTGAGCTACAAGTGATCCACTGTCCCGGCCATGCACCGGGTCATGTCGTCTTCTTCGACGCGGCATCCAAGCTGGCTCAGGTAGGAGACGTTCTGTTCCAGGGCTCGATCGGGCGCACGGATCTACCGCGCGGGGATTACCAACAGCTACTGGACTCCATCCGCCAGCGTCTGTTCCCGCTCGGCGACGAGGTCCGATTCATTCCCGGACACGGTCCCATGTCGAGCTTCGGTGATGAGCGGTGCACCAACCCCTTCGTCCGCGACTCCCTGATGTGAGGCGATTTCTGTCCAATGAAATACCATCTTGTTGGTCTTTTCGTCCGTCTTCCGTGATGCGGCAACCATTATAGAATCCACTAGGCGCCGGTTGCCGCGCCTTGAATACGAACCAATATCCGGCCCAATCCGGTGCATCATTTTCCGGCAATCGCCTTACTCAGATATCTTCTTTTTTGGTAACTATTCCGCTGCTCCAATTGGGACATTGGGGGGCGGCCCTGGAAGGTCAGGACGAGCGAGTTGAAAATATCGCCGGTGTTTGCGGAGAGTTGAGAGGTAGGAGCGGATGATGGCAAAGTCCCCGGCTCTGGTATCGGAGCGGAAACAACCGGGGACTTTCTGCTTGAGTTTGGGCATGCGAAGGTCGCGTTCGGCCGGGTTGTTGTCGCCGGGAACGCGCAGGTCGGTGAGGAAATGCAGGACCTCGTTGCGGCGCTCGCGTAGCCGCCGAGCCGGTACAGGTTGCCGTTCACGCGCCGGCTGGTTTCGTCGGCATGGGCCACTGGCGCGGCGACGAGTGCGCGGCAAATCGCGGTGACTGGCGCCTCCGGGCGGGTGGCGGCCACCCGTACGGTGCGCTGGAGGGTCCCCGGTGAGATCGCCAAGCCGGCCCGCTCATTGAGCACCTCGGCGGTGCGCTGGTAGGGCCGCAGCGGATATGGAGTCATGTACACCGCAAAGGCCGACCCGCCCGGTCCGTATTGCACCGGGGCCTCAATCCCCACAGGAAACGTGCTGCGTTGCGCGCGCCCGCAGGCACAAGTCCCGCTGACAATGCGGTACTCGATGACCTCACGTTGGATCACCACCTCGACCATTTGGCGTCGCTCTGCGAGCCCCGTAGTGGCGATCCCGGTGCCGCCCGCGCCGACCCGGTTGTCCACCGGGCTTG
>Ga0209788_1000036_pt1 | contig 41126 bp, 35 predicted proteins | sample WorMetLIZISLAND1_2_FD_187415 | JGI IMG/M metagenome (GOLD analysis project Ga0209788, IMG submission 187415) | Marine gutless worms symbiont microbial communities from Max Planck institute for Marine Microbiology, Germany - Olavius clavatus LIZARD... ...
CAGCGGCGGCGGCGGCGCCGGAGCCCTCCTCATCGACGAGACCAGCCTGAGACGCGGCCACCGCCGCACTTCACGGTGATCGTCAACGGCGACACCGGCGAGACGTTGGATGTCATCAGGGCGCCGCCACGGCGGGGCGCTCTCCCAGGTTCCTGCTCAAGCAGAGCCGCAGTTGGCGGAGAGGCGTCAAGGTCGCACTTCACCGACGGGTCGATCCCGCAGGCGGGCGGCTATACAACAACACCTGGGCCACGCCACCTGTGTCCTCGACCGTTCCCCGCGTCGCCAGGTGGTTCGCCGCCCCCGATGATCGAAGCCCGTCGCCGCGTCCAACGGGCCGGCCCGCCCGGCTCCCGGCCCGCCTTCGACCCCGACATCCTCCGGTCAAGGTACCCGCCGGTTGGCCCGCTTCGACCGCCTCGACCCCTACCAGGTCGCCGCCCTCGCCCACGATCCTCTCAGGCCGGATGCGAGCTCGAAGCCGCCACGGCGGCAGCTCGGACACCTCTACGGCATACACGTCGCCGAGACGGTCGAGGCCGCCAACCAGGCCCTCGGCGCCTTCATCGACGCCCACCGAGAACACCGGGTAGCCGAGCCCCCCAAGCTCACCGAGACCCTCCTCGTCTGGGGCGAGGAGATCGTCGCGTTCCACAGGACCGGCCGAGTCGTCAACGGCCGCATCGAAGGCGCCAACAACAAGATCGGCGCCCCGGAGTCGCCTACGGATCGCCAACGTCGGCAACCTAGTGGTGTGTCGTACAAATAGCTAAGCGGTGTCTCCGAGGTCAGTGTGTCATCTGGTAAGGAGACAAACGCAGTCGCACCCATAGGTGCGGCGAGGCTTGACGACGCAGCCAGGGGCGCACCTGGGCCGGAGAGACCGCTCAAGGATTTGGGCGACGCACCACTAGCCGCCCGAGCACTCCTCAACACCTGAGGACCACTAACCTCACCATGACCGAGACACAGGGACCCATCCCACGTCAGCGCGCAGAACCAACTTCAACGGCGACGAGAGAGACGACATCGCGGTCCTCTACGACTACGGGTCGAACAGGCCGGCCGCTCACGTCTGGCTGTCCACGGGCCGGTCGTTCAGGTATCAAGGGAACAACGGCTGGTGGAGAGGCTCCCGCTACTCGCTCAACAGCGTCGGCGACCGGATGATCGCAGGCGACTTCGGAAGGTGAGAGACCGGCGAGACGACCCGGCGGCTGCGGCGCCCTCGTCGGGTCGGCCGTCAAGCCCCCGGCCGACACACCACTAGGCGAGGACGTTCTTGGCGGCGGTCTGGATCGGGTCGCGGTCGACGGAGAAGATCTCCATCGGCACGTCCGTGTCGAAGTCCGCCTTCTCCCCCGTGATCGCCTGGGCCACCATCGACCCCACCGCCGGGGCCAGCTTGAACCCGTGGCCGCTGAACCCGTTGGCCACCCAGAAGCCGTCCACGCCGGTGGGCCCGACGACGGGGTGGACGTCCTCGCGGTTGACCGTGTACAGCCCGGCGACCCCGGACGGGTCGCCTCTCGGCTCGAGCGAGGGGACGCGATGGTGGAAAGCCGCCAACTTGGCCTGCGTGAACTCGGCGCCCGGCGCTCTCTTGAAGTCGTCCGGGTCGTCGACGGCCTCCTCCTCGTCCTCGGCCGACACCGAGCCGATCAACACCTGCCGACCGCCCGACTCGGGCCGGAAGTAGATGCCGGTCGCCGCGTCCGCCGCCACCGGCAGCGGCCCCAGCTCGCCCGGCCATGGCCGACAGACCGTCTGGACGCGGGTCGGGGTCAACGTCCAGCGGAGACCCGCCCCCGCGGAGGCGTTGAGGGAGTTGCACCACGGCCCGGCGGCGTTGACGACAAGACCCGCCGACACGACGTCGCCGTCGGCCAGCCTCACGCCCGTCACGCGGCCGCCCTCCTTCACGGCCCCGGCCACAAGCCGCCCGAAACGCACCTCCCCGCCGCGGGCCCGGGTCGCCTCGATGAGATCCTGGGTCGCCCCCACCGGGTCGGCGTAGCCGCCGCGCGGCTCGAACAAGAAGGCCTCCCCGGGCCGGTGCTCGTGCTCGGCCTCGCCGGTCATGTCGAGAGGCTCGGCGCATGTCGACAGTGAAGGGAACAGCCCGACGACATCATCGGGTCCCAGAGTCTCGGCATCGACGCCCTGGGAGGCGAGCTTCGCCGCGTCCTCCTCCACCTTCGCCACGGTCTCGCCCATCATCCAGAGGACCCCGACCCGACGCAGCACGGACCTGGTCTCCGCCAGGCCGGTGAACTCCGGCCAGGCGCCGAAGGCCTCCTGACCGCAGAACGCCAGCCGCACCACGTCGGGATGGGAGTAACGGCACCGGCATATCGAAGAGGAGGCGCCCGTCGACCCTTCCCCCGGGCCCGCCCCCTTGTCGAGGGCGACGACGCTCACGCCCCGGCGGGCGAGCTGAAAAGCGATCGACGCGCCGACGATCCCAGCCCCGACGACGACCACGTCGGGAGACCGACTCACCTCGCCTGCACCGAGTAGTCGCCCAGCTCGTCGTCCCACGTCAACTCGATCACCCCCCGCACCGCGGCGGCCTTGCAGAACTGAAGGAACCCGCCGTACCCGTGTTTCTTCTCGCTGAAGTCCGGCCTCTTCTTGCGGAGCTGGTTCTTGAGGCCGGAGAGAGCGACCGGCTGGCCGCCCTCCTCGAGCCGGCCGACCACCTCGCGGAGGAGGTCGAAGGCCTGCTGCTCGCCGCCCGCCGAAGGGAACTGGACGACCGGGTCGCCCCGGCCCGGCCCCGCCGACAGCTCAACGGCGCCGCTCGACTCAAGATGGCGGAGAAGCTCGCCGAACGCCCGGAAGCCGTAGTCGGCCTCGCTGAACGTCGAATCCTTACGAAGCACCGCCCGCTTGAGAGACGAAGCGAGCACCTCGCCCTGACCCGAGCGGAGCAACCCGCTCAAAGTCGTGGTGACAAGGCCCTCCGGCCCCGACGCGGCCCGGCCCTCATCCCCCTCCTCGGCCTTGGCGCCCTGAACACGGCGGGGATCCACCCCCTCCAGGTTGTCGTAGAAGAGGAACTCGTCGCATGCGGGGGGGAGGAGGCTCGAAGTCGATCCCTTGACCCCGACGCCGATCACCTTCTTGTTCAGCTCCCTCAGCTTGTGGACCAGGGGCGTGAAGTCCGAGTCGCCGGTGCAGACGACGAAGGTGGTCACATAGCCGCGCTCGAACGCCAGCTCGACGGCGTCGACGGCCATCTTGATGTCGGCGGCGTTCTTGCGCGAGGCCCCTCTGCGCTGGGGGATCTCGATCAGCTCGACATGGCTTCTCGTCATCGTCTGACGCGCCTCGGTGAACATCGACCAGTCGGCGTACGCTCGGCGGGACACGACCCGGCCCCGCTCGGCGAGAGCGTTGCCGATCGGCTCGAAGTCGAACTCCATGCCCTTCAGGGCCTCCCTCACGCCTATGGCGAGGTTCTCGAAGTCGACAAAGAGGGCAATCCGTTCTTCTTCCATGCCCTGAATGTACGGGCTGTGCGCCCCCGGGGCGAGCCCGCGCCGTCAACGACACGAGAAACCCCCCATGCTCATTGACGAAATCGGGCCGCGTCTACCATGTCCGGGCTCTCCCCGCCCCCGTAGCTCAGGGGATAGAGCACCGGTCTCCTAAACCGGGTGTCGGAGGTTCGAGTCCTCCCGGGGGCGCAGCCGGCTTTAACCCGGATTGACACGCGCCGTCGTCGGCGAGTACGTTCGCGCATGTCGCGCTCAAGCGACCGAGCGACCCATCTACGACCAGCCCGCGGCCGGGTTCGACCACGAGCCATGCCGCCGACGCGAGGGGTTGCGGTGAGATTCGACGACGTGAGCTTGAGAACCAAGCTCACACCACAACATGAGAAAGGAAACAAACATGGTTCGCACACGACGAGCGACCCTGGCATGGCTGGCGGCGCTCGCCCTGGCCCTTGCCGCCTGCGGCGGCGACGACGCCTCCGACACGACGGAGGCGGCCGATGAGCCGATGACAACCGAGGCGGCGCCGATGACAACCGAGGCGGCGCCGGACACGACTGAGCCGCCGGCCGAGGAGGCGCCGCCCGCGGACGCGCCGGCGTTCTTCTCGACCCAGTTCGTCCCGGTCGAGGAGCAGGAGGTCTTCCGCGACATCCTCAGCGAAGGCGGCTTCGACGTCACCGGGATGGACGAAGGCCAGGTGATCGACCTTCTTCTCGCGGGCGCCGAGGCCGGCGAAAGCGAGGTCGACGTGGTGGGCGGCCTGCACGGCATGTACCCGCCGCTGGCCCGCGACGACGTGATGACGAACATGATCGACGTGGCCGACGATCTTGCCGCCGACCGCAGCATCGCTCCGGCCTTCTTGACGGCCGGGCTCCTGGGAGGCGAGGACTTCCTCTACTACGTGCCCTGGATGCAGGCCACCTACATCATGGCGGCCAGCACCGAGGCGCTCGAGTACCTGCCGGAAGGGGCCGATGTCCAGCAGCTCACCTGGGAAGAGTTCGGGCAGTGGTGCCAGAACATCCTTGACGAGACCGGTGAGAAGCGCTGCGGTCTCCCGCACGCCGGGTTGTTCCATCGCTTCTTGGAGGGGTACCTCTTCCCGTCCTTCACCGGAGGCATGGTCACCGAGTTCAAGTCGGCGGCCGCCGTCGAGATGATGGAGTGGGCGCGCGACAGCCTGTGGCCGACCATCCACCCCCAGTCGATCAGCTACGAGTTCATGCAGGAGCCGTTGCTGAGCGGCGAGGTCTGGGTCGCCTTCGATCACACCGCGCGTCTGAAGGACGCCTTCGACGAGTCGCCCGAAGGCTTCGTCGCCTTCCCCGCGCCCGCCGGCCCCGCCGGCCGCGGGTTCATGCCCGTGATCGTCGGCCTCGGCATACCCGAAGGGGCGCAGAACCCCGAAGGGGGCGCCGCCCTCATCGAGTACCTGACCCGGCCGGAGGTCCAGGGCGAAGTCCTCAACCAGCTCGGGTTCTTCCCCGTTGTTGACGGCGTCGACTTCGGCAGCCTGCCCGTCGGGATCGGCATCGAAGCCGAAGCCGTCACCGCACAGGCGAACGCAAGCGACGCCCTCCCGGCGTTGCTGCCGATCGGCTTGGGCGATCGCGGCGGCGAGATCAACGAGATCTTCCGCGCCGCGTTCGACAGGATCGTGATCGACGACGAGGACATCGAGACCGTCCTTGAGGAAGAAGCCGAGAAGCTGCAGAAGCTGATGGACGAGACGGGCGCTCCCTGCTGGGCTCCCGACCCGCCCAGCGACGGGCCCTGTCAGGTCAAGTGACAGTCGGTTGACGCGTCGGCGCCGGGCCCTGCAGGGCCCGGCGCCGGCGCCCGGCTCGGATCTGGAGCGATGGCCGCTGAAGTAGAGACCGCCGACGAGACCGCGGAGAACGCGGGCTCGCCCAAGGCGAAGCGGGGCGAGAGCAAGTGGACGCCCTATGTCCTCATCCTCCCCACGGTCGTCTTTCTCGCGCTCTTCTTCGCCTACCCCATGGTGCGCGGGCTGGGCTTGGCCGTATACGACGACGAGGCGTTTCTCGCTCTTCACGAGGCGCCGAGCCTCGACGCCGCCGAGACGGGGAGAGTCCGTCAGAACAGCCGGATCAGCATCTCGGACAAACGCGCCAACGTCGTCGACCCGTCGGATCTCGAGGAAACCAACCTCGTGGCCGAGATCTGGTATCGGGTCTCGGGCGACGGGGCCGACGGTCGGGCGGCGACCGGTTGGGCGCCCGAGGCCCGCATCAGGGTCAGGTCCGAAGACGACTCCGGGGCGGCTGTCGGCGGCACGGTTCGCAGCCGGATAGGCGAGGGCGCGGACCAGCTCACCCCACTCCTCGAGGAACCGGGCGGCGACGCCGCGGTGATCGGCCAACTGGAGTCGGGCGCGGAGGTGGCCATAGAGGATCGGACCGTGTTGGAGACCTGGTACTCGGTGACCGGCGAGGGCGACGAGGGGGAGACGGTCGAGGGCTGGGCCCAATCGCGTTTCATCCAGGTCTTCCAAGACGGGGAGACCGGTCGAATCGACCGGGGCGACAGCGGTGAGTTCACCACCCGCTTCATCAGGGACATGGTCGACGGCAGGTTCTTCACACCGGCCGTGAAGACGACGCTGCTGTTGATGGTCATCATCATCCCCATCCAGTTCGTCCTCGCCGTGATCATGGCGCTGGTCATCCAGGCCCGGCTCAGGGGCCACACCACATGGCTGTACATCTTCAGCATCCCCCTCGGCGTCTCCGAGCTCGCCGTGGGCATCATCTTCTTCGCCATCTTCACCCAGAACGGCTTCCTGAACTCCATACTCCAGGGCATCGGGTTGATCGACTCGCCGCCCACCTACTTGGCGGCGGAAAGCCGCAACTGGATCCTGGCCGCCATCGTCCTCGCCGAGTTGTGGCGGGCGACGTCCATCGTGATGATCATCGTCGTCTCCGGCCTCCAGGCGATCTCGGACGAGGTGCTGGAGGCCGCCGAGTTGTTCGGCGCGACCCTCTGGCGGCGGATTCGTTATGTGATCCTCCCCCTTCTGAGGCCGAGCATCCAGGTGGCCTTGATCCTGCGGACGATCCTGGCGCTCCAGGTGTTCGCCGTCGTCATCGCGCTAGGGGGCGGCACCGTCGTCACCGTGCTCGCCCGCGAGGCGTACCGCCAGTACGACGAGCTGAGGAACGTCAACGTGGCGGGCGCCTACGCCGTGTTCATCCTGCTGCTGTCGATGATCAGCGCCGTCCTCTACCTGTACACCATGCGCAGTCAGCTCGAGAAGGAGGCGTCGTGACGTCGGAGGCAGCGAGGGAGGAGCGAAAGTCTCAGGCTTCGCCCGAGGTCAGGGAGATCCACCGGCGCATGCTGCGCCGACGGAAGATGACCCGAGGCTCCGTCTACCTGCTGGCGGCCGCCATATCGGTGTGGCTCCTCCTGCCGATCCTGTTCATCGGGTCGATGGCGCTGACGACCCCGGAGGCCGTCCGGTCGTTCCCCAAGGGAGTGCTCCCCTTCATCCCCTTCTCGTTCGACTCAATGCGTTTCTTCCTCGAGTCCGACGGGGTCCTCCCCGGCTTCTTCAACAGCGTCATCGTCGCGATGATCACGCTGGTCCTCTCCACGGTCATCGCGGCCCCGGCGGGTTACGCCGTCTCCCGCTACTTCTTCAAGGGCCGGGACGCCTTCCGGCTCGGCATCCTGGCGGTGCGGGCGTTCCCGATCGTGATCCTGGCGATCCCCATCGCCGTCATGTTCCTCAGCCTCGGCGTCTACGACAACGTCGGCAGCCTGGCGGTGATGCACACGGCCTTGACGCTTCCCACCACGGTCTTGGTGATCGGGAGCGTCTTCGCCTCCATCCCCTACGAGCTGGAGGAAGCGGCCTTGGTGTTCGGCTGCACCAAGCCGAAAGCGTTCCGGCACGTCGTGCTCCCGCTGGTGCTTCCCGGGGTCGCCGCCGCGGCCATCTTCACCTTCGTCATGTCCTGGAACGAGGTCTTCGCCGCCAGCATCCTCACCGTCCAGAACCGCACTCTCCCCGCCCAGGTGTTGTTCGCCTTGGACGGCTCGCCGGAGCATTACCAGTTCGCGGCGGCCTTCTTCATGCTGATCCCCTCTCTCGTCTTCATATTCGCAATCAGGCGTTACCTCTTCAACATGTGGGGTCAGGTCACCAAGTAACCGGGAGCAAGCCATGGCAGAGATCCGAATCGAGAACGTGTACAAGAGCTTCGGCGACTTCGTCGCCGTCGAAGACGCGACCCTGGAGATCCGCGACCAGGAGTTCGCCGTCCTCCTCGGCCCGTCCGGCTGCGGCAAGACGACGTTGCTGCGCACCGTCGCCGGGTTGGGCATGGCGGATGAGGGCCGCATCACCATCGCCGACAAAGATGTGACCTACCTCCCTCCGCGGGAGCGGGGCATCTCGATGGTGTTCCAGAGCTACGCCATCTTCCCCCACATGTCGGTGGAGAAGAACATCGCGTTCGGCCTGCTGATGGCCAAGACAGACCCGGCGCTGACGCAGGAGCGGGTTCGCATGGCCGCCGAGCTGCTCCACATCGAGGACATGCTCGACAGGTTCCCCAGCGAGATGAGCGGCGGGCAGAGGCAACGGGTCGCCGTGGCGCGGGCGATCGCCGTGCAGGCGCGCGTCCTGCTCATGGACGAGCCCCTCAGCAACCTGGACGCCCTGCTGAGGCTGGAGATGAGAGCCGAGTTGAAGCGGCTGCTCGCCGACATCGGCGCCACGACCATCTACGTCACCCACGACCAGATCGAGGCGTTGAGCATGGGCGACCGGATCGCCGTCATGAAAGACGGCGTGATCCAGCAGTTCGATCACCCGACCACCGTCTACGACAACCCGGCCAACCAGTTCGTGGGGGGGTTCATAGGCAACCCGCCGATGAACTTCCTGCAGGGGCGGATCTCGGCCAACGGCGCCGGGGTGGCGGCGCACATCGGGGACTTCGAGATCGCCCCGTCGAAGTCGCTGGCGCCGGTGCTACGGGCCTACGCCGACAAGCCGATCGTCATCGGCATCCGGGCCGAGAACATGGAGGCGGTGAACCGCCCTTCCGACGACGCTCTCGGCGTGCGCGTCATCGTCGTCGAGCCGCTCGGGTCGCAGAACCTGCTGACGGTCCGCATCGGCGAGGACATCGTCAAGATCGCCACCCACCCGACATTCGCCGTCTCTGCCGACGACGACGTCTGGCTTCGCTTCCCCCCGGACCAGATCAGGTGGATCGACCCGGCGTCGGGCAAAGCCCTCTACCCCGAGCTCGCCGCGTCTTAGGCGCCGCCGTCCGCCGCCGCCCTGATGCCTGACGTCGGCGCCGCGCTCCTCGGCCATCTCCGGGCCCTCTACGGCGCCGACGCCGAGGCGGTCCTGGACGACCTCCTGGCGCTGATGCGATCGTTCGAGGGGCGCATCAAGCCGAGACCCGGAGCGCGCGTCGAGCCGAGGCCCGGCGGCGGGCTCTGTGAGCGGGACGCCGTGTTGATCACCTACGGAGACATGGTCCGCGAGCCGGGGCGGTACCCGCTTGAGACCCTGGGCGAGCTCTTGGAGGAGAAGGTCGCCGACATCGTCAACACCGTGCACATCCTTCCCTTCTACCCCTACTCGTCGGACGACGGCTTCTCCGTTATCGACTACCTGAAGGTCGACCCGCAACTCGGCGACTGGGACGACGTCGCCGCGATCGGGCGCTCCTTCAGGCTGATGTTCGACGCGGTGCTCAATCACACATCGGCGAAGAGCGAGTGGTTCCGGGGTTTCCGCGAGGGCGACGAGCGGTACGCCGACCACTTCATGACGCCCGCGCCCGGGGCCGACCTCAGCGACGTGTTCCGGCCTCGCGAGTCGCCGTTGCTCACGGAGGTCGAGACGGTCTCCGGCCCCAAACTCGTCTGGACGACCTTCAGCGCCGACCAGGTCGACCTGAACTACCGCAACCCCCAGGTGCTGCTGGCGACAGTGGAAACCCTGCTCACCTATGCGGAGAGAGGCGCCGACGTGATCCGGCTGGACGCGGTGGCGTTCCTCTGGAAGGAAGCCGGCACGTCGTGCCTCCACCTCCCGCAAACTCACCGCATCATCAAGCTGTGGCGCGCCGTGCTCGACGCGGCGGCCCCGGGGACGGTCCTCATCACGGAGACCAACGTCCCCCATCGCGACAACATTTCCTACTTCGGGGACGGGTCCGACGAGGCCCACCTCGTCTACAACTTCTCGCTGCCCCCGCTCACGCTGCACGCGTTCCACACCGGCGACGCGACCGAGTTGTCCCGATGGGCCGACGGTCTCAGTGCGCCCTCGACGAGCGTCGCGTTCCTCAACTTCCTCGCCTCCCACGACGGCGTCGGCCTCGGAGGCGCCCAAGGCCGCCTCACCGACCGGCAGATCGGCGCGATGGCCGAGCGAGCGGAGCGTCTCGGCGGACACGTCTCCTATCGCGCCGCCCCCGACGGCGGTCGGGCGCCGTACGAGCTGAACATCAACTTCCTCGACGCCCTCGGGCCCGCGGTCGACGAGCCCGTCGAGACGACGGCCCGGCGTTTCCTGACGTCACAAGCCGTGATGTTGTCGCTCCAGGGAGTGCCCGCCATCTGGTTCCACAGCCTCTTCGGCTCTCGCGGCTGGGCCGACGGCGTGGCTGAGACCGGCGCTTTCCGCACCGTGAACCGTGAGAAGCCCGGCAGAGCCGAGCTTGAGGCCGAGCTCGCCGCGGCGGGGTCGCTGCGCAGCCTCGTGTTCGGGGGCTACCGCTCCCTCCTGCGGGCCCGCTCGTCGCACACGGCCTTCTCCCCACACGCCGACCAGGAGATCCTCGACCTCGGCGCCTGTGTGTTCGCCGTGCGCCGGGCGGGCGACGACGGCGCCGTGCTCTGCCTCCACAACGTGACCGACAGGCCGATCTCGGTCGACGCGACCGCGCATGTCGGCTCGGCGACGCCGACGGATCTGGTTGGAGGCGACGGGCCGACAACGGAGCTGGGGCCGTATCAAACGGCCTGGCTGGCGACGGGGCGGCCGTGAAGCTCGGGTTCGCGGGCGTTCGTTTCGCAGGCCTCGACGGGGTGTCGCTTGAGGCGGCGAAGGTAGCCGAGGCGGCGGTGTCCGCGGGCCACAAGGTCGCCTGGTTCGCGGGCGAGCTCGCCCCGAGCTTCGGCCCCGGGACGGAGGAACCCGTCGCCCGGTTCGACAGCCCCGAGAACCTGGCCGTGCAGGCCCGTTGCTTCGGGGCGGTGGAGGCGCCTGCGGACACGCTCGACCTCATCGATCGCAGAGCGACCGAGTTGGAGGCGGCGCTCGGTGAGTTCATCGAGGGTTTCGGCGTGCAGGTCCTTGTGCCGCAGAACGCGCTGTCCATCCCGATGCAGCTCCCGCTCGGCGCGGCCCTCGCCCGGTTGGCCGAGTCCGGCGTGCCCGTCGTCGCTCACCATCACGACTTCTGGTGGGAACGGGAGAGGTTCAGCCCAACCGGCGTCGGGCACATCCTCGAGACGGCTTTCCCGCCTGTCGGCCCCGCGACGACTCATGTCGTGATCAACTCGTTGCAGCAACGCGAGTTGACGAGGCGCGTCGGGGCGGAGTCGCATGTGCTCCCCAATGTCATGGACTTCGAGTCGGAGCCGGAGAAGGGCGACGGCGCCGCCTTCCGGCGCTACGCAGGCGTCGCCGCGGGCGACGTCCTGCTGTTGCAGGCGACCCGGATCATCCCGCGCAAGTCGATAGAGCTGACCCTTGAGCTGGCGGCTCGGCTCGACGGCGCCAAGGTCGTGGTCACCCATCCCGACCTTGACGAAGGCGCCGACTACGCCCGATCCCTGGAGCGCCGCGCCGCCCGGCTCGGCGCCGACTACCGGGTGGCGCCCGTCGGCGAGCCGGGCCTGCCGTCTCTCGCGGACGCCTACGCGGCCGCCGATCTCGTGGCGTTCCCGTCCAGGGTCGAGGGTTTCGGTAACGGACTGCTCGAGGCGATCTACCACAGCCGCCCCGTGCTGGTGAACCGGTACCCGGTGTTCGTCGCCGACATCGCCCCAGCGGGCTTCAAGCTGATCGAGATCGAAGGCGCGATCGACTCGGAGACGGTGAGGGAAGTCGAGAGGTGGCTGAGCGACGAGTCGCTTCGGGCCTCGGCGGCGGCGAGGAACTACGAGATAGGCTTGGAGCGCTTCTCGTACTCCGCGATCCGCCGCGTGTTCCTGCCTCTGCTGGAGTGACCTCCCGCCGCAGCGGGGCCGCGCCGTGAGGCCCCGGTAGGCTGCGCCCGACATGGCCGGATTCCACTACGAGCCGCTCAGCTACCTCGACGCCTCGTTCCTCGCGCTCGAGTCGCGCTCCGCGCACTTCCACGTCGCGGGCGTGGTGGTCTTCGACGCCGGCCCGTTGAAGAGAGCCGACGGCGGCATCGACATCGACCGTCTCAAGGCGCACGTCAACTCGAAGCTGCAATATCTCCCCCGCTACCGCCAACGACTCGAGTGGGTCCCCTACGACCGCCGACCGGTGTGGGTGGACGACGCCCACTTCACGTTCGACTACCACGTCAAACACACGTCGCTCCCCCGCCCCGGCAGCGACGAGCAGCTCAAGAGCCTGGCCGGGCGGATCTTCTCGACGAAACTCGACCGGCACAAGCCGTTGTGGGAGCTGTGGGTGGTCGAGGGCATGAGCGACGACCGGTTCGCGATCATCGCCAAGATCCACCATTGCATGATCGACGGGATGTCAGGGGTCGACCTGACGACGGTCCTGATGAACGTCAAGCCCGAAGCCGAGGTCGAGGAGGCGCCGGAGTGGGCGCCCCGGCCTGCCCCGACCCCGACCCAGCTCGCGGTGGCCGAGGCGGCGCGTCTCACGCGGCGCATGTTCGACGGGATCGCCGCGTTCAACGACAAGCTCCGTCGCGGCTTGAAGGTCAGCGACAAGACGCTGGACAAGTCGATCGCAGCCCTCACGTCACTGCGCTCGGGTTGGCTCACCCCGGCGGACCGCACCCCTCTCAACCCCGACATCGGGCCGAATCGCCGGTTCGACTGGACCGAGCTCGACTTCCAGGATGTCAGGGCAGTCAAGAGCCGTCTCGGCGGCTCGATCAACGATGTTGTGTTGGCCGTCGCCGCAGGCGCCGTCAGGAGATTCCTGATCGAGAGCCGCGGCTACCAGCCCGACGACAGGGAGTTCCGGGTGATGAACCCGGTGTCTACCCGGAGGGGCGGCGCGGCCGGGAAGCTGGGGAACCAGGTGGCGATGTGGCTGGTGGAGCTGCCGATCGCAGAGCCCGACCTACGGACAAGATACGAGCTGATCAAAGACCGGACCCGGACCCTGAAGGAGACGAAACAGGCCCTCGGCGCCGCCACCCTGGTCGAGCTCAGCTCGGGCACGCCGATCCCGCTGCTCTCGCTCGCCAACCGGGTGGTGGGCCCGAAGATGCGTCCCTTCAACATGACCGTCACCAACGTCCCCGGGCCGCAGTTCCCCATGTACATGCTGGAGTCGAAGATGCTGGCGAACTACCCGATGGTGCCGTTGTGGGCGCAGCACGGCCTGGGGATCGCCCTCTTCTCGTACAACGGGCGGCTGTTCTGGGGCGTGCAGGCCGACTACGACACCCTCCCAGACTCCGACGTCTTCTTAGATGCGATCCACACCTCCTTCCAGGAGCACCTCGACCTGACCGCCGAGAAGGAGTGACCCCGTGGGCTTCGGCGTGCTGACCGTCTTGGCCGCCCTCGGCGGAGCGGTCGCCATCTCGTTCTCGGCGGTCTTCTTCGCCTTGTCCGGGGTCAACCCGGCGACGGGCGCCTTCTTCCGGGCGGCATACGCCCTGCCCGCGCTGGGCCTGCTCTACGCGGCGCGCCGGGGCGAAGACACCCGCCCCGCCTCCAGTCGGTGGCTCGCGTTCGGGGCCGGCCTCGCCCTCGGGACCGACATCGTCCTCTGGCACACGTCGATCGAGTTGATCGGCGCCGGCCTGGCCACGCTCCTCGCCAACTCGCAGGTGGTGTTCGTCGCCTTGGCCGCGTGGGTCATCCACAAGGAGCGACCGAGCCGCGCCGCCGCGATCGCCGCCCTCGTCGTCTTGGTGGGCGTGACGCTGGTCTCCGGCGTGGGCCAACGCGCCGCCTTCGGCGACAACCCGATCCTGGGCACGGGCCTCGCCCTGCTCGCCGCAATGCTCTACACCACGTTTCTTCTCGCCTTCCGACGCTCGAACGAGCGGCGGGCCCCGCCCTCCGGGCCGCTCTTAGAGGCCACTCTCGGCGCCACGGCGCTTGCGCTCGTAGCAGGAGCGCTCGGCCCCGGGATCGAGTGGGCGCCGCACTGGCCGGCTCACGGATGGCTCCTGGCCCTCGCCCTCGGGGCGCAAACGGCGGGTTGGCTGCTCATCGGGCACGCCCTTCCCCGGCTCCCGGCGGTGGAGACCGCGACGATCATCCTCCTTCAGCCCGCGCTCACCATGGTCTGGGGGGTGTTGATCTTCGGGGAGCGCCCGTCGGCCCTGCAGATCGTCGGCGCGGCCGCTGTCCTCACCGGAGTGGGGACAGTGGCTGCGGCCAGGGCGCGGGCGGCAACTTGAACCCGCGCGGCTCGCGTCAACCTCCGAGGAGCACAACAAGCAGGCGACCGGTGGGTCCCTCCGCAACCGAGACGCCGACGCGGTCGTAGGCGGGCGCCGAGAGCTGGGCCTCGCCGTGAGCGGACTCGAGGATGCCTTCGAGGGCGGCTAACGCTGTGCCTGCCAAGGCCACCGCCTCCCCGCATGAGGCGACGCGGACGCCCGACTCCGCCAGGTCGGCGAAGCAATCGGAGGTTATGTGCAACCTCCCGCTCACATACATCGAGGTCGCCCGAGCCTCGGCGACGTCGGTCATGCCCTCGCTCTCCAACAGGGGCGACAACTCAAGCCCGGTGCGGAACCGGTTGATCTCCGCCAAGACCAGAGCCGCCTCGCCGGGGGCCTGACGAACCTCGTCGGCGGGCGCCGCGGGCGCCTGAAGCTCCTCGCCGGGCAGGGGCACAGCCCGGCTCGACCCGAACAGGTCTTGGATGGTCGCCAACGAGCCGAGGAGGTTGTCTCCCACGAACCCCTCGAACGCTCGCTGGGGCGCCGCCCCGGGGCCGGCCACGGCTTGGGCCACCCGGGAGTCGCGCACCTCCCCCTTCCACGTCTCCGGGATGGGTAGGACCAGCGCCACGTTGAGGACGACCAAGGCGAGGGCGAGCCCCCAACCCGCGGCGACGGCGGCCCCGCCCAGCCGGTTGATGAGGTTCAGGCCCGGGATTCTCATCACCTTGGACAGGAGACGAGCCGCGAAGCTCATCGAGACGGCGAGCAGGACGAAGAGCGCTACGCCGGCGCCGATGCGGGCCGCCTCAGGCCCCGCGCCGAATCTCTGAGTGAGGAAGTCGCCGAAGGGGCCGCTGAGCCTGAAGGCGATCAGCAGGCCGGCAACGAGACCAGCGAGGTCCAACACCTCGCGGACGAGGCCGCGCGACCAGCCCCGCACAAGCAGGGCGGCGAGGAGCAGGCCGAGGACGAGGTCAAACACGGAAGCCGGGTCAATCGACGGCGGGCTCGGTCGAGGCGAGCCGGATCTTCAGACGCTTGTTCGCCTTGCCTTTCGACTCGGTCTTGACCACCTCGACCCGGCCCACCTCGAGAGTCGAGTTGACGTGGGTGCCGCCGTCGGCTTGACGGTCGAGGCCTTTGATGTCCACCACCCTGATCTCCTTGACGAACTTGGGGATGAGGTTGACCTTGGTGCGGATCAGGTCGGGGTCCTGAAGGGCGATCTCCCGGGCCATGACGATGATCTCGGTGGGATACCCTTTGATCAGCTCCTCGTTGAGGACCCGCTCGACCTCCCTGCCGAACTCCTTCGACATCGATCCCAGCTCGAAATCCATCCGGGCCTCCCCCGGGCCCATGTTCCCCCCGGTCACCTTGGCACCGAAGTCCCGGTAGACGACGCCGGTCAGGCCGTGCAGGGCGGTGTGGGTGCGCATCGTGAGGTAACGGCGCTCCCAATCGATGACGCCCTCCACGGGCGCGCCCGGGTCGGGCAGAGCCGAGCCCTCGGCGACGACATGGAACGGCACACCCTTCTTGCGGATGGTGTCCGTTACGGAGCAAGCGCCGCCGTCCCAGGTGATCGTCCCCACGTCGCCGGGCTGGCCGCCGCCGCGTGCGTAGAAAACCGTCCTGTCGAGGTAGAGGCCGCCGTCCGCGACCTCGACGACGCTGCCCTCGGCGCGCGAGAGGTAGGAGTCCTTGGGAGCAAGCTCCTCGACGGGCCCAGGTCCTGCCATGGGCCACAGGGTAGGCCGGACGACAGCCAACATCGGCGGCGCCGGGAGACGAGGACGTCTAGAGTCGCCGCAACCAACTCGGGCGCCGCCCGAGACCCAACTGGAGGAAGAAGAAATGATGAGAAGCATACGGGTTCGGCTGGGCGCCTCTCTGGGCGCCCTCGCCTTGGTGTCCGCCGCCTGCGGCGGCGGCGCCGCCGAGGTCGAGTTCACGCCCGGCGACCTCGGCGCGGTCGAAGTCGGCCCGGGCGAGGCCATCCAGATCCGGTCGCTGAACGCGTTGACCGGCGACCCCGCGTCCCTCGGCATCCCCAACGACAACGCGGTCCGCATGGCCGTCGACGACTACGGCGAGATCAAAGGTCATGCCGTCGACGTCGGGACCAGCCACGACGGCCTGTGCTCAACGGAAGGAGGTCAGGCCGCGGCCCAGACCATCGCTTCCGACAAGAGCGTCGTCGGCGTGATCGGGACCACATGCTCCAGCGCGGCCACGGCGGCCTCCCCGGCGATCAGCAAGGCGGGCATGGTGTTGATCTCCCCGTCGAACACGTCGCCGGCCCTCACGTCCGACCTCAAAGGCAAAGCCAGCGAGGACTACCACGAGGGTTACTACCGGACCGCCCACAACGACCTCTTCCAGGGTCGGGCGGCAGCCAACTTCGTGCACGGCAACCTCGGCCTCAGCAAGGTCGCCCTGATCCACGACGGCGACCCCTACACCAACGGCCTGACAACGGCGTTTGAGGACGCCTTCGTTGAGCTGGGCGGCGAGATCGTCATTCACACCGCCGTCGGGAAGGAGGACACCGACATGGTCCCGGTCCTCACCGAGGTGGCAAGCGCAAGCCCGGAGCTGATCTTCCTCCCGGTCTTCGTCGGCGCGGGAACCCCCCTGGTGCAACAGGTCGGCGGGGTGGCGGGCCTCGAGGACGTGGTCCTGATGGCTGCCGAGGGCCTCGCCGTTGACTCCTTCATGGAGCTGCCGGAGTCGCTGGGGATGTACCTCTCCGGGCCGGACACCCGCTTCGCGGAGAACACCAACGAGGCCACCAACATCAACGGCGAGCAGTTCCTGGCCGACTACGAGTCGGAATACGGCGAGCCGCCCTCGGCGGACTTCTGGGGTCACGCGTACGACGCGACCACCATGCTGCTGCGGGCTATCGACAACATCGCCGTGGAAGACGGCGACACCCTGCACATCGACCGGCGGAAGCTCCGCGACGAGCTGACCGCGACCGAGGGCTTTCAGGGTCTCATCGGCGAGATCGGCTGCGACGACTTCGGGGACTGCGGCGCAGCCCGGATCGCGATCTTCGAGCACATCAACCTCGACGACTTCCAAGAGTCGAAGTCCAACATCCTCTACACCTACCCCGAGGGTTAGGCCCAAGGCCCCGGGACAAGAGAATGCCCCGGCCCGGCGACGGCGCCGGGGCATTTTTCCCATCTGTTCGTGAGCACCGCCGCCGACATCCGCTCTCGCCGATTCCGGCCCAACTGGGTCGACGGGTTCCTGTGGTTCATCAGGGTCACGGCGCTCATCGCGATCGTCGCCGGGATCGCCGGGTCCATCCAGAACCTCGCGGCGGGCGAAGGCCCCTCACTGGAGCAGTGGCGCGACCTGGTCATCTCCTCGCTGAGCACCGGGTTCATGTACGGGCTGATCGCCTTGGGCTACTCGATGGTCTACGGCGTCCTCGGCTTCATCAACTTCGCCCACGGCGAGGTGTTCATGAGCGGCGCGATGGCCGGGTTCGTGGCCGCCGCGCTGTTGTTCAACAACGGCTTCTGGGACGCGAATCCGTGGGCGTCGATGCTCATCGTCCTCATCGTCGCGATGGTCACCTCGACGCTCGTGGCGGTGATCACCGAGCGGGTCGCCTATCGGGCGCTCCGCAACTCTCCCCGCCTCGTCCCCCTCATCACCTCGATCGGCGTCTCGTTCTTCCTGCAGTACGCCTTCGCCGGCCTCTTCGGCGTGCGCGTGCGCAGCTACCCGCCGCCGCCGGGGGCCCTCGGCGGAGAGGTCATGGTCTTGGGGGCCGCGATAGGCGCCGCCAAGCTCCTCGTCATCGGCGTCGCCGTCGTCTCGATGGTCGCCCTCTGGCTCTTCGTCGGCCGCACCAAGACCGGGCGCTCGATGCGCGCCGTCGCCGAAGACAGGGAGATCGCCGGGCTGATGGGGATCAACGTCGACCGGACGATCGTCACCACCTTCGCGGTGGGAGGGGCCATGGCCGGGGTCGCCGCGCTGCTCTGGGCGCTCCTCTTCCGCACCGTCGACTTCCTCACGGGTTTCCTTCCCGGCATCAAGGCGTTCACCGCTGCGGTGCTCGGCGGCATCGGCAACCTCCCCGGGGCGATGCTCGGGGGGGTGCTGCTCGGCCTGTTCGAGGGTGTCGGCCCGCTGCTGGTCCTCTCCGGCCTGGGTATCCCCGCCGTCTCCCAGCTCAAGGACGCGGTCGCCTTCTCCGCCCTCGTGCTCGTGCTCATCTTCAAGCCGGACGGGCTGCTGGGCGAGCGGCTCGGCTCCGAGGACCGGGCGTGACGGGCCTCGGCCGCGCCCGGCGCCTGGGACTCTTGTCCGGCGCCGCCATGAGCTTCGTCGGGGGGATCGGGATGCTCGTGGCGTTCAACGACCGCACGCTGGTCGACCCCTTCCTCCGCATGGGCGACCTTGCGCTCTACGGGATACCCGTGGTCCTCGGGTGGCTGGCCGCCGGAGGCGAGCCGGGCCCCCTCCGCGAACTGGTGCGGGAGTCGAGGGGCGGGGTGGCCAGGGGGGTCATAGTCGGCCTGATCGGCGGTGTCGCGGCCTCCGTGTTCGTGTCCGCTGTGTCCGCGGTCGACATGACCGAGTTCTTCCCGAGCATGCGCGATGACATGGTCGGCGCAATGACCTTCGGCATCGGCATGCCGATGGGGCCGTTCGCCCTCACCGCGGCCGCGGGTGCCGCCGCCTGGCTCGGCGGCTATCTCCGGGGGCGGTCCGTCAGCGTCAGGAAAGGGCTCGCCGCGGCAGCGGGGTGGGTGCTGGCGCTCTCCCTCTTTCAAGTGGTCGTTGCCGACATCTTGAGCTTCGCCGACCCGGTGCTGGACGTGCTCTACGCGCCGCTCGGAGGTCTCCGCCTCTGGTCGGCCGCGATCGTCGGCGCCCTCGCTTGGTTGCTCTCGAGTCGTCTCGAGGGCCGGGCCAAGGCCTTCGCCGACCAGATCCGGGAGGCCGACCCGGGGAGCAGGCTGCGACGCTCGGCGATCGGCGTCGGGGCCTTGGCCGTCGTCGTCCTGCCGATGCTGTTGGGCGGCATCCTCAACGAGCTGCTCGTCAACGTTTCCCTGTTCATCCTGATGGGACTCGGCCTGAACATCGTGGTCGGCTTGGCGGGGCTTCTCGACCTGGGTTACGTCGCGTTCTTCGCCGTGGGCGCCTACGGGACGGCGGTCCTGACTTCGCCGCTGAGCGAGACGTTCGCCCCGTCGCTCAACTGGTGGGCGGCTCTCCCGATCGTCATGGTGCTCGCGGCGATCGCAGGCCTCATGGTGGGCACGCCGGTGATCAGGATGCGCGGCGACTACCTGGCGATCGTCACCCTGGGGTTCGGCGAGATCGTCCGCATCCTCCTCCTCTCCGACTGGCTGACGCCAGTTTTCGGGGGCGCTCAGGGCATCCGCAGGATCCCCGGCGTCCCGGTGCCCTTTTTCGGCGAGATCGGAGGCACCGACCCGCACCTGTTCGTCTACCTCACGCTGCTCTTCGTGGGGATCGCCGCATACATCTCGTATCGCGTTCAGGGCTCGCGGGTGGGCCGCTCGTGGGCCGCCATGAGAGAAGACGAGGACGTGGCGGAAGCTACCGGGGTCAGCACGGTGCAAGCCAAGCTGCTTGCGTTCGTCACGGGCGCTGTCGTCGCCTCCTTCGCGGGCGCCCTCTTTTCCGCCAAGGTGGGCACGGTGTTCACCAACTCCTTCGACGTCCTGGTGTCGATCATCATCCTCGTGGTCGTCATCGTCGGCGGCATGGGCTCGATCCCCGGGGTCATGGTCGGCGCCCTCGTCTTGATCGGGTTCCTCGGCGGGCCCAAGTCGCCCGGCCTCCTCCAGGAGCTGGCGCAGTTCAAGCTCCTCATCTACGGCGCCCTGCTCGTCTTCATGATGTTGAGGCGCCCGGAGGGCCTGGTCCCGTCGGTGCGAAGGACGCGAGAGCTTCACGCCGACGAGTTGACCCAGGACGCCTGGCTCGACAAGGGCGGCGACTTCACCGGAGAGACGCCTTGACGGCCTTGCTGGAGATCGCGGGCCTGAAGAAGGCTTTTGGGGGCGTCAAGGCGCTCGGCGGCGTCGATCTCACCGTGCTTGACAACGAGATCGTGTCGATCATCGGGCCCAACGGCGCGGGCAAGACGTCGTTTTTCAACGTGATCTCCGGGCTGTTCCAGCCGGACGAAGGGTCGATTGTGTTCGACGGCGACGACCTGACCCATCACCGGCCGAGCGAGATCACCCGTCGCGGCATCGCCCGCACGTTCCAGAACGTTCGCCTCTTCCCCAATCTCACCGTGCTTGAGAACGTGATGGTGGGCAGGCACTGCCGCTCGTCGTCGGGCGTCTGGGGAGCGATCCTCCAGACGAGGAAACACCGGGACGAGGAGAAGATGATCGAGGAGAAGTCGAAAGAGGTCCTCTCGTTCTTCGGCTCGCGGCTGGCGGGATACCGCCACGACCAGCCTGCGTTCGCCCTCTCCTACGCCAACCGGCGCCGCCTTGAGATCGCCCGGGCGATGGGAACGGACCCGAGGCTCCTGTTGCTTGACGAGCCGACGGCGGGGATGAACCCGAGGGAGACGGTGGAGCTCACCGGGTTGATCGGCCGGATGCGCGACGACCTGGGCCTGACGGTGATCCTCATCTCCCATGAGATGAACGTGGTGGAGGACGTGTCGGATCGGGTGGTCGTGTTGGACCACGGGGTGAAGATCGCCGAGGGCCTCTACGACGACGTGTCCACCGACCCCGACGTGATCGAGGCCTACCTGGGACGGCCCGCGGAGAGAGCCGATGAGTGAGGGGAAGCCGGTTCTCTCCTTCCGGGGCGTGAACACCCACTACGGGGCGGTGCACATCCTCAAGGACGTCGACATCGACATCCACCCGGGCGAGATGGTGAGCCTGCTCGGGGGTAACGCCTCCGGCAAGACGACGACGTTGAAAACGATCCTGGGTTATGTGAAGCCGACGACCGGGTCGGTCCTCCTCGACGGCGAGGAGGTCAACCAGTGGACCACCGCCCAGCGGGTGGCCCGGGGCGTGACGATGGTCCCGGAGAATCGCCGGCTGTTCAAGCGGATGACGGTGAGGGAGAACCTGGAGATCGGCGCCTACCTGCGGCCCGGCCACGATCTGAGCGACGACTACGACAAGATCTTCGAGCTGTTCCCCCGCGTGAAGGAGAGGCTGGGCCAGAAGGCGGGCACGCTCTCGGGCGGCGAGCAGCAGATGGTGGCCATGGGCAGGGCGCTCATGGCCCAACCAAGGGTGCTGTTGATGGACGAGCCTTCAATGGGCCTGGCGCCGGTGCTGGTGGCGCAGAACTTCGAGATCATCGAGCGGATCAACAAGACGGGCACGACGGTCTTCGTCGTCGAGCAGAACGCCAACATGGCCCTCTCGATCGCCGATCGCGGCTATGTGCTCCAGACGGGCCGCATCGTGCTGACGGACACAGCGGACAGCCTGCTCAAGAACCCCCGGATGCGGGAGGCCTACCTGGGCGAGGCCTGACGCCCTCAGCGGTCCGACTGCTTGGGCCCGTTCGGGCCTTCGACGGGCGGAAGCTCCTGAGTGTCGAACAGGGGGGTCTGGCCCGTGGGCTTACGGCTGATCCGGGCCAACCGCTCGGGCGGCTCAGTGACCTCGATCATCGCCTCGCTCGCCTCCCTCCAGGACTGGCCGAGCACGCGGGTGCGCCAGAAGTGGCCGACGAGGATCCTGATGGCGGCGGTGGCGGGCACGGCTACCAGCACACCGAGCAGGCCTGCCAGCGAGCCTCCGATCACCAACGCCAGGATGATGACGAGGGGCGAGAGGTTGACGCGGGCCCGCTGCACGACCGGGGTGATCACATGGTTGTCGATCTGCTGGATGATCACCATGATCAGCACCGCCCAGAGCGCCTGCCACGGGTCTCCGTCGAGCAGGGCGACGAGCGCCGCGAGAGCGCCGCCGACGGTGGGGCCGAGGAAGGGGATGAGGTTGAGGAAGCCGGAGATGATCCCGATCAGCAGCCAGAAGGGCAACCCGATGAGAGCCATGCCGATGCTCGACATGACGCCGACGATGGCCGCCACCAGGATCTGACCCCTCACGAACGAGCCCAAGGCGCCTCCGACCGCGCCCGCCACATAGGTCACCTCCTCCTGGTACTTCGGCGGGGTGAGGCCCAGGGTGTTGTTCTTGAAGTTGTCCAGGTCGATGAGGATGTAGACGGCGAGGACGGGGGCGAGCCCGACAACGGCGATCATCTCGGTCACGGTGCGGATCACGCGCCCGGCGCCGACCCCGAACCCGACCAGGAGGTTCTGGATGGTCTCCTGGTTGGCCGGGTCGTTGAGCCACTCCTCGATTCCCTCCAGGCTCAGCAGCCCGGTGATGTCCATGCCGACGCGACCGCCCATCTCCGTCAGCCACTTGATAACCGCCGTGTACAAGTCGGGCGCCTGCTGGGCGAACTCCACGGCCTGTGCCCTGACGAGGGGGAAGATGAGCGCGGTGGCGGCGACCAGGAGCGCGGCAAGGCAGAGAACCGCCAGGATCGACCCGGCGATACGCGGGACCTTGACCTTCTCGAGCGCTCGGACCGCGGGCTCGAGGATGAAGACGAGGCCGCCTGCGAAGGCGATGGGAAGCCAGATGATGCGCACCGAGTCGGCCACCCGGAGGATGCCGTAGGCGAGTGCCGCCGACCCGACGGCGATCCAGACGTTGAGGGCGGTCCTTCTCAACTGGTCTGTCGGCACCCCACCGAGTGTACGGCCGCTACGCGGCTAGTGGCATGTCATCCGCTGTTCATTATTCAGTTGTCAAACCGCGGTGCGCGTCATCGCGCGTCGCGGCGCCGGTGATCGGGCCGTGGCCCCCGGGCCGTAGCCGGCCGGGCCGTAGTCAGCTGGGCGGTGTGGCTCATGTTCTCCTCTCCCCCCTTTCGCCGAGGCGTCAGGGCGGGTCTCTCCCCCCTGTCCAGCGTTCCCCAGCGAGGCCTGCCCCGGTCCGGTAGGTGTGCCCGAACGGGCTGACCCAATCCACGGCCACCCTGCCCGTCTTCGCATACCGCCACCCGTCTTGATGCTTCGACAGGTGATGATGACGGCACAGCGGGGCGTGGTTCCCCACCGTGGTGGGGCCGCCGAGGGCGTAGTCGACGCAGTGGTCGAGGTCGCAGTCCACTGCGGGCATACGACACCCCGGGAAGACACAGACCGAGTGCAGAGCTCGGATCATCTTCTGCTGCCTTGTCGTGGGCCTCCTCCTCACGGACACGACGTGGAGCGGCTCGCCGGTCTCCGGATCTGAGACCACCGCGTTCCATTCGCTCTTCTCCCGTTGTTCCTCGGCGACTTGGCGGGCGATGTCAGAGACGACCGGCCCGTAGCCCGCCAGCTCTCCCGGGTGGTCGTCGAGCCGAGCCAGAGTGGTGAGGTCGACGTGGAGGTTGACCGACCCCCCGCCTCCGTCTTCGTCGGAGTCGATGCGGCGGCCTGTGAGCAGGTCGAGTGCGACGTCGGCGCGGAGCTGGTCGACGCTTCGGGACTCGTGCCTGGTCTTGAGGCTACGGGCGATCCTGTTGACCCGGTCCGTGGCGGCTTGAGCCAGGTGAGGGGCGCAGTCGGATATGTGCAGGTGGGTCGTCCCGTCCGCTGTCGGGCGGGCCACGAGACGGCGGCGTTCCAGTGACTTCTCGTATCGGGCTTGGGCGTGGGCCGGGTCTTCCAGGATGCAGAGGCGACGCAGCCGGGCGCCGATCTGACCGACGGTGAGACGAGAAGCGAAGACGAGGATCTTGCCGGCGACTCCCCGAGCGGCGCTGAGCTTCAGGGCGGCGGTCCCGTCGCAGATGACCGAGGCCTTGTGGCCGTCGATGTCCCCCGACTCCAGAGCCGAGCGGACCTCGGGGAGGTCGTCCCTGAGTCTGAGGGCCGTGTTCAGCTCGTTGCAGGCTTTGCGGCGGGTGTAGCCGACGGCGGCGGCGATCTCGTCGGCGGCGCGCTCGTTGGGCAGGGCACTCCGTTCGGTTGTGGTCGCGGAGACGGCGTAGGCGGTCTCGGCCATCGCCGCGTAGACCACGGCTTGGTAGTGGGAGACTTGACGTTGCCCGGCGCGGAGGACGGTGACCAGGTCGTGGCCGTTCAACCGGCTCAGGTCGACCGTGGACAGGAAGGCGGCCAGGGTCGGCCCTGCTGCCAGGTCGTCGACACCGTCGGGGAGGACGTCTGCGCTCCCATCGTCGGCGTCGAGATACTCGTCGCTCGCCGACGCGCCAGACGCAGTTCCGCAGGCGCCCGCCGGGAGCACATGGTGGGGACCAAGGCCCCTCGCGGCGAGGACGGCGACGGCCGCCTCGAAACGGGCTTTCGCCTCGTCCGAAGACAGCTCGTCCGACTGATGTGACTTCGATTTCGCCATACCCGCCAACGTATCCAGAGGGTCTGACAGATTCGCGCGGGTCCCCGCCTCGCCGCCGACGGTGTCGTCGACCGACGGCTCGTCCGACTGATGTGACTTCGATTTCGCCATACCCGCCAACGTATCCAGAGGGTCTGACAGATTCGCGCGGGCACCCGCCTCATCGCCGACGATGTCGTCGGGCGACGGCCCGAGCGTGTGCAGTAGTGCCGATGAGAGCCGCGAAACTGCACACGCATCTTCCAGCGTGTGCAGTAACACCGAGGAGAGCCGCGTTGCTGCACACGCATCTACGAATCGATCACGACCACCGTCGCCCCGTCCGCTGCGGTGATCACCCAGCCGGACCCCGTCGCCGGTGAGCGCCACCCGTCGCCTGTCCGCTCCCAGGAGGCGGGGGCCGCGGCGTCTCCGACGACCTGTGCCGCGACGCCAGCGGGCACCGCGAACGTGAAGTCCCCGTCGACCGCGACCGGGGTCGAGCCTTCGGTCGAGGCGAGAGCGACAGTCCCCTCGCCGTGGACCGCGAGCGACGCGACATCAAGCCCCTGGAGGTCCGCCTCGACGGCGCCTTCGAGGGTCAGGTCCCAGGGCACGGCCTGCGAGAGCCGTATGTCCCAACCCGAGAAAGTGTTGAAGCCCGGGCTCGGCGGGGGACTGAGCACGACAGCGATCGCCTCGCCCTGTGTCTCCTCCGCGGCTTGGGGCACGCCGATGTCGCCTCCGCGTCGCACCGGGGCCGCCTCGTAGAGGAAGTCGGCGCCCGCCGACAGCACAAGGGCTCCGTTCAACCGCGCCGTCAAGGAAGCCGACGCGCCCGCCTCGGGAAGCGGGCCGACCAGCCGTTGTGAGGCCGACGGCATCAGCGGCCAACCCTCGAGGTGCCCATAAAGGAAGGCGCCCAAGGCCCCGACGGCGATGACGGGGATCAACCCGGCCGCTCGCACCCTCCCGATTCGGCGCCCTCGAACGACGACCGCGAGAAGGACGATGAGCAGCCAAGCCGGCCACCAGGCGATGAGGTCCGTGAGCAGCGACCGGCTCAGCGTCCCGGCCGCGGCGGCGCCGAGGAGGGCGGTCAGGCACAGCAGGGGCAGCAGCCAGATCCTCGGGATCGTGCCGCCCCGGCGGGCGGCGCGATGGGTCATCCCTCGTAGCCGGTCCCGAGCACCAAGACGACGTCGGCCCCCGCTCCGATCTCCTCGTCCGGGAGAGCCTCGACGCTGGCGCCGGGCAGGAAGGAGAGAAGCTCATTGGCCTCGGTGGAGAAACCCTCGCGATACCAGATGCGGGAAGGCGTCACCTCGGGCGAGTAGTTGCCGGCCGGGAGGGCCTCGTAGCCGGCCTCCTCGAGGTCGGCGGTCATCCGGCCGGCCACGCCGCCGACGCGGATCGAGTTGAGGACGACCACCCGGACCTCCTTCGGCGGCTTCACCGGGATCGTCGAGGAGGTGGGGACGACGGAGGTGGACGGGGCGGTTGTCACAAACGACGTGGTGGCGACTGCGGTCGTCGAAGTCGTCGACGACTCAGTGGTGGTCGTGGCGGCGTTGGGGTTGTCGGCGAGGAGGAACACGATGAAGAAGGCGGCGACGCCGACGACGATGATGCCCAGGACCATGATCCCCAGGTCGCGGTAGAAGGCGCCGCTGTTTCCCGAGGCGTGTTTTCCTTTGTCTCCCATCAGACTGCGACTCCCGCGCCGAGGGACTCTTCGATGTGCGCTCTGACACGTTTAGCCGTCAGCGGGTCGTACGCCAAAGCGGGCCTGGCCGCGACGAGAGCGCGATGCCGCTCGCGGCAGGCGGCGGCCGACAGGCCCGGCTCAAGCTCGATCGCCTGGTCCATCGCCCCGGGCTCACGCCGCCAGGAGCGCTCGAAGCCGAGGACGGCGGTGTCTTCGGGACCCGACATGACCGGCAGCCTATCGACCCCCGCCCCCCACCCCACGTCTTTCCGTCTCCCACGGCTCCGGATTCGCCCATCCCGAGATGTGTGCACCGAGAACGAGCCGGCGAGTGAGACGGCGCCCCGAGCGCAGACGGTCCCCGGCTGCTGGCCGGTTGCCGAGAGAGTCCGGGAACCGCGGCGGGGCCGAGGTGCGTCCAACAAGAGAGAGAAGGAGAAGCGAGGGACGGATGGCGAGCGGTTGGAAGACATTCACAGACCCGCCGACCGGCGCGGCGCTGGCGCCGGTCGCCCGCGTGGCGAGCGCGACCCGTTGGCGCTGGGTGCTATTGGCCGCAGCGGTGGCCGTCGTCGGGTGCGGTCAGGTCCCGGCCGCGTCTCCGGGGTCGGAGACGACGACGGCCGATCCTGCCGGGGGCGCCGTCACCGATGACGTGTTCTATCGGGATTGGGAGTTCCCGGTGTGCAGCGACGTGCCGGATCTCGCCGCTCCGCCCGAGGCGTATCGGGACGAGCCGATCTATGTGTTCGACAGGCCCGTCGCGGAGGTCGAGGCTTGGGCGGAGAGCCAGCCAGGTTATGAGGACATCTGGACCAGCGATCGCCTCGGTTGGATCGCGGTGGCTTTCAGCCGTGACGCCGAGGCCCGGCAGAGAGACCTCGAGGAGAAGTTCCCAGATGTGGGGGTCGTGGCCGTCCCCGTCGAGCGCACCAAAGCCGAGCTCGAGGCCCTGGCGTTTCGCCTCCAACGCGAGTTGGCGCCTCTCCTCGCCGAGTACGACATGATCGGCGTCGGGGGGTCGGTGATCCAGGGAGTGGCGTACCTGCATGTGGGTGTCCTCACCGAGGAGCTCCGCCGCGAGATCGAGAGGCGGTTCTCCGGCGAGCCTCTCTGCGTCTCCGCCCGGGACCCGGCGAAGCTCCCCGCGCCCGGACCGCAGCCGGACGAAGGCGAGGGGTGGCGGCTCTTGGCCGACCAGGACGGCGGCGCTGGGCAAGAGCGGGTCGGGTTGGCCGCCAGCGCCGCAGGCCTTGATGAGCTTCGGGCGAGGACCGGCTTGGACGCTCCTGTACCGGAGGTCGACTTCGGGGACCATGTGGTGATCTGGTTCGGGGTCACATACTCGGGAAGCTGTCCCGACATCAGACTCGACGACGTGGTCGTGGACGGCGCCGTCGTCTACCCCGAGATAGTCAATCTCAACACAGAGCTCGACTGCACAGCCGACGCCAACCCCCACACCTATGTGGTCGCCTTGAAGAGGTCCCGGTTGCCGTCCGGGCCGTTCGCGATCCAGTTGGAGGCCGAGACGCCGTCTTACGCCAAGCCGGAGCAGCGGCTGCTGGTCGACGCCGACCTCTCCCAGCCTGGTGCCGTCCCCGAGCCTGGCGCCGTCCGGCCCGACGCGAGCCTCTCCGAGCCGACGCCGGACGAATCAGGGTTAACCGCTCAGCCGGAAATCTCCCATCTGTACCGACTCGACACTCGTTGCGGGATCGAATGGCTCGGCGAAGTGAACGGCGTCGCTTGGCGGACCGACGAGAAGATGCCGGATGAGTGGCAGAACGCAGTCGAAGCGAGCGGAGGCCTGAACGTGTCGATAACGATGCACATCGAACCCAAGACGGTGATAAAGACCGAGCTGAACGGCAAGACGGTCGTCTACAAGCCGACCGCCGAGGAGATCCCCGACTGCGACCGGCCCTGAAGGTCTCCGGGGCCTACCTGCGCCGCCGTCCACGTCCACCCCCCTGTCTCAGCCCGCTCAGCGGATGGGCCGATCATCGCCGCGTCGCACAGGTCGCGGACCGAGGTGTAGGGTGCTCGCGGCCCAAACAGCGATCGCGGCGGCGATAAGCGCCGGCGGCCATCAAGTATGCCGACGGTCTCGAGAGGAGTGCACATGGACCTATCGCCGCGTGGGCTTGTCTCGAGGCTGGCGGGACTAGCTGGACGGAACCGGGAGTTCGCTCGTTACTGGAGCGCTCAGGCTGTCACGATCGTCGGGACGCAGGTGACGATGATCGCCCTCCCGCTGGCGGCGGTGGGACTCGGCGCCTCGCCTTCCACAGTGGGCGCCCTGGGCGCCACTCAATGGGCGCCGTTCGTGTTCCTCGGGCTGCCGGCAGGGGTGTGGGTGGACCGCCTTGATCGCCGTCGCGTGATGATCGCGTGCGACGTCGGGCGATCCCTCGCCCTGTGTGTCGTCGTCGCTCTGGCGCTGCTGAACGCTCTCACCATCGCCTCACTCTTCGCGGCGGCCCTCACGGTGGGAGTCTTCCACATCCTTTATGCGATCGCCTCGCGGGCGATCATCCCGAGCATTGTTGAGAGAGCCGATCTAGTCGAGGCCAACAGCAAGCTGGAGCTGACCAACTCCGCGGGCAGGCTGGCGGGGCCCGCCCTCGGGGGCGCTTTGGTCGGTTGGATTCGGGCGGCGCCCGCGCTGGCGGCCGACGCCGCGAGCTACGCCCTGGCGGCGTTCTTCACATGGCGGATGGGGGGAAGCCACCGGGCGGAGCGCTCGGATCGCCCGTCCTTCGCCGCGGAGCTGAAGCAGGGCATCCAATATGTCGTGCAGAGCCCGATCCAGAGATCCCTGGTGTTGGCGCTGATGATCGCCAACCTGGCGAGCGGGGCGCTCTTCGTCAGCGGCGCCCATGTGATGTTCGGCGCCGAGACGCTTGGTCTCGACGTCGGCGCCTACGGAGCCATTGTTGGGCTCGGCAGCCTTGGCGCCGCCGTCGGCTCGCTGGCCGCTCGGAAGGTCGCTTCTTTAATCGGCGAGGGCGTGATGATCGTGTCGGCGTTCGGCCTGTTCGGCGCGGTCCTCTTCGGCATGAGTCTCATCTCGGCGGACTCCTCAATGACCGGAGCGGCCCTTTTTGCCCTGCAGCTTGGTATGACGTGCGCGTTCGCCGCGGGGTCGATCGGCATCGCAACGATCGTGCAGACGGTCACACCGAAGAGCCTCCTCGGTCGGGTCGGAGGCGTCGGGCGCTTCGCGACGTGGGGAATACTCCCCTTTGGGTCGATCCTCGGCGGCGCCTTGGCTGACGCCTACAGCCTTACCGGGATATTCCGGCTGTCGGCCGCGTTCGTCGCGACGGCCGCTCTCCTCCTACTCGCCGGGCCGCTGCGGACGTATGTCGCGCACAAAGTGGCCGATCACTAGGGGAGATCGCCCGCTGATCGGGGATTACGCCTCGGCATGCCCCCGGCGCCGGTCCACGCTCGCGCCCCTGAGTGTTCTTGACGGCCTACCGCCGCGGAGTCCAGATTCGGTGGGTCTCGTGGTTGTACCGGCGCACTTCGCCTGGGTCCTGCACATGCATCTTGTGTACCCACCGATGGCTCACCTCCCTTTGCCAGTTCCCCTGCGCGATGCCTTCTGGGCGACGGGGATCGATCGTTGCGATCGTCGCTCCAATCGCTTTCACCGCTTCTGAGTGGTCGAGCGGCATCTTGTCGTCACCGGTGATCAGTATCCAGTCATCCAGCAACTCATTGAGCTTCGACAGCAGCTCAGGGTCTCCGTTGTGCTGGAGTCCGAAGTACTTGACGCGGCGAGCCGTGCGACCCCGATGCGCAATCTCAGTGGCCAGCCGCCGAGGAAGGTTGGCGTCAAGCACCAACACACGCTCGGGAAACAACGTTACGCGGCTTCCCCAAACCGCTGGACGACGCCCCACCAGGCGACCGCGTCGCGAACCTCGCTGTCTTCAAGCTCATACTCCTCCCTCACATACTCATGGCCGGACTCCTCGGCGATGATCGCTACGTCCTCCGCGGCGATTCGCAGATGCTTGATTGACGGCCTGCCGGACATCTTGTCGGGGTCGACTTCGATGTGCCGCAACTCAGGAAGCTCCCGCACAGCCCATCCCCCGTTGTGGAGTTGTTGCGCAATGAGGCGAAGGTACTCCGGGCCCAGCACAGGTGGGTTCTCCGGGCTCAGCACTGGCAGGCCCTCCGGGTCCACAGGAACGTTCGCTGGAGCCGGCACAGAGTGTGAAGACGTCAAGGCGGCAAGGCCTGGCCGCTCCCTGCGCCTGTCGACGCGCACAGAGTCCTTCGACTCGGGCTCGCTCGGGGCGAGGAGCTTCTCGGCGTGGAGCGGCCAGTCTTTGCCGTTCTCCTCTCTGAGGCTCGCCATCGCCTGCCTGATGTGACGGGGGGGAACGCCCCGATCCACCAAGTCGTGGACGACCATTGCCTCTGCCGCGTCCTGATAGGCGTAGACATAGGGAGACTCGCCGGCGGACTGCGAGGCCAGGATGTAGCAGCGGCGCCTCCACTGACCGACGACGGCGCCGGGCACGCCCGCGAGCTGCCCGACGTCAGCCGCGCGATAGAAGCCTCGAGGCGGCGACTCGCGCCCAGCGGGAACGGCTTTCGCGGAGACGGGCGACATGCTCCCAAGTGTACACCGGCCGGGCGCCGGTTCAACCCCCCTTCCGACCGCGCCGCCGTCGCGCGGCCCAGGCGGTCCTCAACAAGGTGCCGGCCCAGGTGTGTCGCTGATTTGGCGAACAGGGCCGCGACGACTTGTCATCTCTGCTGACAGCGGTCCTCCACCACCGGCAGCGGCCCTCCACTCCGCCGGGCCATTCTCAATGCACAAACTACGGTATAGGCGAATCCAGAGCATCAGGAGACCGGAGCCGGGTACCGGAGTCGAACCGATGACCTGCTGATTACAAATCAGCCGCTCTGCCAACTGAGCTAACCCGGCCTGCGGGCCCTCATTATCTCAAACGACGCCAGCGCCGCCGAAACCGAGGCGTTCAGGCTCTCGGCGCCTTCCGCCATCGGGATCGAGACGATCAGGTCGCACCGCTTCGCCGCAAGCCGGGAGAGCCCCGCGCCCTCGGCGCCGATCACGACGGCTACAGGCTCGGCGAGCAACGAAAGCCCGAACAGCTCCTGATCTGCGGCGGCGTCGAGCCCCACGGCCCAGACCCCAAGCCCCTTCAGCCTGCTCAGAGCCTCGGGGATCGACCCCGTCACCGCCACCGGCAGGGTCTCCAAGGCCCCGGCGGCGGCCTTGAAGGCGACAGCGGACAACGGCGCCGACCGTCGCGACGAGACAACCAGCCCGGTGGCGCCTGCGGCGGCGGCGCTGCGGGCCACCGCCCCGACGTTGCGGGGATCTTCGACATGGTCGAGGACGAGGACCGCCGCGCCGTCGCCGGCGAACGACTCCAGCGCGACCGGGCGGATGGGCCGGCAATCGGCCGCCACCCCCTGCGGGGCGTCGGTGTGGGCCATCTCCCGGACGTCGTCGACGAAGACCACCGAGCCCTCCCCCACGTCGGCGATCAGGGCCCGCACGGCGGGCCTGCTCTCCCGGCCCCGCTCCACGAACAGACGCAACACGCGGCCGGCGGCCGCGGCCGCCGCCGCGGCGTGGGCGCCTTCGACCCTATCTCCGTAGCCAGCGGGCGCCATCCGGCCCGTCTTCCAAACCGACGCCGACGGCGTCGAGCCGATCGCGGATCGCGTCGGCGTCGTCGAATCGCCTCTCGGCCCGCGCCTTGTCGCGCTCCTCGACAAGGCGGCGGACCTCGTCGTCGGACAAGGCGGGCGGCGGCGCCTCCCGATCGGACGCGTCGTCGAGGCCGAAGACCCCCACGATCTCCTCGACCGCGCCCGCCGCGGTCCCGGCGCCGGCGCCCTCGTCGAGCAGGCGATTCCCCTCCCGCACCAAGTCGAAGAGCACCGACATGGCCCGGGGCGTCCCGAAGTCGTCGTCCATCGCCTCCCGGAAACGACCCAAGGCCGCCTCGTCGGGCGGCCCGGCGACAGCCCTGCGACGGAAACGGTCGAGACGGTCGAGGGCCTCGGCGGCGTCGCTCAGCAACTCGTCGGAGAACTCGATCGGCGACCGGTAGTGGGCGCGCACATAGAGCATCCGCAACGGCCGGCCCCCGGCTCCCCTGATGATCTCGGCCAGGTCGATCACATGGCCGGTCGACTTGGCCATCTTCTCGCCGCCCAGGTTGACCATCCCGTTGTGCAGCCAGTACCGGGCGAATTCCTCGCCTCCCGCCCCCTCGCTCTGGGCTATCTCGTTCTCATGATGGGGGAAGATCAAGTCGGCGCCGCCGCCGTGGATGTCGAACCGGTCGCCCAAGTACCTGGTAGCCATAGCCGAGCACTCGATGTGCCATCCCGGCCGGCCCGGCCCCCACGGCGACTCCCACCAGGGCTCGCCGGGTTTCCGGCCCTTCCACAGGGCGAAGTCGAGCGGGTCCTCCTTCGACTCCGCCGGCTCGATGCGGACCCCGGAGCGCAGCTCGTCGAGGTCGCGCCCGGAGAGCTTGCCGTAGCCCTCATGCGCCCTCACGGAGAAGTAGACGTCGCCGCCGCGGGCATAAGCCAGGCCGCGTTCGACGAGAGTCCCGATCAGAGAGATGATCTCCTCGATGTGCTCCGTCGCCTTCGGCTCGATGTCGGGCGCCAAGACCCCCAGACCGTCGAAGGCGGCTGCGAACCGCCGCTCCATCTCCCCGGCCAGGTCGTCGACCTCCCTCCCGGACTCCTCCGCGGCGGCGATGATCTTGTCCTCGATGTCGGTGACGTTGCGGACGAACGTCACCTCGTACCCGCGCCAAGCCAGATAGCGGCGGATGAGGTCGAAGGCCACGGCCGAGCGACCGTGACCGACGTGAGGCGGCGACTGAACCGTGGGGCCGCACACGTACATCGACACCCGGCCCTCGTCTCGGGTCCGCAGAGGGACCCGGGCGCGCCGCAGCGTGTCGTGAACCTGGAGCATGAACGCTACGAGTAGACCTGGAGCATGAACGCTACGACAGGGGGGCGACGGACACCACAGCGACCGCGGCGATGCCTTCGCCTCGCCCGACGAAACCCAGGCCGTCGGTGGTGGTGGCCTTGACCGACAAGGACTCCGCGCCGATCCCGAGGCCCTCCGCCAGCGTCTCGCGGATCTTCTCCCTGTGGGGGGCGATCCTCACCGACTCGGCGATCACCGTGGCGTCGACATGGACCAGGCGCCGGTCGGCCGCCATCGCCATCGTCGCCGCCTGCCTGACGAAGAACATCGACTCCACCCCCTCGAACATCGGGTCGTCGGGGGGGAAGTGCTCCCCCATGTCGCCGAGGGCGCAGGCGCCGAGCACGGCGTCGGTGATGGCGTGAGCGAGGACGTCCCCGTCGGAGGTGGCATCGACGCCGACCTCATCGGACACCTCGACGCCGCCGAGCACAAGAGGAGGCTGATCGTTGAGGGCGTGGGCGTCGAGCCCCCATCCGACCATCCCGTCGACGGCGGCGCTCCCCTCGCTCATACCGCTGTCGGGTCGATCTCGGGGATGTACCGGTCGAGCCGCCTGACCGCCTCGTCGCCGTCGATCTCGAGGCTGAACGCCAGCTCCGAGCTGAGAGTGAGGCGAGCCTTGGAGAGCATGCGCTTCAGGGCGGGGCTGATGCCCTTCGCCTGCTGGGCGTAGGAGAGGTCTCTCACCACCTCGGCCACCTGGAAGATGTCGCCCGACACCATCTTCTCGTTGAGCACCTTGTACCAACGGCTCCAGTTCGAGCCCGCCTCCTCCGGCGCCCCCTTCAGCGACCGGAGCACCTGGCGGGACTTCGTCTTGGAGATCACAGGGCGAATCAGGTCCTCCACGGCCTCGAGGGGGACCATCACGGTGAGCTGCTCGGTGGCGACCTCAAGGATGAAGTAGTCCCGGTTCCTGCCTTCGAAGACCCTCTTGACTCTCCTCTTGATGGTCGCCGCCCCATGCTGGGGGTGCACAACCTTGTCACCCACGGAGTACTTAGATGCTGCCTTGGCCATCTGCGAAGGCCGATTGTACCGCATCCGCCGGCCTGTCCGAAATCCGCCGGCCGGCCGGGGCGGCGGCGTCAATCGGGCGTCAGTCGAGCACGGTCTCCCAGTCCTGGGCCTGGGTCAGGAGCCGGTCGAACGACGACCGGAGCTGTTGGGCGCGGGTCTCGCCGACGCCTTCCACGGCGGTGAGCCTCGCCTCCGTGGCGCCGAGCATCTTCGAGACCGAGCCGAAGTAGCGCACGATCTCCTCGCGGACGCCGTCGGGCAACCGGCCCACCCGGGAGAGGATCCTGTGGCCTCTCGCCTCGATCAGGTCGTCGAGGTCGGCGAACCCGAGGGCCCTGCCCACATGGGACTGGCTCTCCAGCTCGGTCCCGGTGAGGGCGTCCACGGCCTCGACCCCGCGCTGAACCGAGTTCTTCCACAAGGGCCTCATGTAGTCCAGGAGAACGAGGCGCATGGTGAAGTCGACGCCCGACAGGAGGTCGCTGAGCTGCAGGGTGACGATGCGGTCCTCGTCGCCGAGGGTCAACGCCCGTGCGGTCACCAGACGGCCGAGGCGCTCGACGAGGGCGGCCCGCTGCACCACGGTCACCGCCGACCTGTACGTCGCCAACCCCGTGACCTCGAGCCGCGTCAGCTTGGTCTCGGCCTCGTCGAGACGGCCGCGGAGACGGTCGAGGCTGTGCAGCTCCTGGTTGACGTGCGCCGCCACCTCGGTCGGCTGGGCCAACTCGGCCCTGCTGTCCCCGTAGAAGAGGGTGGCCACCCCCCGACCCTCGCTGACGGCCACCACCGGCTTCCCCGTGGCGGCGGCGAGCCTCTCGGCGGTGCGGTGCCGGGCGCCGGTCTCCTCGGTGGGGATGGACACGTCGGGGACGAAGTGGGCGTTGGCCTCGAGGATGGTCCCCCAGTTGTCGTCGAGGATCACCCCGCCGTCCATCTTGGAGAGCTCGGCGAGGCGGGCGGGTGAGAAGGCGGCGTTGACGAGCTTGAACCCGCCCGAGCTGACGGCCGCCACAGCCGGGCTCATGCCGAGCACCACCAACCCGCCCTTCCCCTGCTGGATGATTCGCTCGAGGGCGCGACGCATCGGCGTGCCCGAGGCGAGTCGCTCGAGTATCTCTGTCATCGGCGGGGCGCCCACGGAGGTCAGGCTATCAAGGCGGGGAGCGGCGCCCAAGCCCCCGCGACCGCTTGGCTAGCGATCACGTCGCTTCAGCGCGAGAATCGACGCCGCTGCGAGCAGAGCGACCAGGAGAAGCCCCGCCGAGATGGAGAGGGCGGTCCACGGCTCGTAGGCTCTGACGGCCAAGGCGGTCATGCCGTGGCACAATAGGCGCTCGAAGGAGGGTCGTGGTCTCCCAAACATGTCATCAGTGCGGCGCAAGCGTGGCCGCCGACGAGCAGTTCTGCCCCGAGTGCGGGTCGTACTTCGACCCGATGGGCCGCAAGCCGTCGCGCCCCCCCGGAGACGTCATCAGCGTCAGCTCGGACGGGACCTATGAGGAGTTCTCGCTGGGCGATCAGCCGCCGGACGGCGACGAGGCCGAGAGCGAGCCGCCTCCCACGGTGAGCGCCTCCGACGGCTGCCCGTCCTGCGGCGCCTCCAACCCGCCGAGCAACCGCCATTGCCAGGAGTGCGGGGCGCGGCTCAGCCAGGCGCCTCTGCCCACCGCGCCCCGGCCGGCGGTGCAGACCACCGCCGGGGTCAGGGCGGCCCTGGCGATCAGCGGCCTGTTGCTTGTTGTGGTGGTCTTCGCGTTCTTGTTCAACGTCATCGGGGGGGGAGGCTCGGCGACCAGCACAACCGCGGCTGCGACATCGACCACCAAGCAGACCACCCAGGTGGCGGTGCAGATCGAGGCGATCGACGCCGTGTGCTCCCACGAGGGGATCGGGTCTTTCGCCTGCGACAACGTCAGGTCGGGGACCGACGACGAGTACCAGATCAACTGGGACGAAGCCACCGATGCCGAAGAGGACATCACCATCAAGTTGACGTTCAGAAGCCCGATGACCGTGAACAACATCATCTGGAAGGGCATCGAAGACCCCAATCGGTTCAAGCAGAACTACCGGGCGCGGGGCATCACCGTGAAGGCCGCCGACTCGATCCGGGAGTACAGCGAGGAGCTTGACGACACCCCCGGCGCCCAGGACGTGCGATTCGCCGCCATCAGGACCAACTGGATCGAGATCACGATCAACAGCGCCTACATAGCCGAAGTGATCAAGGACAACTCCTACTCGGACCTGGCGATCAACGAAATCGAGGTCTGGGGCTACGACGCGCCAAGCAGCGCCGGGTAACCCGTCGGCTGCCCGATGCGTGTGCAGAAACCAAGCTCTCGTCGGCAATTCTGCACACGCTGAGAGATGCGTGTGCAGAAACCCAGCTCTCGTCGGTATTACTGCACACGCTGAGGCCGCTACTCCTTGATGTAGGGCTGACCGTCCGCCGCGGGCGGCCTCGCCTGCCCGACGACGCCGGCCACCACGACGATCGTCACCAGGTACGGCGCCATGAGCAGGAACTCCGACGGGATGCCGGTGTCCAGGATCGCCAGCTTGACCTGAAGCGAGTTGGCGAACCCGAAGACAAGCGCCGCCGCCAGGGCCCCGACCGGGCGCCAACGGCCGAAGATCATCGCCGCCAGTCCGATGAACCCGCTGCCGGCCGTCATGTTCTCGTTGAACGCGCCCACCGACCCGATCGTGAAGAAGGCGCCGCCGAAGCCTGCGATCAGGCCGCCGAGGACGACGTTGACGTACCGCTTGGCGATGACGTCGACGCCGAGCGTGTCCGCCGCCTTGGGGTGCTCGCCGACGGCTCGGGACCGAAGGCCCCACCGGGTCCTGAACAGGCCGTAGGTGAGACCGGCCACCAGCAGGTACATGGCGTAAATGAAGATGCTCTGGTTGAAGAACACCCTCCCGACCACCGGGATGTCGGCGAGAAGCGGGATCCTGGTCGGGCCGATGACCGCCGGGTTGTTGAGCGTGGCGGGGCTCTCGACGAGGAACTGGGCGCTCAAGAACGACGTCACGCCGACGGCGAAGATGTTGATGACCACCCCGGCGATGATTTGATCCACCCGGTACTTGATGGCCAACACGGCCAACCCGAGGGCGAGCGCCCCGCCCGTCAGAGCGGCGCCGACGAGGCCCACCCACGAGCCGACCAGCGAGCCGACCACAGCGGCGGTGAACGCCCCGCTGAGCAACATGCCCTCGATCCCGATGTTGATGACCGCGACCCGCTCGCACATGACGCCGGACAGGGCGCCGAAGGCGATGGGCGCCGCCAGCGCCACCGTCGTCACCAACATCCCGGTCATGGAGAACGACGAGCCCGCCGCCGCCCATCCCAGGAAGGAGATGGCCAGCAGGCCCATCGCCAGGCCGAGGGCGACGTTGGTCCACCTCCCCAGCCCCCTGACGAGCTGGGCGCCCCCCAGCAACACGAAGACGACGGCGGTGAAGGCGGCGAGGCCGGCGGCCGGGACCGTCCAGTCAAGGTCGCCGGGGCTCTCGCCGAACCGGAAAGTGACGTCTCCTGAGACGCCTGAGACGAAAGCGAAGTAGACCAGGGCGGCGAGGAGCAGGTAGACGGCGCCCAGTATCCGGGCCCTGCGGACCTCCGCGGGCCGCCTCGCCGGCGCCAGGGACTCGGCGACCGCGGTCACGTCGACCACCCTCTCGTCAGCCGCCCCGCGGCCTTGCCGCCCTTCACCCTGTAGATGGCGCGAACCAGCTCGGGCGCCGCGATGAACACGATTATCAACGCCTGGATGACGACGATGAGGTCGATGCCGACCTCGGTCTGCGTGTTCATCGTGCGACCGCCCACCCGCAGCGCGCCGAACAGGAGCGAAGCCGCCACGACGCCGCCGGGGTGCGACCGGCCCAGCAGGGCCAGGGCTATCGCGTCGAAGCCGATCATGGCCGTGAAGCCGGGGAAGGCCTTCCCCAGGACGCCGAGAGTCTCGTTGGCGCCTGCGGCCCCGCCCAGCCCGCCTGCGATCGCCATGACCAGGACGATCGCTCCGACGACCCCCATCCCGCCGTACTTGGCCGCCGACGGGTTGGCCCCGACGGCCCGCAGCTCGAACCCGACGGTGGACTTGAAGAGCAACCAGTAGACCAGCCAGGCGACGGCCAACGCGATGAGGAAGCCGAGGTTCAAGCGGAGCCGCTCGGCCCCCTCCACCGGGAGCCATGTGAGGATCTTGGGCAGGCTGGCCGAGGGCGGGACCACCTCGGAGATCGGGTCGAACCTGCCTTCCGCCTGCACCAACGGCTGCTTCAGGGCGTAGTCGAGAGACCGGAAGGCGATGAAGTTGAGCATGATCGTCGTGATCACCTCATGGGCGCCGGTCTTGGCGCGCAGGGCGCCGGGGATGAGGCCCCAGACGGCCCCGCCGACGACCCCGGCGGCCAACGCCAAGGGGAGGTGGACGACGGTGGGAAGCCCCTCGAAGGACACGCCGACGATGACCGCGGTGAGGCCGCCGACGGTCATCTGACCCTCGGCCCCGATGTTGAACAAGCCGGCCCGGAACCCGAGCGCCACCGACAGGCCGGCGAGCATCAAAGGGGTGGAGGCGAGAAGGGTCTCCGAGACCGACCCCCAACCGATGAAGGCGCCCCGGAACAGCGCCTTGTAGGCGGGGAGGACGGCGCCGGGCCCCTCGGAGATCACAATGAGCACTGCGCCGACGATCAGAGCCGACAAGACCGCCAGGAGCGGGACGGCGACGAGGGCGCCCCAATCGACGTCGGCGGGGGCGACTCTGCGCACCCAGCGGGGCGGCTCGGCCGGCGGGCCCTCGCCCTCGGCCCGCGGGTCCTCGCCCTCGGCCGGCGGGTCCTCCCGCTCCATCTTCGCCTCGTCGCTCACGCCGTCTGCCCCGCCATGTATAGGCCCAGCTCAGCGGCGGTCGCCTCGCCGCCCGCCGCCTCGGCCGCGATCACGCCCCGGTACATCACCAGGATGCGGTCGGAGAGGGCCATGATCTCCTCAAGCTCGCTGGAGACGATCAACACCGCCGAGCCGGAGTCCCGCTCCTCGATCATGCGACGGTGGATGTACTCGATCGAGCCGATGTCGATGCCCCGGGTCGGTTGTGAGGCGATGATGAGCCTGGTGTCCCGTGAGAACTCGCGGGCGACGATCAGCTTCTGCTGGTTGCCGCCCGAGAGGCTGCCTGCGCTGATCGTCGAAGACGGGGTGCGGATGTCGTACTGCTCGATCAGCTCCTCGGCCCGCTCGTGGGCGTGGTCCCAGTCCATCCTGATCCCCCTGCTGTAGGGGGCGGAGTAGTAGCTGTCGAGGACAAGGTTCTCGGCCAGGTCGAAGTCAAGCACGAGGCCGGAGCGTTGACGGTCTTCGGGGACGTGGGCGACGCCGCCGCTGTGCATGACCCGGGGCGAGGCCCCGGTCACGTCCTCGTCGCCGAGGAGGACCCTGCCTCCCACCGGGTCGATGAGGCCGGTCAAGGCCCCCACCAGCTCGGTTTGGCCGTTGCCTTGCACGCCGGCGACGCCGACGATCTCGCCGGCCCGGACCTCGAAGCTCACCCGATCGACAGCGGTGTGCCCCCGCTCGTCGACCACGACCAAGTCGCGCACCGTGAGGACCGGCTCGCCCGGTTGCGCCTTCTCCTTCTCGACGACCAGGTCGACGGGGCGGCCCACCATCATCTCGGCCAGCTCTTCCTTGGAGGTCCGGTCGGCGTGGGCCTCGCCGACGACGGCGCCGCCGCGCAACACGGAGATGCGGTCGGCGACCTCGAGGACCTCGCCCAGCTTGTGGGTGATGAAGATGATGCCCTTGCCCGCCTCCTTGAGGCTGTTGACGATCTTGAAGAAGTCGTCGACCTCCTGCGGGGTGAGCACGGCGGTGGGCTCGTCGAAGACGATGATCTTGGCGTCGCGGAAGAGGACCTTGATGATCTCGATGCGTTGCTGGACGCCCACCGGGAGGTCTTCGACGACGGCCTTCGGGTCGATCTCCAACCCGTATCTCGCCGAGATCTCCTCGACGGCGCGGCGCGCCTCGGCCATGTCGATGGCGCCGACGGGGCCTCTGGTCGGCTCGACGCCAAGCACGACGTTCTCGGTCACGTCGAAGACCGGGACGAGCATGAAGTGCTGATGGACCATACCGACGCCTGCGGCGATGGCGTCGCCGGGCCCGTCGAACTCGACGACGGCGCCGTCGATGAGGACCTCGCCCTCATCGGCTGAGTAGAGGCCGTAGAGGATGTTCATGAGGGTGGTCTTCCCGGCGCCGTTCTCCCCCAAGAGGCCGAGGACCTCGCCCGACTCGACGGTCAGGTTGACGGAGTCGTTGGCGAGAACGCCAGGGAACCTCTTGGTGACGTCGACCAACTCCAGCTTCAACTGCGGCCGCCCACGTTCATCACCGTCGAGCATCATAGCCGGGTCTTCGCGGATGAAGCGTGGGCGACCCTGATCGGGGGCAGGGCGTTCTCGAGTCCTTGATGAGGGCTTGAGGCCTCGCGACTCCTGCGATCGACCGGCACGCGAGAGCCGAGCCGTCGCAGCGTGTGCATGACCGAAACGCGTCATCCCGGAATCGAGGGAAGCTCTTCGACGTGGCTCGGGGACGGCTGGCGACCCAGGACGAGCCAACCCGGTTGAGGCCGACTCGCTCCAGCCGGGCCACGGCTCTGCGGGAGGCCCTGCCACGCCAGCGCGCAGGGTCCGGGTAGGCGTCCGCTACCGCCGGCGGCCCCACGCCAGCTGCGGTCGGCCGCTCACGACCGCCCGACCGCCGTGTCCCGTCGCGGCCCAGCGTGGACCCGAGTTGACGGCCCCGCCACCCCTGCTATGGTGCGCCCCCAGATGCCC
>Ga0209788_1000038_pt1 | contig 40004 bp, 34 predicted proteins | sample WorMetLIZISLAND1_2_FD_187415 | JGI IMG/M metagenome (GOLD analysis project Ga0209788, IMG submission 187415) | Marine gutless worms symbiont microbial communities from Max Planck institute for Marine Microbiology, Germany - Olavius clavatus LIZARD... ...
TAAGCTGGAAGGCGTAAACAACAAAATCAAGGTGATTAAGCGTAAAGCCTATGGATTTCACGATGATAGATATTTTTCATTGAAGGTCATACAGGCTTTTTCCTACAACTAATTGGGAGAAGAACCTGAAAATAAAACACCTTTTTCAACTAAGCATGGAGTAAAAGGTGCTCAATTTGATGAGGTTCTTGTTGTCTGCGGTCGTGGGTGGAATCATTACGATTGGAATCAGTTATTGAAATGGTTCAAGGACGGTACGCCATCGGATAAACAAGAAGCTTTTGAGCGTAACCGCAATTTGTTTTATGTTTCCTGTTCCCGAGCAAGAAAGAAACTAGCGCTTCTTTTTACTCAGAGGCTATCAGAACCTGCACTTCAACAAGTTGAATATATATTTGGCAAAGAAAATGTCCATGGTGAGCCTAATGAGATAGAGGGGAATGATGGCTAACTTCCAAACCACAGAAAACTTCTTATCTCAAATCCCTGATTTCTATACTTCAATAATCTATCTTTATCCATGTGCTACATGGTTTAAAACAGGATTTCCCCATGCCTAAAGAATCCCAAAACATCGAATGGAAACAGTCGTGGCATGACGATTATCTGAAATGGATCTGCGGCTTTGCCAACGCCCAGGGCGGTCGCATTTATATTGGCAAGGATGATTCGGGTAATGTCGTGGGCTTGCCAGGGGTCAAAAAGCTTTTGGACGACCTGCCCAATAAAATCCGAGATCATCTGGGGCTGATGCCTCATATCAATTTGTTGAACGAGGACGGCAAAGACTATCTGGAAATCATTGTTGAGCCGTCCACCGTGCCAATCTCCTTGCGCGGTTCCTATTACTGGCGCTCCGGCAGTGTAAAGCAGGAATTGAAAGGCCACGCCCTGACAGATTTCCTGTTAAAAAAGATGGGCATGACCTGGGATCGGGTGGTTGAGGAAAAGGCTACGCTGGATGACATCGATGATGCAACGATTGATCTTTTCAAAATGGAGGCGGCCACTGCTGGTCGCCTGCCGGATATTGCTCATCTTGCGACGGAGGACCTTCTAAAAAAGCTGCGCCTGCTCACCCGAGACGGTCTAACGAATGCCGCACTGGTTTTGTTTGGCAAAGACCCAGGTGAATTTTATCCCAACCTGTTTGTGAAAATCGGACGCTTCGGAGAAACCGTTGTTGATATGCGTTTTCAGGAGGTGTGCGAGGGAAATTTATTCCGGATGCTTCATGATGTAATTGAACAACTTGAGAAGAAGTTTCTGATCAAGCCAGTGCGATTTGAGGGTCTTCGTCGCATTGAAGAGCTGGAGTACCCTGTTCCGGCCTTGCGTGAAATGTTGCTCAATGCGCTGGTGCATCGAAATTACATGGGAAGCATGACTCAATTAAGAGTTATGGATGATCGGATTTCTCTTTGGAACGCAGGTACTCTGCCGGTTGAATTGACGATTGATAAACTTTTCCAGGCGCATGGATCTTTCCCGCGTAACCCGCTGATTGCCGAAGTGTGTTATCGGGTTGGCTATATCGATTCGTGGGGACGGGGAATCGAAAAAATCACAGATGCCTGCAAACAGGCTGGTCTGCCTGACCCGATTATTGTTGAAAGAACCGGAGGGATCGCTGTTGAGCTGATGAAATCACAGGATGACTCTCAGCCTTCCGGTCAGTTGGGTAATCAGTTGGGTAATCAGTTGGGTAATCAGTTGGGTAAAACCAAGGCGAGAATCCTCTCTGAAATGAAAATGAATCCAAAAATTTCCGGCGTTCAACTGGCCGAGATTCTGGACATCAGCACAACGGCTGTAGAAAAGAATATCAAACAACTTCGGGAAGACGGCCTGATAAAGCGAATTGGCGGAACCCGCGGCCACTGGGAGGTAAAGGGGTAACAATGGGTGACTTTGCAACCAACGAAAAATTAACATCCCAGATACCGGCAGTACAACTGCTGATGGCGATGGGCTGCGAATATATTTCTCCTGATGAGGCGCTTGGGGAACGACAGGGGCGCACCTCCAATGTTCTGCTGGAGAACATTCTGCGCAACCAGCTTAAAGAAATAAACCGCATTCGTTACAAAGGCAGTGAGTATCTCTACAGCGAGGAGAACATTCAGTCGGCCATCCAGAAGCTGAAGAACATCAAGTATGACGGACTACTGAAGACGAATGAGGCCATTTATGATCTGATCACGCTCGGGACGGCCATGGAGCAGACCATTGAGGGTGACTCTAAAAGTTTCAATATGAACTATATCGACTGGCGCAATCCCGGCCGCAACAAGTTTCATGTAACGGTCGAATACAGTGTTCAACGTTCACGATCAACGGAAACCGCCCGACCGGACATTGTGCTTTTCGTCAACGGCATTCCGTTCTGCGTCATCGAATGTAAAGCACCGCAAGTTGAAGTGGAACAAGCTGTTTCGCAATCGATCAGAAACCAGAACGATGACTATATCCCGAAACTGTTCATCTATAGCGAGATGGTGTTGGCTCTAAACAAGAACAGCGCCATGTATGCGACAACGGGAAGCGCCGCGAAATTCTGGAGTGTGTGGAAAGAGCCTGGGTTAACCACAGAAGGTGCAGAAACCACGGAATATAAAAAGTTGCAGAAGCTGGTACAGGAATCCTTAAAGTATGAAATGAATCCGGATGATTTTTCTGTCTCTTCGGTTCTTTCCGTGGTTGATAATTCCCGCTTGGTCACTGAGCAGGATAAGGCATTGTATGCTCTCTGTCGTCCTGAAAGGCTGTTGGAGTTGGCGTGGAAATTTACTCTGTTTGACGGGGGAATCAAAAAAATTGCCCGTTATCAGCAGTATTTCGTCGTCAAGTCCACGCTGAGTCGGATACAGCATTTTGATAGCGCCGGGTCACGTAAAGGCGGTGTGATCTGGCACACCCAGGGTTCAGGAAAATCCCTGACAATGGCGATGCTGGCCAGAAACCTGGCCCTGGGCGTTGAAATTCCAAATCCGCGAATTGTTCTTGTGACAGACCGTGACGACCTCGATAAGCAGCTTGGAAACACCTTTGCCGCCTGTGGTCTTGAGGCGAATCGGGCGACCTCCGGAAGGAACCTTCTGGAGCTGGTCGCCGAAAAGAATTCGGGCATTATCACAACCCTCATTCACAAGTTCGACAAGGCGTACGCGGTGAAGAAATACCAGGATGCATCGCCCGACATTTTCATTCTGGTGGATGAGAGTCACCGTACCCAGTTCGGCTCTTTTTCAGCACGAATGCGGCAGATGTTCCCCCATGCCTGTTATTTGGGATTTACGGGTACGCCACTTTTAAAGAAGGAAAAAAACAGTTTCGCCAAATTTGGAGAACTGCTGGAGCCCCATTATTCCATCACACAGGCCGTTGAAGACGGTACTGTGGTGCCGCTTCTGTATGAGGGGCGGCATGTCGAGATGATGCAAAACAGAAAAGCTGTTGATCTGTGGTTTGAACGGCACACACAAGGGTTAACCAGGGAGCAGCAGGCGGACCTGAAACGGAAGTACGCGCGAGCGGAAATGTTGAACAAGGCGGATCAGGTGATATACATGAGAGCCTTTGACATCAGCGAGCATTATCGCGCCAACTGGCAGGAAACAGGATTCAAGGCGCAGTTGGTGGCTCCGAATAAGGCGTCCGCGCTCAAGTACAGCGCATACCTGAACGAGATCGGTATTGTCAGTTCCGAGGTGGTTATCTCACCGCCGGATATGCGTGAAGGCTATGAAGATGCCGATGATGAGACAACAAACGAGGTCGTAAAGTTCTGGCAAAAAATGATGAAACGCTATGGTAGCGAGGAAGAGTATACCAAGCAGCTCATCAACCAGTTTAAACGTGGCAGTGAGCCTGAAATCCTTATCGTCGTTGATAAGCTGTTGACGGGGTTTGACGCCCCGCGAAACGCTGTCCTCTATTTGTGCAGAGTGTTAAGAGAACACACGCTTCTCCAGGCAATTGCCCGGGTCAATCGGCTTTATGGCGGCAAGGAGTTTGGCTTTATTGTCGATTACGCAAATGTCCTCGGTGAACTGGACAGGGCGCTCACAATGTACAGCGCGTTTGAAGGATTTGATGAGTCCGACCTTGTCGGCACCCTGACATCCATTACCAGTGAAATAGACAAGCTGCCGGGCCGGTATTCCGATCTCTGGGATCTATTCAAGACGGTTAAACATTCCCGCGATGAAGAAGCCTATGAAGTGCTGCTTGCCGATGATGAACTCAGAGAAGAATTTTACCGTCGCCTTTCAGAGTTTGGGAAAAATCTCGGCATCGCACTCTCTTCCGAAAGATTCCTGGCCAAAACGGATGCAAAGACCTTGTCCGGATATAAAACAGACTTTCGGAAGTTTCAGTCCCTCAAGGCGTCGGTCAAGTTGCGATATGCAGAGGCCATTGAATACCGGGAGTACGAGCCCAGAATCAAAAAATTGCTGGATACTCATATCCAGGCCAGTGAGGTGGTTCAGCTCAATGAACCGGTCAATATCTTCAACGATCAAATGTTTAATCAGGTCAAGGAGGAGCAAGGCGTCTACCAAACCAGGAAAACAACGGCTTCAAAGGCTGATACGATTGCACACGCCACGAAAAAAACGATTACCGAAAAGATGGATGAAGACCCCGCGTTTTACGAGAAGTTCTCAAGGCTGATCCAGCAGGCGATTGAAGATTTCAGGGCGAAGAGAATCTCTGATCTTGATTATCTAAACAGGGTTGTGGAAATCCGCAACAAGGTTGATGGCAAGATCCATGATGATGTGCCTGACAAACTGTCTGGTAATGAAGATGCCATGGCCTATTTCGGTGTGCTTACGTCGTTCCTTGAAAAGTGCAAGTTGGGTGAAGAAGACCTTGAATCCGTCTCGGCAGATACGGCAATTGTGATTCATGAAATACTGGAAAAACAGAGGAAAATTCATTTCTGGGATGATGAGGATGCTCAAAAACAGGTGGTTAATGACATCGATGATTATCTCTATGATGAAGTCAGGACAGCGCGAGGCATTGCATTGTCACTTGATCAGATGGATGAGATTATTGAAAAGGTGCTGCAGGTGGCAAGGCACAGGAGTAATAACTGATGGGAGCAATAAGCCATTACGGCAGACACTCGGTTGTGTACGGTAGAAAAACCATTGACTTCAGTCTGTTCCATTGTGACCGAAAAACGATGGAAATTGCTGTGCATCCTGACAGTACCGTTATTGTTAAAGTACCCGAACAGTCCGACATTACATTGATCGAAAAGAAGGTAATTAAAAGGGCTCGATGGATTCTCAGGCAACTGAATTATTTCAAACAGTTTAAACCCAGGACGCCTGATCGCTGTTACGTGAACGGTGAGACCCATCTGTATCTTGGAAAGCAATACCGATTGAAGTTAGCCAAAGGCTCGGAAAACGCAGTCAAATTATATCGCGGGTTTTTTCATGTCACTTGTCGGAGCGAACCAACGTCAGATACTGCCCGGAAACTTTTAAATCAATGGTATCTGGAAAAGGCGCAGTTGCAATTTGAAGAGAGCCTGGACCGCTGTTGGCGGAAATTAAATGGGCTTGGCATTGATAAGCCGAGACTATCCATTAGACGAATGAAAAAAAGGTGGGGCAGCCTTTCAGACAAGGGCACGGTAACCCTCAATAGAGAACTGATCCGAGCGCCAAAAGAGTGCATTGAGTATGTTATCACGCATGAGCTGTGCCACCTGAAATATCATGATCATGGCCCCGAATTTTATAAGCTCCTCGACTCTGTCATCCCGGGCTGGGAGAGGATAAAGCACAAACTCGAACTTGGTATGGTGTGAGTATGAAGTGGAAAGTGGAATGGACACGGAAGAGGGTGCTGCTTAATGAACGTTAATAAAATAGGCCATCAAAGAGAATTAATAGTAACCCGGCGCCACAAAAAATACCTGCCAGAGATGATTCTGACAGGCAAAATTGTGACGCCACATTGTGACGCTTTGATAGGCTGCTATGAACTACCGTAACTTGCTGATTTCAATTGGCGTCCCCAAGGGGATTTGAACCCCTGTTGCCGGCGTGAAAGGCCGGTGTCCTGGACCAGGCTAGACGATGGGGACGTGTTAGGGAATAATCTTTGTATACATCTTTTTTGGTGGGCCGTGCTGGGATCGAACCAGCGACTCTCTGCTTAAAAGGCAGATACTCTACCGACTGAGTTAACGGCCCATGTTTCACCCGAATGTCAAACAGCGCAAAGCGAAATATGTATTTATAACGGCCGATATTGTCAATACAAAAGTGGGCTCGAAAAAATATTTGCCTAAAAAAGGAGGCTGGTCGGCTTCAGCCCGATTCGGGCTATTTACGCCAAAATTCCGGCATCAAAAAGACCATTACGGTAAAGAGTTCCAGCCGTCCCAAGAGCATGCACCAGACCAGCAGCCATTTGCCCGCCACGGGAATCTGCGCGTAGTTTTCCGCCGGGCCCACAAGGCCGAAACCGGGGCCGATATTGCCGAGGGCCGACGCCACCGCCGACAGGGCGGTGACGAAATCGACACCACACGCGGCCAAAAGAATGCTGTTGATCAAAAAAAGGCCGATGTAAAGCGCCAAAAACCCCATCACCGCGCGGACCACATCATCGGAGACCGCCTGATCCGCCACCTTGATTCGCGACACCGAACGGGGGTGGATCAGGGTGAAAAGTTCCCTGAAGCAATATTTGAACGCCACCATGATCCGCAGGCACTTCATGCCACCGCCGGTGGAGCCGGCCGAAGCGCCGATAAACATCCCGAAAAAGATGATCAACTGGGCCATGGCGGGCCATTTTTCATAATCGGCCGTGGCGTATCCGGTGGTGGTGATAATCGCCGCCACCTGAAAAACGCTGTAGCGTAAGGCGCTGCCGATCTCATCGTAAACGGTTTGATAGACATTGGCGGTGACAGCCGCCGTCAGCAAAATGACCATCCACAGGTAAAACCGGAATTCGCTGTCTTTCCAGAAGACCAGCGGTTTTCCCCGCAGCATCAGGTAGTGCAGCGTGAAATTGATGCCGGCCAAAAACATAAAAAGGGCGATGACACCGTCAATATAGACGCTGTTGTAGTGGGCGATAGAGCTGTTTTTAACAGAAAAACCACCCGTGGGAAGGGTGGTGAAGGCGTGGTTGAGCGCCTCGAAAAAGGGCATTTTGCCCGCCATTAACAAGACCACTTCCCCCACGGTTAACAGCAGGTAGACCTGCCAGAGGATTTTAGCCGTATCCTGAATGCGGGGTTTGAGCTTATCGGGTACGGGGGAGGGAACCTCGGCCTTGTAAAGTTGCATCCCGCCGATCCCCAAAAAGGGCAGGATGGCGATCCCCAGCACGATAATGCCCATGCCGCCCAGCCATTGGATCAGGCTGCGCCAGAGGAGCAGCCCCTGGGGCAGCCCTTCGATATCGGCTACAATCGAGGCGCCGGTGGTGGAGATCCCCGAGGCCGATTCAAACAGCGCGTGAGTAAAAGAGCCGAACGCGCCGCCGGCGTCAAAGTAAAAGGGCAAGGCCCCAAAGAAACTTGCCGCCGTCCACCCCGTGGCGACGATAGCCATGCCTTCCCGGGGGCGAATGTGATCGGCCTTTGTTTTTCGGCAGGCAAGGTAAAGCCCAAGCCCTGCCAGGAGGGTGATCCCCATGGCCTTTGTCAAAGCCGGGGGGCTGCCGTCCTGGTAATAGAGCCCGGTCAGCAGGGACAGCAGCATGGTCAGCCCGAAGCTGACCACCAGGACACCCGTGATTTTACCGATATAGCGCCAGCGCATGGGGAATCGTCAATCTTATCTCGGTAATGGCGTTTACAAGAAAAGTCTTACCAAAATATGTACAAAAAGAAAGACTTTCATCGTTCGTTGTGGCTGTTTACGGCCATGGCGGTTAGATATAATCAAGCGTAACGGTAAGCAACTTTTCCACCTTGGAAACGACCTCTTTTTGAGCAAAGATGACCACATGATCCCCCGGATGGACCACGCTATCCCCACCGGGGATAATGGCCCGGCCGTCATGCAAAATCCCGATGAGGAGGGCGCCTTTGGGAAAGTCGATATTTTTTAAGGGGCGGCCCACCACCTCCGACGTCTCCAACGCCTCGGCCTCCAGTACTTCGGCGGCCTCGTTTTGCAAAGAAACGGCCGACAGCACTTTGCCCTGCCGAATGTGCTGCAAAATAGAGTTGACTGCGGAGAGGCGGGGGCTGACCACCTGGTCGATCCCGATGGTGCTCATCAAAGGAAAATAGTTGAATTTATTCACCTTAACGATGTTTTGGGGTACACCAAAGCGTTTGGCCAGTATCGCCACGATAATATTGGTCTCTTCATCTCCGGTCAACGCCACCAGGGCATCCGTGCTTTCGATGTTTTCGTCCAAAAGCAAGCTCTGGTCGGAGCCATCGCCATTGAGCACCACGCTGTGGTTCAACAGTTCCGCCAAGGTGAGGGCCCGGTCGGGGTTGCTTTCAATAATTTTTACGGTGATGCCATTCTCTTCCAAAGTTTTGGCCAACCGTAAGCCGGTCCGGCCTCCGCCGATGATCATCACCCTTTTTACCGGATGGGCCTGTTTATTCAGCGCGGCCAGGGTTTTCGAGTGGGAATCGTTTTTGCTGATAAAGTAGATGAGATCATTTTCTTCCAAACGGTCGTTGCCGTTGGGAACAATCAGGGTTTCGCGCCGAACGATGGCCGCAATAAGGGGTGGGGCGTCTTCTATGACGGCGCCAATGTCGGACAGTTTGACACCGGTTAAACCGGCTTGGGCTGTTAAGCGAACCCCGATAAATGTAAATTGTCCCTCGGCAAACTCACCCACATCAATAGCCCCGGGAACGCTCATCAAGCGCTCAATCGTTTTCACCACCTCAATTTCGGGGTTGATGACCCGGCTGATATGGGGTGTCTGCTCTTGCAAGGCGGGATGAAAAGGAACAAATTCCGCCGCGCGGATACGGGCCACCTTGCGGGTGTTGGGCGAAAGCAGATCAGCGGCCAGGCAGGCCGTTAAATTGACTTCGTCGCTATCGGTGACGGCCAGCAGCATCTCGGCTGATTGAATACCGGCCGATTTCAATAGATCCGGATTACTGCCCGATCCCTGGATTGCCTGGGCATCAATGGTTTCAGCGACCCTTCGCACCGCGACGGGGTTGTTATCGATCAAGGTGACCTGCTTGTTTTCCCCGGCCAAGCGGCGCGCCAAGTGGTAGCCGACCTCTCCGGCGCCGATGATCACAACATTCAATGGAAATTCCTCACAACCATTTCTGTTGGGGCTACTTTACGAAGCGCCCTCGGATTTTGCAAGTCCGGGACGACCCCGTAAGGCCGCTGATGATTTTAGCAAGTGAAAGGCCCGCTTACCAGGGATAAAATGCCGGGAATTTGCCGCCGATCAGGATGATGCACATAACCAAAAGCACCGGCAAGGCGACAATATCTCTCTTTTTAAAGGTCAGCTCGGGATCGGTACGATCGGCTGAATAGCAGCGGGAAGTCATCGCCAGGGCAAATTGGTCGCCGGTTTTGAACAGATTGCGCATCAACGGGATGACCTGGTGCCGGATGCGCAAAAGGGGGTTGGGGTTGTTGTCAATCAGGCGGGCCCGGCCGGCTTGGGTGATGTTGCGGTGTTCCTTGATAATGATGGGGATAAACCGCATTAAAAATGAAAGCATGATGCCGACCGTATCGGCGTTGATAAAGGGCAGGGATTTTAAAAACCACCGGATGGCGGCGTTGATTTCGTCGGATCGGGTGACGGACAGCAACCATAAAGCCAACCAAAGCATCAGCAGCAGCCGCCAGCAAATGGTGATGCCGACGGCCATTCCGGAGATTGAAAAAGTGAGCGGCCCCCATTGGTACAGCGGTGCTTTGGTGGAAAACAGCGACCGCGCAATGACCGTCAGGGTTAATAGCAACAGGAACGCCCTGGATGACAAGAGGGCCCTGCCGACATGAAAGCGGGTTTGCACGGAGAGAATGATGGCAAAGAGGGTCATGATCAACAGGGCGTGAGGGTTGGCGCCGCTCAATAGCAGTGAAAAGAGTAACAGCGCGGCCACTTTCAGACGCGGGTCAAGACGATGTAAAACCGTCCTGCGGGCTTGATCGGGGCGGTTCATTTATCCGCCCCGGGGGCGGCAGCGGCACTCTGCTGAAGTGTAGGGCGCCCGGACGCCGTAGGGCTCCACCCGACGGGCTGTTGTGAGGGGTGCGCCATCTAACGCAACAGCGCCTTTATGCAACACAATCAGACGGTTCGCATGGTCAATCACCTTTTCGATGTCGTGGGTGGCGATGATCAACGTGCCTCCTTTTTTGTGTAAAGTCACCAATTGAGCGAGAATCCGCTGGGTGGCGGGCCAGTCGAGATTGGCAAAGGGTTCGTCCAGTAATAGTACTTTGGGCCTCATGGCCAGTACGCCGGCAATGGCCAGACGTCGCTTTTCGCCGCCGGAAAGGGTGTGAGGCGGACGATGGGCAAGGTGGGTCAGCCGGGTCATACGCAATGTTTCCGCCACGCGTTGAGCAATCAGTCCACGATCCAACTTGAGATTTTCCGGGCCAAAGGCGGTATCCACAGCCACGGTCTCACCCACGATTTGAGCGTCGGCGTTTTGAAAGACCAACCCCACGGTTTGGCGGGCCTTAAGAGTGTTGCGGTCCACACGCTCCCCGGCCACCCGCACGGCGCCGGCCGTGGGGCGCATCAACCCGTTCAAATGCTTTAAAAGAGTGGTTTTGCCGGAACCGTTCGCGCCGCATAGAACAATAAACTCGTTTTGTAAAATGGACAAAGAGATATCGTTTAGCGCAACGGTTCCATCTTCAAAACGGTGCGAAAGCTTTTCGGTTTTGATGATTGGCGGCATCGCTTTTCTAATGCGGGACGAATGGCCGGATGGCTTTACAGACGGGCACGGCGGCGATAATTTTTAAGGCGTCACCGATTAAAAAGGGTAGCATGCCCGCCGCCACCGCCTTGGACCAGGGCATGCCGGTCACCATTTTGAGCCAGGGAACGCCTAAGGCGTAAATGACAATGGTGCCCGCCAGCAGCGCCGGCACCGTTTTAAAAAAGCGCCGGCCGCCTGAATGATGGATCAGGCTGACCAGCCCCGCTGCCGGAAGACAACTGATCAGGTAGCCGCCCGTGGGCCCGGCGATCCTGCCGATGCCGCTGGAACCGCCCGCAAAAACCGGTAAGCCGATGACCCCGGCAAAAAGATAGAGCGCCACGGCCGCCAATGCCCAGCGCGGCGGTAGCAAAAGCCCGGTGAGCAGCACAAAAAAGGTCTGCAAGGAAACGGGCACCGGCCCGATGGGGATCATCACATAAGCCCCCACCACAATAAAAGCGGCCATCAAAGCGGCGGTTATAAGTTTCCGCAACTGTCGGATTTCGGAAGCTGCATGCATTGGGTTGTTTACGGCGGTCATATCCCTTCGTCCTGTATTTTAGTAAAGGTTTCGGGTATTTATATGAAAAGTCTCGCCCCTTTAAGGCGTTACAAACAGACTTTTCATCGTCTGTTGTGGCCGTCGGCAGTCATGGTCGTTTTATATGAAAAGTCTTACCAATATATGTATAAAAAGAAAGACTTTCACCGTTCGTTGTGGCTGTTTACGGCCATGGCGGTTAGTTAGGGGCGCCACGCGGTTTTTCGGATTTGTCCAAAAAGCAGTCACCAAAGGCAATATGGACAACTTCACCGCTCTTTTTTGCTACCATCAACGCGCCGGATGAATCCACATCCAGGGCGGTTCCCTTGATGGTCTCGTGCAGGGTTTGCACGGTCACCCGTTGACCGAAATTAACGGCGTATTGTTTCCATTCGGCAAAGGTGTCGTCCCATTGACCTTGTTGCAGGTGCGTTTCCAATGCATCTAAAAAGGCGCTCAAAAATCGGTTGCGCGCCACCGGGCGCCCCACCTTCGCCTTGACGGATGTGGCCTCGGAAAGATTGCCAGGCGGAGTGTTGTTCAAATTGAGACCAATACCGATATTGATGTAGGCGATCATATCCCCTTCGGCGGAGACCTCGGACAGCATGCCGCACACTTTTTTACCATCAATTAAAATATCGTTGGGCCATTTGGTGCCGGCCTGGACATGGTATAAATGTCCAAGCAGCCGGGCGATGACCGCCGCCACCTGGAAATTAACCTGCGCAATGGCCGGCAGTTCGATCCGGGGACGCAGCACCACTGTCAAGTAGAGCCCGCCTTTGTTGGAGGCCCATTGCCGATTCAGCCGTCCCCGGCCGCCGGTTTGGCGGTCGGCTGTGACGACACTCATTTCCGGGCAGCCTTTTTGGGCCAACGCTCCCGCGTTTTCCATGGTGGAGACCACCGACGGAAAATAGTGGATCATATTTTCCCAACGGGGAAACTCCCACGGATAGGGGATGTCCGGCGACGAACGCAGACGATATCCCTTGGGCGTTGTTTCGATTTCGTACCCCGCCGATCCCAACGCCCTGATCTGTTTCCAGACCGATACCCGCGAAACACCCAAACGGTCACTGAGCTGCTGGCCTGAGCGGATCGTAGCGTTTTCCCTGAGCAGTTTGAGCAATTGGCTTTTCATTGAAAAGCGGTATCGTTAACCAATAAAAATTGATGGGTAACAGTTGGGTCGGTAAATGTCAATCAAATACAAATAATTTTCCGGTAAAATTTCATGCAAAATTCGGGTTTAAAGTGGACACCGGTGATTGCTTTAGGCTATGTGGTCAGTACCTTCTGCCATCTCGTGTTAAACGCCAAACTGATGTGATGATCCATCTCGGTAAAAAATGACAACCAACATGCGGAGGCTATAATGCAATCAAAAGAGGTCAGTGAATTGATGGTGCCCATCGCGGAATACGCTACCATCCACGAAGATGCCACCATGGAAGAGGCCATGCAGGCCCTTGAAAACGAGAACAGGAATTTTGGAGACGCACCCTACCGGCACCAGTCACTGGTGGTGATTAACGATAACAGACATGTGGTGGGACGCGTAAGCCAAATCGATATGTTGCGGTCGCTGGAGCCGGGGTATAGCCAGATCAGTGATAAAGATCGCTGGCTGGGACGTTCCGTATTGAGTAAAAAGGTGCTGATTACCCTGCGTGAAGAGCTTGGCCTATGGGAGCAACCGTTAGAATCGATGTGCAAGTCAATCCAACAGGCAACTGTGAAAGACTACATGCAAAAACCGACGGAAGGTGAGTTTGTTTTCAACACCGACACGTTGAATATTGCCGCCCATAGAACTGTCATGGGCCGGCATCACAGTTTACTGGTGATCCGCAAAGACAGGACCATTGTCGGCATCTTGAGATCCACGGATCTGTTTAACGCCTTTTACGATATGCTGGACGCAGATACGCATCCATAGCCACCAATTGAACGAATCGGTTATAAAAAGGGAAACGGCTATGTTTTACGCGTAGCCTTTTTGGGAAGTCAATTGAACCGTTTGTTTTTTCAGGCTTGAAAGTCAGTACGGTTTGTCTTATCATTGTTTTCACCTCGTTGGTGAGGGTTGTGTGTTGATCAATTACCTTCTATCTACCTGAATCAACGAGGTTTTTCAATCTTTTTCGTTGTAAATCCCTTGTCAATCGCAGATCCGGGGGCTAAAACGGCGCTGTTGCATCTTGTTAAAAGAGCGTTATGATATGGTTTCATTGTAACCATCATAACGATATTCAGAGGCTTGAATGGGAACAGCAATGATGACCCTTTCGCAAATTGCCGAAGATCGTGACCTGGTCAACCGGATTGATTGGGAGATGACCCCGGAAGAGGCGGTGCGTCTCTACTTAGAGTGGGGCAACAATTGGGCCCGGGGCAACTATGTGATCCGCTCCAAAGATGATTTTTCCTATTATTTTGTTGTCAATACCTGGAAGGAAAAGCCGGTTATCTATCTGATCCGGCGCAATTCAGACGCCGCCGATGAGCTGGCCAAAATCGAGTTGCCCGACGATATGGCCGCGCGCTATTTGGAATCGGTCAGCCACCACAAAGGCGTATATGCGGTTGACGGTGAAGTGCGCCAGTGGCTGGAGGAGCAGTTAGAGGCCAATGCGTAATCCCGGCCAAGGGTGTACCGGACAGGAAATTGAGATGCAGCAAAACAGCCCTGAAAACGCCTTGACCCTTGGTCCAGAAAAAACAGCGTGATCGACTCACTCTTTTTCGGTCCGATCCATCCGTTTGAGTCCGGGTGAGACCATGTGTTCCGTACATTCCGGACACATCCCCACAAATTCCAGGTGGTGATCAATTACCCGAAAAGCGGTGGATTTTCTCACCGCCGCCTCCATATCTTCCACCGGGTGATACACCACATTTTCCACCCTGGCGCAAACCGCACAGCGCACATGGTAGTGGCGCCCGGTCTCACCGTCCCAGCGATTCTGGCCGCCGCCCAGTTCCAGTTTGTTGATCGCTTTAATTTCATAGAGAAGTTCCAGGTTGCGGTAGACGGTCCCCAAGCTGATTTTGGGCAGAATCTTGCGAACCCGCAGATAGATTTCGTCGGCGCTCAAATGGGATCCGGTCTCGCGCAGGGTTTGTAAGATTAACGCCCGTTGACGGGTCAAGCGGTATGGGGGGCTATCAGCCAAAAGCTTCCTTTTGCAACGTCATCAGCGGTCATCCATGGGCACAAACACACACTCATCCGGCCCGCAATAATCACCTATATACTGCGCCCGCGGACGATAGAGCGCCGGCTTGGGTGCGGCTTCGCCAAAACGTTCCTCCAAAACATGGGCAGTCCAGCCGGACACACGGCTAATGGCAAAAAGCGGTGTGAAAAGATCAACAGGAAACCCCATGGCGTAATAGAGCGAGGCGCTGTAAAAATCAACATTAACAAAAATATCAATCCCCTTGTGCTCTTTAAAGATCGCCTTGCCGACTTTCTCCAGTTCACGGGAGATCTCATACCACTTGGATTGACCGGTCCGATCGCACATGGTCTTAGACATGGGCGCCAAAATCAGGGCTCGTGGGTCGTCCACCTTATAGACGGCGTGCCCCAGCCCAAAGATCACCTTGCCCTCTTTTAGAATATTTTCAACATAGCCGGCCACATTATCGATGGAGCCGATCTCCTGGAGCATGCGCATCACCCGTACATTGGCGCCCCCGTGAAGATCGCCCGAAAGGGACCCAATGGCGCCCACCACGGCGCTGTACATATGCGCCCGGGAAGAGGCGATTTGTCGTGCGGTAAATGTTGAGGCATTAAAGGTGTGGTCGGCATGAAGCACCAGGCAGGCGTCCATGAAACGGATCTGCTCATCGTCAGGAATTTCACCGGTAAGCATATATAAGAAATTGGCTGCATGACCCAAATCGGGGTTTGGCGTGATGGGTTCCTCACCTTTGCGAATCCGCGCCCACGCGGCCAAAAGCGTTGTCATCTGCGCCACCAACTTGACTGCGGTTTTGCCGTACGCCTCCCGTGAAGCGGTTTTACTGTCAGGGTCATATCCGGCCAACATGGCAACCCCGGCTTGCAGGACATCCATGGGCAAGGCCTCTTTGGGCAGACATTGCAACGCCTTTAGCACATCCCCGGGAACAGCCCGCACGTTGGCTGAATCACGGCGAAAGCCGGTTACCTCCTCTTCATTCGGCAGTTTTTCAAACAGCAGCAGATAAATCACCTCTTCAAAGGTGGTTTTTTCCGCCAAATCCTTAACCAAATACCCCCTATAAATCAGCTTGCCCGCCGCACCGTCCACCATGCTGATCCTGGTACTGGCAACGGTAACCCCACGTAACCCTGTGTTTACGGTTGGTGTACTTTCATTCATTATATCCCCCTTGTTTCCGTATGCTCACTCATACAACCCCCCGAACCGCTTTGCGGTAAAACCCGTGTGGATTGAAGGCGTCGCTGATCTCTTTAAAAATTAAAATTTTGGCCGGAATTGTCAAGCGGTATCCTCTTTGGATAAAAACCGGCGGTCCCGTAAAACGCTGACCCATGGTACTTCCACCTTTGGAAACCACTTTTTCGAGACGGTATCATCATTGTCAACCTATAACGGAAGTAGTATAATATTATATCGATTAAGGAATGCAATTGACGGTTGGAGCCAATTTGTCATGCAGGTATTAAAACTCACCGGGGGCCATCAACCCAAGATCAGCGGAAAGCCGGCCGCCGGATTGACATCCCTGGACCGGCCCACCCATGTGGCGGAGGCGCCCCTGGCGATTCATCTGATGAAGCCGCGCCTCTTGGTGAAAGCGGGCGATACGGTCCGATTGGGTCAGCCCATTGTCCAGGATAAAAAAAATCCAGCCATTATATTGGCTGCCCCCGGCGGTGGTACTATTGTTGATATCCGTTTTGGCCCGCGCCGGGTGATTGAGCATATCGCCATTGATTTGGCCGAAGATGAGGATCCTGTCCGACATCCCACCTATTCCGAAGCCGACATCGAGAGTCTCCCTCGCGATGAAATCGTTTCGGTTCTGACCACCGCGGGATTGTGGCCGTTATTGATGGCTCTGCCCTTTCGGGCGATCGCCGACCCGGAAACGATCCCTCCGGCGATCTGGGTTTGGACCGAAGACATGGAGCCTTTTGGTCCGGACCCGGCAATCTATCTGGCAGATGCACCGGATGCGTTTGACCTTGGATTGAAGATTTTAAAACGGCTGACCGATAAGGTCATTGTGGCGTTGCATCGTCGTCATCAAGGGCTTCACGGTCAGATGAACGGGAATCAGTTTGTTCAATTTTCCGGCCGGTATCCGGCCGGCGATCCTGGTGTGCTGGTTTATCACACCAAAAAAACCACCGCCGAAAACGTCAGTTGGTATATCCACGCCCAGGATGTGGTCCGCGTCGCGCAACTCTTCCGGACGGGCCGCTACCCCGTTGAAAAAATTGTGGCCGTGGGAGGGGACGCGGCAACGGCGTCGGGCCATTTTAAAACCCGCGTCGGCGTGGCGGTGTCCCATCTTTTGGCCAATCGGTTTGAAGATCCCGAATTGCGTCACATCGCCGGCGGTATTTTCAATGGCCGCCGGGTGGCACCGGACAGTTATCTGGGTTTGCGGGAAGCGGCGCTTACCGTAGTTTCCGAGGGAAACACCAGGGAGTTTATGGCCCTTTTTAATGCCGGATGGAAAAAGCCCACCTACTCCAATGTCTATTTATCGCGCCTCAATTCCGGAGAGCAACAATTTGACTGTAATCTTCACGGCGGAGAACGCGCCTGCGTGGGTTGCATGTACTGCGCCGATGTCTGCCCGGTCCGGATCCTGCCCCACCTTACCTATAAAGCGGTCCTGGCCGAAGAGGTGGAAGAGTTTTTGGCCCATGGACTTTTAGACTGTGTAGAGTGTGGGCTTTGCTCCTATGTCTGCCCATCAAAAATCGAATTGGCCAAAACCGTAATGGCCGCCAAGGTGGCTTATCTCAACGAACGAGAACCTTCATGAAGCCCATTAAACGCTTTTTTGACGGTCAGCGCCCCCATTTTGAAAAGGGGGGAAAATTCGAAAAGCTCTACGCCTTTTATGAGGCGATGGAGACGATTTTTTACGCGCCCGACACCACTTCCCGAAACAGGCCCCATGCCCGGGACCATCTGGATGTAAAACGCTTTATGGCCATGGTGGTTTTCACCCTGGTCCCGCTGCTCTTTTTCGGTATTTACAACGCCGGCTATCAGTCTCGGCTGGCCGGCGGGCTCACCACCGATTTCTGGCCGGTTCTTCTATTGGGCGCCAAGTTTGTGCTGCCCATCATCCTGGTTTCCTACGCGGTGGGCTTTTTCTGGGAAATTCTCTTTGCCGCCATCCGCAAGCATGAGATTAGCGAAGGGCTGTTTGTTTCAGCCATGCTGTTTCCGCTGACGCTGCCGCCCACCACACCGCTTTGGCAGGTGGCTTTGGGTATCACCTTCGGGATTGTCATCGGCAAGGAGATTTTCGGCGGCACAGGCCGCAATTTTCTTAACCCCGCCCTAACCGGCCGGGCCTTTTTATATTTTGCCTATCCGGCCCAAATGTCCGGAGATGCCGTCTGGACGGTTGTTTCCGGCCCCAAAGCGGCGGCCGTGGACGCCATCTCGGCGGCCACACCGCTCATTATCGCCGCCGAGCAAACCGGCGGGAAGATCGAAACCGCCTTGAGCGACGCCGGCTACACCCTCTCCAACCTCTTTTTCGGTCTCTACCCTGATAGCATCGGCGCCTCTTCCACGCTCTTATGTCTTATGGGCGCCTTAGTGCTGATGACCATCGGCGTGGCGAGCTACCGCATTATTTTGGGTGATATTTTGGGTGTGCTCGTGACCGGTTGCATGTTAAACCTTTTGGCCACTGAAACCAGCTCGCCCTACATGTCGTTAAACCCTTTTTATCATTTGCTGATGGGCGGTACCGCTTTTGGGTTCGCCTTCATGACCACCGATCCGGTCACCGCGCCCGATTTGCATACGGCCCGTTGGATCTATGGCTTTTTAATCGGTGTCTTAACCGTCCTGATCCGTATTTTTAATCCCGCGTTTCCCGAAGGCATCATGTTGGCCATCTTGTTTATGAACGCTTTTGCGCCCCTTTTGGATCATGTCATCCTGCGATTCCGTTTAAAGAGGAGGCTGCCCAATGTCTGAAAAACAATCCAGCGGATTGAAATCGCTCTTTTTTGCGGCGAGCCTCTGCATTGTCTGCAGTCTGCTGTTGACCACCGCCGCCATCGGATTGAAGGGCTATCAGCAGCAAAATATCCTTGCCGACCGTCAGAAAAATATTCTTCTGGCGGCCAAGCTGATCGAAGAAGAGAGTGGGCTATCGCCCAAAGAACTGGAAAACATCTATCAAAATTCCATCCGCAAAGTTTCCGTCGGTCCGGGCGGCGTCATTCTCCCCGCCGGTCAGAGCGCTCCCGGCGCTTTGCCCCTCTATCTGGTGGGGGAAAAGGATGCTGTCGAAGCATATATCATCCCCATTGACACCACGGGATTGTGGGGCAAGATCTTCGGCTACCTTGCCCTGGATGCCGACGGTACCACCGTGCGGGGTTTTACCGTCTATAAACATTCGGAAACCCCCGGTCTGGGCGGCGAAATCGAAAAAAGGTGGTTTCAAAAAGAGTTCGAAGGCAAAAAAATCGTCACCGCGTATGGCGATTTTGTCTCCATCGGCGTCACCAAGGGCAAAAGCAGGGACGACCATAACGTGGATGGCATCAGCGGCGCCACTCTGACGGGTAAGTACCTCTCCCAAGGATTAAAAACCATTTTACAGGATTATGAACCGGTGGCGATAAAATTTCGTAACCGCAACACCACCAAAACCCCCTTGGGCAATCTAAAAGGAGAGCATCCGTAAATGGCCATTTCCCAATCATTTACCTATAAAACCATCACCGCAGCTTTCTGGAAGGAAAACCCCGTCTCCAAACTGACGCTGGGGATCTGCTCTTCCCTGGCCGTCACCGTGCAGCTCTCCACGGCCATCGTCATGAGTTTGGCGCTTACCGCAGTGGTGGCCTTTTCCAGTATGATCATCTCCATGATGCGCGGTCAGATCCCCAAAAACATCCGCATTATCGTGGAGGTAACCGTCATCGCCACCCTGGTGATTATCGCCGATGAGCTGCTAAAAGCCTTTTTGTACGATATCAGCAAAAAGCTCTCGGTTTTTGTGGGGCTGATTATCACCAACTGTATCGTCATGGGCCGCGCGGAAACCTTCGGGATGTCCAACCCGCCGGGCCCCTCCTTTATCGACGGGCTGGCCAACGGGATCGGCTACAGCTCCATTTTAATCGGGGTGGCCTTTTTCAGGGAGCTCCTGGGTGCGGGCAAACTGTTTGGTTTTCAAGTGATCCCCCAATGGGCCTACGCCGCCGGTTATGAGGATATGGGCCTGATGCTACTGGCGCCCGGCGCCTTTATCATGATCGGTCTCTTTGTCTGGCTGGAGCATACGATATTAAATCGACGATAAAAGAGGAAACATGGAAGACCTCATCAGCCTTTTTATCAACTCCGTTTTTGTGGGCAATATTCTTTTGGCCTATTTTTTGGGGATGTGCTCCTTTTTGGCCGTCTCCAAAAATCTGCAAACCTCCACCGGGCTGGGGCTGGCCGTGGTTTTTGTGCTCGCCGTCACCACGCCGGTCAACTGGCTGATTTATCAATACCTGCTGGCGCCCGGCGCATTGGCCTGGCTGGGATTACCCGATGTTGACCTGAGCTATCTCAAGCTGGTGCTCTTTATCGCCGTGATCGCCGGAATCGTCCAGGTGGTGGAGATGGTCATTGACCGTTATTCCCAGGCGCTTTACAACGCCCTGGGAGTCTTTTTGCCGCTGATCACCGTCAACTGCGCCGTGTTGGGTGCGTCGCTCTTTATGGTGGAGCGCCACTACACTTTTCCCGAGGCGTGTGTCTACGGCTTCGGATCGGGTGTGGGCTGGATGCTGGCCATCGTGGCCATGGCCGCCATTCAGCAAAAGCTGCGGTATGCCGATGTACCCGAGGGATTGCAAGGATTTGGGATCAACATGATCACCACGGGTCTCATCGCCATGGCCTTTATGATTTTTTCCGGGATTTCGTTGTAGAAAGGCGCGATGCTCTATCTCATCTCAACATCCGTGGCCTTGGCCGTCGTCATCGTGCTGGTGGGGATTCTGCTCCTGGTGGAATCCAAGGTGGTGCTCAAGGGTGATCGCACCATTACCATCAATGATGACGAATCGAAAACCGTCACCGCCACCGGCAGCGGCACCCTGTTAAGCGCCCTTTTGGAAAACGATATTTTGCTCCCCTGCGCCTGCGGCGGCAAGGGCAGCTGCGGCACCTGCAAGTGCGTGGTCACCAGCGGCGGCGGCTCGATTCTGCCCACGGAACTTTCTTTGGTCAGCCGCGCCGAACGGCTCCAAAATGTCCGCCTGGCCTGTCAGGTCAAGGTCAAAGAGGATATGCGCATCCAGATTCCCGATGAGATTTTCAGTATCGAGAAATACACCGGCAAGGTGGTCTCCAACCAAAACGTCGCCACATTTATCAAAGAGCTGGTGGTGGGGCTGGATCCGGGGCAGCGCATCGAATTTAAGGCAGGCGCCTATATGCAGATCGATATCCCCGAGTATTCAGCGCGGTATGCCGATTTTCAAGTGGAAGAGGAGTATTTGGGCGCCTGGAAACATTTTGGCTTGCTGGGTCTTGAGGCGATTAACAAGGAGCCCGACCTGCGGGCGTACTCTTTGGCCAACCCGCCCGCCGAGCAGGGCATCTTAAAGTTCACCATCCGGATTGCCTCACCACCGCCCAATATGCCCGATGCCCGGCCGGGCATCGGCTCCTCCTATGTCTACAGCCTCAAACCGGGCGACGTCATCACCTTGAGCGGCCCGTATGGCGATTTTTTTGCCAAGGAGACCGACCGCGAAATGTGTTTTATCGGCGGTGGCGCCGGAATGGCGCCCATGCGCTCACACATTTTACATCAACTGCTCACGGTAACTACCGACCGGAGAGTCACTTTTTGGTACGGCGCCCGTTCCAAGTCGGAGATGTTTTACGACGAGGAGTTTACCGGTCTTACGGAGAAATTTTCCAACTTCAGCTACCATGTGGCCCTTTCCGATCCCCAGCCCGAAGACCACTGGGACGGAATGACCGGTTTTATCCACCAGGTGGTCCACGACCATTACCTGGCCGGGCACGAAGATCCCACCGAGATCGAATACTACCTGTGCGGTCCGCCCTTGATGATGTCCGCTGTCACCACCATGTTAGAGAGTTTGGGCGTGGAACCGGAGATGATCGATTTTGACGACTTTGGGGGATGACTCTCATGGTTTATCATAAAACGGACCTAAACAGCAGGTAATCTGATTTCTTTATATACGCTACAGCATTTTAGCAGATGACGTTGAATGGAAAGTCTGGTATAACCCCCGGGTCTTTACATTTAGGCGAATGATGATGACAACCATTCAAAAATATATTGCGCTGACCGCCGGTCTGGTAGTGGCGGTGCAGGTCGGGATCATTCTTGTAACCGGTGATGCGGCCTGTCCTACCAAAGCGTGCAAGGTGGTTGAAGAACTGACCAGGCTGTCGCCCCTGGAGATCAACCTGTTGGGGCTTGGCTATTTTTTACTCCTGTTTGGGGTTTTGCATGGGTATGGCCTTGGGAGTGGGAGATCAAAGGGCCTGGATTGGCCCGGTTTGCTTCTCTCGGCCGGCCTGGCCGCGGAAGCGGTGCTTTTCGGATTTCAATTTTTTGTGGTACGGACGTTTTGTCTCTACTGTCTTTTGATCTTAGCTGCGATAGTGCTGTTGAATCTACTGCACGGCAAAAAACAGACGGTGTTCGGGACCATTGTGGCGGGTGCAATTCTAACCGGTTTTTCGTTGCTGAATTTTGAGTCGGTGGCGTCGTCCACCAATTTTACCCTTGAAAAGGGAATATTCGGCAGCCGCACCTGCACCGATCCTACCAAAGAGCTCTATTTGATATTTTCAGACGACTGCCCCCACTGCCTGGAGGTGATTAAGGCCCTGGAAGCGTGTAACAGCTGTGACCTCCATCTCAACCCCATCAACGAGGTGGCTGATCTTCAGTTTGAAGGGATCGAAATACGGGATCGCTATTCACCGCAAATCAACCGTCAGATTCTTTCCATCATGGGAATCGATAAAATCCCGGTGCTGTTGGTGGAGCATGAGGATGGATTTCAGTTTATCCAAGGTGAACACCGGATCATCGACTATGTTCGTCATGCCTGCTTTCAATCGGAAGAGACCCTTTACTTGAATCGCTCCCGTTTTCCGGAAAAGGATCAGGTTTCGGCCTATTCCGAGGGTGAGGGCGAGTGCTCCGTGACGGTGGATTGCGAGGAGCCAGGGACTTCAACCATTGCAAATTAGCCTTTTAAGATCGGCTTCCGGGCGGCGGTCACCTCATCCAGGCGTCGCACCTTGGTGATGGTGGGCGCCTCGTGCAACTGCTGCGCGTCGCTCTCGGCTTCAGCGACGATGGCTTTCATGGCGTCGATAAAGGCATCCAGATCGGCCTTGCATTCTGTTTCCGTGGGTTCCACCATAATGGCGCCGCTTACCACCAGTGGGAAATAGACTGTGGGTGGATGAAACCCATATTCCATCAGCCGTTTGGCCACATCCAGGGTGGAAATCTTAAATGGAACCAGGTTTTTGTCGGTGAAGACACACTCATGCATGCAGGGTTGATCATAGGGAAGATGATATGTGTCCTTTAACTTCTCCTTGATGTAGTTGGCATTCAGCACCGCCAGTTGAGAGACTTTTTTCAACTCCGGCCCGAGACTGCGGATATAGCTGTAGGCCCGCACCAGGATGCTGAAGTTACCGTAAAAAGCATGCAGCCGTCCTACCGATAACGGATAATCGTCATCAAATTGATATTGCCCATCTTTTTCGACAATTCGGGGAACCGGCAAAAAAGGCTCCAGCTCCCGGGTGACACAGACCGGCCCCGATCCGGGCCCGCCACCGCCGTGGGGGGTGGAAAAGGTTTTATGTAAATTGAGATGAAGCACATCCACGCCGCTTTCCTTCATATCCACCACACCCATGATGGCATTCATGTTGGCGCCGTCGCCGTACACCAGCCCGCCTTTGCCGTGCACAATATCGACGACTTCACGGATATTTTTTTCAAAAAGCCCCAAGGTGTTGGGGTTGGTGACCATAATCCCTGCGGTATCTTCGTCCATCAACCCGGCGACACTGGACGGCTCCAGAATGCCATCATCGTTTGATTTCAGGGGTATTGCCATAAAACCGCTCAAGGCGGCGCTGGCCGGATTGGTGCCGTGGGCTGTGTCGGGAATAAGAATTTTGGTCCGTTTTTCACCTTTGGACTTGTGATAAGCGGCAAAGAGCAACATCCCGGTCAGCTCGCCCTGGGAACCGGCCGCCGGTTGCAGGCTGACGGCATCCATCCCGGTAATACGGGCCAAATAATGCTCCAGGTCGTAGGCCATTTTTAACGGGCCCTGGGACAACGCTTCGGGCAGCAACGGGTGGGCTTGGGCAAATCCGGGCAAGGATGCCTGGCGCTCATTGGTTTTTGGATTGTATTTCATGGTACATGATCCCAATGGATACATGCCCGAATCGATACTGAAGTTCCAGTGCGAAAGACGGGTGTAGTGGCGCACCACATCCACCTCGGAGAGTTCGGGAAAATCAAGCGCTTTGTCAGCAGCTCCGTCGGGCTGCGGCGCTTGGGGAACATCATCGGCCGGCAAGGAAAATCCCGTCCGTCCGGCAGCCCCCTTTTCCCATAATAACGGCTCATTAAAAATCAAACCGCGGGTACCCGTTTTGGGGGTTCCATTTCTGACGGTCATGAGGTCATCTCCTTTGCCAGCACATCCAGTTGGGTTTTAGTGGCCGTTTCGGTGGCGCACATCAGATAACAGCCGGAAAGTTCAGGATAGTAAGATGCCAAAGGCAGCCCGGCAATGATCTTTTGCTCCACTAATTCAGCATACCGTTTTTCAAAACCATCGGGCATCTTCACCACAAACTCGTTGAAGGTATCGGTGCGAAAAGGCAGGGTTACCCCCTTTTCCACCAGGCTGTTTTTAAGATATTGGGCCTTGTTGTAATTTTGTTGGGCCAGTTGCCGCAATCCCCCCGCACCCAAGGTAGCCATGTAGATTGCCGTGGTGGCGGCGCACAACCCCTGGTTGGAGCAGATGTTGGAGGTCGCTTTTTCACGGCGAATATGCTGCTCGCGCGTGGACAGGGTTAATACAAAGCCGCGGTTACCGTCCACATCCGTGGTCTGGCCGATGAGTCGACCCGGCATGTTGCGAAGATAGGGTTTTTTGGCGGCAAACATGCCTACCCCCGGACCGCCATAGGATTGCGGCAGGCCAAAGCTCTGGCCTTCGCCGCAGGCAATATCGGCGCCTTGTTCACCGGGATTTTTTAGCAGCCCATAGGCCAATGGTTCCGTAAATCCGACAACAAAAAGTGTTTTCGGGGTTTGGTGGACGGTCTCGGCCAGATTTTCCAGCGGCTCGATGCAGCCGAAAAAGCTGGGCGATTGCACCGCCACCCCGGCCAGATCGTCCCGGTCGGAAACCCGGCGTAAATCGGTTAGGCCGTTTTGGTCAAAGGGGATTTCAACCACCTCGTAGTCGGTGGGGCGAAAATAGGTGGCGATCACTTGGCGGTAAGCGGGATGGACCGCCTTGGAAACGGCCACCTTTTTCTTGCGCGATACGCGGGTCGCCATCAGCAGCGCTTCGGCCAAAGCCGAAGCGCCATCGTACATGGAGGCATTGGCGACGTCCATCCCTAACAAGGTGGCCACCATGGTCTGGTATTCGTAAATTGCCTGTAGGGTGCCTTGGCTCACTTCGGGCTGGTAAGGGGTATACGCGGTGACAAACTCGCCCCGTCCAGCGAGGTAAGGCACCACGGACGGAATGTAGTGCGTGTAGCTGCCGGCGCCCACATAGACCTGATAATCCGGCGCCACGGCCACCGAGGCAGCCAGTTCGTCCATGTGTGCGTTGAGCTCCCACTCGGTCATGGGATCCGGCAGGTTGAGTTCTTTTAGCGTGCAGCAGGCATCGGGGATCGGGTGAAACAGCGCCTGCAAATGGTCGATCCCCACTGTCTGCAGCATTTCCTGAATCTCGGTATCCGTATGGGGCAGGTAACGCATGATTTGGGATCCTTTCGCTGTTGATTCAATAGATATATACGGAGACCCTTTGGCCCTCATTTGGAACAAGGCCGGCGGATCTGGAGGGGCGCATGCAGATCAGGCGCTTTTTAGCATCTCCATGTACGCCGCGCTATCCATCAGCGCATCCAGTTCGGCCGGGTCTTCCGGCGTAACCTCAAGGATCCATCCCTTGCCGAAAGGGTCACTGTTGATCAGTTCCGGAGCATCTTCCAATTCTTCATTGACCGCCGTTACTTCGCCGCCAATAGGGATAAAAAGCTCGGAAACGGCTTTGACCGACTCCAAAGAGCCGATCTCATCGCCTTTGGCAAAGCTGTCGCCTACCGCGGGCATCTCCACAAAAACGATGTCGCCCATCTGATCCTGGGCATAATCGGTGATGCCCACACGGATGGCGCCATCTTCCTTGGCGGCCCACTCATGATCTTCGGCGTAACGATAATTTTCCGGAAATTGGAGTTCACCCAGTTCTTTCATCGTCCCTCCTTACCATGTATACGTTAATTGTTATGGTTGCCAAAATATCGGGTGGATATTCATACAACTTACGCCAGCATGGCTTTGATCGGCTTTCTGGCCGTCCGGTCCGGACGGATGTCATCGGTAATGGTCACCTCGATTTTCCGCCGTTGATCTTTCAGCACCACGAGATCATCCGGATGTAATGTTTTTTGGACCTTCACAAATCCGCAGCAAAGACCCCTGGGCTTGAAGCCGGCCGGCCGGTCAGGGCTGCCAATACTCACAATCCGACGATCCACAAGACCGATGCCCATGTCGGTGACGCAGGTCAACACCTCGCCGATGGTTTCGCCGTTTTCATCCTGCACTTCGGCGGGCAGGGAAACCTTGCGTAGATCCTTTCCCACAAAGGGGTACGTATGATCCGCACTGGAACATACTTTCATCAGTGCATCGCTGCCCATAAAGATTTTGGTGAATTCGCCGTTATCCGGTGTAAAGGGCAGGGCAAATTCCCATGGATGATTGATAAAAGGCCAGCGGCCGATATCCTGGTGAGATAGCGGTAATACGGCCCCGCCGCGCAACGAATCCCTTGCAGCCAGACCGCAAGGAGTGAGTCCAAGGGGTTTTCCCGCATCCATCAAGAGTCCCCAGACCTTCACCGTATCGGCGGTATCCATAAACAACTCAAACCCGAATTCGCCGGTATAGCCGGTTCGTGAGAGTAGAATGGGGGCGCCGTTTTTGAATGAAACCGGAGCGCCGCCTTCGGGCCACAGATCCCTACACCCACCTTTGAAGGCGAAATAGGGCAGTTTTGTAAAGGATGCTTCAGGCGCCTCCAGAACCTTGGCCATAACTTTTCCGGCGTTGGGTCCCTGAATATCAATTTTGCCCAGTCGGCCGGTCAGATCGGTGACGGCAACGTCTGTAAAGGCAATTTTGGCTTTTAGATGGGCGGCAATATCCGCGCCCATGCCGGCGTTGACCACCACCATGTAAATATCCGGTTTGACTTGAAAAACAATCGCATCATCCAATACTTCACCGTCGGGATTTAAAAATGCGCCGTAAACAGCGCGGCCGTTTTCAAGGGGTTTGACGCGGCGGCCCATACAGGCGTCAAGATCGTTGGTGAAACACCAATTTAAGAGATTGCGGGCGCCGTCGCCGGTCACCTTGACCACGGCCATGTGACTGGTGTCAAAAAGGCCTGCGTGGGTGAGCACCGCCAGATGTTCTGACCTGGCGGACCGGTACCACAGCGGCATATCGTAACCGCCAAAATCGGCCATGTTGGCGCCGGCGGAAAGATGCCAGCCGTGCAGGGGGGTATGGCGAATGGTAGTTTCCATGATGGCTCCCAAAAAGGATGTTTGACCGAAATGTAAACCCCAAAAAGCAACCTCTATCAAGCATAGTGAAATATGACGATCATCGGCCTCAACCCAGGGTTCGTGACCATAATACCCGCATCCGCAAGCGCCGAAGGTGCGGCAGAGATGATTGGGGAGATTTTTATGGTCCCATTCGGGGAATGGGACCATAAACGCTACACCTGATGTTTACTTACCCAAGCGCCTCAAGCGCTGTAAAGATGCTGTCTCGAATGTCATCCACTTTGCCCACACCTTCAATGCGAATGTACCGGGGCGCGTTGGCATTTCCGGAAGCTTCCCACTCCTTGTAGTAGTCGATCAGCGGTTCGGTTTGGTCATGGTAAACGTCTAAGCGTTTCTTAACGGTCTCTTCTTTGTCGTCATCTCGCTGAACCAATGGTTCACCGGTCACATCGTCCTTGCCTTCCACCCTGGGCGGATGAAAGATAACATGATAGGTGCGGCCGCTGGCCAGATGGGCCCGCCGCCCACTCATGCGCCTGATGATCTCTTCGTCCGGCACGTCGATATCCACCACCGCTTCGATGGGTACACCCGCCTCTTTCATGGCGTCGGCTTGAGGGATCGTGCGGGGAAAGCCGTCAAAGAGAAACCCGTTGGCGCAGTCGGCTTCCCTGATGCGCTCTTTCACCAGGCCGATGATCACATCATCGGGCGCCAATCCCCCCGAGTCCATAAATTTTTTGGCTTCCATGCCCAACTCCGTACCGGCCTTTACCGCCGCCCGCAGCATATCGCCGGTGGAGATCTGGGGAATGTTAAACTTCTCTTTGATGTTATTGGCCTGGGTACCTTTCCCAGCGCCGGGGCCGCCCAAGAGAATCAATCGCATAATGCCTTCCTTTCAGAACCTGTTTTTTTAAATACTTATGGTCAAAAACGCTTCTCGTGTCAAGGCGGCGCCGACGGTTACGATAGTGTAGATCATAATTGTCAGGATTGTCGGAATCGTTTGTCGGGAAGCGTTGACGTAACTCATCATTGACTCCTTTTCATTTTGGAATTTGGTAGCAAGTAGATCATGGTCCGCCACCAGATCAGACCCATGAGGATCATTGCCAAACAGAGGATTTGCCCCATGGAAAGAGAGGCGAAAACAAGGCCCAGGTGGTCGTCGGGCTGACGGAAAAACTCGATGAAAAAGCGGACAACGCCATAACCGATGAGATACGCGCCTAAAATGGCGCCGGGGACTTTAATGCGATTTTTTACGAACCACAGGAGGGCGAAGAGAAACAGGCCTTCAAAAAAGGCTTCGTAAAGCTGCGATGGGTGCCGCAACCGGTTATCCGCGGCGAGGGGGAAAAACATGCCCCATGGCTTTGTGGTGACCCGGCCGTAGAGCTCTCCATTGATAAAATTGCCGATCCGGCCAAAGGTGTAACCCAAGGGCGCCGCCGGAACAATGAGGTCCATCATCTGTAAAAAGAGCCCCTTTTGGCTGCGTAACGCCGGCCAGGCCGCGATAATGACCCCCAAAAGACCCCCGTGGTAGGACATTCCGGAAATGCCGGAAAAGGTGACACCGTTGGAAAAGCGAAAAGGGAGCACTATTTCCAGCGGATGCCGCAAGTAATAGCCGGGATTGTAAAAGATCACATAGCCCAGTCGTCCGCCGATGAGAACCCCCAGGATCAGCGCCGTCATCAGCGACTGCACCTGTTCAGTTGTCGCCGTCCAGTGCTTCTCGGTTTTGACCCGCCGGATCACCAGGTAGTAGGTGAGTCCAAAGGCCGCCAGGTACATCAGCCCGTAATACTGCAACCGCACCGGGCCGATCTGTAAAAGCACCGGATCAATCCGGGTCGGCAGGTGCTGCCACCACTGCCAGAATTGTTCCATCCGCGTCACCCAAAATTTATCACGTTGCCGGCATTTACTTGCATGACGTATCTTTTTTTGACATGAAGTATGAGTGATTATTTTATACACCATTGTAAGCGATTGAGGAAGGCGCTTTATGGAAGCTCCGCATCTCGATGACAGGCAGACCCGCCGCAAGAAAAGGCTTTTGGTCAACATCATCGTCAGCCTGCTGCTGGTGGGACTGGGCGTCGCCGGATTGCAGTTGTTGGCCAAAATGCGCAAACCTCCGGCTGAGGTCGCCTCCTCCGAGAGGGCTTTACGAGTGGAGGTGCAAAGCGTTGTTTTTAAGGATATCGAGGTGCCGATTTCCGGATTTGGTGAAGTACGCGCTTTAAACTCGGTACTGCTGGCCGCGGAAGTGGCCGGCCGGGTGGTGGCCGTTCATCCAAGGCTTGAGGTGGGCGAGACGGTGGGCGAAGGTGAATTGCTGTTTGAGATTGATTCGCGCAATTATGCCGGCGCCCGGGCCGAGGCGGCCGCGGCTGTCGGACGGTGGCGGGCGACCATCGCCCGTTTAAAAAAGCAGGAATCCTTAGATCGCAACCGTTTGCAAACCTTACAGCGCAATCAGGACCTGGCCCGAAAAGAATTTGATCGGGTAAAAACCTTGTTTGCGAAAAACAAGCTGGTGACCCGTTCAGCCATGGAGCAGGCTGAACGGGCCTATAACCAGACCGTGGACCAGACCGATCAGATGGCGTCGGCCGTGGCGCTTTATCCCGTCCGGATCAACGAGGCCCAAGGCAGCCTGGCATCGGCCGAGGCGCGGCAGCGATTGGCCCTGACCAACCTGGAGCGCTGTAAGGTGACGGCGCCTTTTACCGGACGTATCAAGATGGCCAACCTGGAACCGGGGCAGTATGTGGCGCCTGGTCAGGGTATTGTAACCTTGGCTGATGACAGCCGGTTGGAGATCCAGGTGGCCCTGGACAGCCGGGACGCCCGCAAATGGCTCAGCGTCGAACCGGACCAGGGGCGCTGGTTCGGAAAAGTCAAGCCGGTCCCCTGTAAAATTTACTGGGTGGAAGATCGCACCGGCCACTGGACCGGGGTGTTGCAGCGGGTGGTCCATTATGCGGCGGACTCGCGAACCTTGACAGTGGCTGTGGCCGTGGATAACGGCGCGCAAGGACGGAACAGGGGGCTGCCCTTAGTGGAAGGAATGTTTTGCGAGGTGGTGATTGTCGGTAAAACCATCCGGCAGGTGGCGGCCCTTCCCGCCTCTGCGGTCAGTTTTGATAAAACGGTCTATCTTGTCAGGGAAGGGCGTCTAAAAACGATGCCGGTTTCAGTGGCGCGTTTGGAAAAAGAGGTTGCCTATATTAACGATGGGCTGGCGCCGGGCGATCAGGTGATTATTACCCGTCTTTCCGACCCCATTGAAAATAGCCTGGTGGAGATTGTAAACAGACCCGAAAAGAAGGCGGCCACTCAATGAAACGCATCCTGGCCGCTTTTGCCAATAATACCGTGTTTGCCAATATCCTGCTGGTGATGCTCTTTTTTATCGGCGGGTTGGCCGTAAAAGGGATGATTCGGGAGACTTTTCCCGAGTTTTCCTTGGATATGATCACCATCTCGGTGCCCTTTCCCGGCGCCGATCCCGAGGAGGTGGAAGAGGGGATTGCCCGTAAGCTGGAAGATGCCGTGGAAGGGATTGAAGGGGTGAAGCAATACACTACCCGTTCCAGGGAGAATGTGGGTACGGCCGTTGTGGAGGTGCAGGAAAATTACGACCTGCAGAAGGTGATCAATGAGGTGCGCACCCAGATCAACGCCATTTCAACCTTTCCCGCGGATGCTGAAAATCCGGTGGTATCGGAATTGACCCTAAAAGATCCTGTTATGCTGCTTTACGTTTCCGGAGATATGTCTGAACGCCGGATCAAAGAGTGGGCTGAAACCGTCAAGGATGAGGTCAAGCAGTTGCCCGAAGTCTCCTATGCAACCATCTACGGGGCTCGCGAATATGAGATCGCCGTGGAGGTTTCCGAAGAGAAGCTGCGGCAGTATGGGCTCTCTTTGGACGCAGTGGCCCAGGTGCTTAGGCAAAGCAACCTCAACCTTTCCGGCGGCACCATCCGGGGACAAGGCGAAGAGATCCGTATCCGAACCATCGGCCGTAAGTATACGGGCAAAACCCTGGGGGATATTGTGGTCAAAGCCGGTCCCGGAGGCGAAATGATCACCCTGGACCGCATTGCCACGATCCGGGATGATTTTAATGAAGATACGATCCTGGCCACCATCAACGGCGAACCGGCGGTGATGCTCATCGTCTATAAAACCGCCGAACAGGATGCCCTCACCATATCGGCGGCCATTGAGCACTACGTCGGCAAACGCCGGCAAACCCTGCCTGCAACAACACGGCTTGAAATTTTATATGACAACACTGAAATGTTGCGGGCACGGCTTGATCTGCTCACCCGCAACGGCATCATCGGCCTGGCGATTGTCTTTTTTCTCTTGTGGTTTTTTCTAAACGGCCGTCTCGCATTCTGGGCCGGAATGGGGATTCCCATCTCCGTGGCCGGGGCGCTAGGGATATTGTGGGCCTTGGGCGGAACCCTCAACATGATCTCTCTCTTTGGCTTTATCATGGTGCTGGGGATCGTGGTGGATGACGCCATTGTGGTGGGCGAAGCAATTTACGTGCATCGAAGGCAAGGGGACCCGCCGGTGGCCGCGGCGGTAAACGGCGCCGGCGAGGTGGGAATGCCCGTGATCGCCGCTGTTGCAACGACCATCGTGGCCTTTGTTCCGTTGATGCATGTGGGCGGAATCATGGGTAAATTTATCGCTATTTTGCCCGTGGTGGTGATCGCGTGCCTGCTCATTTCCTTGGTGGAATGCCTGATTTTGCTGCCGGCGCACCTCAATCACCTGCCGGAACAACAAGCGGTGCCTCCAGGGCCCTTTTGGTCACAACCGCTGGAGCGGTTGCACCAATGGATGGCCGGCCGGCTGGAGTGGTTTGTGGAAGCGGTATATCTGCCTTTATTAAGACGGGTCCTGAAGTGGCGCTACGCCGCTTTTTTTACGGCGGTAATGATTTTACTGTTGACTTTTGGGGTGATCCGCGGCGGATTGATCAAATTTCAGGTCTTTCCGTCGGTTGACGGGTTTGTCATGACCGCCACGGTGGAGTTTCCGCCGGGAACGCCCGCTGATCGAACGGCCCGGGCCGTTGACCGGATCGAAGCGGCGTTGCTGGATCTGGCCGACAACACCCGGACAACAAGTGGTGAACCATTGCTGGTTCATCACATTACCCTGCTGGGTGAAACCTTGGCTGATTATCCCGATCGCGGTCCCCATTTCGGGTCGGTGCAGGCGATCATGCTGCCATCGGAACAGCGGGGGATTCATGCCGACGAACTGATGGCGGCCTGGGAAGATGCCGTGGGGATCATTCCGGGAATTAAAGCCCTCACCTTTTCCGGACTTTCAGCGGGGCCGCCGGGCGACCCCATCGAAGTGTGGCTCCAGGGCCATGATATGGACATCATTGCAGCAGCGGCCGACGAGCTGATGGCACGGTTGCGTCGTTTTGACGGTGTTTTTCAGATCCGTTCGGATCTTTCCATCGGTAAAAACGAAATGCAGTTGACCCTGAAACCCGAAGCGCGGCCCTTGGGATTGACCGTGCAGGATCTGGCGCGACAGGTGAACAGCGGTTTTTACGGTGATGAAGCGGTGCGTCTCCAGCGGGGCCGTGACGATGTGCGTATCAAGGTTCGGTATCCGGAAAAGGAGCGGCGGGCGGTTTCCGACGTGCTGAATATGCGTATTCGCACGCACCAGGGCCATGAAATCCCTTTGCGATCTGTGGCCGATGTTACCTTCACCAGGGGGTTTACCACCATTACCCGCACCGATGGGATGCGCCGGGTGGCGGTCAGTGCCGGCGTAGACGCCCGCCGCGCCAATGCCAACGAGGTGTTTGCCGAACTCAACGCCAATTTTTTCCCCGACCTGGAGGCCCGCTATCCGGGCTTACATATGGCCTTGCAAGGTGAACAGAAAAAAATGCGTGAATCATTGGGCTCCTTGGCCGTCGGGTTTCCCGTAGCGATTTTGGGAATTTTTATCATCATGGCCACCATTTTCCGTTCCTACGCTCAGCCGTTTCTCATCCTGTTCACGATTCCGTTCGGAATTATCGGCGCCGTCGTTGGGCATTTGGTGTTGGGCTATGACTTGTCAATGATGAGCATGTTCGGGATGGTCGCCCTAACCGGCGTGGTGGTCAATGACGCTATTGTTTTGATCGAGCGGGTCAATACCAACCTTGCGGAAAAAAAGCCCTTTTACGAGGCGGTGCTGTTGGGTGGCGGGCGGCGCTTCCGGGCCATTGTCTTAACAACGGTCAGCACCGTGGGCGGACTGGCGCCGTTGATCATGGAAACCGACCTCCAGGCGCGGTTTTTAATCCCCATGGCGCTTTCCGTAGCTGCGGGCGTGCTGTTTGCCACCATTTTGACATTGGTTTTGCTGCCCAGCCTGCTGGCGATTTTAAATGACTTCCGATGTCTTTTGTATCGATTCTCTATGGGAGCGTGGCCCCACAGGGAAGTCGTGGAACCGGCGTATAACCGCTTTGATGACCCCTTGGCGGCGCCGAAACTTTCCGATCTTTCCATCAATCCGCAAAACGGTGCTGGGAAATGACGCAGGCAGCGGTCAATAAACGGGTGTTGTTGGGATTGCTGATCCTCATCTCGGGGCTTTTTGTATACATGATCCGCCAGTTTTTGATGCCGATTTTTTTGGCCGGTATTTTTGCCGCCCTGATGCATCCGTTTTTCCGACGATTGTTACAATGGCTGGGCGGACGGCGTAACCTGGCGGCGCTTGCGGCCTTGCTGCTGTTTGTATTGGTGCTCTTAATCCCCATGGCCGGGCTTTTGGGGGTGGTGACGGCCCAGGCGATCAAGGTGAGCCAGTCGGTGACTCCCTGGGTGCAGGCCAACCTGGCGCAGCCCACGGCCCTTTCGGATCTTTTGGTGCGGATTCCTTTTTACGACCGCTTTTACCCCCTGCTGGAGCCCTATAAGGAAGCCATCATCACAAAAGCGGGCCAGGCGGTGGGGGTGGTCAGCAAATTTTTAATTGACAGTATCTCATCGGCCACCTTGGGGACGGTCAACTTTTTGTTCATGCTCTTTATCTTTCTCTTTGCGATGTTTTACTTTTTTAACGACGGCAAACGGTTGTTGGACAAAATGCTCTACTATCTGCCCCTGGAAGATCAGGATGAGCGCCGTATTCTGGACCGCTTTACATCGGTGGCTCGGGCAACGCTGAAAGGGACGGCGGTGATCGGGCTGCTGCAAGGCGGCTTGGCCGGTTTGGCCTTTGCTGTGGCGGGCATTCCCAGCGCCGTCTTTTGGGGTACCCTGATGAGCCTGTTGTCGGTGTTGCCGGGCATTGGAACGGCGCTGGTATGGGTGCCGGCGGTGATTATGCTGGCGGCCGCGGGTCATTGGCTCAAGGCGGTATTGCTGGCCGTTTTCTGTGGCTTGGTGGTGGGAAGTCTTGATAATTTTCTGCGGCCGCGTCTGGTGGGCAAAGACACGGAGATGCACGATCTGTTGATCTTGTTTTCCACGCTGGGCGGTATCTCCATGTTTGGTCTGGCCGGATTTATGATCGGGCCGATTGTAGCGGCCCTTTTTGTCACCATCTGGGATATTTATGCGGTCACCTTTGAAGATATTTTACCCCGGGTGGCCGGCGCCGCGATTGAGGCTGGAGATGAGGCGGCCGATGAGGGGCCGGAGGATGAGGTTGCCGAATAGGATTTTTCGGCAAGGGCGTTTCCATTGGGTGAGAACCAGTAAAATTTCATGCAAGATTCGGGTTGAATATTTCGAGGATACCATTTTGAGCCGGACGCCGGAATCGGGCCAAAAGGGGTGTTATGCAAAGGTCTCGGCAAGGAGGCCCGGTTGACTGTTCTTTGTGAATGGTATGCAATGAGAAAATAATATGCCGTTTGAAGCTGTTATCGGGCTGGAGGTTCACGCCCAGTTAAAAACCAGGACCAAGATCTTTTGCGGCTGCTCCACTGAGTTCGGCGCGCCGCCCAACACCCACACTTGTCCGGTCTGTTTAGGGATGCCGGGAACGTTGCCCGTGCTCAACCGCAAGGTCGTTGATTTTGCCATCAAAACGGCCTTGGCCACCCACTGCCGTGTTAACCCGAAAAGCCGGTTTGCCCGTAAAAACTATTTTTATCCGGATCTGCCCAAGAATTATCAGATATCACAATACGAACAACCCATCGCCGAGGACGGGTATCTTGAAATCGATGTGGCAGGGCAAACCCGTCGGGTCGGGCTGACCCGTATCCACATGGAAGAAGATGCCGGTAAATTGATCCACGACCCGGATCGGCCGGTCAGCCGGGTGGATTATAATCGGACCGGCGTACCGTTGATGGAGATCGTCAGCGAGCCGGATCTCAGGTCGCCGGAAGAGGCCGGGGCCTATCTGCGCCAGTTGCGAGCCATCGTACGCTATATCGGTGTTTGCGACGGCAACATGGAAGAGGGCAGTTTTCGGTGCGATGCCAACATATCGCTTCGACCCGAAGGTTCCGAGACATTGGGAACACGCACCGAAGTGAAAAACATGAACTCCTTTAGAAATGTGGAAAGAGCACTCCGTTTTGAAATCGACCGGCAACGGGAGATTCTGTCCGAAGGGGGCCGGATTGTTCAGGAGACCCGGCTGTGGGACCCGGGCCGAAACCACACCTGGGCCATGCGGGGCAAGGAAGAGGCCCATGATTACCGCTATCTGCCCGACCCGGACCTGTTGCCCCTGGTGATTGATTCCGAATGGGTGGCATCTATAAAGGCAAAACTGCCTGAATTGCCACGGGCAAAAAAGCGTCGGTTTGTGAATGAATTGAAGCTGACCGAAGAAGATGCCCGGCGGCTGGTGTCTAAAAAGGCGGTGGCTGACTATTTTGAAGACGCCCTCAAGGAGTGTGATAACGCCCGGTTGGTGGGCAATTGGATCTTGGTGGATCTGTTGGGATTTCTCAATAGCAACGATCAGACCATTGAATCGTCGCCCATTTCAGCAGGGCAGGTGGGCAAGCTGGTGCAAATGATCGAGACCGGCAGGATCAGCGGTAAAATTGCCAAAACGGTTTTTGCCGAAATGGCTGTTACGGGTCGTCCACCCGAGATGATTGTCAAAGCCAGGGGATTGGAACAGGTGAGCGACAGCGGCGCCATTGAAGCCGAGGTTCAAAAGGTGCTGGCGGCCAATCCCGACCAGGCGGCCCAGTACCGGGCGGGCAAAACCAGGGTTTTGGGCTTCCTTGTGGGGCAGGTGATGCGGGCCACACGCGGACGGGCCAACCCCCGGGCAGTCAATGAAATTTTAAAGGAACGACTGAACAAAGGCTGATCGCGGTCGTTAAAACGGAGGAAACATGCCGACACGAAAAAGGAGACACGTTATCGCTATTCTTATCGGGGCCGTTTTGATCCCCGGGTTGATATCGCCGGCTTTTGCCCAATCGAAAAAGCTGGCTGTTCTGCCGTTTAAAATTCATTCCGACCGCGACCTCACCTTCCTGCAAAAGGGAATCGTCGATATGCTGACGTCGCGGTTGGGCGGCGGTAGCGACCAGGTAACCCTTATCGACCGTCAAAAGGTGAAAGACGCGATGATCGGGCAAGCCGATGTTGAGGGCGCCGCTGCAGCCCGCGCCGTGGGCGCCTTGTTGGAAGCCGACCAGGTGCTCTATGGAAGCTTGACGGTTCTCGGTGAGACGGTCAGTATTGACGCACGGGTGTTGGAAATGACCCAAGAGGACGCCCCAACGCCCTTTTTCTCCCAGACCACCACGATGGGGGATCTCGTTGCCCGGGTTGATCTTCTGGCCCGGGCGGTAAACCAGCGGGTGTTTGGCCGGGAGGCGGCGCCCAACCTGACAACGGCGGTCACGTCGCCCAAAACCCGGTCGCACCCGGAAAAACTGCTCAATGCCGCACCTGGAGCGCCGGCGGTTCAGACTGCACCGGCCGTACCGGCGCCTGCGGGGGCCGGATTTGTCTCCCCTGCAAAAGATCAGCAGCAGGCGGCGCCCTATTGGCGCAGCCAATCGATGGAAGCATTGTTCACCGGTTTGGCGGAAGGTGATTTGGATGGGGATGGCCGTCGTGAGATCGTCATGGTGTCGCCGCATCGGCTCTATGTCTATCATTACACCGACGGCCGGTTGGTTCAGATATACGAAAGCGCCAGGGATCGGTACCGCCATTATGTGGGGGTGGATGTGGCCGATATTAACGGGAATGGCAGTGAGGAGGTATTTGTCTCCGCATTATCCTTCAATCGCGATTCGGCGCAATCGTTGGTGCTGGAGTTTACGGGCGCCGATTTTACCACGGTAGCTGAAGATATCCCCTGGCTCTACAGGGTCAGCCGAATGACCGATGGGACACCGCGCCTGTTGGGCCAAAAGATCAAGCCGGGCCAACCACTCAATGAACCGGCCTTTTGGCTCATTTGGGACGGCGGCCGGTATAGTGTGCGTGACCAAATCACCCCGGCCAACGCGGGCAGTGTATTGGGCAGTACCATTGGTGATCTTACTAATGACGGCAATTGGGCTGCCGCGGTTTCCGGCGCCGATGATGTTATCCGGATATTGTCCTCACAGGGTAAGATTCTGGGCCGGGAAAGGGGCAGCTACGGTGGTGGAATGCAGTCGATGAACCTGGGGATCACCGGCCAGGGTGATCCCCCGGAGGAGGTCTATCTGCCGGTGCGGTTACTGATGGCCGATATCAGCGGCAATGGCCGGACGCAGTTGATCGCCATTGAAAATAAAGAGTTGGCAGGGAAACGGCTGGCAGCGCTGCGGATATTCCAGGAGGCCCGGGTGGTTGGTTTTGGTTGGGAGAATAGCGGCCTGGTTAAGCAGTGGGAGACGCGGAGGATTGACGGGTACATTGCCGATGTGGCATTGACGGATCTGGATGGCGACGGTCAAAAGGAGTTGTTGGCGGCGGTGGTTGAAAAACCCGGCGGCGCTTTTTTCTCAAAACCGAAATCCCATGTAATATCGTTTTCGCCCGTTTTGTGAAAAAGGAGTTACCGCAAATAGGGCTGCATCGCAGCCTCCAGGTCTCGTCGGGCCGTCTCAAAAGCCTCCGGGTCTTTACCCTGCAGGGGCGGCAGCGGATCGTTGAAATGGAGGGCCACCCGGGAAAAAGGCTTGGGCAGCAAAAAGCGGTCCCAACTGTTGAAGAACCAGGCGCGATCCGCCCGTATCTCCACGGGTACGATGCGGGCGCCCGTTAAACGGGCGATCTGAATCACCCCCGGTTTGGCGACACCCATGGGGCCGCGGGGGCCGTCAAGGATATGCAGACCCAGGCGATACCGGCGGATGTGCCGCACCATCCCTTTTAAAGCGGCGCTGCCTCCTTTTGAAGATGATCCCCGGACAACATCCAGGCCGCCTAACCGGGCGAGGCGGGTGGTCATATCGCCGTCGGCGGAGAGGCTGCTCATCACCACCGGGCGCATCCGCTGAAACCTGTCGAACCAGGCGGTGCCGAACAGATGTTGATGCCATAGACACAACAGGATGGATGCGCCCTCCTGGTGCAGCTTGCGCCAGGGGGCGTCATTGACCATCCTGAAGTATAACAGCCTGCGGTAGCTGATGACGGTCAGGTATAGTAACAGGCCCGCCAACGGCGCCATAAACCGTCTCTTATGCCAGGTGGTCATTCAGTTCCCCGGCCCCATCTTTTCCAAACAGGTGTAAAATCACCCACTTTTCGGCCGCCTGTACAGCGTAACATCATCATATTGTTTTATAAACGGCGGCATGCGCACTTTTTACAGCTCCGGCAGGAGCTGTGGCGAATGGCGCCCCTGTGTTATTGATAGGGCAGATCGCTTCGGGCGTCAATCCCTTGCTGCCAAGGCTGGTAGGGCGGCAATCCTTTGCCGCCGGACAAGGTTGGTAGGGCGGCAATCCCTTGCCGCCGAACAAGGCGTCAACGCGTGCAAGCTGCACCCCCGCTTGTCGGCATGGGAATGCCGACCTACGAAAATCTCCGCTTGTCGGCATGGGGATGCCGACCGACATAAAAACCCTTTGCCGCCGAACAAACCGTCAACGCGTGCAGGCTGCAACCCCCGCTTGTCGGCATGGGAATGCCGACCGACATAAAAACCCCTTGCCGCCAAAGCCGGTAGGGCGGCAATCCTTTGCCGCCGGACAAGGCTGTGGATGGGAGGGGTTCCGGCAGGCCAAAAGGATGGTATGCAAGGGGATAATATAGTGATATAATTTATGTTGGACTTCTATGTTGGCCCAAAATCCGCGATTGACAAGGGATTTATAACGAAAAAGGTTGAAAAACCTCGTTGATTCAGGTAGATAGAAGGTAATTAATCAACACACAACCTTCACCAACGAGGTGAACACAATGATAAGACA
>Ga0209788_1000039_pt1 | contig 39647 bp, 38 predicted proteins | sample WorMetLIZISLAND1_2_FD_187415 | JGI IMG/M metagenome (GOLD analysis project Ga0209788, IMG submission 187415) | Marine gutless worms symbiont microbial communities from Max Planck institute for Marine Microbiology, Germany - Olavius clavatus LIZARD... ...
CCTCTGCCTTGTGGCGGGTAAGTTGACCCGGCTGCCGACTTCTCTGTTCGTCGTCAAGTCGGGGCTTCCCATCACGACTTGAGTCAGGTCGCTATGACCCGCTACCCACACCAAACGCAAGAGAGCCAAAAAACTTCCGACCACGAGCCACGGGAGTCAATGAACCATGGGGGCGATCGAAGACGCCATAGCCATCATCGGCCGGGGAACGCAGGAAATCCTAATGGAGGATGCTTTGCGCGACAAGCTGTCCCAGGGGCGGCCGTTGCGCATCAAAGCAGGATTCGACCCCACAGCCCCGGATCTCCATCTTGGGCACACCGTCCTGATCAACAAGCTGCGCCAATTCCAAGAACTGGGCCACCAGGTCCTGTTCCTGATCGGCGATTTTACCGGAATGATCGGGGACCCTACGGGCAAGAGCGCAACTCGGGCCCCCTTGACCCGTGACCAGGTGATCGCAAACGCCAAGACCTACGAGCAGCAAGTATTTCGCATCCTGGACCCGGAACGGACCCAGGTCCTATTCAACTCCCGGTGGATGGACGAGATGCGGGCAGCGGACCTAGTGCAATTGGCAGCGCAGCACACGGTGGCACGCATGCTCGAGCGGGACGACTTCGCAACACGGTTCAAATCCGAGCAACCCATTGCGATTCACGAATTCCTCTATCCGCTGGTGCAGGGATACGACTCTGTGGTCCTGGAGGCGGATATCGAGCTCGGTGGCACCGATCAGAAATTCAATCTCCTGGTAGGACGCCGGCTCCAGGAGGCCTACGGACAGCCACCCCAGGTGGTCATCACCCTGCCAATCCTGGAAGGGTTGGACGGTGTGCGGAAGATGTCCAAATCCTTGGGGAACTACATCGGTATCACCGATGCGCCGGAGGATATGTTCGGTAAGCTTATGTCGATCTCCGACCAGCTGATGTGGCGCTATTCGGAGCTTCTGAGCGTGCGGCCCATGAGCGAGATCGAGGCTTGGCATCGTGCCGTGGCCGAAGGCGGAAATCCGCGGGACATCAAATTCGGATTGGCCATGGAGCTGGTCTCTCGCTTCCACGATCCGTCCGCGGCACAGCGCGCCAAGGAAGACTTCATTGCCCGTTTCCGCAACAAGACGATGCCAGAGGATATGCCGCAGATCATCTTACCGGCATGGGACGGGGGTAGGCTACCGATCGCCAACCTGTTGAAGGAAGCCGGCTTGGTCAAAAGCACATCCGAGGCCATGCGCCAAATCGACCAAGGTGCCGTGCGAGTGGACGGGGAGCGAATCGACGATCGCAAGCTGAATATCGCTGCTGGGACAACGCATAGCTATCAGGTCGGCAAGCGGCGATTCGCCCGGGTAACGGTAACCTGAGGGCCAGGGATACCCTACCGGTTTTCGGGCCCACAAGTGTCTGAAAAAACGGGGACACAGCGAGGATCGAGCCTCCTCTTGCCAACTTGAAAGATTCCCAGAATGGAATTTTTCAGGCCCTCCTGATCTTATCGATCATGGCCTTGATCGAGCTTACAGCCTGCTCCTGCAAATCTCTCGCCCAGAGGGGTTGGGGGATGTTCCAGCCAATCACGATGCCGATGGCCAGGATAAGAAGGGTTTCCAACATACGAGTCACCTGAAGAGAATTTTCGGGACACCTTGAAAAATTCAAGGTGTCCTTCAGGGTGCTCTCATACCTGTCGCACATGGATCTTGCGACAAGCGAGAGGCCTTCATTGTATCCGAGAGCCAAGCGCGACGCAGAGGAATAGCCAGCCCCTATGGCGACGAGTCGCAACACAGCTAGCGGGTGCGAGAGATCGGCATCGCAGCGGAAAATCCATGGGTGACGGATATGTTCTCCGAAAGGTGCGCGGAACGCACGGATACGGTCAATTAGGGTAACGGAGAAACCCCATTATCTCCTAAGCATATAATTTCGATCGATATTGCTGGTCCTGCCCAAGAGCATGAAGGCCAGCAGAGGCCATGAATTTGCAATATCAGTCAAAACTGGATGTCAGCCACCGGTTGCCGCCGGCCGGCCATCGAATCGAGCACCACCGAAAAATTCGAGGTCCCCACAACTTGTGCTGGCATTAAACCCTATCGGTAATGTATTTTTACGGGTTGCCGCGTTGCGGCAATGCGTCTTTACCCGGATTCCGAAAGACGAACAATCTCATCAAGCCTATGCCGCCCGATTCGCAGTTGCCGTTAGGACCTGTACGGATGGCTTGCGACAGGAAGAAGCTGGCATACGGGATGCCAGGAGCCGGGGGTTCTTATTTGCGTTCGAGCGAACACATGAGGATGGCGAACGAATGAATATCCATGAATATCAAGCCAAAGGGCTTCTCGCGAAGTTTGGCGTAGCCGTACCCAGAGGCCGCGTCGCGTTTACGCCTACTGAGGCGGAGGTGGCCGCTCAAGAGCTAGGCGGCTCGGTGTGGGTGGTCAAGGCCCAGATCCACGCCGGTGGCCGCGGCAAGGGCGGCGGAGTGAAGGTGGTCAAGTCCCTCGCAGAAGTTAAGACCACCTCCGAGCAGATGCTGGGGATGACCCTGGTCACCCATCAGACCGGTCCCGCGGGTAAAGAGGTCAACCGGATCTACATCGAAGAGGGCTGTGACATCGCCCGCGAGATCTACCTGAGCTTCCTGCTCGACCGCGCTACCGGTTGGGTCACCGTCATGGCCTCCACCGAAGGCGGCATGGATATCGAGAAGGTGGCCGCCGAGACACCGGAGAAGATCATCAAGGTCGCCATCGACCCGGCCGTTGGTCTGCAACCCTTCCACGCCCGCAAGGTCGCCTTTGGGCTGGGCCTGGAAGGTCCCCAGATTCGCTCCGCGGTAACCTTCTTACAGGGTATGTACAAGGCCTACACCGAGCTGGACGCCAGCCTGGTGGAGATCAACCCGCTGGTAGTCACCGGTGAGGGGGACCTGATCGCACTGGATGCGAAGATGAACTTCGACAACAACGGCCTGCTTCGGCAGAAAGAGGTCGCTGGCCTGCGGGACGAGACCGAGGAAGATGCCGCCGAGCTGGAGGCGGGCCGACACGAGCTCAACTACATCAAGCTGGACGGTGCCATCGGCTGCATGGTCAACGGCGCGGGCCTAGCCATGGCGACCATGGACATCATCAAGCTGGAAGGCTCGGACCCGGCCAATTTCCTGGACGTGGGAGGGGGTGCCAGCGCCGATCGGGTGACGATCGCCTTCAAGATCATCCTCTCCGATCCCAACGTTAAGGGCATCCTGGTCAACATCTTCGGCGGCATCATGCGTTGCGACACCATTGCCGAAGGCATCGTGGCGGCGGCCAAGGGGCTCGACATCCACGTCCCCCTGGTGGTGCGTCTGGAAGGCACCAACGTCGATAAGGGCAAGGCGATTCTCGCCGAATCCGGCTTGGATATCGTTTCAGCGGACAGTCTCGGCGACGCCGCGAAGAAGGTCGTCGCGGCCATTGAGGGGGCACACTAATGTCAGTTCTCGTCGATAAAAGCACCAAGGTCATCTGCCAGGGTTTCACCGGCTCTCAGGGCACCTTTCATTCCGAACAGGCGATCAAGTACGGGACCAAGATGGTCGGCGGCGTCACCCCCGGCAAGGGTGGCACTGAGCATCTGGGTCTCCCGGTCTTCGACACCGTGGCCGATGCGGTCACGGCGACCGGAGCCAATGCCTCCGTCATCTATGTGCCGCCCCCCTTTGCCGCCGACGCTATCCTGGAGGCCGTCGATGCCGAAATCCCGCTGGTGGTCTGCATCACGGAAGGCGTTCCGGTATCGGATATGGTCAAGGTGAAGCGGGTGCTCGCTGGCTCCAAGACCCGTCTGATCGGACCCAACTGTCCCGGCATCATCACCCCCGACGAATGCAAGATCGGCATCATGCCCGGCCACATTCACCGGTCGGGCAGCGTGGGCATCGTCTCTCGCTCCGGCACCCTAACCTACGAGGCAGTGGCACAGACCACGGCGGTGGGCCTGGGTCAAACTACCTGCATCGGCATCGGCGGCGACCCGGTCAACGGCACCAACTTCATCGACTGCCTGGACCTGTTCTTGGGCGACCCCAAGACCGAGTCCATCATCATGATCGGAGAGATCGGGGGCACGGCGGAAGAAGACGCCGCCAACTTCCTCAAGCAGTCCAAGATCAAGAAGCCCACGGTCGGCTTCATCGCCGGACTCACTGCACCTCCGGGCCGCCGCATGGGCCATGCGGGTGCGATCATCGCCGGCGGTAAGGGTGGTGCCAAGGAAAAGATCAAGGCCATGGAGAGTGCCGGTATCCATGTCTCGGCCTCACCCTCCGCGCTGGGCACAACCCTGAAATCCGTCCTCGGCGGATAGCGGGCTAGGCGGGCAGATTCGCCCTGGGTTGCACCATGCCACCCGGATGCCGTGGGGGGGCTACGGCCCTCCGCGGCGATCTGATGTGATCTCAACTTACCGTATCCTACGGTCCGGCACTGTTTCAAGTACGAATATTCCACGCTCAACCATGTGGGTCAGAAGCGTTGGCAACTGAAAGAAAACCATCATCATTCGCATGGTTCATGGTGTATGTCGCCTTCCCCCTCGTGCCATTCGTAACCGAAGGGGCCATCAGGTATTTGATGTTCGATACCTCGGTATCATGGAGCACATTCAGTAGCTCTACCTTGGCGATGTCATCTAGTCTGTTATGCCTATTCGTTAGCCAAAGCTTGTTAACCCATAAACGAATTATCCCAAGCGAGGAAGAAACGGAGCAAATGCTTGGAATATCTCATGCTTTTGTAGGGTTAGCAATTGTTTCCTTTGTCCTTTTCGGAGCTGTAGTATTGCTTTCTGCTTTAAGTAAAAAATCCCCCCTTCTAGGGGCTTTGATATAACCCCTAGAAGGGGATAAATTGGCCTTGCCTCCAGAGGAGGCAAGGTCCGGCGGTCCCCAGGATTAGAGTTCGGTCAGTTAGAACTTTAGCCTACCGTGCTCCATCAGGCGTTCCCGTTTCTCTTGGTACTGGATGTAAGCCCGAATCTTCTCGGCATCGAGCCCAACCAGTGATTGCCCCAATAGAGCTTACGTTTCGAATGCTGAAACCGGTTGAAGACTCGAATCGCCGTTCGATCCTTCACCGTCCCGACATAATCCGATACCGAAATCTTTGGCGGAATCATCACCAACAGGTGTACATGGTCGATTTGTACGTTTAACTCCACCGCCTCACACGTGAACTGCTCCGAAAACGTTCGGATACCGCGGCTCACTTCCTCCGCCACCGGACCACTCAAGGTCCGAAAGCGATATCTGGGCGTCCAAACAAGAGGGTACTGACAAGGCCAGATAGCATATGATCGCTTGCGAAAACGACTCATTGGTGTACTCCTCGTTCGAGACTGTGGGGACAACTCAGACTTAGGAGTACCATTGAGTCGTGCTATCGGCAAAGCCTCAGCACTCTGACTACACTCACAGGACCTGGAGCGTCGCCATTGTTCGCGCAACCCGAAATGGGGTCGGTCCGATTTCGGGTGCACAAAATTAGGCGACGGCCATGACCTTCGGCGGCCCGCGTTCGTCCTGCGTCTGTCCCGGCGCGCACTCCGCGCGGCGCCAGGACTCCCGCAATGACTTGACGCCGTGTCGCATGGCCGAGCCTTTCGTCTCCGCCGACGCTCACGCGCCGCACTCTGACGAAACGCACGACCCTACGCCTACGCGGGGCTCGTCGCACTCCGCTCGTCGCTTACGCTCCCTCGTTTTCCTGTGCTCCTCCTCTGCGCGAGCTGATCGCCATCGCTGAGAGGTCCCCGAGCCAGCCGTGGGCAACCGACATGATCACGCTGTTAGGCCAAGCCAATGCCCTGTCGGCAAGGCCCAGGACCAGGACCTTGAGACGCTGCCCGCCGGCAACGGCGAGCACTTGCGGACCCGCTACGACACCATCCTCAGCACAGCCGAAGCCGGCAATCCTCCCCGTCCCCGCCGTCCCGGCACCCGCGGTGCGGGTCATACAATCCCCGGCCGGCAACCTCATTGGGCGGCTACGCGAGCGCCGCAACGAGGTCCTGCGCTTCCTCACCGACCTGCGCGTTCCCTTTGACAACAACCCGGCCGAACTCGACCTTCGCATGCCCAAGCTCGAGCAGAAAGTCTTTGGCTGCTTCCGCTCCGATGCCGGCGCTGGGGGCTTTGCCATCATCCGCTCCTGCCTTTCGACCCGCCGCAGACAATCCGGCGATATGTTCAACTTGCTCGTCCTGACCTTCCAGGGCCGCCTCCCAATGCCTCAATTGGAGTAGCTGAATAGTTACCCCAATGATGGGCACAACTCATCCTATGGTTGGCTGAGAGCCTTCCTTTTTAGATAGGCTCTATATGGATAAAATCTTTGTAAACAACGCGTTAACTTTTATAAATCCGCCTGTCATAGGGGACCCTAGAAGGACGGAATTTTCTAAGGTCCCTCAAAGCACCAGAGCCAGGATCAGGGCACCCAGTGCAAAACGATAGAGCACGAATGGCAACATGCTGATCTTCTCGATGAAATCGAGAAACAAGCGGATCGTAAGATAGGCCACGACAAAGGACAAAGAGGCACCCGCACCCAGGGCGACCCAGTCCACGGTGGCAGCGGATCGAATGAGCCGAAGCGTCTCCAGGCCACCGGCCATGAAAATGGTTGGGATAGCGAGCAGGAATGAGAAGCGGGAGGCGGCCTTGCGCGTCAGGCCCAAGAGAAGTCCCGCGGTTATCATGATCCCGGAGCGAGAAGTGCCCGGAATGACGGCAATCGCCTGAAAGCAGCCGACCAGCAAGGCGCCCTTCCAACCCAAGCCCCGCTCATCCCGCGAACGGCTACCGCGCACATCCGCGATCCAGAGCAGCAGGCCGAAGCTGATAGTGGTACCGGCAATCACCAGGGCGATTAGTCGATCATCCTCCCGCAACAGCTCCAATAGAGACTGCAATGGTAGGCCCAGAAGAACGACCGGGAGACTGGCCAAGACGATCAGCCAGGCGAGCTCGGCCTCCGGCGTCCTGATGCGTCGTTCCTTCAAAGCCTCCAGGCCGGCGACCGCCATGGCGGCGAGTTCACCGCGGAAGTAGAGCAGGACCGCACCCAGGGTACCCAGATGCACCGCCACATCGAACGCTAGGCCTTGCAGCTCGTAACCGAACAGGAGTGGCGTCAGGATCAGATGACCGGAGCTGGAGATGGGCAGAAATTCGGTCAGCCCCTGAACGACGGACAACAGGATGATGTGGGTGGCTTCCATGGTCATCTCCGGGCTGGGATTAGGCATCAAGGGCAGCTTGAAAAATTCCATTTCTGGAATCTCCCAAGCCGCAAAGCGAAAACATTTCGTTTTGCTCCCAGTTTTCAAGCACCTACGTGCTTGAAAACTGGTGGGGCATCCCTGCCCCACAAGGTCAGGTCGGGGCGGCGGCTTGGTCGAGTAGGGCGTCCACACCTGCTTGACCGCCGATATTGGCTATTGGCAGGGACTCGCCGGCCCGCTAGGCTGCGACGGCTTGCCATTTTCCGGTGCCTGTTACCAAGATCAGGATCTCGCGGGCATGGCTCAGGGTGTGCGCACTCAGGCTGATCCGGTCCGGCGGGGCTTGGGTGCCCCCCCGGACAGGCAGTGCCGACTCCGTGATCGGATGTACCTAGCCCGGGAAGAAGTTCGCGGTGTGGCCGTCTTCTCCCATACCCAGGGTGACCAGACCGAAGGGTAGGGCGATGCTTACCACCCGACTTAAGCTATCGCCGCTGCTGCGGGCCCGAGTTCGGCGGGGATGGGGTGGAATATTGGCCTTGGGGATCGAGACCTGATCGGGCCACGCGAGTGCAGCGGCGCGGTTGTTGCGTGCGGCGTGGGTGGGTAGTAAGCAACGCTCATCGTTGAAGTAGATCTGCCAGCCGGCCCAGTCGACCGCGGCTCGGGATAGCAGCCGATAGGTCCGTATCGGCATGTGTCCGCCGGCCAAGACGGTGTGAAAGACGCCGCGGGCTGTGATTGCCGTTGCAGCGGCGGCGAGGATGCGTCGTACGGCCTCGCCAGCGATAGCGTCGGCGTCCGTGAAAACATGCCAACGAGTCGATCCGTGCATTGGAGTGCTCTCCTTACTGGCTCGGTACCCGCTCGAGGGTGCGGCTCTTTTGAAACGGCGCGAAGAAACCCGGAGGCAAAGGCTTAGCTGAGGTTTCCCTATCTCACACAACGGCGCTATGACGCAACGGATTATTCAGGTACGGTCTTTACGTGGCGTCGTTTCGGCGTGGCGTGAGCTATTCTTTCCAGCTAATCGGTCATGTTTGCGACACGCTTGATTTTTTGCCGCAAATGAACGCGAATGGGCGCAAATGGGCCAAAAAATATTCGGCTGCGAACTGTCCACTCCTTTTGCCGCTCGATAAGGAATTCGTTGCTCGGCCAGCTCGAGGCACAAAGCCTTCTCGTACACGGACTTCAAAGACCCAGGACCCAAGACTTTGCCGACCTCGAATGCACATCCGAGAACACGCCGAGAAGTGAGTTCATCCTCGTCGACTTTTCTGGAATAGATTTGGGTGTGGCTCTCATCAAATATCTCGTAACAAACTGTTTTGCAATGATATTCATTCGTCCACGTCAAGCGGCCTCACTGAGTGTAAGGCCGAGATGCCTAGTTTTCACACCAGTGTCTGAAAGGTCTCGGTTCCCCGCAGCCTCTCTATCTTGCCACGTGTTTGCTGCGCGACAGCGCGCCACCTACCGGGGTTGTGGCGCTTGCGTATCGTCCCTATCATGCTGTCTCGCTCTGAGACGTAGCGATCCACGCCGCCCCATGAAATCGAAAAGCTCCGTGGCCAAGTTGACTGCACCGGCGGGGATTCATCGGGGGCAGGCTGCGCCCACCGGAAACTATCGAGTAAAAGGGCTGCGGGGAGAAGATTCAGCTGCAAATAAACGCCAATAAACGCAAATGTATTCGAGGTATGTCGAGCTGGCCGAGCGCGGACCTCAGCCGAGCATTTTTCAGCTCATTGGCGTCCATTTGCGTTTATTGGCGGCAAAAAAGAAGATATCGAGTCAGCCCAATGGTGGGCACAACTCATCCTGTGGTTGGCTGAGCCTTTGTCTCCGGATTTCTCCGCGTCGTTTCAAAAGAGCCGCACCGGAGGAGCATAGGAAAGCGAGGGAGCGTAAGCGACGAGCGGAGTGCGACGCCCCCCGCGAAGGCGTAGGGCCGAGCGTTTCGTCGGAGTACGGCGCGTGAGCGCCGGCGGAAACGAAAGGCCAGGCCATGCGACACGGCGTCCAGTCATTGCGGGAGTCCTGGTGCCGCGCGGAGTGCGCGCCGGGACGGACGCAGGACGAACGCGGGCCGCCGAAGGCCATGGCCGTTGCCTAATTTTTCGCACCCGACATCGGACGGACCCCATTTCGGGTTTCGCGAAAAATGGCGACGCTTCGGCAACGGAATTTTTCGGCTCTCTTGCGTTTGGTGTGGGTAGCGGGTCATAGCGACTTGGCTCAAGTCGTGATGGGAAGCCCCGACTGGACGACGAACGGAGAAGTCGGCAGCCGGGTCAACTTACCCGCCACAAGGTAGAGGATGGTAATCAGGTGCCTGGTGGTCCCGTAGCCGCGGGCCCTGGCTTTGGCGGCCTGGATGAAGGAATTGACCGCCTCGACACGGCCGTTGGTGAGCCTGGAATCGAACGCATCGGGAGGCTTGCCAGTGCTTCTTAAGCGTCTTGGCCACCGCTTTGATCGGCTCCGGGCGGCAAACGGCGCGCCCAGCTGTACCATCTGTCGGGGAGCGGCTCGGCCTGCACCGCGCTCTGAGCGCTGTGGAAGAGCTTGCGTAACGTCTCCTGGATCCGGAAGCCACGGTGTGTCTTGAGGTTTCGGCGCTTGAGTTCCGCAAACCGGGCTTTCTGGCGGTTACTCCAAGCGTGCTTGTCCTGGAGCCAGATGCAGCGTGTACGCCGCCGCTCCGGGGCCCTTTTGACTTCTTGGCGACGCACTGCGTCAACCGCCCTTGTTGACAAGCTGAATGACGTGAAACTCATCGAAGGTGATTGCGGCCCAGGGCAGATGCTCACACACGCCAGCCTAGTAGCTTGCCGACATACCCACACAGACCGCGCAGCTGTTCCCGGCACAGGCACCATGAGCCTCGAGCGCATCGGCAAATTGGGCCACGACCCGGGCTTTTCGCCCTTCGCAGGCATAGAGCACACGCTGGGCGTCGAGGTCGTGAAATAGGCTGATGTCATTGTGTCTGCGCCGTGAGGCGGTCTCGTCGAGACCAGCCGAGGTGACGGTCGAGAAGTCCTCTTGAGCGTGCGCCTGATCGACGTAATGATCGAGGGTACGCCAAACACGCCCGTCGCTGACGCCAAGCAATTGAGCGACCCGAGAGACCGCCATCGCCTTACAGAGGGTGACCAGTAAGGCCTCCATCCGTAGGCTGAAGCCGCTGTTGGGGCGCGCCCAGGGCACCCCGACCTGGGAGTATAGTCTTGGCGCAGGTCCCGCAGCGCACACGGGGCATCTTGGCGTGGATGGAGGCTTAGAATTGAAAGCAGTTCAGGTGACGCCAGTCGCGCTCGAGCGTGTCGTGGACCGGCGGGTGTTCCGCCCCACACTGCGGACAAGAACAACGTGTCCCCGGAGCGAAGGCGCGGTGGAAATCGATCCGGCCCGATTGGGGATCAAAGGCCACGTCAACGACCTCCCAGGGAGCCGGAAGGCCGAGCGCAAGGGTAAACAACGACAACGGGTCCATGACGAAAACCGCCGCCGTTTGGCCTGGCGACGGGTCCGAGCCTACAGGCGAAAAGAAGGGTACAGAGTAGGCTTGGAGCGGGCTACCCTACGCGATGGGTAAAATGGCCCTACCCACACCAAACGCAAGAGAGCCAATTTTTCAAGGTTCCCGGAAGGTCTCCGCAAACCTTGCTCGCAGCTCGTTTTTCCGTATCTTGCCCATCGCATTGCGCGGCAAGGCGGGGGTAAGGATCACCCGTTTGGGTTGCTTGAAGCGGGCGAGCTTTCCCTGTAATCGTGCGATGAGCCCAGCCTCATCCGCCGTAGCGTCCGGTTGTAAGGTCACTATGGCGACCACGGCCTCGCCCAAGTCCGGGTGCGGCAGGCCGATGACCGCGGATTCGGCGACGCTGGAGAGGCAGTCGAGCTCATTCTCCACTTCTTTCGGATAGACGTTGTAGCCGCCTGAGATAATCAGGTCCTTGGTCCGCCCGACCAGGGTGACCCGACCGGATGGGTCGAGGGTGGCCAAATCGCCGGTGATGAAGAAGCCATCGGGGCGAAGCTCCGCGGCTGTCTTGTCCGGCATGCGCCAGTATCCGCGGCCTACGTTCGGTCCGCGCACCTCGAGTACACCCATGCCGCCGGTTACCCTGTGTCCATCCCGGTTGCACAGGCGCACCTCGACCTCGGGTAGGGGAAAACCGACGGTGCCGGGGACCCGCTCGCCGACGAGCGGATTGGAGGTGATCATGCCGGTCTCGGTCATTCCGTAGCGTTCGAGAATGCGGTGCCCCGTACGTTGCTCGAAGGCGTAGAAGGTGGCGGGCAGCAGGGGAGCGGAGCCGGAGATGAATAGCCGCATACCGGCGCATCGAGCCTCGGTCAGGTGGGGATGTCGGAGCAATCGGGTGTAATGAGTCGGAACACCCATTAATAGGGTGGCGCGCGAGAAGGCCTCGATGACGGTCGCGGCGTCGAAACGGGGTAGGAACAGCATCCTCGAGCCGTTCAACAGTACGCAGTGCGTGGCCACGAACAGACCGTGGGCGTGGAAGATCGGCAGGGCGTGGATAAGTACGTCTTGCGGCACGAATCCCCAGGTCCGGTGTAGGACCAATGCATTCGAGGTCAGGTTCCGGTGGGTCAGCATCGCCCCTTTGGGACGGCCGGTGGTACCGGAGGTATAGAGGATCGCGGCGAGATCGTGCGGCTCGCGGGCAGTCACCGAATGATCGGGCGTAACGGTATCCGCAAGCGTCGCCAGGGAGCCGGTATCGTCCGCGTCCAGGGTAAGGACTTGGGTTACCCCGGCCGCGGCGGTGGCGGAAGTGAGCTGGTCCACCGACTCGGATCGGGTCACCAATACTTGCGGGGCTGCGTCGGTGAGAAAGTAGGCTACCTCGCTCGGGGTGTAAGCAGTGTTGAGGGGGACATGAACCGCCCCGCAGCGCAGACAGGCCAAGTAGAGCGCGAGTGCACGCGGGGATTTCTCGACCTGGACCAGGACCCGGTCCCCCGGCATGATGCCTTGGTCCTTGAGTACCTGTTGGAAGCAGGCGGACTCGTGTTCGAGCTCCCGGTAGCTGAGTTTTCGGTTTTCCGGTGTTTCCAGGAAGCACCGGTCGCGATCGTGCGGGAAGCGCGTTTGGAGCAAGGCGAATAGGTTATGGTTCATGCCGGTGGTTGGGCCTTACCGACTCCGAAAAGGGCACCGTGAAGGATTGGTGGTCCCCGAGAGATCAATCGGTAGCGGCGATCCGTACTCCCCAGGCTTGGGCCTCCTTCAGGATCGCCGTCGGATCCAGGGTCGTGGGCTCGCCGTCGCGGATCAGGTGCTGGCCGGCTACCCAAACTTGGCGGACTTGATCGCGGCTGGCGGCATAGACGATTTGGGATACTGGATTGTAGACGGGTTGGGTGTCCGGGTCGCGCAGATCGAGGGCCACCATGTCCGCTGACTTGCCCGCTTGGAGGGAGCCGGTCTCGGCGTCGATGCCGAGGGCCCGCGCCCCGTTCAGGGTGGCCAGCCGCAGGGCGGCATAGGCCGGCAACACCGACGGTGAGTCGGCGATACCCTTGGTCAGCAGCGCCGCGGTTCGGAGCTCGCCCATCATATCCAGATCGTTGTTGCTGGCCGCGCCGTCGGTACCCAGGGCGACGTTCACACCCGCATCCAGCAGCCGGGCCACCGGGCAGAAGCCGTTGGCGAGCTTCAGATTCGACTCCGGGCAATGGACCACATGGGCGTTGGCCTGGGCCACGGCCGCGATCTCCGAGTCATCGAGCTGCGTCATGTGCACGGCGACTAGGTTCGGTCCCAGCAGGCCCAGGCGTTCCAGCCGGGTCAAGGGTCGTTCACCGTGATCGCGCAGGGATTGGACGATCTCGTCATGGGTCTCGTGCAGGTGGATATGTACCGGAACATCCAGCTCATCGGATAGGGTTTGGATACGTGCGCAGGGGCCGTCGGATACCGAGTAGGGGGCATGGGGGGCGAAGGCGGTGCGGATCCGGGCATGGTCGCGGTAGCGGTCGTGCAGCTCCAGGCCCAGGCGCAGATACTCCTCCGGCGCGTCGGCGAAGCGGGTGGGGAAGTCCACCAGGATCATGCCGACTACGGCCCGCATGCCGGCCGCGGCCGTGACCTGGGCGCTGACCTCGGCAAAGAAGTACATGTCGTTGAAGCAGATGGTGCCGCTCTTGAGCATCTCCAGGGCGGCGAGCCGGGTCCCGGCGCGGACGAATTCGGGATCCACCCAACGCTGCTCCGCCGGCCAGATATGCTCATGGAGCCAAGTCATCAGCGGCAGGTCGTCCGCCAATCCCCGCAGCAGGGTCATGGGGGAGTGGGTATGGGCGTTGATCAGACCCGGAATCAGGGCGTGACCCGGGAGCTCGATCTCCTGGGCGGCCCGGATTTGGGCCCGTGCCTCCGGGGTTGGCGGTAGGGCCCGGATGCGTCCGCCGGTAACCACTAGGCTGTGGTTGGTAAGTATGCTATCAGCCTCGTCGACGGGGACGATCCATTGGGGATGAAGGAGAAGCTCCGCTTGCATGGGATAGATTTCCTGTCGAAGTGGGTGGCCGATTCGGCCACAATAAGCGCCAATTTTCCGGGGACCTCGGAAAGATTGCATCCCGGCAATTTTTCATTCCGCAAAGCGACAACACGGTTCTCGATTCTACACAGTTTAATCAATCGGTTAAGTCATGGGGCCGGCAGGGTCTTCCAGCCTCGCACGGGTATCTCAACTTTTTCAAGGTGCCCTTTCATTCGGGGAGATGCTCTCGTGGAAACTTCGAATCCTCTCACCGCCGGCCCGGACAACGCCGTGGTCTGGCATCGGGATCGGCTGTATCTGCTCGACCAGCGCGCCTTGCCCGAACGTGCCGACTTTGTGCGCTTGAGTAGCGTGGCGGCCACGGTGCAGGCCATCGCAGACATGGTGGTGCGGGGGGCACCGGCCATCGGCCTCACCGCGGCCTATGGTGTGGTGCTGGCGGCACGGGATGCCTATACGCAGCGGGGGACGGGGTGGCGTAACGCCCTCGAGCCGGAGATGGCGCGATTGGCCGCGGCGCGGCCAACGGCGGTGAATCTAGCCTGGGCACTGGCACGCATGCGGCAAGTATCGGACTCCCTGGGCGAGATCGACCCGGTGCCTGCCTTCTTGGATGCGGCCCGGAGGATCCATGCGGAAGACCGGGTGGCGAACCGTGCCTTGGGGGACCTGGGTGCCGCCCTGATCCGGGGCCCCACGAATGTGATTACCCACTGCAATGCAGGGGCCCTAGCCACTGGCGGCTATGGTACGGCCCTGGGCGTGATCCGCAGTGCCTATGCCGCCGGGCGCGTCACCCAGGTCTATGTGAACGAGACCCGCCCCTGGATGCAGGGCTCGCGCCTGACAGCCTGGGAGCTGGCGCATGCGGGTATCCCGGTGACGGTGCAGACGGACGGCGCGGCGGCTAGCCTGATGGCCGCGGGCGGCATCGGTTGGGTCATCGTCGGTGCAGACCGTATCGCAGCAAACGGCGATTTGGCCAATAAGATCGGGACCTATAATCTGGCGGTGCTGGCCCGCTATCATGGCATCGGATTCATGGTCGCCGCGCCCACCTCGACCATCGATATGCGTACTTGCCGCGGTGCCGATATTCCCATCGAGGCGCGGGACCCGAGCGAAGTCCTCACCTGTGGCGACCGACGGTTCAGCCCCCCGGACGTCGGTGCCCGCAACCCAGTGTTCGACGTGACGCCGGCGGCGTTGGTGAATGCGCTCGTCACTGAATGCGGTGTGGTCGAGTGGCCGACGGCGGACAAGCTGCGGGCCTTGATGGCACACGCCGATGCTCGAGGGTGCCTTGAAAAACCGGTGGTGATTTAGCTTGTGGTGATTAGGTCTTCTGCCGGACCTCGTGTTCTTCGATAGGGGCACCGCTGATGGCGCACATTACCAAGGATCGGAGTATCCATCAGCTCGTGACGCTTGTTGTGCTCGGATCGAGGATCTCCAAGCTGGGAAAAATGTTCCTCGATACAGCTGTCATCGGAAAAGTCCAATTGCCGTTTCCCTCTATTTTCTCCTGTCTTTTTGATACGCACTCGCCCTGTCGACCTTGACAAATTTTGAATGGGCCTATGCCCAGTTAAAAAACTTATGGATAACCAAAGGAACGCGTCTAATCCATTGATTCCCGTGACTCTACAAGAGCAACAGGAGCTTGCAGGCATCAAGGCTCATTTTCGTTCTTCACGGCATGCAATCATGGACGCAAGTAAACAATTGAACGCAAAGTTTGATTTTGCGCGCGTGTGGCCTGTTACAAAAGACTTGCCGACACTTTACGATCAACTCAGTGACCTAAAGCGCGGCCTGGATAGCTTCCGCCCCATTGCCCCGGCAACCATTCAGGACATGCAGGAGATCTGGGATATTCAGTATACCTATGAATCCAACTGTATCGAGGGTAATTCCCTGACGCTGGATGAAACCCAGCATGTCATCGAAAAGGGCTTGACCATTGGAGGCAAACCGCTCAATGATCATTTGGAGGCAATCAATTATCAGGAAGCAATTCATTATATTCGTGATCTGGCGGATAGGAATTGCGCTTTCAATGAACGCGCCTTATTGCATATCCATGCCTTGATTCTCAAAGGCATTAGAGACCGTGACGCGGGACGTTACCGCAGGCAACCTGTTTATATCTTGCACTCCGACGGGAAACGCCGTGAATTCCCCGATGCCTATTTGGTACCTAAGCTCGTAGAGGATTATTTTATTTTCTACAACGAAAATCAGGGCGGTATGCACCCCGTGAAGATGGCCGCCCACCTGCATCAAAGGCTAGTCGATATCCATCCTTTTTATCGATGGCAACGGACGCACATCCCGTTTGGTGATGAATCTGTATCTATTAAAGCACGGTTATCCGATTTAGTATCATAGATTCGGAGATGGATAAAGCGAATATCGTGGCGTTGCTGAAGGTGACAGCAAACCACCGGAGCGTCGCCATTGTTCGCGAAACCCGAAATGGGGTCCGTCCGATTTCAGATGCACAAAATTAGGCGACGGCCATGGTCTTCGGTGGCCCGCGTTCGTCCTGCGTCCGTCCCGGCGCGCACTCCGCGCGGCGCCAGGACTCCCACAATGACTGGACGCCGTGTCGCATGGCTTGGCCTTTCGTCTCCACCGGCGCTCACGCGCCGCACTCCGACGAAAGGCCCAACCCGTACGCCTACGGGGGGGTCGTCGCACTCCGTTCGTCGCTTACGCTCCCTCGCTTTCCTGTGCTCCTCCTTCTGAATTATTTATTGCCAAAAAAGTGAAAGATGCCTTATTCGAGCACCTGCAATTTTTGTCAGCCGACAACAATGAGGCCGCGGCATTTCGGTGGGGCTCAATGCTGGGAGCGTTCAATCATCTCCCGCGCGTGGTCCCGGGTCTTGCGGGTAATTTCCTGGCCTCCCAGCATGCGTGCCACCTCGCCCACGCGCTCGGTCGCGTCCAATTTTTCGATCGCGGTGTAAGTCTGATCGTCTCGGGTCAACTTGCGGACCAGTAGGTGGTTATGAGCCTGTGCCGCGACCTGGGGTAGGTGGGTCACGCACAGGACTTGGCGTGCCTCGCCCAGGGTCCGCAGCAGCCGGCCGATGATCTCGGCCACGCCGCCGCCGATCCCCACGTCCACCTCGTCGAACACCAGCGTCGGCACCCTACCGCACTCGGCGGTGGCCACCTGCAAGCCGAGGCTGATGCGAGACAGCTCACCGCCGGAGGCTACCTTGGCTAGGGGTTGCAGGGGCTGGCCCGGATTGGCGCTGACCAGGAAGGCTACCCGGTCGAGCCCTTGGGCGGTGGCCGCTTCGGGCTCGACTCCGGCGACTTCCACCGCGAAGCGCCCACCGCGCATGCCGAGCTCTTGCATGGCCTGGGTGACCGTGTCAGTAAGTCGCTGTGCCGCCTGGGCGCGGGCCTGGGAGAGTTGCTCGGCAGCGACGAAGAAGGTCGTGCGTGCTTGGTCGCATGTCCGGGCCAGGGTCTCCAGCGTGGTTTCGTCTTGCTCCAGGGTCGCCAGCTCCGCACGCAGGGCCGCCAAGGTCTCCGGGATCCGGTCCGACGGTACCCGGTACTTGCGGGCTAGGTCATGCACCTGGGTGAGCCGTTGCTCTACTTGGTCCATGAGCCCCGGGTCCAGGTCCAGGGTATCCAGATAGCGGCGCAGATTGGCGGCCGCCTCCTCGACCTGAATCGCGGCACCGGCCACCAGCTCGCTGGTCGCAGCCAGATCGGTATCCAGGTCGCTGAGGGCCGCCAGCTCGCTGCCGGCCCGACTGAGCTCAGCATGCAGCGAGGGCTCGTCGTCGTAGAATCGCTGCACTAGGCGGCCGGCCGTTCCCTGCAAGGCTCCCAGGTTGGCGAGCCGTTTCTGCTCCTGATCCAGGCCGCGAATCGCGTCGGCGTCGAGACCCAGGGCGGTGAGCTCTTCCACCTGATAGCTCAGCAGCTCCCGGCGTGCGCCCCGATCGGTGCTTGCGGTTTGCAGGTGTTGCCGTCTTTGCTCGCAGTCGTGATAGGTGCGATACAGCTCGGCTACTCGGACCGCCTGTGCGCGTGTGCCGCCGTAAGCGTCGAGTAGGTCCCGCTGGTGGGCCGCCCGCAGCAGGGATTGATGAGCGTGCTGGCCGTGGATGTCGATCAGATATTCGCCCAAGTCTCGCAGCTGTGCCCCGGTGACCGGGCGGCCGTTGATGTAGGCCCGGGAGCGTCCTTGCCGGGCCAGCAGGCGACGCACTAGGCACTCGTTGCCGCCGGTATCCAGGTCCTGCTCCGCGAGCCATTCCCGAGCCGTGGGGTAGGCCCCTAGGTCGAATTCGACCGCGATCTCCGCCCGTTCGCATCCGGCACGTATCAGGTGGGCGTCGGCCTTGTCCCCCAGCACCAGCCCTAGGGCATCGATGAGGATCGATTTGCCGGCGCCGGTCTCGCCGGTCAAGGTCGTCATACCGGCCGTGAGCTCGAGCTCGAGACTGCTGACGATCGCCAGATCATTGACCAGGATATGGGTCAGCATGACAAGCTCGGATGGTGTATCGCGGGTTCGGGGTATCTTGAAAAATTCCAAGGATGAAATTTTTCGAGGCCGCTTTCAGGATGCGCCGGGACTCGGTTGGCACGGGGGTGGTCCTCCTCCCCAGCCCAGCTTGGCGCGGAGGATCTTATAGTGGTCATGTCCCGCCAAGTGGAGCAGACGTGCCGGCCAGGGCGCTTGGTCGATGAAGACCTGCGCGGGGGGCTTGAGATTCAGTGCCGTGAGTCCGTCGCAGGTGACCTTGACTTGGTCCCGATCGTCGGCTCCGATGCGGATTTCGATGGGGCTGTTGCCGGCTACTACGAGGGGCCGGTTGCTCAGGGTGTGGGGACAAATGGGTACCACCGCCAGCGCATCCAAGGCCGGATGCAGCAGGGGGCCGCCCCCGGACAGAGCATAGGCGGTGGAGCCCGTAGGCGTAGTGACGATGATGCCGTCGGCGCGCTGGGCGTTGACGAACACGCCCGCGATATAGATCTCGAGCTCGATGATTCGGGCCGGATTCCAGCGATGTACCACTACCTCGTTGAGGGCCAGATACTCGCCGCTCTCCTGCTCCTCGTTGCTGGTTCGCACCGTCAGCATTTGGCGGGGCTCTTCCTCGTACTCGCCGGCGAGGATACGCCCGATGCTGGTCTTGATCTCCTTGGGTAACACATCGGCCAGAAACCCCAGGCGTCCCAGGTTGATCCCGACTAGGGGGATTTGGTGCTTTGCCAAGGCACGTGCGGCGTGGAGCATGGTACCGTCGCCGCCGACTACGATCGCCAACGAGCAGCGCAGACCCATCTCCCTGAGACCGAGGATGTGCTCCTTGGGTGCCGCGATCTTGGCTCCGCTCACGGGGTCGAACAGGATCATGCGACGTGAGGCTCGCAGACACTTGACTAGGCAGTCGAGGGTTTCCCACACCTTCGGGGCCTCGTCTTGCTTGCCGATGATGCCGATGGTCTCGAACTTGGACATGAGCGATGGTGAGTGGGTTGCCTCGGGGACGGCCGGTTGCGGACCGGGACAAAGTAGCATGCCCCCAAGGCTGCGCCAAGTTGGCCCTACCGGTACGGTGAGCGGGTGTGGAACGGCTGCTGCTTTGCTTCGCGTGAGGCAGAATCCGGGGATGGATTTCCCCATTTCTAACGGCGCACGCGGTACAGGGACGTACCGCCATGGCTCAAGCATATTAGTGCTTGAGCCGTGAAGTGAAGCGAAAACCGCGTTTTCGCTTCGCGTGATAACAGTACGGCCACCGCCAGCACTTACCGGGCGTCGGGATTGAGCCGGTAGGTCCCGGTGAGGCTCGCCTGGGCCAGGACTTGGTCCCGGATCGCGGCCAGCACCTGATCACGGCCGAAACGCCCGTCGACGGGACAACGTGGGGTTGCTAGGGCATACAGAGTGAAGTGATAGTGGTGGATGATGGTGTCGTTCCAGGGTGGGCAGGGACCGTCGTAGCCGTAATAGTCGCCGGCCATGTCGGCATCGCCGGCAAACCAATTAGTGTAGCTGTTGATGCCTTGCCGGGTGCCGTCGGGTCCTTCCGGTCCCGGCTTGCCGCGGGGGCTCACTTGGGAGCAGAACTCGCCTGCGGTGATACGGCCGCGCTCCGGTGGTAGGTCCACCAACACCCAATGGGTGAAGTCCACCCGTGGCAGGTCCGCCGGTACTTGGCGGCCCTCTTGGTTTACGTCGTCGCCGCGGCTAGGCACATCCGAATCGTGGCCGATGAGCACCAGCGAACGGGTGTCCGCGGGGAGTTCGGACCAAGCCAGGTCAGGATTGCGGTTGGCCCCCAAGCGTACATGATGCTCGGGGTCCGGCACGCAGAAGGCGCAATCGGCCGGGATGGGTTGACCGTCGGTGATGGCTTCGGAGGTCAGCTTCATGCGGGTTCTCCAGCTATTTCGGTTGTCGATGCCACCGGGGGGCTCCGTCGTCGGGATTGTACAGGTGTGGTTAAGGGTGCCTTGATAAATTCCAAGGACGGAATTTATCGAGGTCCCTATAATAAACGATCCGATTTCCACATAATAAACAACCCAATTCCCACGCCCTAGAGCTAGGTTCTTGCCGTTTGCGAGGATTTTCCTAATGAGCCTTTTCATTTCCGATGCCCTGGCGCAGCAAGGCGCTGCTCCGAGCGACTCGCTCCTTGGTCTGCTGTTTCCAATCGGCCTAGTAGTGATCCTGTATTTTCTGATGATCCGCCCGCAGGTGAAGCGCCAGAAAGAGCACAAGAAGATGGTCGAGGCTCTGACCAAGGGCGACGAGGTGACCACCATGGGGGGTATGGTCGGGCGTATTGTCGATCTGGGAGATAATTTTGCGAAGCTGGAGGTGGCGGAGAAGACCGAGGTGAAAGTGCGTCGCCAATCGATCGAATCCGTGTTGCCGAAGGGCTCACTGAAGGAGCTGTAATCCGGCGGGCGGCGGCTGTTCGGGCTGGAGCCTCGGGGTATTCGCGAGCAGCGGTGCCGGGCGATCGTCGGACCCTATCTTGAGCTGGTCTTAGCGCACGCTTGACTCCACCAAGCCGAAATGCAAGGGCTTGCTCCCTACCTGCGGGGGACCCCACCCGAGCACCGGCAAGCCGGCGCCTACATCCGGCTTGACTCCACTAACCGATCCGTCGGTGGCGATAAGTCCCTCTCTCCTGGCGGGAGAGGGGTTGGAGAAGAGGGGGAGAAGCTAAAGCCCCGGTACTGGCTTCGTCCACCCCAGGACCTACAATCGTCCGCCGGAGTCAAGTGTGAGTAAAGACCAGCATCTCGAGGGAGCTTTGAAAAATTCCATCCTTGGACCTTATGTATTTTATGTATTTGCGTGCTGAAAGCTGGCGGGTCTTCCTGCCTCGCACGGGCACCTTTCCATATCGGGGATAGCCGTATGATGGAGTCTTCATGAACCGATATCCATGGTGGAAAAATCTGCTGATTCTGGGCTTGGTCCTGGTCGGTGTCCTATTTGCGTTGCCCAATCTCTTCTCTCAGCATCCCTCCATCGAGGTGACCGGGGTCCGGGGTGCCGAGGTGACGGACGCCGGTGTGGGCGAGGTCCGGGCCGCTCTGGAGAATGCGGGGGTCGAGTACCAAGCCGTCGAGAAGCTCGAAGGTGGCAAGCTACTGGTGCGCTTCGCGATTTCCGAAGCCCAGCTCCGGGGCCGGGAGGTGATCGCAGGGACCCTCTCGGATCGCTACAATAGTGCTCTGACCCTAGCCCCGGATCTCCCTTGGGTGCTCCGGGCTTTGGGTATCCAGCCCATGTTCCTGGGTCTGGACCTGCGCGGCGGCATCCATGTGCTGATCGATGTGGATATGGAGGCGGCGATCGATCAGGCCCTGGAACGCTACACTGGCGATATCCGCACCTTGCTGCGCAAGGAGAAGGTCCGCTATCTGACGGTGATCCGAAATCAGGGCCGGGTGACGATCAAGTTTCGCGATGCCTGGACCCGGGACCAAGCGGAGGAGTGGATTGGCGACGAGTTTCGTGAGCTGATCCTGGAGACCGAGGACGATGGCAGTACCTTTTTCGTCCACGGCTCCTTGAGTCCTGCGGACGAGCTGACGGTCAAACGTTTCGCCCTGCAACAGAACATCACCACCTTACGCAACCGCGTCAACGCCCTGGGCGTGGCCGAGCCCATCATCCAGCGGCAAGGGGAGCGGCGCATCCTGGTACAGCTCCCCGGTGCCCGGGATCCGGGCCGGCTCAAGGAGATCCTGGGGGCGACGGCGACCCTCGAGTATCGCTTGGTGGATACCGGGCACAGTGTCCAGGATGCGGTGGACGGGCGGGTGCCCGTATCCAGCAAGCTCTACCGGGATCGGGACGGCCGGCCGGTGTTGCTGTTACGCCGGGTGATCGTCACCGGCGATCAGATCACGGACGCCGCCGCTGGCTTCGATCAGCGCAGCGGGCAGCCGGCGGTCTTCGTGAACCTGGACGGGCAGGGCGCGCGCCGCATGCGCAATGTGACCACGGAGCATGTGGGCAAGCCCATGGCGGTGGTCTTCATCGAGAACCGTACCGTGACGCGCTTGGTGAACGGAGAACCAGTCAAGCACAGGGTGCGCACGGAAGAGGTGATCAGCGTCGCCAATATTTTGGAGCCCTTCGGTCGTCGTTTTCAGACCACCGGACTGGACAGCTCCAACGAGGCCCACAATCTGGCCTTGTTGCTGCGCGCCGGTGCCCTGGCCGCCCCCATCGAGATCGTCGAAGAACGCACCATCGGCCCCAGCCTGGGCCAGGACAACATCGACCAAGGGTTCTTATCGGTAGTCATCGGCTTCATCCTGGTAGTGCTCTTCATGGCCGTTTACTACCGGATGTTCGGTCTGGTCGCGGACCTAGTGCTCTTGGTCAATCTGGTGCTGATCGTCACCGTGCTCTCCCTGTTGCAAGCGACCCTGACCTTGCCGGGAATCGCCGGCATCGTGCTCACGGTGGGTATGGCGGTGGATGCCAATGTGCTCATTTTCGAGCGTATCCGTGAGGAGATACGTAACGGTAACTCGCCCCAGGCGAGTATCCATGCGGGTTACGAAAAGGCCTTGTCCACCATCCTGGATGCCAACATTACCACCTTGATCGCCGCGGTGGTGTTGTTCAGCTTCGGTACCGGTCCCATCAAGGGCTTTGCGGTGACCCTGTTCATCGGCATCGTCACCTCCCTATTCACCGCTATCCTGGGCAGCCGCGCCCTGATCAATCTGATCTATGGTGGACGGCGCGTCGCCAAGCTGGCTATCTGAGGAGCATCGCAACATGCGGATACGGCTGTTCGAGGGGATACGGCTGTTCGAGGGTAAGAGGCAGATCGACTTCATGGATTGGCGTCGAGAGGCGATGATCTTCTCCGGGGTTCTGATCCTGATCGCCATCGTCGCGCTCGCCGTGCGCGGACTCAATTTCGGGCTCGATTTCACCGGCGGTACCCTGATTGAGGTGGGCTACGAGAGTCCGGTGGAGCTCGAAGCCGTGCGCGTAGGTCTAGCGACCGGGGGACTTCCGGATACCACGGTCCAGCACTTCGGCACCGCGCGGGACGTGCTGATCCGGGTCGCGCCCGAATCGGGAGATGCGGTGGAATCGGACCTGGGCGACCGGGTCTTCCGCGCCATCGGGGCCGCTGCCACGGGCCCTGTGGAGCTGCGCCGGATGGAGTTCGTCGGCCCCCAGGTGGGCGATGAGCTGACCGAGGACGGCGGACTGGCCATGCTCTACGCCATCCTGGGCATCCTGATCTATGTGGCCCTGCGTTTCGAGTACCGGTTTGCCATGGGCTCCGTTATCGCCTTGGTGCACGATGTGCTCATCACCATCGGCCTGTTCGCCCTGTTCCAAATCCCATTCGACCTGCCGGTGCTGGCGGCCGTGTTGGCGGTCATCGGCTACTCCCTGAACGACACCATCGTAGTTTTCGACCGCATTCGGGAAAACTTTCGTAAGATCCGTAAGGGCGATGCGGTGTCCATTATCAACATCTCCCTCAACCAGACCATCGCACGCACCCTGGTCACCTCCCTGACCACCTTGCTGGTTTTGTCGGCCCTGTTCGTCTTCGGTGGGGAGATCATCCACAGCTTCGCCTTCGCGCTGATCGTGGGCGTGGTCGTCGGTACTTACTCGTCCATCTATGTGGCGAGCACCTCCGTTATCCTCATGGGAGTGAGCAAGGCCGACCTGATGCCGGTGAAGAAGGAAGGGGAAAGGATGGATTCGATGCCTTAATGGTGTAGTCGAGGCATTAACAAGCAGAGTAAACGAATGCCGACAATAGCTATGTTTTACGGAATAATTATCCGTATGTACTATGCGCCGGGTGAGTATCCACCGCCCCATTTTTACGTGTAGTATGTAGAGCATAAGGCTATAGTCGATATAGGGACATGTGAAATGTTGGAAGGAAGTCTCCCGAAGAAACAATTAAAATTTGTTCTTGCCGAGGCAGAGCTGCATCAGGATGAATTGATAGTCGATTGGGAGTTGGTTATGAATGGTCTGGAGCGTCGCCATTGTTCGCGAAACCCGAAATGGGGTCCGTCCGATGTCGAGTGCACAAAATTAGGCGCCGGCCATGGCCTTCGGCGGCCCGCGTTCGTCCTGCGTCCGTCCCGGCGCGCACTCCGCGCGGCACAGGACTCCTGCAATGACTGGACGCCGTGTCCGCCGTGTCGCATGGCTTGGCCTTTCGTCTCCGCCGGCGCTCACGCGCCGCACTCCGACGAAACGCCCGACCCTACGCCTACGCGGGGGTCGTCGCACTCCGCTCGTCGCTTACGCTCCCTCGCTTTCCTGGGCTCCTCCCTGGCTCCATGCGATAGCAGCAGCGGCGCAGGTCCTCAGAATAAACCACTTGAGGCAGCTTCCACAATGGTTAGGGTGGCAGTAAGAATCTATAGGTCCGTGGTAAGCCAAAACCAGAGCGATTCATTACTCGAATTGAAGTTCGCCTTCTTCAAGTACCAACCTTTCTGTTCACGAAGCCGCGACTCAAGGTAAAAGGCTTTCCGCATTCATGAAGTCGCTAATGGACTGAACATTGGCATCTGGTCCTCGCCAAGTCTCTTGGGCTGGATGGCCTCGCCTCTCGGATTTCCCGAAGTTTAGATACGAATTGATTCTTAGCGGTGCCGTCATCCTTATATGGTTCCGCCTTCATCATGTAACGCCATGTGGCCGTCTTTGCGGATTCAGCAATGGTGCAGCAATCAAACCACACTTTGTTGTCCCCGCGCGAGTGAGTCACTAAAGTCAAAATGATTCCCATCACCAGGAGGATTGCCAAGGCGGTGTAAAACTAGGTGACAGCCACGGCCGGGATCATTGCCGCAAAAGCGGCAACTAAGCTCCCCACGATGCAAGAAGCCGAGATGGATTTCTGGAGTCGGAGGTATAGTCACTGCGCCGAGAGAGATGCTTGGTCAGCGCTTTGGAATAGGTTGGGGAAATACTGGTCCTTAATCGGGTCGGTTCCGATAGTCATTGGCTCTTCGGAGTTTCATCCATCGAACACCTCCTGAAGGAATGCGGTTGAGATGTGCTCGGCATAGTGTTCGGACAGCGATTTCTTATCCGCGATCAAAAATTGGCTTTTCTGACTCGGGCCGCTATATGAGTCATCCTTGAGCTTTCCCATTGGTGAATTGGCTCCTAACTGACAGCGGCACTTCGTGGTTCTAGCAATCATCAGGATAGTCATAATCATTTATTGCCTTTCAACAAGGCCTCCAAGCCCGCGAAGGGCTGATGGGTGGTCCGGTTATCGGTTTTCTGTTCGGTGCTCCTACCGTCGGTGGCTATGTGCTCTTCGTAGCGTTGGTGCTCGTTGTCGTGGCAGTACAGACACAGTAACTCCCAGTTGCTGCCGTCGGATGGGTTGTTGTCGTGATTATGGTCTCGGTGGTGGACGGTTAGCTCGCGCAGGTTCGCGTGGTCGAAGGTGCGTCCGCAGCGACCGCAGACCCAGGGATAGAGCTTGAGTGCCTGCTCCCGGTAGCCTTTCTCACGCTCGTCCCGAGCTTGGCGGGCGTCGGCAACGATTCGGTCCAGGCGCTGGGTGTCCATAGTTTTGCCTACCTGAGGATGGTTCGGTGGGGTTGGTTTTAATATCTCCGGTGCCTCCGAAAGGTATCCTTTAATCGCCGCTGAGGCGGCGCTGATTGATTCGGTGCTTTCCGCGGTGCATAGAGGCACCGCCATTTTTCAGTCGCCCCTGCTCTCGTCGAAACTGTGAGGATGTTAAAAGCCGGGCTTTTCGCCATCCGGTGATGAACAAGCCAGGGATGGAATTGTTCAGCGTTTCCCTATAGTTATCCGGACTCTATCCTTTTGATCCGGGAAACAGAGTATCCATATGGGCTGAGTTGTCGTCAATGTCCGGCGAGATCGAGCGTGCGCGGGATCCATTGCGGTGAAATCCAAAACACTTCTGCTAAACAAAATGGGTGTCCTTTTCTTTTTTTCTTTGGGTGTGGTTCTTTTGCAATGACACCAGGGGTCCAAACTCCGAGAGTCGAGGCCGGTTTATCGGGTACCTTGTGGAGCTTGCGCATCGTCCCTATCACGCCGCCTCGCTCCAAGATGTGGTGGTGTTCTGATCTTGTTGTTGCCGAGAATGGGCAATCGCAAGGGTTGTCCCTAATGACCGCGGACTAGCCGATCATGTAGGGGCGATTCACGAATCACCCCTACATGTTCCCTACACACCGGAAACAACGAAATCATAACACCACCAAAAGATTCCAGGGATGAAATTTTTCAAGGTCCCCTCGATGTATACCCCTTGCCCGTGAATATTTTGGTAAGAGCAAGGCGCGACGAGGAGGAGTAACTGGCCCGATTGCGACGGGTCGCAACGTGGCTATCGGGTACGAGCGGCGTGCATCGCGGCGAAATATTCACGGGCAACGGGTATACCCTCATGAGACCACAGAGACTCGGAGAATATAGGAGGATCGGAATGGGGGTGTAGGCAATCCGAGCTTCTTGTAGGAATGTTCTTACCCGCCCTGTCTGCTTTGCCTACTTTGTCCACCTGATCCACTTTGTCTACTCTGTTTGCTTTGTCCATCCCCGGCTCTAGGCTCCGAACCCTATGTCGTGTGCCGAATGAGGGCATCTTGGATTTTTCAAGGTATCCCGAGTACGCTATTTCGACTGATGTTGCAAATTCATAGTCTCTGTTGGTCCTCATGCTCTGGGGTAGGATGCAGCAATGTCAATCGAAATGGTGTGCTAGAGGAACATTCGTGTTCATTCGCGGCTCCGTCGGATTCCAGGTCCCGGAGCGCGTACGAAGTGAGATGAAATCGGGTACCGAAGGCACGGCGGACCTCCGCGGCGAGCTGCGCCGGGACGAGCCACTGTCCCGGCACACCAGCTGGCGAGTGGGGGGGCCGGCGCGTCTTTTGTTCCGGCCGGCGGATGCCGCCGATCTGGCGGTCTTTCTGCGTGACCTGGACCCCGCCGAGCCCCTGCTCTGGCTCGGGCTGGGGAGTAACCTGTTGGTAAGCGACGAGGGCTTCGCCGGCACCGTGATCCAAACCCAAGGTCGCTTGAATACCTTGGAATATGCCGGAGATCGGGGTGTTCGGGCCGAGGCCGGGGTCTCCTGTACCCGGGTGGCGCGTTTTGCCGCTAGGTGTGGTCTGACCGGAATCGAGTTTCTGGCCGGGATTCCCGGCACGATCGGAGGTGCTTTGGCTATGAATGCCGGGGCCCATGGTGGTGAGACCTGGGATCGGGTCGTCCGGGTGCGCACCATCGATCGTCGGGACGAGCTACGGGTCCGTCCGCCTACGGATTTTCGCGTCGGCTACCGCCAGGCTCAGGGTCCGCCGGGGGAGTGGTTTCTGGAGGTCGAGCTGGATTTGGTGCCGGGGGACGTCGCGGACAGCCTGAGGCTTATCCGCGAACTGCTCGAAAGGCGAAGGCGTACCCAGCCAATCGGGCTTCCCAGCTGCGGGTCGGTGTTCCGTAATCCGCCCGGAGATCATGCCGCGCGGCTCATCGAAGCGGCGGGTCTGAAGGGACTATGTGAAGGGGACGCCCAGGTGTCGGAGAAGCATGCGAACTTTATTGTCAATACGGGGGCGGCCAGTGCCAGGGACATCGCCCGGCTCATCGAACGGGTGCAGGCGGAGGTGGAGGATGCCTGCGGTGTGCGCTTGATACCCGAGGTGTGCCGAGTCGGGGGATGATGACCATGACATCGAGAGCGGATCGATTCGGCAAGGTGGCTTTGCTCCTTGGCGGGCAATCGGCCGAACGCGAGATCTCCTTGAGGAGCGGTGGGGCCGTGTTGGCCGCCTTGGTACGTCAGGGGGTGGATGCGCAGGCCTTGGACCCGACCCGGCCCGATGCCCTGGAGCAGCTGCGCCACGGCGGTTTTGCGCGAGTCTGCATCATGCTCCATGGTCGAGGCGGCGAGGATGGGCGGATTCAGGGTGTGCTCGATACCCTCGGGTTGCCCTATACGGGCTCGGGCGTACTGGGCTCGGCCTTGGGGATGGATAAGTACCGATGCAAGCTCCTGTGGCAGGGCCGCGGTCTGCCCACCGCGGATTTTGTTCTGTTGCAGGATAAGTCGGATTTGGCCCGGGCGCAGGCGCTGGGGTTTCCCCTCATGATCAAGCCGGTCCGCGAGGGCTCCAGCCTCGGGATGGCTCGGGTGGACGACCCGCAAGCTCTGGTTACCGCTTGGCATGCAGCGACGCAATACGATGCCCTGGTCCTGGCCGAGCGTTGGCTCGAGGGCCCGGAATATACCTGCGCCCTGCTGAACGGTGAGGCCCTGCCCATGATCCGCTTGGAGACGCCCCGTACCTTCTATGACTACGAGGCCAAGTATCTGGCCGATACCACCCGCTACATCTGCCCCTGTGGCTTGGATACCGCCGAGGAGTCGCGCCTCCGGGCCATGTGCCTGGAGGCCTTCGAGGCGATCGGTGCGGCCGGTTGGGGACGGGTGGACTTGATGCTCGACGGTGACGGACGGCCGCACCTGTTAGAGGTGAATACTGTGCCCGGCATGACCGACCATAGCTTAGTGCCCATGGCGGCAAGGGTCCATGACTTGGATTTTGATACCCTGGTGTGGCGCATTCTGGAGACCAGCCTTGGCCCGTGCTGAGTCGGCGACGATCCCGATGAGGGGCATCTTGAAAAATTCCAGGCTTGGAGTTTTTCAAGGTGCCCTTGTATGGTCCGGCCAGCCCGGTCGGCGGTTGTTACCGGGGTGGTGGTTTCGGGTGAGCTATGCAAGCCGGTAAGGGGCGGCGGTTGGTGCGTTGGGCGGGGACGGTCGGTCTGCTGTCCGTGTTGGGTGGCAGTGGCTATCTGTTGTTGCTTCGGGAGCCTCGGCTACTGCCGATACGGGTGGTGACCGTAGCCGGGGAGCTCGACCGTCTGTCCGCGCATCACCTGCGGGAGACGGTGAGCGCCCGCTTGGATGGGGGGGGGCTCCTGACCCAGGACTTGGTGGCGATCAAGACCGCGGTGGAGGCTATGCCCTGGGTACGGTCGGCCGGTCTGCGGCGTCTCTGGCCGGATCGTCTGGAGCTGGCCATCGTGGAGCGGGTGGCGGTGGCGCGTTGGGGTGAAGAGGCCTTGGTCGATGCCGATGGCGTCGTTTTCAAGCCCGAAAACGGCATCGAGTCGCCGGAGCTTCCCAAGCTCGTGGGCATAGGCGGACAGGCCCTGAAGCTGGTGCGGTGTCTCTTGGACTGGGGGGCACGGCTGCGCCCTTTGGACCTGGAGATCGAAGCCCTCACCCTGGATGCCCGCGGGGCTTGGACCTTGCGCCTGGGTGCGGGATTCGGCTTGGCCTTGGGCACGGTACAGGTCCAAGAGCGGATCGCTCGGTTTGTTCGGGTCTATCCGGTGCTGGCCGCGGCCGGCACGCCGTTGTGGGTCGATATGCGTTACGGCAACGGGCTGGCGATCCGTTGGGCGGAGGCGGCGGGTGATGGCCAGGGGCTAGGCGTCGGGGAAGTGGCACGGTCGGCACAATCGAGGTCCCGGTCCCCGGGGCCCTACAGGGGTTGAATCGAATGGCGAGACGAAGCGAAAAGAATCTCTTGGTCGGGCTGGATATCGGGACCTCCAAAATAGCCGCCTTGGTGGGGGAAGTGAAGGACGATGAGGGGCTCGAGATTATCGGTCTGGGTACCCACCCGTCCTGGGGACTCAAGAAGGGTGTGGTGGTGGATATCGAGTCCACCGTGCAGTCCATCCAACGGGCGGTGGAGGAGGCGGAGCTGATGGCGGGGTGCGAGATTCACTCCGTCCATGCCGGTATCGCCGGTAGTCATATCCGCAGCCTCAACTCTCATGGCATCACGGCGATCAAGGAGCGGGAGGTGTCCCAGGCGGATGTGGACCGGGTGATCGATGCGGCCAGGGCGGTGGCGATTCCCGCCGATCAGAAGATCCTCCATATCCTGCCCCAAGAGTTCATCATCGACAATCAGGAAGGTATCCGCGAGCCGGTCGGCATGTGTGGGGTGCGGTTGGAGGCCCGGGTCCACATGGTGACGGGCGCGGTCAGCGCCGCCCAGAACATTGCCAAGTGCGTACGCCGCTGTGGGCTGGAGGTGGACGATCTGGTCTTGGAGCAGCTGAGCTCCAGCCTCGCGGTTCTGGGCGAGGATGAGAAGGAGCTCGGGGTCGCCCTGGTGGATATCGGCGGTGGTACCACCGACCTAGCGGTGTTCACCGACGGTGCTATCCGCCATACGGCCGTGATTCCCATCGCTGGCGATCAGGTGACCAACGACATCGCCGTCGCCCTGCGTACCCCGACCCAATACGCGGAGCAGATCAAGACCCGCTATGCCTGCGCCTTGACCCAGCTTGCGGTGAGCGGCGAGACCATCGAGGTCCCGAGCATCGGCGAGCGTCCGGCTCGGCACTTGGCCCGCCAGACTTTGGCCGAGGTCGTGGAGCCGCGCTACGAGGAGCTCCTGAGCCTGATCCAGGCGGAGCTGTGCCGCAGTGGCTTCGAGGACCTGATCGCCGGGGGCATCGTCATGACCGGTGGCAGCTCTAAGATGGAAGGGCTCATCGAGTTGGCCGAGGAGGTCTTTCATATGCCGGTTCGGCTCGGTGTCTCCCAGCATGTGACCGGTTTGCAGGATGTGATCGGCAATCCGATCTATGCTACCGGTGTCGGGTTGTTGATGTACGCCCGGCAGCATCGGCTCCTGCGGTGCTCGGAGCTTTCGGAGTCCTCCGGTCTGCCGGCGATCTGGAGGCGGATGAAGAGCTGGTTTCAAGGCAATTTCTAAAATTGTCTGAAACCCAAGGGCGCGAGGTTGATCAAGCCGCGAGCGAGCCAGGGACGGAATTGTTCGGCGTTTCCCATCGGTGCTCTTGGGAAGCCGGCCGTGCGGATAAACGACAGTGTGGGCGAGCTTTCGGGAAGTCTCGCAAGCAGGCGATCCAATCAGCTAACAATCGGAAAAAATCAGGAGACGACCTATGTTCGAGCTCGTGGATACCAACAGCCAAGAAGCTGTTATCAAGGTAATCGGGGTCGGCGGTGGCGGCGGCAATGCGGTCAGCCAAATGGTGGATTCTTCCATCGAGGGTGTGGATTTCATCTGTGCCAATACGGATTCCCAGGCCCTGAAGCAATCCAAAGTCAAGACCATCCTCCAGCTGGGGGCGGATATCACCAAGGGGTTGGGGGCCGGTGCCGATCCCGAAGTGGGCAAGGAGGCCGCGTTGGAAGACAAGGACCGTATCCGGGATACCCTGGATGGTGCCGACATGGTCTTTATTACCGCCGGTATGGGCGGTGGCACCGGGACCGGTGCCGCTCCCGTGGTGGCCCAGGTAGCGCGAGAGCTGGGCATTCTGACCGTAGCTGTCGTGACCAAGCCCTTCTCGTTCGAGGGTGCCAAGCGGATGCAGGTGGCGGTGGAGGGGATCTCCGAGCTGGCGAGCTACGTCGATTCGCTGATCACCATCCCCAATGAGAAGCTCCTAGCCGTGTTGGGTAAGGAAATGAGTCTCTTGAATGCCTTCAAGGCGGCCAACGATGTGCTCCTGAATGCCACCCAGGGTATTGCCGAACTCATCACTCGTCCCGGTCTCATCAATGTGGATTTCGCGGACGTCAAGACAGTGATGGCCGAAATGGGTCAGGCCATGATGGGGACGGGTATCGCCAGCGGCGATCAGCGGGCTCGGGAGGCCGCCGAGGCGGCCATCAACAGCCCCTTGCTGGAGGATATCGATCTGGCCGGTGCTCGGGGTATCCTGGTCAATATCACCGCGGGTCCCAACCTGTCTATCGGCGAGTTCGACGAGGTGGGTAATACGGTGCGGGACTTTGCGGACGATGATGCCACCGTGGTGGTCGGTACGGTCATCGATCACGATCTGAGCGAGGAGCTACGGGTGACTGTAGTCGCCACCGGCCTCGGCAAGGGACACGCTGCACAACGATCCCGGTTGAGTGTGGGCGGACCCTCGCTTCATCTGGTCGCGGGGAGTGCGGGTTCGGTTATCCCCGATTATCGGGACCTGGAGCGTCCGGCTGTCTATCGTAATAAGGATAACCAAGCCGCTGCTGCGACCACCCCCGCCCCGGCCCTCGCGGAGCCGGCCGACGGGAAGGATATGGATTACCTGGATATCCCGGCATTTCTGCGCCGTCAGGCAAACTGAACCAGGGTAATCCAGAATAGAGGATCACGAGGAAAATCAATAGATTTTCTTGCAAAGACATTACGTACCTGATTAAATCGAGGGAAAACCCTAATCGAGGGCTCCCGGGCGGTTCCGGATGAAAGGTCAGCTTGGGGCCTCTTGGAGCCGGCGTCGAGCTCTCGGTGAGGAAATGCTTCCGAGGCCGGGAGCCTGGGTTTCAGGAAGGCCATGGGTTATGGCGGAAGGTACGGTAATGATCAGGCAGCGAACCCTGAAAAATGCGATTCGGGCTACCGGCATCGGGCTGCATACGGGCAGTAAGGTTTATCTGACGTTGCGTCCGGCGGCACCGGAGACGGGGATCGTATTTCGCCGTGTCGATCTACCGCGGCCGGTGGAGATCGGTGCCCGCCCTGAAAATGTAGGCGATACCCGACTGTCGACCACATTGCTGGCCGGGAAGGCTAGTGTCTCTACGGTGGAACATTTGCTTTCCGCTTTCGCCGGTCTGGGGATCGACAATGCTTATGTCGATGTCAGCGCCCCCGAGGTCCCCATTATGGACGGCAGTGCGGGGCCCTTCGTATTTTTGATCCAATCGGCCGGAATCGAGGAGCAGGATCGGCCGAAGCGTTTTATCCGTATCAAACGTCGGGTGGTCGTGGAAGATGGGAGTAAGCGCGTGAGCTTCGAGCCCTATGAGGGGTTCAAGGTGGACTTTTCCATCGATTTCGATCATCCGGCCTTCCTATCACGGGTACAGAGGGCCTGTATGGATTTTTCCACGACCTCCTTCGTCAAGGAGATCAGCCGTGCGCGCACATTCGGTTTTCTGCGCGACATTGAGACCTTGCACCAGAACAGCCTCGCCCTCGGCGGCAATATGGACAATGCCGTTGTCCTGGACGACTATCGAGTGCTCAATGAGGAAGGCTTGCGCTACGAGGACGAGTTCGTCAAGCATAAGATGCTCGATGCCATCGGCGACCTCTATCTGCTCGGTTGCTCGTTGATCGGCGCCTTTCGTGGGCACAAGTCCGGTCATACCCTCAACAACCGCTTGCTGCAAGCGCTGATGGCCGACAAAACGGCTTGGGAGCAGGTTGTGTTCGAGGATTCCGAGTCCGCCCCCATATCCTACGAGCAGCCGGTGGTTGCTGCTTAGGTGATTTCTGTCCAATGAAATACCGTCTTGCTGGTCTTTTCGTCCATCTTTCGTGTTGCGTCAATCGTTACATAGTCCACTAGGCGCCGGTTGCCGCGCCTTGAATACGAACCAAAATCCGGCCCAATCCGGTACACCATTTTCCGGCAATCGCACTTTGGGTGCGGCTCTTTTGGAACGACGCAGAGAAACCTGGAAACAAAGGCTCCGCCGATCAGAGGGCGGGCTGTGCCTAACCCTTGCAGTTTACCCGATATTTTCTTTTTTGCCGCAAATGAACGCAAATAGACGCAAATGAGCTGAAAAGTACTCGGCTAAGAGTTTGTCTAAAGAGGCAGGCTCTAAGGCTTTGCTGACTTCAAATGTACATCCGATAACATGCCAAGAGGTCGGTTCATCCTCTCTTGAATACATTTGCGTTCATTGGCGTTTATTGTTGGTTGCTAGTAAAAACTATGGACTTTTAGTCCAAGGGCTTTAGTATTTTGGTTATGAGACCAAAGAAGCCTGCACCCCATGCCGTTTACGATCTGAAGGTGCATCTGGTATGGATCACGAAGTATCGCGATCAGGTACTCACCAAGGATGTAGGGAAAAGATTGCGGACATTGGTGCGACAGACCTGTACGGCTAACGATATAGAAATCATCCCGGGAGTAACAAAGCAAGGACCCTGTGCATCTCTCTATCTCTTATCCGCCCCGGTTGTCGGTGAGTGAACTCATGAAGTGACTGAAAGCGAGGACGTCTCGTACACTCCAACAAGAATTCCCGCATTTGAGGAAGCGGTATTGGGGCCGTCATTTTGGGGCTATTGGATAGAGTGCTTTCAGCTCAGGATAGATTACAGACGATATGATTAGAGAGTATATGGCAAGTCCCGCTAGATTATAGACTCTCTTTTTGAACAGGGTCGGCTGTTTTTGGTATCAGTTTTTCATCGCCTGGAGGGGAGGAATATGGCCCAATGCCTTCTGCGGAATGTGCTGATTATAGACCTGGGCGTAGCGTTTGAAGGTATCGGTCAAGTGCTCGGAGGAATCGGTCGAAGCGGGTGGTGTGCAGCACGTCGGCGATGCGGCCGTTGAAGCGTTCGATGCAGTGTAGGAATCCACGTCCTGTGGGTGTGGTCAGAGTACTGAGGCTTTGCCGATAGCACGACTTAATGGTACTCCTAAGTCTGAGCTGTCCCCACAGTCTCGAACGAGGAGTACACCAATGAGTCGTTTTCGCAAGCGATCACATGCTATCTGGCCTTGTCAGTACCCTCTTGGCGAAGAGCACAGGAAAGCGAGGGAGCGTAAGCGCCTTGAGGTTGGAGACCTCATGACGGCGCCGGCAACGGTCGAGGCCGGATCGGGAGACCTCGGGGTGGATGAACTCGCGGGTCACGGCTAGCCGGTCATCCAGGGGCAGTAGGAGGGTCTCACGCACCACCACTTCCTGGGTCGCGCTGAGCGTGGCGTGGAGCCGATGGGGGCGTGTGAAGCATCGGCGGTACCCCGCTTGGTGCCATTTGGCCACGGTATGGCGGTTCAGGTTGTAAGTTTCGGCCAACTCCCGACTACTGATCGACCGGGGCTGGGCCTGTAATTCCAGACGGATGGCCGGCGTGGTGCAGGCGTTCGAGTGCAATTGGAGGTTCATGAGGCGTGAGACCTCTACTCAGGATTCTAGGGAATGCTGCGGGCTTGGTCGAAGTCATGGCCGATCGGCCGCTCGGCTTCCTTCAGTCTGTCCTCGACTCCCTCCTTGGCAAGCTGGTGTAAGACCTCTCTGGCCTGCAACAGAGGACAGCTCTTTCTTGGAATATAATCACACGGGACCTGACAAGTATATTGAAAGAGGCATCAAAAACATCCGGGTCATAATGATGATGATTTTCCAATCGAGTGAGCCTAACTTTCAGTCATTTCGAGCTGACTTCAGTCTGAGGTTTTCAGTCGGCTTTAGTCGAAACAGTGACGTTTAGTCGCATTCCAGACTATGGACTTTCAGTCCATAGTGGTTGATTGCGGCTGAATTTTCTCCCCGCAGCCTTTACTCGGTATTTTCCGGTAGGCCGCGGCCACCCTAGGCAATCCCCGCCGGTGCGGTCAACTTGGCCACGGAGCTTTTCGAATCCACGGGGCGGCGTGGATTGCTGGGTCTCAGAGCGAAGCGGCGTGATCGGGACGGTGCGCAAGCTCCACAAGGTGTCCGATAAACCGGCCTCGACTCTCGGATTTTCGATGCCCGGTGTCGTTTCAAAAGAACCGCACCCATCGCCTTTTAAGGTGCCTGAAAGGTTCCATTCCCGGTGCCGTTCCGTGCTAGGCGGCGTAATGCCGCGGCGATTCGGGGGTCGTCGATACTTGCCGCTGCATCCATCAGGTGTCGAGTCGTTTTGGGAGACAGCCGGTGGTTCGGGGTCTTGCCCGGAGCTCCGATGGAGGTGCTGTCGGCTTGCGGCTGCACGCGGAGGCGGCATGCGACGATAGCCCCATGGTGGGGGATGAGATGACGTTTGAGCTCCGGGCTAAAGAAGCGTAAGCGTGACGACCATACCGGAGAGTCCGTAACTAATGTCAATACCCCGGCGTCGAGGGTGGCATGCAGGCAGTGTTCATCCAGGGGCGGGGGCAGTGCGGCTCGGATCTCCCGCAACAGCTGCTGGTGCTGCTCGATCGCAGCGAGATAGCCGGCGATCCTCGCGTCTTGCTGCAGAAATCGGCAGGCATGGTGTAGATGCTTGGGCACGAGCTTGGCCGGGTCGCGGATGGAAAACCTTCTCTAGTCGAGTATTCGGGGTTTCTGCTAGAGTAGACCCGATTTTTTCGGTTGGTGGAAGACGCGGTATGTATTTCTATGAGGAAAGGCGGCGGCGGAATTCCCGCGTCAGGGGGGCTCTGCTCGGGATTATCGTCTGGTTGGTAGTGGCTGTCGCGGCGGCGGGGGCCGGTTTTTGGTATGGCCGAGCCTATACGCTATCGAGTGGCGTGCTCCCGCAAGTCCTTACTTGGCTCGATGCGATGTTCGATACGGAGCCCGAGAAACCGGGAATAGTGAGCCAAGAATTCCAGGCCCGGATCGCAGCCGTTGCCGAGCGCATTGATGAGATGGAGGCGGAGCTTCGGCGTTCGAGTGCGTTGGGTCGGCGCATGGTGCTGCTGGCCGGGTTGGATCCCGCGGAGTTCGATTTCGACCGTTCGGCTTCCGTGAGTGGCTCTGCCGATGCTTGGTTGGCCGGGGAGATGGGTTTATTGGAGCTGGTCACCCTTTCCGATTTTATCGCCGAGCACAAACGCAGTCTGCTACGACTCGAGCGGTTGGTCAAGAAGAAGGCCCCCGGGAAACGAACCGTACTCTCCGTTTGGCCGGTCCGTTCCGGCTATGTCTCTTCCGGATTCGGACGTCGTATCCATCCTATTCTCAAGAAGCCCCATTTCCATAGTGGTATCGATTTTGCCGGTAAAATGGGGGCGCCCATATTCGCCGCTGCGGACGGGGTTGTCATCTACAGTGGTTGGCGGTCCGGATATGGCCGTACGGTAGAGATCCGTCACCAGGATAACTTGGTAACCCGCTATGCCCATAATCAGAAGAACTTGGTCAAGCAGGGTGAGCGGGTGGCAAAAGGACAGAAGATCGCCAAGCTCGGCTCCAGCGGGCGTTCCACCGGACCGCATGTTCATTTCGAGGCCCGACGGGATGGCAAGGCCGTTGATCCCCTGGATTACATCGCTGTCCCCATGAGTTACGCCGGTATCGGATCACGTCGAGGGCGTGGCGGTTGAGTGATGGTCGGTCGGTCCCGGGATTAAGGCGATTTCTGTTGTTAAATAAATTCAGTTGGTTATCATGGCCCGCGCTCGTCGGGATTGCATGCCTAGTCGGTAATTGGTTGATTTAATTGAGTTTGCATCGAAGATGATGAGGCTCAGAATCTGTAGAACTGTGTAGAAACTGACATTGATTTTCAGCCGCTTCTTGATAGTGGCCACGAGCACATGGACGGAAATGGCGAGCTCGAGAAGACGAATATACCTGTGGACACGCATCGTTGTTCTCAGCCCGTAATTTCGCGGGAGAGGCTCTCACCTTAGCGTACTGCCGCTCAAGTCGGTAACTGGCATCATTCCAAATATTTCTTTTTTAATTCATGGGTTATCTGAATTTCCGGTCATAACGTTGGGACACTAGTGGCTAACGGTGGGGTTTTCAAGGTCCTTGTAATTGCCTGTCGCGAACGAGGAGTGAAAGATGACCGAACAATCGAGAATCGTGCCTACGAACCGGGCCGGGAGTCAGGCACCTTATGGGTTCGAGGCCCTGCTGTTGGATGTGGACGGAACCCTTGCCGATACGGAGCGGGATGGGCACCGATGTGCGTTCAATGCCGCCTTCGCCGAGGTCGGCCTCGACTGGAGCTGGTCCGAGGTGCTCTATGGTGAGCTGCTCTCGGTCACGGGCGGCAAGGAGCGGATACGCTATTATCTCGATCGGTGGCAGCCTGGGTTTCAGGCCCCCGCGGATCTCGACGGGTTCATCGCCGATCTCCACCGCCGCAAGACCCGACACTACCTCGATATCCTGAGCTCTGGCAGTATCCCTTTGCGTGCGGGGGTGATGCGTCTGTTGCGCCAAGCCTGGGATGCCGGGGTGCGCCTAGCCATCGTGACCACGACCACGCCGGAGAACGTGAGCACCCTGTTGACATGCAGTGGTGGCCCGGAGGTGGTCGACTGGTTCGAGGTCATTGCCGCCGGTGATATGGTACCGGCCAAGAAGCCGGCACCGGATATCTTTCATCTGGTGCTGGATCGGTTGCGGCTTCCGGCTGCCGCTTGCGTCGCTGTGGAGGACTCCGCCAACGGTGTCCGTGCTGCGCTCGCAGCCGATCTGCGGGCCCTGCTGGTGACGGTCAACGACTATACTCGGAACGAGGATTTCTCCGCCGCAGCCTTGGTGACGGATGGATTGGGCGAACCCGATGCCCCGGTGCGGGTGCTACAAGGTGTCCTGGAGGGGTCAGACCATATCGATCCGGCCGTACTGGGGGCCATGCATCGGCGGGTCTATGGAGGCCGATAAATTCGATGGCGTCAAAAAGTGACCTCGAGCGGCTAATCGCCAGTCAATGACGAACACCAAGCTACCCCATCCCCACGACCTCCCACGACCGTTTCATGAAGGAGCTGCTCTCCCATTCGGAGACCGCAGGGGGCTCTGCTGCGGGAGCGCCTGCTGAAAGCCGTAGCCGAGTACCTCTCCGCCAAGCCGCCCAAGCTAATTGCGGGTTCATTTGTGGACGAAGCTCTGCGTGGGCACCTGAGCGATCGGTCGTTCGAGGTCGAGACCATCAACAGCAAGACCGCTTTCCTTTATGCATACCCGTCGCACATGGGTTTTGCGGAAAGCGAGGTGCGTTTATCGTGCCCGAGAGCTAGGCACGACGAGGAGGAATAGTCAGGCCCTATTGCGACGAGTCGCAACGCCGCTATCGGGTGCGAGAGACGTGCATCGCGGCGGAAAATCCATGTGTGACGGCACTAGTGTCCTAACATTTAGTTGGATAAATTACAGTTTGTTATCGTAGACACGCTCGTTGAGATTGTATGCCTTATCGATAATATTTTGATTTAATTGAATTTGTTCGAAGATTGATGAGGCTCAGAATCTGTAGAACTGTGTAGAAACTGACATCGATTTTCAGCCGCTTCTTGATGATGGCCACGAGCACATTCCAAATATTTCTTTATTTAATGTATGGGTGAGCCTGAATTGCCGGTCATAACGTTGGGACACTAGTGGTGTGACGGGTATATTTGTCGAGCACAAGAGCACGCCGGATCACAAGGTCGGTTGGCAGCTGTTCAGGTACTTGGTCGAGATCCTCAAGCAGTGGGAAAGGAACCATCCAAATTGGAATCAGCTTCCGGCGATCGTGCCCTTTGTCTTCTGCCATGGCTTCGACGAAT
>Ga0209788_1000040_pt1 | contig 39223 bp, 37 predicted proteins | sample WorMetLIZISLAND1_2_FD_187415 | JGI IMG/M metagenome (GOLD analysis project Ga0209788, IMG submission 187415) | Marine gutless worms symbiont microbial communities from Max Planck institute for Marine Microbiology, Germany - Olavius clavatus LIZARD... ...
CCCCCACGCCGCTTGGCGCCGCGGGCCCCGACCCCCCCTACTCAGCCGTAGCGGCCAAGGCCGGGTCGATGGAGACGAAGTCGACAAGCGTCGGGTCGGTGACGCCCGCGAACTCCCAATGCCAAGCCTCCTCCAGCTCCTCGCCGCAGCCCGCCCACGGCGGGTGCACCCAACCGAACCGGTGCGCGTTGTGCCTCAACCACAAGAACTCGTCGTCCCAACACGTCAGAGCCCTCCCCCGGCGAACGCCGAAGTCGACGGCACGGCCCCAGCCGTGGTTGGAGTGGCCCGCCCTCGCCAGCCGAGGGCCGGAGCAGACCCTCGCCTCCTTCTCGCCGACCTGCACCGGCCCGCTCGCGGTGGAGGCGATCACCGGTGTCGTCGTGATCGGGCACCTCTTGTTGTAGGCGCGGTCCTGCTGCCCGTAGCTGCGGTAACAGTCGATCGGCCGCAGCTCGACCCCCTCCTTCTCGGCGGCCTCCATCAGGAGGGAGAAGGTGTAGGCGGCGTCCCGCTCCAGCGTGCACCGCTGCACGGTCATGAGCCGGTCGGGATCCATGTGGCCGTTCTCAAACCCGTCCAGCTCAAGGTCGAGCGAGTAGGCCTCGTCGCCTGCGGGGGCGTACTCGTCGCCTGCGGGGGCGTACTCGTCGCCTGCGGGGGCGTACTCCGGCGGCGCCGTCGCGCCGAGACCTGTGACGAGAATGACAAGTGCGGGCAGGATGCGCATAGTCGGCAAGCCCGGTATAGATCGGCGCGGCGTCGGCCTCCCTTGAGGCGGCGACCCCGCCCCGGCCGTCGGATGAAGCGGCTACTCCTGCCCGGCCAACTCCACCGCCGGGGCTTCGGGAGAGGCGATGCCCTCAAACGTCAGCTCCCCGTTCTCGGCGTCGACCCCGACCAGGATCGTGTCCCCCGCCTTGAACTCGCCGAGGAGGACGCGCTCGGACAGCGGGTCCTCCAGCAGGCGCTGGATGGCCCGGCGCAACGGCCGCGCCCCCAGCTCCGGGTCGTAACCCTGGGCGCCGAGGAACTCCTTGGCGTCGTCGGTCAGCGCCAGATCGAGATGCTGGCTCTCAAGCTGCGCTCGCACCCTCTCCAACATGAGGTCGACGATCTTCTTCAGCTCGTCCATGGTCAACTCGTGGAAGACGATGATCTCGTCGAGGCGGTTGATGAACTCGGGGCGGAACTGCTTCTTCAACTCCTCCGTCACCTTCTCCTTCATGTGCTCGTAGGTGACCTCCTCGTCGGCCACATGAAAACCCACCGCCTTCTTGTGAAGCTCGCCGGTGCCCAGGTTCGAGGTCATGATGATGACCGTGTTCTTGAAGTCCACGATGCGGCCCTGGGCGTCGGTGAGCCTGCCCTCCTCCAAGATCTGCAGCAACGTGTTGAACACGTCCGGGTGGGCCTTCTCGATCTCGTCGAACAGGACCACCGAGAACGGCTTTCTCCGCACGGCCTCGGTGAGCTGGCCGCCCTCGTCGTAGCCGACGTAGCCGGGAGGCGAGCCGACGAGGCGGCTGACCGTGTGCTTCTCCATGTACTCGGACATGTCGAGCTGGATCAGTGCGTCCTCCTTGCCGAACAGGAAGTCGGTCAACGCCTTGGCCGACTCGGTCTTGCCGACGCCGGAGGGCCCCAGGAAGATGAACGACCCCGAGGGGCGGCGCGGGTCCTTCAGCCCGGCCCGGGTCCGGCGGATGGCCTTCGAGACCGCGCCGATGGCGTCGTCCTGGCCGATGATCCGCTTGTGAAGCTCGCTCTCCATGTTGACCAAGCGGGCCGTCTCCTCCTCGGTCAGCCGGTGCACCGGGATGCCGGTCCACTGGGCCAGCACCTCGGCGATCTCCTCCTCGTCGATGACCCAGCCGCCATCTTCCGCTTGCTCCTCTCGGGTGGCTCGCTCGCTGACGAGGGCGCGCTCCTCGTCGCGCAGCGTGGCCGCCCGCTCGTAGTTCTCGCCGGTGACCGCGTCGGCCTTGTCCTTGCGGACCCCGGCCAGCTTGCCGTCGATCTCGATGATCTCCGGGGCGTCCGTCTTGCGGTGGATGCGCATCCGGCTGCCCGCCTCGTCGATGAGGTCGATGGCCTTGTCCGGCAGGAAGCGGTCGGCCAGGTAACGGTCGGCGAGGTTGGCCGCCGAGACGATGGCCTGGTCGGTGAAGCGCACCGAGTGGTGGTGCTCGTAGCGGTCCTTGAGGCCCATGAGGATGTCGATGGTGTCGGTGAGCGACGGCTCCTCCACCTGGACCGGCTGGAACCGCCGCTCCAACGCCGAGTCCTTCTCCAGGTACTTGCGGTACTCCTCAAGCGTGGTGGCGCCGATGGTCTGCAACTCGCCGCGGGCCAGCATCGGCTTGAGGATCGACGCCGCGTCGATGGCCCCCTCGGCGGCGCCCGCCCCCACCAGGGTGTGGATCTCGTCGATGAAGAGGACGATGTCGCCGCGGCTCTTGATCTCCTTCAGGACCTTCTTCAGCCGCTCCTCGAAGTCGCCGCGGTAACGCGACCCTGCGACCAGCGCGCCGAGATCGAGGGTGTAGACGTTCTTGGCGTCGAGGTTCTCCGGGACGTCCCTGGAGATGATCCGCTGCGCCAACCCCTCGACGATGGCCGTCTTGCCGACGCCCGGCTCGCCGATGAGGACCGGGTTGTTCTTCGTCCGGCGGGAGAGGATCTGCATGACCCGCTCGATCTCGCGGGTGCGGCCGATCACCGGGTCGAGGTCTCCGGTCAGGGCGGTCTCGGTCAGGTTCCGCCCGAACTGGTCGAGGATCGCCGAGCCGCCGCCCCCCGGCTCGCGTCCCCCGGCGGCTGCGCCCGACCTCGGCCCCTGCTCCTCGCTCCCGGCGGGGCCCGACAGAAGCTGGATGACCGTCTGACGCACCTTCTGCAACTCGGCGCCGAGCTGCTGGAGGACCTGGGCCGCCACCCCCTCGCCCTCCCTGATCAGCCCGAGGAGGATGTGCTCGGTGCCGATGTAGTTGTGGCCGAGCTGAAGCGCCTCGCGCAAAGACAGCTCGAGGACCTTCTTGGCGCGGGGCGTGAACGGGATGTGCCCCGACGGGGACTGCTGCCCCTGACCGATGATCTTCACGACCTCGTCCCGCACCGACTTCAGCTCGATGGCGAGGTTCTCAAGGGCTTGCGCGGCGATGCCCTCGCCCTCGTTGAGGAGACCGAGAAGGATGTGCTCGGTGCCGATGTAGTTGTGATTGAGGAGCCGGGCCTCTTCTTGGGCGAGGACCACCACTCTCCGGGCCCGATCCGTGAACCGCTCAAACATTGCTTACCTAGACCTACCTTCGAGGAACCGCCTCTGAGCCGGCGAACCGCCTCTGAGCCGGCGACGCTCATCCTACCACCGGGCGGGGGCTCGGCCTCTCGGGGAGGCTCAAGCCTCGGCCCGGCTATACCATCGGCGCCGTGCAAGACCTCCGAAGCATCGTTCACATCCCCCGGGTGTGGGAGCGGATGGGGCGCGTCGAGGAGCGCCTGCTCGAAGCCTCCGCCGCCGCCGACCCCTATCTCACCAAGATCGCCCAACACCTGCTCTTGGCCGGCGGCAAGCGGTTCAGGCCCCTCCTCGCCCTGCTCGCCGCCGAGATCGCCGACGGCGGGGACCGCCGCCCCGTGGAGGCCGGGGTGGCCGTCGAGCTGATCCACGTCGGGTCGCTCTACCACGACGACGTCATCGACGAGTCCGACGTGAGGAGAGGCGGGTCGTCGGCGAACGCCAACTGGAGCAACTCGGTGGCAATCCTCGCCGGGGACTTCCTCATGGCCCGCGCCTCGGAGACCGCCGCCACCCACCTGAGCCAGGAGTCGGTCCGCCTGCTGGCCGTCACCTACGCCGAGCTGGTCGAGGGGCAGACGAGGGAGTTGCAGCTCGCCGGGGACCTGACCCACACGATCGACGAGTACAACCGGGTCATCGGCGGCAAGACGGCGTCGCTGGTGCGGACCTCGGCGTGCCTCGGAGCGATGGCGTCCGACGCGAGCGAAGACGTCGTCGAGCGCCTGTCCACATGGGCGTGGGAGGTCGGGATGGTCTTCCAGATAGCCGACGACGCCCTCGACCTTGTCGCCGACGAGCGGACCATCGGCAAGCCGGCCGGGTCGGACATCGCCGAGGGAGCGTTCACCGCGCCGGTGCTGCACGCCGCCGCCGGCCCCGACGGGGCGCGCATCCGCGAGCTGCTTGGGGGCGGCATGCCCTACGAGCGCTCCGCTGTGGACGAGGTCATCGCCCTGGTCCGGGACGGCGGGTACATCGAGCGGTCGTTGCGGGGCGCCGCCCTCCGGCTTGAGGCGGCCGACTCGGCCCTGTCCGCTCTCCCCGACGTCGAGGCGCGTCGGGTGTTGGAGAGGCTGGGCGGCTACCTGCTCGATCAGGTGGAGGCGGCCCGCCGCTGAGGGGAGGGCCGCCCGCCCGCCCGATGCGTGTGCAGTTTCGCGGCTCTCATCGGCATTACTGCACACGCTCGTCATTACTGCACACGCTTGTGGCCGCTTGGCCGCTTGGCCGCTTGGCCGTATTGGCCGGATTGGCGACCGGCCACCAGGGGGCCGGGTGCGGCCCGCCGCTACTTGTCGAGCCGGTCGAGGGCCGTCCGCACGAGGCCCACGACCAGGGCGCCGAGGAACGTCGCCCAGAAGAACCCCGTCGAGGTCAGGCCGAGGTCCAGCCTGTCCGGCGCGGAGAGCCACACCACGAGCTGGAGCACCAGGGCGTTCGTGATCAGCAGGAACAGCCCGAGCGTCAACAAGATGAGCGGAAAGCTCAAGATGTTGAGAATCGGCTTGACGATCCAGTTCGCCAAGACGATCAGCAGCGACACCACGAACCACGCCCACGGCTCGCCGCTGAACCCAAGCCCGGGGACCGCCCACACGGCCACCCAGAGGGCGCCCGCAGTGATGAGGACCTTCCACACAAGTTTCATTCTTCACCTCCCGTTTCGGGTCTAAGCGTAGGGAACAAGATCACATCCCGGATATGGGGGCGGCCGGTGAGGAGCATCACCATGCGATCCACGCCGATCCCGAGGCCGCCGGTGGGCGGCAGGCCGTACTCGAGGGCGAGCAGGTAGTCCTCGTCGATCGGGTGGGCGGCCTCGTCGCCGCCTTCCCGCGCCGCAGCCTGCTCCTCGAGCCTGGCCCGCTGGTCGTCGGGGTCGTTGAGCTCGCTCCAAGCGTCGGCGTACTCCGACCCGGCGATGACCAGCATGAAACGGTCGGCCAGCCTCGGGTCGTTTCGGTTGCGCCGCGACAGGGGCGACACCTCGATCGGGTGGTGGGTGACGAAGGTCGGCGCCCAGATCGACTCCTCGACCACCTCCTCGTACAACTCGTTCAACACCATCCCGGCGCCCCACCCGGCCTCGATCTCGACGCCGCCCTCCCGAGCGTGCGCCCGCAACTCCTCGAGCGGGGTGTCGAGGCCGACTTGGGCGCCCACCCGCTCCGAGACCAGCTCCGCCATGGTCGCCCGGCGGTAGGGGCCGCCCAGGTTGAGCGTCTTCCCCCGGTGGGTGATCGGGTCGTCGCCGACGACCTTCCGGGCGACGCCGGAGAACACCTGCTCTACCAGGTCCATGATGTCCCGGTAGTCGGCGAGCGCCTGGTAGGCCTCGAGCATCGTGAACTCCGGGTTGTGGGTCGAGTCGGCCCCCTCGTTGCGGAAGATCCGGCCGATCTCGAACACCCGCTCCATGCCGCCGACCACCAGTCGCTTCAGGTACAGCTCGGTGGCGATGCGGAGGCGCATCTCAGCGCCCAGGGCGTTGTGCTCGGTGACGAACGGCCGCGCCGTCGCCCCGGTCGCCTGATGGAGGAGGATGGGGGTGTCCACCTCGACGTAGCCGCGATCGACGAACTCCTCGCGGAGGGCGGCCACGACCCGCGGCCTCGCCAACGCCGTCTCGCGGGCCTCCTCGTTGACCATGAGGTCGACGTAGCGGCGACGGCGCCGCAGCTCGACGTCGTGCACGCCGTGGTACTTGTCGGGCAGGGGCCGCAACGACTTCCTGAGAAGCTGGAGCTCGGTCACCTTCACGCTCAGCTCGCCCTTCTTGGTGGTTATCACCTCGCCGGAGGCGCCCACCCAGTCGCCGAGGTCCAGCTCGGAGAAAGCGTCGGCGACCTCGTCTCCGGCCGTCTTACGGTCGACGAAGAGCTGAATGGACCCGGAGACGTCGCGCAGCTCGCCGAACTGGAGTTTCCCGAACGACCTGTGCAGCATCAACCTGCCGGCGACGGAGACCTCGACGCCCGTCTCGCTGGCCGGCTTGAGGCCAGCGAAGCGGTCTCGCAGCTCGGCGGCGAGGTGGGTGCGCTCGTAGCGGTGCGGGTATCCCCCGGCGGCCAGGACGGCGCCGTGCCTGGCGCGGCGGCCTTCGATCAGGTGGGTCTCGGCTTCGCGCTCGCTCATCGGGGACGGCGGATCATGGCAGCGCCGCGTCGGGGAACGGTCCCGAGGTCGAGAGGGGCCTCCCGGGCCGCCGCCTCAGTCGGGCTCCTCGGGGAGCTGCTCCGGTGTGATCACCGGCCATTGCGAGTCGACCTCGGCCTTCTGTGTGCGGTAGTCGTCGCGGCGTTTCCAGAACTTGGTCTTCCACACCTTGAAGCGGCGCTTCTCCGGCTCGACCGGGCTCTCGGGCTGCCCGGTCTCCTTGCGGGATCGTCTCTCCTCGGGGAGGACGATGTCCTCGGGGTCGTCGTAGGCGTGCAGCATCTGATGGGTGGCGTGCCTGGTTGCTCTGTGCTTCTTCTTGCGCTCGTCGCGCGTCGGGCGGCTCTCGTCGTAGCCGGGGGGCCGGTGCTCTCGTGACCTCTTTGCCATCTCTGTGGGTTCCTCCGTTCGTTGGTGGGCGTCGCAGTGGCCTTCGGGGAAGCTCAGGGCGGGCCGCGGCCGAGAAGCATGCCCCGAACCTAACACGGCCGGCGCCGCTCGCGGCGGAGCTCAGAAGACGAAGGGGATGAACCGGCGAGGCACGTTCTCCCGGTAGGCCCGGTAGCCCGGGTACCTGATCCGCAGCAGTCTCTCCTCATACTCCGACTTGGCGTAGAAGAAGGGCAACAAGGCCAGGCTCATCACCAGCCCGAGGAGGCTGTCGACGATCAACGCGGTGCCCGCGAGGAACAGGAACACCCCGCCGTAGGCGGGATGGCGGGCGTGACGGTAGGGCCCGGTCGCCACCAGGGCGCCGCCCTTCCTCGGCGCCGGCAGCGCCGTCGCGGCCGGCCCGAGTCGGCGCATGGACACGAAGGCGAGGCCTCCTCCGAGGAAGGCGGCGACGGCCCCGGCCAGGCGGATCGGGTCGGCGTCGCCTTCGGGAAGGGCACCGCCTTCGTACAGGGCGAGAGCCGTGAGCAGGAGCCAAATGAACTGGGCCGTCACGAAGATCAAGCCGAGACGCGGCTCACGCCGCTCCACCCAGCGCACCGCCACCTCGTCCACCCCCTGCGGCGCCAGCCCGTCAAGGGCGCTGCGGGCCTCCAGGCCGGGGCCGACCGGCGCATCCGGCCAGACGTCGACCAGAGGCCTCAAGACGAACTCCCGCTCGGCGGCCCGGGCGTGCGGGATGGTCAGGCTCTCATCGCCGACCGGTTCGCCGTCGGCGGCGACGATGTCCAAGTCGAGCGTGCGGGCGCCCCAACGCTCCCCCCGCTCGCGGCCCGCGCCCGCCTCGATGCCGTGGAGGGCTTTCAGCAGGGCGCGGGGGGCCAGGTCGCTGTCGAGGACGACCGCCGCGTTCAGGAAGGGGGGTTGCTCGGGCCCTCCGACCGGGGCCGTCTCATAGAGCCTCGACACGGCGCCCAACGCCCCCAGTCCGGCGATCTCCTCGACGGCGAGACGCAAGGCGGCCAAGCGGTCGCCCAGGTTGGCCCCCAAGGCGACGGCGTACCTCACGGGGCCGGGCGAGACCGCTCGATCGTGACCGAGACGTCGTCGAGGGCGACGCCGACGGGGGCGTGGGGCTTGTGGACGGTCACGACGGCGCTGTGCACCCGGTTGTGGGCGAGGACCGCGTCGGCCACCGTCTGTGCGACCCGCTCGATCAAGGTGTGGGACTCGCCGCCGACGACTTCTCTGACCTCGGCGGCGAGGGCGGCGTAGTCGAGGGTGTCCGAGAGGTCGTCGGTCCGGCTCGGTCTTGAGAGGTCGAGGCGGGCGGTGACGTCGACGCGGAAGAGCTGCGGGCTCGTCTTCTCGAAGCCCAAGGCGCCGTGCCTGGCGCAGACCTCCATGCCGGTCAGGTCGATCCGGTCCGTCACGAAACGGCGGCGGGGATGAGCGACCGACCCTCGGGGCCGAGCGCCCTGCCGAGGATCTGCTGGATGACCGCCAAGGCGAGGATGGGGTCGTCCAAGAGTCCCGACGTCACGAGGTAGCCGCCGAGAAGCCCGCCGACGGTGTCGTCGATGACCTCCCGATGGACGAGCACGCGGGCGCTGCGCGGCTTGAGGGCTTCGTCCAAGGTGGTGTTGAAGCGCGGCGTGTCGTCCTCCTCGATCGGGGCCGTGACGGGGACCGAGTAGGTGGTCATGCCGGCATGCTGATACGCGGCGAGGTTCTGGTTGCCGGGGAGCATCGAGACGATGGTGTTGATGCCGGCCTCCTCGAGGAGCCAGGTGATCTCCTCTTCGCGCCGGACGCGCCGGTGCTGAAAGCCCGAGCCTCCGACGCGGTCTGAAGCTGCGAGGCGATCGCTGATCACCCAGGTGAACCCCCGGGGCTTCAGGCCTGCCGCCATTCGTCCCATGGGGTCCCACGCTAGCGGTTCGGCACCCCCGGCGCCAACCGGATCCCCCGACGCTCCGTCGCCGAAACGGCGAGTCGATTCCGAGCGTGTGCAGAAATGCCGACGAGAGCTGGGGTGTTGCACACGCATCTCTGGGCGTGTGCAGAATTGCGGACGAGAGCCGGGTTTTTGCACACGCATCGGTCAGCGTGTGCAGAAATGCGGCCCAGAGCTGGGTTTTTGCACACGCATCGGTCAGCGTGTGCAGAATTGCGGACGAGAGCCGCGTTATTGCACACGCATCGCAGCTCGGGGCTGCGAGGGGCCCGCGGGCGGGAGGACCGCCCCCTCAGCGCCGCGGCCGGGGCCGGGCCCCCGGTCAGCTCCCGGTCCCGAAGAGGAGCGACATTGCCTCGGCGCGGGTCGCCGGGCTGGTCTGCATCAGGCCCCGGACCGCCGAGGTGACGGTCTTGGCGCCCGGCTTCCTGACCCCCCGCATCGACATGCAGAGATGCTCGGCCTCGATGACGACGAGGACGCCGTGGGGCTCGAGCCGCTCCTGAAGGCGGTTGGCCACCTGGGCGGTGAGCCGCTCCTGCATCTGCGGGCGCCGGGCGTACCCCTCCACCAGGCGAGCGAGCTTGGAGAGCCCGACCACCCGCCCGTCGGGTATGTAGGCGACGTGGGCCTGCCCGTGGAACGGGGCGAAGTGGTGCTCGCACATCGAGTAGAACGGGATCTCCCGCACCATGACGATCTCCTCGCGGCAGTCGTCGCCGAAGGTGGCGTCGATCACGTCGCCCGGATCGCGGTGAACCCCCTCGAAGACCTCGGAGTAGAACCGAGCGACTCGCTCCGGCGTCTCGATCAGGCCCTCTCGGCGAGGGTCCTCCCCCACCGCCTCGATGATCTCGCGGACCGCCTTCTCGATCCTCTCCTTGTCGATGCCTTCGGCCGCGCCTGTGTCCGCCACCGGCCCGAACCTAGCGGCGTGGAAGCGCAGGAGGCGCTGCGGCGGCCCGAAGCGCGGTTGTGAGACGGACGTCGAGTCCCCCGGCCCTCGAGTCGATCACGAACGACGACGTCGGCACCGCGTGCCCGATGGCCGTCCAGCCGCCGCCGCAAGACTGATCGCGCGGGCCGGGACCGGCCAACCACAGGTTGGCTGTCGCCGGGTAGCGTCGTCTCGCACACCGTGCCGCCGCCCCTCGCGCTCTGTCGCTTCGGATTCGTCCCGGCCGCCCGCCTACCGTCGCCACCGACCCCGCCAGCCGATGCCGTCGTGGGAGAACCGCCTGGTTGCCGTCGACGCGTTGGGGCACCGAACGCACTGCATGGACGTCCACATGTGACGGCTTGCGCGACTACTACGGGCGTGTGAAGGACACCCGTACAGACGGACATCGCGTTCGAGTCCGATCCCTTCCCAACGGAAACTTGGTCTATTCCGGCGAGTCAAGCGGTTCTTGGGTCCGGTACAGCTATAATGATCACAACAAGGCGACCTATTTCCGCCTTGAGAGGGTCAGAGTCAGCGACGGTAGGGTCACTTCTGTTGGGCCATGGACGCTGAATTGGGGGTTTTGGCCCCTTCGGCAAGTGCCAGGGGCCTCCCCCAGGCTGGGTCGGAGATGATCTCTGTCCAGGATTACCGCCCCTCCCAGGAGGAAAGCAAGTCTGGACCTATCGTCAGTGCATGGTAGGTGAGCAGGTTTATGCTCATGTCCCGTTGCATGGCCGAGACAGGCTGGGATTTCTCCCGTGTTTCGCCGCAAACTGTCGGCTCTCGGATACACCGAGCCAAGCGCCGCTGTCGGCGAGTCTTCACCAACCCCTGGGAAGAGGAAGGTTGGGGAGGCGGCCCATCACGGGAGACCGAATGGTGACCGTGACCTCCTTGTTTGGCTGACGACATGGCTTACCCGAAGGAGCGAGGATGATCGACATCCGATCAAACGTCCGGCCGAGTCGCCTCGGCTGAGCGCACGGCGGGTTTCGTCGGGAATCTTCGGGCCGGGACGCTGGCGGAACCGAATCTGGGCTCTTCGCGGAAGACGGTGGGTGAAGGTGGCTGAGCTCCCCTGAGGCTGGTTGTGTGAACCGTCTACGACAAAGGAGAGCTCAGATGAGCGATTACATCGCGTGCCTTGACCGGGCCTCGACGTGGTGTCGTCGTCCGTGGTGAGATGCGGTGTTGGAGGCGGAGGTCGTCTCCACACTCCCTCGGGCGTGCGTCCACTGCGGGTCGGTCGACGTGATCGGCCACGGCCGGTGCCGGCGCCGGCTCCGGCACCTGCGGTTCGGGTATCCGGTGGTTCTGGTCTCCGATCACGATCGTCACAAGCGCCCGGGACCTGGGGTAGGACCAGCCGGGAGCGGCACCCCGAGATCTTGGGCCGGAAACGGGTGACGGCCCGGTTCCGTGACCGGCTCGCCGAGGATGCCCGCAACCGGCCTTTCTCTGATGTGGCGGCTGAGGAGAGGGTGTCCTGACAGCGGGCGGCCGGAGGCTTTGTGATGCTCGGGCCCGTCTTCACGACCCGTTCACAGGGGATCCGCCCAAGGTGTTGTCGATCGACGAGTCGCCCTTCCCGGTCTCGGAGCCGCATGTCGCACCGTCGGCTCCTGGGCAGCGTCGGGTCTTGGAGCCGGCTCGAGGGCCGCAGCCGGGGCTCGGCTCAACAGGTCCTGGGCCTGGTCCCGCAGGTGCCAGCGGGAGGAAACCGAGACTGTGGTCGCGACATGTTCTGGCCGTCCCGCGGAAGCCGTGGCCGCTTTTCCTGCCCGACGCACAGGTCGTGGCCGACAAGCCCCCGCGTCATCGCATCCGTCGGCGCCGCCGCACAGAGGGTCAGGACAGGGCCTGGCCGCCAAGTCACGGTCGTCGGCCGGGACGGGGGCCTCGCCCGTCAACACAACCGCAGGTTCGACCCCGGGGTCCGGCGGGCCCTTGTGGGCTTCATGGGTAGACGGCACAGCCTCTCCCCGTCTCAACGGGCCCGCTCCACGTCGTCTCCGTGAGGAGAAGACCCACCGCCAAGCAGCAGAACATGATCCGCGCGCTTCCCCCGACCGCCCGCTCACCCACACAACCCGGACCTCGATGAACGCCGCCCAAACAGCCGTCCGCGTCGACGCCCGCCGTCAGAGGGTCGTCAACCCGGGCCCTCCGCCGCCCAGGTGACGGTCTCCGGGTCGGCCTGCTCGACCCCCCGGTAGACGGGGGCCCGGAGGCGATCGTCGGGAGTCCACTCCCGGTACTCGACGTTGATGACGATCCCCGGCTCGACCCATGTCGGCCTGCCCGCCGCCTTCACCTCATTGATGAACGGGCTGGACGGCCTCTCCAGTTGACTCAAGGCCGCATGGACGGCCCGGAGCGCCGACTCGTCGAACCCCGACCCGACCGCCCCGACCCACCGCAGGCCCGCCGGCTCATACAGACCCGCCAGGACCGACCCGAAGGTCTGCGACCGTCCGCCCTCGCCCGCCAGGTAGCCGCCGATCACGGCGCGCAGCCGACGTCGGATCGAGATCTTCCGCCAGTCCGACGAGCGCCTCCCCGGCTGGTACGCGGACCCGAGGCGTTTGCCGACGACACCCTCCATCCCCTGGCCCTTCACGGCCTCGAACAACCCCCGCCCGTGTGTCGGCGTCGGCTCGGGCACGATGATCGGCGGCCCAAGCCCCAGCCCATCGAGCACCCGCCGACGCTCCTCGTAGGGCCGCGAGGTCAGGTCCTCGCCGCGGAACAACACGTCGAACGCCACCAAGCTGACTGCAACGGGCGCCCCCGTCCCTGCGCCGCCGAACCCGGTACGACGCTGGAGCAGTGAGAACGACGGGCGCCCCTCCCCGTCGAAGGCGGTCAACTCCCCGTCGATCACCACGCCGTCGGGGATGTCCAGACCCGCCAACTCGGGGAACGGCCCGATCAGGTCGAGTCCGCGACGCGAGCGCGCTCGCACCGTCCCACGCTCCGAGCCGACGATCGCCCGGTAGCCGTCCCACTTGACCTCGAACCACCAGCCCTCGTCATCGAAAGCCGCCCGCTCCGAGACGGCGAGCATGGGCTCGAAGTCGGGAAGCCTCAACCGTTAGTCGGCCAGCTCTTCGCGCACCAGACGGTTGACGAGCCCTCCGTCCAGGTCCTCGCCCCGGGACTTCATGAGGTGACCGGTCACCCGCCCGGCGGCCTTCTCGTCGCCCGCCGCCCCCAACTCGGCTATCGCCTCGACGATCAGGGCGCGGGTCTCGTCCTCGCCCAGCTTCTGTGGGAGCCAGCGGGAGAGGTAGTCGACCTCGTAGGCCAGCTTCGAGGCCATGTCCGCCCCGCGCTCCCCCATAGCCCCATACTCGGACCGGGCCTTGCCCATCTTCTTCACATAGGACGCGATCACCTTCCGGCAGAAGGCGTCGTCGGCCTCGCCCGCGCCCGGTTGGGCGGCGGCTGTGGAAATCTCTGTCCGGACCTGGCGGATCGCGTCGCGGCGCCGGGCGTCCTTCGCCTTCATGGCGTCTCTCAGCTCGGAGGACAGTTGCTCTTGAATCGTCATGGTCGGTGCTCTCGGGTCGGTGTGCGCGCCCCGAGATGCTGCGATATCAGCCCGGGGTCGTCGGTGATGATGCCTGACGCGCCGCTCTCGACCAACTCCCGAGCGCGATCGGGGTCGTTGACCGTGAACGGGTGAAGCTCCAAACCCTCCGAGAGCGGGAGTGGGCCGCTGATCATGTCATCGCGAGGGATCAGCGCGGCGTGCCCTCCGTCGACACACCGGCGGACGGCTTCATCGAGGGTGATGATGGGCGTGGCGACAAGACCGGTGCGCACACCCGGGAACACGCCGCGGACGGCGTCGACCGTCGCCGGGTTGTACGACGTGACCAGATCGCCCGGCCGGGCCCTCTCGGCCGCCTCCAGAGCCAGGCGATGATCCGGCTCGTACCCCGCCTCATCGGGGTGGTTCTTGATCTCGATCTGAATTGCGGCGCCCGGCAACGCCGCGATGACCTCGTCGAGGAGGGCCGGGCGGTGACCGTCGCCCAAGTCGACCTCGGCGAGGACGGGCCAAGGCGTGTCGGCGACCACGAGACCCGCCGTCACCGGGTCGTGCAACAGCACGAGCTTCCCGTCAAAAGACCGTCGCACGTCCAGCTCGACGGCGGGCGCGACCGCCGAGGCCGCCATGAAGCCGGCCAGGCAGTTGTCGGGGAAGCGCTCCGGCCACCCGCGATGGCCGACGGCGTAGCCGCCCATGCTCACAAGAAAACCTGAAAAATCCCTTTACAGAGGCCGGCGAGGATGTTACCCTGGTCGCCGGGGCTCTCCCAGGCGCTCGCCCACAGCCGCGGGCGCCCTCGCGAAACCGCTACACACAGTTAGGAAACAACGACCCGTGCTCACGACACTCACAACCGATTGGCGCGACCTCTCGACATGCCGCGACTCCGAGCCGACCTTGTTCTTCCCGGTCGGGACCACCGGTCCCGCGGTGGAGCAGATCGAGGCGGCCGTAGCCATCTGCGCAACATGCGTGGTGAAGGAGGAGTGCCTCCAGTACGCACTCGAGACCAACCAGGAGTCCGGCGTCTGGGGCGGATACGCCGAAGACGACCGGCGTCGTCTCCGCAAACGCTGGCTCGCCGCGCGCCGCCGCCGCAACCGCTGACCCGCCAACGCTGCAAGCGGCCGGGTGTCTCCCGAGCCGCTCGCTGAGACAGAGCCCCCGCCAGCCGTTCCACCCGCTGTCGCCATTCGTCGCACCGTAGGCGGCGGGTCCGCCGTTCAACCAGAGGCGAGGAGGGCGGATTGGCCGGGCGCGGGGGCGGCCGCGCCTCGGCAGCAGCGCTCCGTAACTCTCGCAGAGTGCCGGAGTCGTCGAATGGGCCCGGTTGACTCCCAGCACGTCTCTTGAGGCGCTGCGGGACTCCGAAGTCGGCGAACTCGAGGTCGTAGGCGCGGCCCGCGTAATCGGGCGCCAGCGTCTCCCGGATCACATCGAGGATCAGGCTCAGGCCGCCTCGGTTGTCCTTGATCACCGTGTTGGCCATCTCCGACACGTTCTCGAAGAAGACCCATCGAGGCCGAAGAGCCTTCACGACCTCAAGCGCCGGCAGGACCAAGCGATTGCGCGGGTCGAGCTCGGGGCGCCGACCGTCGCGGATCAGGGCCAGCAGCCGACAAATCCCGACCGCCGCGGGCGGCGCGGGCAGGCGGAGAGGCCCGATCAGCGCCCCGGGGCGAACCCCACCATCCGCTCGCCCTCGGCGTCCTCCATCTCGATGAACGCGATGCTCCGGGCCGGGATTCCCACGCTCCTGCCCTCGGAGTCGGTGAACCAGCCGAGACCGTTCTCGTCGATCGCCTTCTCGACCTCTTCGCGGAAAGAGTCGCCGTCGTCGACCTCGATCTCAATCAGCTTGTCGGTGTCGGCGATCCCGATTCGAACCTTCATGGGCGGATCGTAACCCCCCGCCCCACACGCGGCTGCGAGCCGACACCGGCCGCCGCGCCGCTGATGTTCCGCGGCCCCATCCCCCTGACCGGGTCGTCGACGGTGGTCGTCGTCTCGCCGGCCACAGGCTGAGGCTCCTCGCGGTGCAGGATCAGGCCCACAGCCAACGCCGCCGCCAAGGCCACGACCACGACGCGCAACCTCCCCTGAGCCGTCTGGGTCTGCCAGCTGGGTGAGTCGATCACAGGAACGGTCAGGCGTTCTCGCCGAGGAAGATCTCGGAGACCGACGAGTCCATGAAGATGGCTTGCAGGGTCTCGGCGAGGATCGGGGCGATGGAGAGCACCATGACCTTGTCGAGCGCCTCGACGTCCTCATGGACGGGGAGTGTGTTGGTGACAATCACCTCTTCGATCGGAGCGTTCTTGATCCTGTGCAGCGCCGGGTCGGAGAAGATCCCGTGTGTGGCCGCGATGCGGACGCTCAGCGCCCCGTGCTCGCGCACCATCTCGGCCGCGTTGCAGACGGTCCCGGCCGTGTCGATCATGTCGTCCACGATCACCACATGCCGGTCGGTCACCTTCCCCGCCATCGACAAGGCGGCCGACTCGTTGTGATTCGTCGGTTCGCGCCGTTTGTAGACGAAGGCGACCGAGGCCCCCAGGTGCCGGGCGTAACGCTCCGCTCGCTTCACGCCGCCAGCGTCCGGGGAGAGCACCGTCGTCTTCCCGTTCAACCTGCCGGAGAGGTAGTCGGTGATGATCGGGAGCGCCGTCAACGAGTCGAACGGCTTGGAGATGAACCCTTGGAGCTGACCCGTGTGCGGGTCGACCGAGACCAGGCGGTCGGCGCCCGCCCGCATGAAGAGGTCGGACATCAGGCGGGCGGTGATCGGCTCGCGGGGAAGGACCTTCTTGTCCTGACGCGAGTACCCGAAGAACGGCATGACCGCCGTGACGCTGCGGGCGGAGGCGCGCTGCAACGCGTCGATGGTGACCAACTGCTCCATGATGTGGTCGTTGATCGGCGCGCTGTGGCTCTGGATCACGAAACAATCCGCGCCTCGCACGCTGTCCAACGCCCGGACGTAGATCTCGCCGTTGGCGAAGGAGGAGTGCTGCAACCTGCCGAGGGGGAGCCCGAGGACCTCGGCGACCTCCTCCGCCAAGGGGGGGTTGGCGGACCCGGAGAAGACCATCATTCGGTTGCGGGAGACGATGTCCATGTCAGTCTTGTGAGGCTTCCGCGGCGTCGCGAGCCGCGCGGCGTTGATCGTAGCCGGGAACCTGCTTCTGCTCCGAACGCTCGACGGCCAGTGCGCCGTCCTCGACATCTCTGGTGATGACCGACCCGGCGCCGGTGACCGCGTTATCGCCCACCTTCACCGGGGCCACCAGCATCGTGTCCGAGCCGATGAAGGCACCCGCGCCGATCTCGGTCGGGTGCTTCCGGCGCCCGTCGTAGTTGCAGGTGATCGTGCCCGCGCCCACATTGGCGCCGGGGCCCACGACGGCGTCGCCCAGGTAGGCCAGGTGCCCCGCCTTGGCCCCCTCCCCCATCACGGTGTTCTTCGTCTCGACGAACGACCCCAGCTTGGAACCCTTCTCCATGACGGTCCCCGGTCGTAGCGAGGCGTACGGGCCGACTTCGCACCCCTCCCCGATCACCGCCGAGCGAACCACCGCGTACCAGACGACAGACCCCGCCCCGACGGTCGAGTCGACGACAAAGGCGTCGGGGCCGACCTGGGCCCCCGCTGCCACGTGCGTCTCCCCCTCAAGGTGCGCGCCCGGGTAGATCCGGGCGCCAGGCTCGACGACCACGGAGTCGTCGATGTAGACCCGCTCGGGGTCGAGCATCCAGACGCCCGACTCCATGAGGCCCACATTGACGCGCCGCTGAAGCTCCCGCCTCGCCTCCGCAAGCTGATCCTGGGTGTTGACGCCCATCACCTCCCGGGCCGCGGCTTCGACGGCCTCCAGCCTGTCGCCGTCGGCGGCCATTATCCCAACAACGTCGGTCAGGTAACGCTCGCCTTGAGCGTTTGCGCTCGACACCCGGTCGAGGGAGTCGATGAGCGGACCCGCCCGGAACGCGTAGGCGCCTGCGTTCACCTCGTTGATCGCCCTCTGCTCATCGCTGCAATCGCGTTCCTCGACCACACCGGTCACCTCGCCGTCGCAGTCGCGCAGCACGCGGCCGTAGCCGGTCGGCGAGTCGAGGCGGGCGGTGACGATTCGGGCCGAGGCCCCTGCGCCGAGCTCGGCCAGGTCGGCCACAAGGCTCGCGGTGAGCAGAGGCATGTCGCCGTAGAGCACGACCACCGTGTCTTCGGGATCGAGCCTCTCGACGGCGCCGAGGCCCACCTGAGCGGCGTGACCCGTACCCAACCGCTCCTCCTGAACGGCCACGGCGACATCGCCCGGCGCCGCAGCGCGGACGCTGTCGGCGCCCGGCCCGACGACCACCACGGTGGAGTCGGGCTTGAGCGGCTCAACCGCGTCGAGGACCCAGCTCACCAGGCTTCGGCCCGCCGCGGTGTGGGCCGTCTTCGGCGACTCGGACATCATGCGCTTCCCCTGGCCTGCGGCCAGGACGACGACGTGGACTGACAAAGGGAGCCTTTCTCGCGATTGTTCTCCGGCTGGGGGGGCAGGACTCGAACCCGCTCCGGCAGGACCAAAACCTGCTGTGCTTCCGGTTACACCACCCCCCAATCGCCTGATTGGGAGCTTCAATCAGGATAACCGTCGGCCTCGGCGAGGGCGGAGGACGGCTCCGATCAGGCCTTCCTCACCCCGCACGGCCTCAACTCGGCGCCCCGGGACCTTCGACACATCGACGACACCGCCTCGGCCGCCGACTCGGCTTCGTCGAAGTCGCCGAAGAGCCCGAAACAGGCGGAGCCCGAGCCGGTGAGCAACACCGGAGCGCCCCACGCGGCCCGCACGTCCGCCAAGAAGTCGCCCAGCCTCGGCTCGAGATCCAGGGCAGCCGGGAGGAGGTCGTTGCGCACGGGCATACCTTCGCGGAGCGCCGGGGGGAGACTCGAAGGCGCCGCCGCCTCCCCTCCCGGGCCCTCCATCTCGTCCCAGCGGCGGTAGACGTCAGGAGTGGCGAGGCCGAAACCGGGCGCCGCCACAGCCGCGGCGAAACCCGACAACGGCGCCGCCGGCTCGATGACGTCCCCGACGCCCCTCACCGTCATCGTCCCCCCTGTGAGGAAGAGGGGCACGTCGGCGCCCACCTCGGCGGCGACGCCGGGTGCGCCGACGGCGAACAGAACGGCGGCCGCGTCGGAGCTGCCCCCGCCCAACCCCGCGGCTACGGGGAGGCGTTTGCGGAGAGTGACACGCAACGGGCCGACCTCCCGGGCGACCCGGGCCGCGGCCAGAGCCTTCAAGACCAGGTTGTCCTTGTCGGAGAGCCCCTCTCCCTCGGCGCCCTCGGCCTCGACTCGGAGGCTGTCCTCGCCGTCGCCCTCCTCGACCTCCACCAGGTCGCACCACTCGATCGTCTGCGCCAAGGACTCCACGGGATGCATCCCGTCGGGTCTCGGCGCCTTGACGTGAAGAGACAGGTTGATCTTCGCCGGGGCCTCGTAGACGGTCATGAGCGGTCGGCGAGCTCCACGTACTGGGCCGGGGAGACGTCCTCGGCCCGGGCAGTCTCCGCGACGCCCGCCGCCGCCAACGCCGCCGCCGGGTCGGCCATCACAGCCGCGAGCGACCTGCGGAGCATCTTCCGTCTCTGACCGAAAGCCGCCCTGGCTATCTCCACCGCCCGCTCCGCGTTGGCCGGCGCCCGCTTCCGGTCGAGAACCGCGACGGCCGACTCGACCCTCGGCCTCGGGATGAACACCTGGGGCGGCACGCGGAAGGCGACCGTCGCGGTCGAGTGGAGGCCGACGACCACGGATGGAAGCCCATACCGGGGGTCGCCCGGCCTCGCCGCGAGCCTCTCGGCGACCTCCCGCTGAACCATCACGACGAAGCGGTCGACGGCGGCGGCCCGGCGAAGGGCGCCCATGACCAGGGGCGCCCCAACGTTGTACGGGAGGTTGGCCGCCATCACCCACCGGCCCTCGCCCAGCTCGGACACGAGATCGACCCGCATGGCGTCGGCGAACCGCAGATCGACGTCGAGCCCCTCCACAACCTTTTCCAACACGGGCCGCAGCCCCTCGTCGACCTCATAAGCCACGACTCGCGCCCCGGCGACGGCGAGCGCTCTCGTCAGGGTCCCGGTGCCCGCGCCGACCTCGACGACCTGATCGCCGGGCCCGGCGCCGGCCAGCTCCACGATCTTCCGGGTGATGTTGGCGTCGGCGAGGAAGTGCTGACCCAGCCGACGGATGGGCGCCAAGCCGTGCTCCTCGAGGAGGCGGGTGATCTCACCCCGCGTCTGAGCCGTCACGACCTGAACACCCGCGCCGCGTTGGCCGATGTCGCCGCCGCCGTCTCCTCCGCGGAGAGGCCCCAGACGGCGGCCAGCGCCTCCCCGACCAGGGCCGTCCACGCCGGCTCGTTCCGCTCGCCCCGGTGGGGGGGCGGCGCCAAGTAGGGAGTGTCCGTCTCGACCATCGCCCGATCGGGGGGCACCAGCGCCGCGCCGAGGCGGATCGTCTCGCCTGTGTCGAAGGCCAACATCCCGGAGAACGAGAACACGGCGCCCAACTCGAGGAATCGCCTGGTCCAACGGGTCCCCCCGCTCCAACTGTGGAGCACCGTCCGGGGCCCGGCCTCCTTCTCCGCCAAGATCTCATAGGTCCGGGAGAAGGCGTCGCGACAGTGCACGACGATCGGCTTGCCGAGATCGAGCGCCATGTCGATCTGATCGCGGAACGCCGCCTCCTGCTCGTCGCGCGGTGAGAGGTCGCGATAGAAGTCGAGGCCGATTTCGCCAACAGCCGCCGCCTTCGGGGCGAGCGCCTCGATCTCCCGCCGCTCGGCGGGCCAGCGGTCGGCGTTGTGGGGGTGAAGGCCGGCCGCCGCCAGGACTCGGCCTCCCAACCGCTCGGCGAGGGCCAGAGAGGCCTTGGAGCTGTGGGCGTCGACACCCGGCGCCACCACCCAATCGATCATCGGGGCGCGGTCGAGAAGCTCCGACGGGTCGCGCCCGTCAAGCTGGAGGTGGCAGTGTGAGTCGACCCAGGTCATGGACGAGGCGACGCTAACCGGCCACCGACGCGCGCCGGGGCGCCTGGGTAGGCTCGGCGGGTGATGGACTCAGGGATCACGCGAAAGATGGACGGCCTGGGGCGGGTCGTCATCCCCGCCGAGACCCGCCGGATGCTCAACATCGAGGAAGGCGACCACCTGCTCATCTCGGTGGAAGACGGGGCCGTCGCCCTCCGGAAGATGGTCGACACATGCACCTTCTGCGGCGGAAGCGCCGACGTGTCCCGGTTCAAGGGCAAAGGCGTCTGCCAGTCGTGCCGGTCGGAACTCGCGTAGCTCAGTCTTCGAGCAGCAGCTGGTAGATCGCCCTGCGCGGCGCCCCGGTCTCGGCCGCCGCGGCCCGAGCCGCCTGCGACGGCGAGCTCCCCCGCTCGACCAGGGCCCTGGCCGTCTCAACCGCCTCGTCGAGACGCGCCTCGCCGGAGTCCGCCTCGGCGCCTCTCGGCGGCGCCACGACGAGGGTGAACTCCCCTCTCTGCTCGCCGGCCCAGCGTCTCGCCGCCTCATCGAGGGCGCCCGCCCAGACCTCCTCGTGAACCTTGGTCAGCTCACGGGCGACAACGACCTCGGCGCCCGGATCAAGCGCCGCCTCCAGGTCCGCCAGGTCGCGGCCCACCCGGGCGGGGCTGGAGAAGATCACCGTCGCCTTGTCGTCGCTCGCGATGCGCGCCAGCCGCGTCGCTCGCTCCTTCCCCTTCCGGGGGAGGAACCCCTCAAAGCTGAACCTGTCCCCTCCCAGGCCCGCCACCGCCACAGCGGTCGTCACCGCCGACGGGCCGGGGACCGCCGTGACGGCGAAACCCTCCTCCCGTGCCCGGCGGATCGCCTCGGCGCCCGGATCTGAGATCGTGGGCGTGCCGGCGTCGCACACCAGCGCCACGGCAAGGCCGGAGCGAAGATCGGCCAGCAGACGCTCGGTTCGCTCCTTCTCGTTGCCGGCGAACATCGAGCGGGACCGCGGGGACGCCCCGACATGCGCCAAGAGCTTCGCGGTCCGACGCGTGTCCTCCGCGTAGACGACGTCGACTCCCCTCAGGGCACCGGCGAGACGCTCCGAGACGTCTCCGAGATTGCCGATCGGAGTGGCGCAGACGACGAGACGGCCCTCAGACACGGCGCATCTCCAGCAACGACCCGATTGGCGGCGGCGGAGCGGCCTCGGCCATCTCCAACACATACCTGCAACCGGGGAAGAAGGCGATGCGGTTCGGCGCCACGACCCGCGAGCTTCGCACCTCAAGGTCGGGGCCCAGCCCCACGGCGAGGAAAGGCGTTCTCATCCCTATCCCGTGGACCGACCGCGTCTCGATGAGGACCGACTCGACTCCGGCCGCCTTGAGGCCGCGGCGCCGCTCCCGGAACGTAGAGGCAAACGCGACCTCGCCCGAGGACCAGTCGCCCGACTCGAGCCTCACTCGGACCATGCGGGCGATGGCAGGTCCGTCAGCCGAGCCCGACCGAGGATCGGATGTGCTCCCCGACCTCCGTCTCGTCCGCGGCGATGAAGTAGAGGAGACCGTCTTTCGACTCCACCCAGGCGAAGTCCTCCTCGAGAACCGCCCTTCGGGCGTAGTCGGTCAGCATCTCCTCCATCTCATCCAGATCCCTCTCCGTGTCCCCCCGGTAGACCAAGAGGAGGGCGGCGTTCTCGCCGTCGAACCACTGGTGATAGGCGTCGCCTCCCCAACCGTCCACAGCCTCGTCGGAGACCGAGCCCGCAAGCGCCTGATCGAACATCACCTTGAAGGAGAACTCGCCCCACACCGACGTCCTCTCCAGGGTGTAACCCTCCACGGTCACCGGGGGCGCCTCGACGGCCGTCGGGAGGTCGAGTTTGTAGTCGTCGGGTGTGATCACCTGCTCGGTGGAGCCGGGGAGGTCGGGGAGGAGCGCGTAGGCCTCGTCGACCGCGGCCCAGCCGCCTGCGTCGTAGAGATCCTTGACGAAGGCGAACCCCGTCTCGTAGGGGAACACAACCGAGGCGGCGATGAACTGCGGCGCGTTCGCCATTGGGTCGTTCTCCTGCTCTTGGATCGCCTCGGCCATGAACCGGCCCAGATCCTCCTCGCCCAGGCCCTGCGTCCAATTCGCCATGGCGAGGACGGCGTCTCCCTCGACCAAGGAGAGGTAGGCCAACGCCTCGTCGAGACGGTCTTCGTCGATCATCGCTCGATACTCTGCGTCCATCCCGTGGTGCTGGTCGGCGAGGGCATGGACCAGCTCGTGCAACAGGGTCCCCTGCTGGAGGATCGAGAAGCCGCTCTCCCGGGCGGGCACGACGATCTCACCCGTCTCCCCGTCGTAGTAGCCGGCGACCGCCTCCCCGTAGAGGTCGACGAGGATCGCCTCGAGGTCCGCCGAGGCGCTCAAGAGCCCGAGAAGCTTGTACAGGGCCTCGTCCGCGGGGAAGTCCTCCGACTCCTCCTCCACCTTCTCGCGCACCCGGGCCTCAAGCTCCTCGTCGCTCACGACGGCGATCTTCGGCGGCGTCAGGAACGACAGCCCCCTGATCTCCTGAGCCGCGACGATGAGGTCGGCGAGCTGCTCCTTGACCTCCGGGGCGAGATCGAGCGCGGAGAGATCGGGCGCGGTCGGCGCCGCCGCGGAGGAGGTTGTGGTCGGCGGGACGGTGGTGACGCCGGCCCCGGTCGTGGGAGCGGTCGTGGGAGCGGTCGTGTCGCCGACCGTCGTGGAGACGGCGCCCTCGTCGGAGGCGCACGCCGCGACAAGGGCGAGGAGGGCCGTCAGGAGAAGGAGGAGACGTCGCATGGTGATCACTGTATCGGACAAACGGGCGGCTATCTTGCGCCCCAATGGCCCTCTACGGGGCGTTGGAGCTTGGCGGCACCAAGACGCTCGTCGCCGTCGGGACCGCGCCCGCCGACCTCACCGAGCCCCTGCGCATCCCCACCGCCGACCCGGAGTCGACGCTGTCGGCGGCAATTGAGCACCTGGCAAGGCATCGAGTCGACTCGGTCGGCGTGGCGTCGTTCGGGCCCATCGAGTTGCGGCCCGGGCACAAGTCGCACGGCGTCATCACCACCACCCCCAAACCCGGCTGGCCCATGACCGACGTGTTGGGAACCGTCTCGGCCGGGCTCGACGTCCCCGTGGCCATCGACACCGACGTCAACGGCGCCGCCCTCGGAGAAGGCGAGTGGGGCGCGGCGGCCGGACTCTCCGACTTCGTCTACGTCACGGTCGGGACCGGCGTTGGCGCGGGCGCAGTGATCGACGGCAAGGCCCTCATCGCCCAAGGGCACCCCGAGATGGGTCACATGACCGTCGTCCCGGCCGAAGGCGACGACTACGCGGGCCGTTGCCCCTACCACGGCGGTTGCCTCGAGGGCATGGCCTCGGGCCCGGCAATCGAAGACCGGTTCGGCCCCGTGGGCACACGCGCCGACGACCGGCCCCGCGACCTCGCCGCCCACTACGTCGCCCAAGGCGCCCGCAACATCGTCTACGCGTTGGCCCCCCAGCGAGTGATCATCGGAGGCGGCGTGAGCGCCATGGCGGGCTTCCACCGCCGGGTGCGCCAAGAGCTCGCCGAGCAGCTCAACGGGTACCCGCCGATCGACAGGGGCGACGACTTCATCGCTCCCCCCGGGCTCGGCGACCTGAGCGGTCTGGCCGGGGCCCTCCTGCTGGCCCGGGGCGCCTTGTGATGGGGACGCCCACGTTTCACATAAGGCCCGACGACCCCGACTTCCTCGACCTCCCCTGGGACCGGCCCATCGGCGAGTGGGAGACTGATCGCCTGGTTGAGATGCCGACGGGCGCCCACCGCCACCCTGTTGTGTTCGCCGCCTACCAACAGGGGGTCTACGCCATCAAGGAGATGCCGCTGAGGCCCGCTTTGAGCGAGCATGCCGTGTTGCTCGCGCTGGAGGGCCGGACGACGCGCTCCGCCCGCGCCGCCGGCCTCGTGGAGCGCAGCTGGCTCGACCCCGCCCAGGAGGGGGCGGGCGCCGTGGTCACCCGTTACGTCGAGCACGCCTTCCCTTTCCGCAGGCTCGTCTCCGGCGCCGGTTTCGGGAGAAGGCGGAATCAAATGCTCGACGCCGTCGCCGGCCTGCTCGTCGAGCTGCACATGGCGGGTTGCTTCTGGGGCGACTGCTCCCTGTCCAACCTGCTCTACCGGTTCGACGCCGAGGGCATCGAGGCGGTGATGATCGACGGCGAGACGTCGGAGATCCACGACACCCTCAGCGACGGGCAGCGCAGGCACGACCTTGAGATCATGATCGAGAACCTCGCCGGGGAGATGTCGGACATCGCCGCCATGAGCGGCGAGGAGATCACATCGGCCGACCTGGGGCTGGGCGACGACATCGCGCAGAGGTACTCCTCGTTGTGGGCCGAGTTGAACGAAGCTCCCGTGGTCGACAGGAACGAGGCCTACAAGATCAGGGAGAGGATCGCCCGGATCAACGATCTCGGGTTCTCGGTCCACGACATGGAGATCGAGCCGACCGACTCGGGCGACGTCGTGACCATGCGGGTGAGGGTCGGCGCCAGGACCTTCAACTCGGACAGGCTCCGCGTGTTGACCGGGGTCGAGGCCTCCGAGAAGCAGGCGCGGGTGATACTCGGCGACCTGGGTTACTTCCTGGCGAAGATGGGGGCCAGGTCGGAGACCCGGAAGAGCGTCGGGGCGTTCCTGTGGCTGACCGAGTCGTTCGAGCCGATCACGGCGCGGATCGAAGAGGCCTGGCACGGCGACGACCCCGTGCAGGGTTACTGCGACTTCCTCAACCACCGCATGGAGCTGGCCTCGGGCCGCGGGGAGGACGTGCCCAACGACGAGGCCTTCGACTCCTGGGCCGGGGCGGGTTTCCCCGGGTTCGCCGTCGCCTGAGGCCGGTTTCTACGACGCGCCGGCCGCGGCCGCCGTCTCCTCGGCTCGCTCGGAGAGGACGTCGGCGAGCCGGATGGCGAGCAACGGGGTCGCTGCGGCGGTGAGGAGCGCCGCCTGCGGGAGAAGGAACACAAGCGCGCTCACCCAGGCGGCGAGGAACACGACCGCCCACGCGCGCCTCTTGCCCGGCCTGACGGCCAAGGACCTGAGCGTGAAGGCGCCGCTGGCCGCGAACCCGGCGGTGAGGCCGGGCATGAGGTTGATGAGGCTGAGGGGGATCCCGACCGCCAGCCACACACCCATGCCCTTCAACGCCGCCGTCGACGCTCTCTGATGGCCGGAGACGAAGGCGGTGAGGCAGCACATGATCGGCGCCAAGGCGAACCCGAGCGCGAACGCGGGCCCGGCGGGCCCCGCGTCGTCGGCCACCGAGATGGCGACGCCCATGAAGAGGGAGAGGAAGGAGACCATCTGAACGACGGTGCCCACGGCGATCGCCCACCAGATCCTGCGTGTTGCGGCGGCGCCTGAGGCGCCGGGTTGTCTCGGCTGCACGCCGGCCGCGCCCTAACCCTTGACTGAGCCCGCCGTCAGCCCCCGCACGAAATAGCGTTGCAGCGACAGGAACACCGCCAACGGCAGGGCCATGGTGACGAAGGCGCCTGCGGTGAGTAGGTGCCATTGCGACCCGCGGGACCCGTTGAGGTTGCGCAGAGCGAGGGTGACCACCTGGACGTCGTCGTTGCCGCCGAGGAAGGTGAGGGCCACCAGCAGGTCGTTCCACACCCACAGGAACTGGAAGATCGCGAACGAGGCCAGCACCGGCACCGACAGCGGGACCACGAGCTTCGTGAAGATCTCGAAGTGGGTCGCGCCGTCGATGCGCGCCGACTCCATGAGTGAGGAGGGCAGCGACCCGATGTAGTTGCGCAACAGGTAGACGGCGAGGGGAAGGCCGAACCCGGTGTGCGCCAGCCAGATGGCCGGGAAGGTCTGGTTGAGGTCGACGGCCACATACAGCTTGAGCAGGGGGATCAGAGCCATCTGCAGGGGGACGACCAGCAACGCGACCACGGTGACGAAGATCCACTGCCTGCCGGGGAAATCCATCCACGCGAACGCGTACGCCGCGAACGCCGCGATCGTGATCGGGATCACCGTGGCCGGGATGGTCACCGCCAGCGAGTTGAGGAAGGCGTTGCCGAACCCTTCCGAGGAGAGCACCGTCGAGTAGTTCTCCATGGTCCAGCCCTGTGAGCCCAGGTTGGCGAGCGCCGTCCACCACCCGTTGGCGTCGACGTCCGCGGCGGGTCGGAACGAGCTGATCAGCACACCCAGCGTCGGCGTGAGCCAGACGATGACGATCACCAGGATGATCAGCTTGACCACCCACCGGTCGGTGATCCGCCCGAGCAGGCCGGCCTCCTTCCGCGAAGGCGACGTCGCCGCGGTCATCGGGCGGCCTCCTGCTCCTTGAACCGTCTCACGTTCACCACCATCAGCGGGATGATCGCCACCAACAACACAACCGCCAGCGCGGCGCCCTGACCGCTGTTCCGATTGGTGAAGAACTCCCTCACCATCCTCTCCGCGACGACGGAAGTGTCGAACTGACCGCCGGTCATGACGAACACGATGTCGAACACCTTCCAAACGGTGATGACCACCGTGGTGGTGACCACGACGATGGACGAGGCGATGGAGGGCACGACGACCCGGGTGAAGACCTTCAGCTCGGACGCGCCGTCGATGCGGGCGGCCTCGACGATCTCCTCGGGGACCGACTTGATCGCCGCCGAGAGGATCACCATGGCGAACCCCGTCTGCAGCCAGATGAGGATGACCATCAGAAAGAGGTTGTTCCAGGGCTCGAGCCCCAGCCAGCCGACGGGCTCGGCGCCGACCGCCTGCCAGACTGCGTTGAGCAACCCGATCTGCTCGCCGAAACCCTCCGGCCGGAAGTTGTAGACGAATCGCCAGACGATCGAGGCGCCGACGAACGAGATGGCCATCGGCATGAATATGAAGGTCTTGGCGAAAGCCTCACTCTTCTTCCCGAGACGGTCCGACAGGACGGCGAAGGACAACCCGATGAGGACGGAGAAGAGCGGGACGATGACGACCCAGCCGAGCGAGTTGCGGAGCGCGACGAGGACGTCGGAGTCCGTGAAGAGGTTGACGTAGTTGCCCGCGCCGACGAACTCCTCGCCGTTGGGGCCCATGAAGCTGAGGTAGATGGTGTTGAACGTCGGGTACAGCAGGAACACCGTGAGCACGACGACCGCAGGCCCGACGAAGGCGAAGGGCCTCACCTTCGCCCGGAATCGCTCCGGGAGCCGGTTGATGAGCCAGTCCATCCCGTAGTAGAGGCCGAAGACCCCGAGGACGCCGATGACGAGGGCGGCGACCACGACCACCGCCCGGTTGGAGTCGTCGTCGAGGAGGACGACGCCGGCCCACCACAACCCCAGGACGGCCAAGACCGGGACGACGAGCGAGACGCCCGCTCTCAGCAGGTTCGTGCCCAGGCCGGCTCTCTCCGGCTCGGGCGGCTGCGCCCCGGGACCGGGGCCCGTTTCGATCTCTGGTTCTACAAGTGTCGACATGTCGGCTGCTTCGTGTTGCGCCGGGGCGACTCTAGCCGCGTATGAGACGGGGCGGCGACGCCGCCCCGTCTCATAATTGACAAGCGTCTCCGGCTTACGGCCAGCTCTTCTCGATGGCGTCCACCACCTCTTGGGTGGATTTGCCGCGGGTCCACTCGACCATCTCGGTCCAGAACGAGCCCTGGCCCACCTCGGGCGGCATCAGGTCGGACCCGTCGAAGACGAACCCGTCCGTCGCCAGAGCGGCCGCCACCGCCTCGGCCTGCTTCTTGACTCTGTCCGACTCGTAGCAGTCGGCGGGTGTGGCGGCGTTGGCTGAGATCCTCTCCACGCCCGCCACGCCGTGGCCCTTGGGCGCCGCTTGGACACACTGCAGCTCGGGGCCTGCGTAGGCCTCCAAGAACGCGGCCACCTCGGGCCGGTCGTTGAAGACCATCGCCAACTCGCCGCCGCCCATGGCGGCTTTCTCGTCGATGTCCGGGAAGTGGAAGAAGTCGGCTTCATCGGCCTTCCCCTCGGGGAAGAAGTTGGCGATGAACGACGCCTGCCGGTGGAACATGCAGGCCGGCGGGTCGTTGAACATCGGGTTGGGAGCTTCCCGGAAGTCGATGGAGGCGACCCCTTCGGCACCGCCGAGCACAAAGCCCTCGCCGAACATGATCTCCCCGAAGAGATCGAACGCGCGGACCACGGCCGGGTCGTTGAAGGGCATCTCGTGACTGGTCCACTTGATGTAGCCGTCGACGCCCGCGGTGCGGACCATGATGTCCTCGATCCAGTCGGTGGCCGGCCAGCCGGTGGCCGCCTCGCTGCCGAGGCCGATGCACCAAGGCGCGGTCCCGTCGTCGGCGATCTGCTTGGACAGGGCCGTCAACTCGTCCCAGGTGGTCGGGATCTCGTACCCGCCCGCCTCGAACAACGCCTTGTTGTACCAGACGATGCTCTTGTAGTTGGCGTTCGTCGGGATGGCGTAGTGCTTGCCGTCGTCGCACTTGCCGAGGCTCATGAAGTAGGCGCCGTGAGCGGCCTCAAGAGCCGCGATGTCCATGCCCATGTCCTCGAGGGCGACGAGTTTGCCCTCGTCTGCGAACACACAGATCGAGCCCGGCTGCGGGGTGATGGCGATGTCGGGCGGCGCCCCGCCGTCCACCGCGATCCGCAGGTCCTGCTCAAAGGAGTCGCTTCCGTTCCACTCGACCTCGGCGCCCTCGGCCTCGCCGAAGATGTTGAACGTGGCCTGGATGCTGTCACCCTCGTCCCCGGTGGGGGCGCCCCACACGGTGATCTCGGCCCCGGTCATGTCGACGTCGGTGTAGTCGCCGTCGCCGCCGCCGGCCCCGGCGCCGTCGCCGCCGTCTTCGGTCGTGGGAGTCGTCTCCCCCTCACCGTCCCCCGCGGTAGTGGTGGTGTCGCTCCCGCCTCCGCAGGCGGCGAGGACCATGGCCATGACCGCGACAAACGCGATCAACCATCGATGTCGTCTCATATGTGTTTGCTCCTTGTTGATGGATGCGGGGCCCGCCCCGCGAGAGGTCAAACATACACGTCGCCGACCGTCCGGCAAAAGGGGCGCCCGAGCCGCCCCCCGGGCGCCGCCCGAGCCGCCGCGTGGGGGCGCCCGGGTTAGCCTGACGCGGTGACGGAGGAGCGGTGGTGGAAGACGGCTGTGTTCTACGAGGCGGCTGTCTTCGCCTTCTTCGACAGCGACGGCGACGGCGTCGGGGACTTCGCCGGGCTCGAGGCCAAACTCGACTACCTGTCCTGGCTGGGGGCCGACTGCCTGTGGCTGCTCCCCTTCTACGAGTCGCCGATGCGGGACGGCGGCTACGACGTGGCCGACTTCAGGTCCGTGCACGAGCCCTACGGGACGATCGAAGACGTCGCTCGCCTCGTCTCCGAGGCGCACCGACGAGGAATCCGCGTCATCGCCGACCTCCCCATCAACCACACCTCGGACCGCCACCGGTGGTTTGTCGAGGCCCGCCGACCGGGGTCGCCCACCCGAGACCGCTACGTCTGGGCGGACGATCCCTCCAAGTGGGGCGAGGCGAGGGTCATATTCTCCGACACCCACGACTCGAACTGGTCGTGGGACCCCGTAGCCGGGGCCTACTACTGGCATCGCTTCTTCGACCATCAGCCGGACCTGAACTACGACCACCCCGACGTCGCGGCCGAGATGATCGACGTAGCCCGGTTCTGGCTGGACATGGGGCTCGACGGCCTGCGCCTCGACGCCGCGCCCTACCTCTACGAGCGGGACGGGACCGACTGCGAGAACCTGCCGGAGACCCACGCCTGGCTCAAGAAGCTGAGAGCGGTCGTGGACGAGGAGTACGAGGACAGAGCCCTCGTCTGTGAGGCCAACCAACGGCCCGAGGACGTCGTCGCCTACTTCGGAGACGGCGACGAGTGCCACATGGCCTTCCACTTCCCCCTCATGCCCAGGCTCTTCATGGCCCTCAAACGCGGCGACGCCTCCGCCGTCGCCGAGATCATCGAAGCCACGCCCGCCGTCCCCGAAGGCGCCCAGTGGGGGGTCTTCCTCCGCAATCACGACGAGCTCACGCTTGAGATGGTCTCCGAGGAGGAGCGCGCCTACATGTATGAGCAGTACGCACCCGAGCCGGCCATGCGGAAGAACCTGGGCATCAGGAGACGGCTCGCCCCGCTGCTCGACGGGGACCGCCGCCGCATCGAGCTGATGCACGCCGTGCTGCTCAGCCTCCCCGGCAGCCCCTTCCTCTACTACGGGGACGAGATAGGCATGGGGGACGCACACACGCTCGACGATCGCGACGGGGTGAGGGCCCCGATGCAATGGGACTCGTCGCCGGGAGCGGGGTTCTCCTCCGCCGACCCGTCCCACTACCACCTGCCTGTGGTCGCCGCCCCGGGGTACGGGCCCGAGGCCGTGAACGTGGAGGCGCAACAGGCTGACGGCGGCTCGCTCCTGAACTGGGTCCGCGAGGCCCTGGCCCTGCGCCGCGCGAGACCGTTCTTCGGCGCGGGCGGCTTCGAGCTTGTCCCGACGGGCCATCCGGCCCTCCTCGCCTACATCCGCTCCGACGGCGCCTCGAAGGTCGCCGTCCTCGCCAACTTCTCCGACGAGCGGGTCGAGGCCGAAGTCCGCCTCGACGGGGTGCGGTGGAGGCCGGCCTTGGCCTCGGGGTGCCGCCTCGAGGGCCGCCGAGGCGAGGCGGGGCCCTACGGCTACGGCTGGTTCGAGCCGCCGACGTGACGCGGGCGCTCGTCATCGGCTAGGTTGGGCCCGAAGCGATCCAGAAAGAGGGCTGATGGCTCAGATCAACATGGAGGGTCTCGGGAAGATCTACCCCGACGGGACCCGTGCGGTCGGCAGTGTCGATCTCACGATTGAAGACGGGGAGTTCTTGGTGCTGGTCGGCCCGTCGGGCTGCGGCAAGTCCACGATCCTGCGGATGATCGCCGGGTTGGAGGACATCAGCGAGGGCGCCATGAAGATCGGCGACAAGGTCGTCAACGACATCCCGCCGAAAGACCGCGACATCGCGATGGTCTTCCAGAACTACGCGCTGTACCCGCACATGACGGTGTTCGACAACATGGCGTTCGGGTTGAAGCTGCGGAAGATGGCCAAGGACGAGATCAAGCGCCGGGTCGACGGGGCCGCCGAGATCCTGGAGATCACCGACTTCCTCGACCGCAAGCCCGCCGCCCTCTCGGGAGGGCAGCGGCAGCGGGTCGCCATGGGCCGCGCCATCGTCCGGGAGCCTGCCGCCTTCCTGATGGACGAGCCCCTGTCCAACCTGGACGCCAAGCTTCGCGTCCAGATGCGGGCCGAGCTGGAGCGTCTCCACGAGAGCCTCGGGACCACCACCGTCTACGTGACTCACGATCAGGTCGAGGCGATGACCCTCGGCGACCGGGTCGCCGTGTTGAGGGCGGTGTCGGCCAACCGGCCGTTCAACCTCCAGCAGGTCGGCCCCCCCACCGAGCTGTTCGACCACCCGAACAACCTGTTCGTGGCGGGTTTCATCGGCTCTCCCGCGATGAACCTCACCTACGGCCGGCTCGAGCGGCGCGACGGCAAGACGGTGGCGGTGTTGCCCAACACCGTCCTGACCGTCGACGAGAAGGCGCTGGCCGGCCACCCGGGAGTCGAGGACCGCATGGGCGAGGAGATCGTGATCGGGTTGCGCCCCAACGACCTCGAGGCCGCGTCGGTGGCGGGCCGCGACCCCGAGCGGACCATGGGCGCCGTCGTCGAGGTCACCGAGATGCTCGGCGCCGACACCTACATCCACTTCACGGTCGACCGGCCCCCCGTCGTCACACCCGACATCGAGGAACTGCTGGCCGACACCGGCCGGGACGCCAGCTCGCTGGGGACCGTCACCAACTTCATCGCCCGGGTGAGCCCCGACGTCCGCGTCCGCCGGGGCGCCGAGGTCGACTTGGTGGTCGACACCGCCAAGCTCCACTTCTTCGACCCCCGGACGGGCGACCGGATCGGCGCCGACGCCCCGGCGATGGTCGAAGCCTGACATCGGCTTCACCTGGGGGGTCGGGACCTCAGCGTTCCAGATCGAGGGCGGCCGTCGCGAGGGCGGCCGCGGCGACTCGATATGGGACCGCTTCGCCGACGAGGGGCGCGTCCCCGGCTCTGATCTGACGGGCTGCGACAGCTACCGCCGGTGGCGGGAGGACATTGACCTCGTCGCCGACCTGGGTGTGGGCGCCTACCGGTTCTCGGTCTCCTGGCCGCGTGTGATTCCCGACGGCAACGGCCCGGTCAACCGGGAGGGCCTGACCTACTACCGCCGCTTGGCCGAGGGTCTCCGCGAGCGGGGGGTCAGGCCGGACGTCGCCCTGTACCACTGGGACCTCCCCCAGGCGCTCCAACGCCGGGGCGGGTGGGCCGACAGGCGGGTCGTCGACGACTTCCGCAGGTACACCTCCGTCGTGGTGGGCGAGCTGGGCGACCTGGTGGGCGACTGGTACACGATCAACGAGCCCTGGGTCGTCTCGATGCTGGGTTATCAGGAAGGGGTGTTCGCCCCAGGGATCTCGGATTGGGACGCGGCCCTGGCGGCGGGCCACCACCTCTTGGTCGCCCACGGAGCGGCGGTCGGCGTGATACGGGACTTGTCCCCCGACAGCCGGGCGGGTCTTGCCCTCGACTGCCGGCCAGCGACGCCCGCCGGGCCGTCCGCGGAGGACGCCGAGGCGACGAGGCACTTCGACGGCTACCGCAACCGGTGGTTCTTCGACCCGGTGTTCGGGAAGGGATACCCGGTGGACGCGGAGCGGGAGTTCCGGGCGAGGGGCCGCATCCGCGGAGGCATGGGATCGATCGCCCGCCCCGGCGACATGGAGCTGATCGGTGCGCCTATCGACTTCCTCGGCGTCAACTACTACACGACGACCGAGGTCTCGGCCGGGGCCGACGAGGCCGACGAGCCCGCGGTCCCCCCCGGCGCGGGCCCCCCGGACGGTCACACCGAGATGGGGTGGAGGATCGACCCGGACGGTTTGGAGATGTTCCTGCGCCGGGTCGCCGACGAGTACGCCCCGCCGTCGATCGTCGTCAGCGAGAACGGGGCGTCGTTCTCGGACGGGCCGGGCCCCGACGGGCGGATCGCCGACCGGCGCAGGATCGACTACCTCGAGAGCCACATCGCCGCCGTGGGCCGGGCCAGGGCGGCGGGCGCCCCGGTCGACGGCTACTTCGTGTGGTCTCTGCTCGACAACCTGGAGTGGGCGTCGGGCTACTCACAACGTTTCGGCCTCGTCTGGGTGGACCACACCACCGGCGAGAGGACGCAAAAAGACAGCTTCCACTGGTACTCCACCGCCGCACACTCGGTTTCCTAATGCTCTGGATTCGATATACCGAAGTTTGTGCATTGAGAATCCGGCGCCGCCGGGGGCCTGAGCGTGTGCACTAACACGGATGAGAGCCGCGAAACTGCACACGCATCATCAGGCGTCGTCTCTCCACTCGGCGATGCTGCGGTAGACGAGCGCTAGGACGACCGCGGCGCTGACCGTCACCGTCAGGAACGCCAGGGCCGCCAACGCGGCGGCCCATCCCGGGCACGTCGCCGGGCGGCAACTCACGTCGGTGACCACCCAGCCGATCACCCCGGCAAGCAAACCCAACAGGATCGACGGGACGGCGATCCAAGGGTTGGGCCGCCTCATCGAGGCCGCTCATCGACGGCGGGCGGCTCACCGGCCGCGGGTCGGGGCGGGGCGGGGAAGGCCGCGGCCGGCTCGAGCAGCGGGTGGAAAGCCGTCTTCACCGACTCGTGTGAGCCGAGGCCGAAGACCGCCGCGCCGAGGACGGCGCTCACCGCGCCCGCGGGGAGGCCCATGAGAGGCGCCAAGCCCACGGCCAGCGCAGGCCACAGGTATCGCAGGGCGAACAGGCCCCCCGGCGCGACGCGGGTGTAGGCGAACACGACGGCAAGCGCCGACAACGCCGTCGTCAACTCCGCCCAAGACGCCTCAAGAGAGGCCGCGCCCAGAGCGAACGGCGCCGACAACAGAATCAAGGAGACCGCGACCGCCCGCTGCGGCGGCCCGGCGGCGGCGGACAACGCCGCCGCCCTGGAAGCGGCAGGCGACGAGAACATCGCGGCGGCGGCCAACACCGTGAGAGCGAGGGCAAGACACCAGAGAAGATCGATCGGCCGGGCCGCCGCCGTCAGCACAGCCGCCCCGATCGCGGCGAAGGCGAGCCGCCGTCCCCATCTTGCCCCGGCCACCGTGGCGACGACCGCCGTCGCCCCCATGAGCAGGAGGCCGAGGCCCATGAGGAGGACCGACCCCGCGCCGCGGCCCCCGTCGTCGACGATGAGGGCCACCGCCCAAGCGACCGAAGACGCCAAAGGCACCGCAACGCGAACCGGGGGCTTCACCGCGCAGGAGTCTCGCAGCAGCCGAGGTCAAGCCGAAGCCCGAGGCCCCCGGGAGCTTGCCGGCCTGTTGGCCTGCCCTGACGCTCGCGTCGGACCGAGCGCTGGAGCCGCGCTTCGGTGTCTTCACCGGCCTTGGCGCTGTCTGCTCATCGTCGGGGCCGCGCGGCGAGGGCCCGTTGTCGTGGTCTGAACGGGTCGACGCGGCGAGGCCGGCGGCTGGCCGGGGGCGGTGAGCCGAGGCGGCGGCGGCCTTCCGCCGGATTAGGGGTTGACAGGCTCGGCCGCGTGTGCTACACGTGGGCTTCATGTCGCCGAATCAGACCCAGACCGGTCGGGGACCGCTGCCAACTCGGGCCGCGCCGGTCGGCGGGGCGCTGTTGCTGCTGGCCGTCTTGGCGGCCGCCGCGCTGCTGTCCGGCGGCATCCCGGCCCAGGCCACCGCGACGATCACCGTTGACACCACGGACGCCGCGAAGGCGGGCGACGGGAAGTGCTCGTTGGGGGAGGCGATCAAGGCGGCCAACACCGACAGGGCGGTGGACGCCTGCCGGACGGGCTCAGGCGACGACACCATCAACATCTCGGTCCCCGGCGTGATCCGCTCGGCCCGCGGCTTTGTGATCACGTCCAACGTGAGGATGCAGGGCAACGCCAAGGGTACGGTGATAGAAGGGGGAGGCTTCGATATCCGCTTATCCGGCCCGCGAGATTCTGATACCGACGGCGTCACCGCGGTGACCTTGGCTGATCTGACCTTCAGGTCTGGCGGGATTGCGATTGCCGACGATGTCGGCGCTGCGCCCGACGCCCCGTACTCGGTCACTCTGGAGAATCTCTATCTCAACAGAGTCTCTGCTGGAGTCTCTGTGCATCATCGCTCGTCTCGTTCCGGGGATGTGCTTGTCAAAGACTCCGTTATACGGAGTAGCGGTAGCGACAACATCACCGTCAGGTGTGGAGCCGCTAAAACGAGGGTGTCATTGACGGTAGCCAACTCCATCCTCCGCGGAGGCGACAGGGGCGTCGTCCACGAATGCGGACACACAAGACTGGTCGATAGCACGGTTGCGTACAACGAGCATGTCGGTGTCTACGCCTGCTACGGGCGGCGAGTGGAGATCGTCAACTCCACCATCGTCGGCAACGGTTGGAGGTGGCTGATGGACCCGGTGCCGAGAGGCGGTGGGGTCGTCATGTGCGGGGGTGATAGAAGCAAGCCGGAACTGATGATCTCACACAGCACGATTGTCGGCAACACCAGCAACCTCCCTTTCCGCAGCAGATGGTACTCTGGGCAGCGTGGTATACATGGAGTATTTGCGGAGGCCCCGGCTAGCGTGTCCATCAGCAATTCGGTCATCTCGGGAAACGGAATCGTGAAGTACCTAGACGCCGAGGATCGCGTCGCCGTCGACAGACAGTGTGAGCTTGGCTCGGCGCTGACCGTCAACACGGGTAACGTCTCATCCGACTCGTCTTGTGGCTTCGCTCGCAAGGACGTCGACCCGAGGCTGCGGCCCTTGCGCGACAACGGCGGCGCAGTTCCCATCGGACCCAGCGGCGGTATGGGTTATGTCTTGACGATGGAGGTAGACGCCTTCAGCCCCCTGCTTGACGCGGGCGACAACGAGGCGTGCGGGGAGAAGGACGGTCGGGGCGTGACCCGTGTGCAAGGCCAGGGTTGTGATATCGGCGCGTTTGAGGCGGAGCATATCACAATCGGGGGTCGCGTCTGGCTGGACGCGGACGGCGACGGGGTCCGAGACCCCGGGGATGGCCCTGTCGCGGGAGTCGCTCTGGGCCTCGTGAACAGTAGCGGCCGTTTAGTTGGCAGGGACACATCCGACGAGCACGGCGCTTACAGCTTTGATGCGGCACCTGGTGCGTGGACGGTCCGGGTGACCGACAGGCGGACTGTTCCGGCCGGTCTTCGACCCGTCGGAGGGTATTCGATCACGGCCAGGGTGGGTGTGGACGGCACCGGGGCCTCGGCCTTCGACTTCGGGTTTTCGTCTATGGTTTGGATCGGGGACAAGGTGTGGGAGGACGCCGACGGCGACAGGCGGCAGGGCGATGATGAGGATCCGATCGCGGGGGTGACTGTTGAGCTGGTCGACTCCGACGGCGACCCGGCGGGCACGGCCACGACCGACGAGCACGGCGCCTACGGCTTCTCGGTGAGGCCTGGGGAGTGGACCGTCCGGGTGACCGACACGGCGGGCGCTCTGGCCGGGTTTCAGGCCACCACGCTCACATCGGTCGAGGCGACGGTGAGCGTCGGCGGGCCGGGGGCGTCGGACTTCGACTTCGGCTATCAGCGGCAGGTCACGATCCGGGGCTCAGTGTGGTTGGACGCCGACGGGGACAGCGTGAGAGACGCCGACGAGAAGCCGATGCCGGGCGTCACCTTGGAGCTGGTCGACGCCGATGGTGATCCAGCGGGCACGGCGACGGCCAACGCGCGCGGCGCCTACTCCTTTGCGGTGGTGCGCGGGGAGTGGACGATCCGGGTGACCAAGACCAGCGGCGCCTTGGCGGGTCATCAGGCTACCACGCCGTCGTCTTTGACGTTGCCGGTGACCGTGGACGGCGCCGCTGGGTTGAGCTTCGACTTCGGCTACGAGCCGTCGGCGCAGGCCGGCGACCATGTGATCAACGTGAACACGCTGGACGGCGGCACCACGCGTGATGGGAGATGTTCTCTGGCTGAGGCTTTGCTGGCTGCTAGGAGAGACAAGGCGGTTGACGGATGCCTGGCGGGATCGGGGGACGACAAGATCAACATCGCGGTTCCTGGTGTGATCAAGGCGAGCCATGACTTCCAGGTGGCTTCGAATATGACTGTCAAAGGTCATCCTGACGGGACCACGATCAGGTACGGCGGTTTCCATGTCGTATTGACACACAACGCCACCACGATGGTCACCACGGCGACTCTGGTTGACTTGACGATCATCGGCGGGACCGGAGTGCTGATTTTCGACAATACGCGCGCTGAGTCGGAATCGGCGTACGAAGTCAAGTTGGAGGGCCTTCGCATCAGCCGAACCAGATCCACCGGCATCACCTACTTCTCGGAGTTCCACTCGGGTCGCGCTGGTGACCTTCATATCGTAGATTCAGTCATTGAGCATAGTGGGACAAACGGCTTCGCCATGAATGTCTGCGACTCGACAGCGGGTGACGATAGGGAGCTAGCGATCATCAACTCTGTCATACGCAATAACCGCGGCGACGGTGTGCGCAACGGGTGTGGCCGTCTCAAGATCGTGGACAGCACGATCTCAGGAAATCGATCGGGACGCGGCGTCTACGCTGCTGAGGGGGTCTGGTTGGGTCCACGAGATGTTCGACCTAAGGCGTTGGCCACTACACAGACGGAGATCATCAACTCGACTATCGCGGGGAACTCCTCGGAGCACGCGGCAGGAGGCGTGGTCGTCACAGGAGGCGTGGTCGTCAAAGGAGGGCCGCCCTGGCCCGGCTTGAAGCCTTCGCTGTCGATCGTCAACAGCACCATCGCCGGGAACGGATCGACGACCAGTAACGGTGGGGTCGCCTCAGTCGGATCGGTGGATTTGTCCATCACCAACTCCGTGATCGCTGACAACGCGGGGACGCAGTGCAGCTTTGATTCGCCGCTGACGACCAACAAGGGTAACGCCTCGTCCGACGAGTCGTGCGGATTCGCGTCGCAGAGCATCACATCAGGATTGGCAAAGCCGGCCGACAACGGCGGGGCTGCTCCCATCGGGCCCAACGACGGAATGGGAAACGTGTTGACTATGGCGATCGGTTCGGCCAGCCCGCTGTTTGGCGCCGCTCATGCGACGGCCTGCCCGGACAAGGACGGCCGGGGCGTCACTCGGCCTGAGCGCTCGGCGTGCGATATCGGCGCCTACGAGGCTGACGAACTCGCGATCGGGGACCTTGTCTGGGCCGACGTCAACGGCGACGGCGACCAAGACGACGACGAGCCTGGGATAGCGGGCGTCACCGTGGAGCTTGTCGGCGGCGACGAGGCCGTAGCGGATTCGGCGACGACCGACGAGCGCGGCGCCTACGGCTTCAAGGTCCTGCCCGGCGAGTGGACGGTCCGGGTCACCGACACCGCAGGCGCCCTCACCGGTCATCAGGCCGTCACAGCGACGTCGGTCACCGCGGATGTGGCTGCCGACGGCGACGCCAACCTGAGCTTCGACTTCGGTTACCGGCCGATGTTGCTCGCGATCGGGGACCTTGTCTGGGCCGACGTCAACGGCGACGGCGACCAAGACGACGACGAGCCTGGGATAGCGGGCGTCACCGTGGAGCTTGTCGGCGGCGACGAGGCCGCAGCGGATTCGGCGACGACCGACGAGCGCGGCGCCTACGGCTTCAAGGTCCTGCCCGGCGAGTGGACGGTCCGGGTCACCGACACCGCAGGCGCCCTCACCGGTCATCAGGCCGTCACAGCGACGTCG
>Ga0209788_1000041_pt1 | contig 39154 bp, 30 predicted proteins | sample WorMetLIZISLAND1_2_FD_187415 | JGI IMG/M metagenome (GOLD analysis project Ga0209788, IMG submission 187415) | Marine gutless worms symbiont microbial communities from Max Planck institute for Marine Microbiology, Germany - Olavius clavatus LIZARD... ...
CCAGGGCCCCCGTCGGCCCCGGCCTCGCCCGCCCCGGCCTCATCATCCCCGGCCTCGCGGTCGACGACGACCTTGTGCCGCCCACCCGTCTCGGCGATGATCGCCTGGATGATGCCTGCCACCGGGAGGGCCAAGACCACGCCGATCCCCCCCATCAGGTTGGCGCCGATGAGGATCGCCGCGACGGAGACGGCCGGGTGGATCTCCATCGCCCTTCTGGTGATCCGGGGCGAGAAGACGTAGTTCTCCACCTGCTGGTAGGCGGTGAAGAAGACGATCACCCATACCATCGCGGACAACCCCCGCGACGACAACGCCACGACCGCGGGGAGGACGGCAGCAAGATAGGCGCCCACCACCGGGATGAACTGGCTGAGCACGCCGATCCAGATCCCGAGCGACAGGGCGAAAGGCAAGCCGAGGACCGCCAGGAAGGTCGTTGAGATCGCGGCGCTGACGAAGGCCAAGACCAGTCGCGAGTAGATGTACCCGCCCATCTTCTCGACGGCCAGGTCCCAGATGCGCAGGGCTCGCCGCTGCCGACCCTCGGGCATCCACTGAAGGACGGCGCGCTGGAGCTTCGGCAGCTCGGCGAGCATGTAGAAGGTGAACAGGGCGACGGTGGTGATGAGGATCAGGAAGCCGGCCACGCCGGCGGTCAGGCCGACGACGCCTCCGACCAGGATCCCGCCGACCTTCTGAACACCTCCGGCGATGTCGCCGCCGACGTCGTCGATGCCCAACTCGCTGAAGTCGATCTCAAACGTCTTGTCGGCCCAGGCGAGCGCGTCGTCGACCCAACCGGGGATCAGCTCAACCATCTGGTTGACCTGCTGCACGAAGAGCGGCGCCAGGGCCCCCAGGAAACCCAGCGACAACGCTCCCACTGCGAGGAACACCGCCCCCGCGGCGGCGCCGCGGCGCCAGCCGCGCTTCACCAGGAAGTGAACCGGGGGCTCCAAGGCCACGGCGGCGAACACGGACACGAGGATCATGAAGAGGACGCCGCTCAGCCGGAAGGCGAGCCAGACGACGGCGCCCAGACCCATCAACGCGACGGCGCCCTGGAGCACTTTGCGCTGGAGCCTCAGACGCTCCAAACGCTCTTGATCGAAGGCCATGCGCCGAAGAGTACGAGAATCGGAGGCGCCGGGCGCGGATCTCCGATTACCCTCCGGGCCGTCATGAGCGATTACGACGTCGTATGGCGAATGGATGCCTCCGAGGCCGCTGAGACCAACACGGCTCGGTTCATGCGGCGCCACGGCTTGGGGACCTACGACGAGCTGGCGGAACGCTCGACGACCGACCCCGAGTGGTTCTGGCGGGCGACGGTCGACTTCCTCGACCTGCGTTTCGACCCGGCCTACACCGTGGTCCGAGACACGTCCCGCGGCCATCCCTGGGCGACGTGGTTCGTCGACGGCGGCCTCAACCTCTCCGAGGCATGTGTCGACCGGTGGGCGGCCGACAACCCCGACCGAACCGCTGTCCGCTCCCTCAAAGAGACCGGCGAGTCGCGCGAGCTGACCTACGCGGAGCTGCTCGACCGGGTGGGCCGGGTCGCCGGCGCCCTGCGGCGCCTGGGCGTGGGGCGGGGCGACGCCGTGGCCCTCTACCTGCCGATGTCGGAGGAGGCCGTGGTCGCGCTGCTGGCGACGGCGCGGCTCAGGGCGATCGTCGTGCCGATCTTCTCCGGCTACGGGGCGGAAGCCGCCGCCGAGCGTTTGGTGGACCCCAAGCCGCGGGCCCTCATCTGCGCCAACGGGTACCGCCGCCGGGGGAAGACGATCGAGATGAAGAAGACCGTCGACCGCGCCCTCGACATCGCCGGGGGGGTCCCCAATGTCCTGGTGGTCGACTACGCCGACGCGGGCTCCACGCCGATGACCAAGGGCCGGGACGTCTGGTGGCACGAGATCGTCCCGGCCTCCGACCCGGTCGAGGCGCCGTCCACATGGGCCGAGGACCCGGTCCTTGTCGCCTTCACCTCCGGGACGACCGGCCGTCCCAAAGGCGCCGTGCACGTTCAAGGCGGGTTCACCGTCAAGGTCGCCCAAGAGGGGGCGTTCCAACTCGACATCCGCCGTGAGGACACCTTGATGTGGGCCTCGGACATGGGCTGGATCATGGGGCCGTGGACGGTCGTGGCCGGCCTCGCCAACGGCGCGACGATCGCCGTCTTCGACGGCGTCCCCGACCACCCCGGCCCCGACCGGATCTGGGAGGCGGTGGAGAAGCTGGGCGTGACGCTGTTCGGCCTGTCGCCCGCACTCGTCCGCTCCCTGCAGCCCCACGGCGCCGGACACGCCCGCAAACACGACCTCTCGCGGGTCCGCGCCTTCGGGTCGACCGGCGAGCCGTGGAACCCGGACCCGTGGTGGTGGCTCTTCCGCGATGTGGGCGAGGAGCGCATCCCGATCTTGAACATCTCCGGCGGGACCGAGATCGGGGCCTGCATCCTCTCGGCCAACCTGCTGCAGGGGATCAAGCCGACCTCTGTGGGCGGGCCCTCGCTCGGAGTCGACGCTGACGTCTACGGCGAGAACGGCGAGTCGCTCCGCGAGGAGGTGGGCGAGTTGGTCGTGCGCGGCTCTTGGCCCGGGATGACCCGGGGCTTCTGGGGCGAGCCCGAGCGGTACCTCAACACCTACTGGTCGCGGTACGCCGGGGCCTGGCTGCACGGGGACTGGGCGTCGATCGACGAGGACGGCTTCTGGTATCTCATGGGACGGTCGGACGACACGCTCAACGTCGCCTCAAAGCGGGTGGGGCCGACCGAGATCGAGTCCGCGGCGATGTCGCTCGACGAGGTCGTCATGGCCGCGGCTGTCGGGGTCCCCGACGAGGTCAAGGGGGAGGCCATCGCCCTCTTCTTGGTCGCGGCGGCGGACGCGGCGGCGGACGATGAGCTGTCGGCCGCCGTGACCGCCGCGATCGACGAGAGCATGGGCGCGGCTTTCCGCCCGAAGGCGATCCAGTGGGTGACCGACCTGCCCAGGACCCGCTCGCAGAAGATCATGAGGCGGCTGGTCAAGTCGGTCGCTCTCGGCGAGGCGCCGGGCGACCTGTCCGGCTTGGAGAACCCGAAGAGCCTGGACGCGATCCACCCCCTCCCCGAACTGGTTTCCTAGCGGACCTACCCTGCAGCCGGTGAACTCGGCTGCCACCGCGATCTGGGCGCGCTCGGACACGACGCTCATCGGCGCCGGCCCCGCCCTCCGGGTTGACCCGGGAACCGGCCCGGGACGGTATCGGCGAGCGCTGCAAGCCCTCCGCGACAGCGGCAAGGACCTCGCCTTCGCCTCCTTCACGTTCGACGCGGGCGAGCCGGGCTCGGTGGTCGAGATCCCCGAGTCCGTTGAGACAAGCGGCGCCGACCAGGCGCCCTTCGAGCGAACATGGTCGGGGCGGGTCGTCTCCGACGGCGAAGCGGTCTGGCGGCGGGGGGTGTCCCGAGCGCTGGACGCGATCGGCTCGGCCCTGGTGGAAAAGGTTGTTCTGAGCCGTCAGGTCGACCTCGCCCTCGACTCGCCCGTGACGATGAGAGCCCTGGTGGACGGTCTTCGGGCGAGCGAGCCGGGCTCGCACACTTTCCACGTCGCCGGGCTGGTGGGCGCCAGCCCCGAGCTGCTCGTGTCGCTTCGCCGGGGGCGGGTGAAGTCAGTGGCCCTGGCCGGGACCGCCGCCGAGCCCGATCAACTGGACACCGACAAGATGGTCCGGGAGCACGGGTTGACCCGAGCTTCGGTGGAGGACGGGATAGGCCCCCACGTCACATCCCTCGAGATTCACGAGCGAACGGTCAAACGGTTCGGCCAGATCCGCCACCTTGCGACTCAATTCGACGGGCAAGCCTCTCCCGGCGCCCGCGTCCTCGACCTGGTGGCGTCGCTGCACCCGACCGCCGCGGTGGCAGGGGCGCCCACGGACGCAGCGATGAAGATCATCGACGCTGTCGAGCCGAAGACGAGGGGCCGCTACGCGGGACCGGTCGGCTGGTTCGACTCCTCCGGCGACGGCGAGTTCGCCATCGCCCTCAGGTGCGGCTTCTTGGACGGGCTGCGCGCAACCCTCTACGCCGGAGGCGGGATCGTCGAGGGCTCCATCGTCGAGGCCGAGCTCGGTGAGACGGAGTTGAAGCTCCAGCCGATGCTGCGCGCCCTGGGCGCCCGCTGAGTCCCTCGGCGCCGTCAGGCCCGATTTCTCAATGCACAGACTACGGAATAGGCGAATCCGGAGCATCAGGAAACCGACAGGGCGTGTCAAGAGACCGATAGGGCTTGGAGGGCGGCGGCGTCGAGGGAACGCCTCGCTTCGATGTCCCTCCCCCGGTCCACCGCCGCCCTGAGCAGGTGGGCGCCCCCCCGCCCCAGCCGCAGGCTCGCCTCCGCCGCCAGCTCGTCCGGGTTGCCGACGTCGGTTAGCTCGACGCCGTGAAAGTCGGCGAGGCGGGCCAGGTCGCGCCCGTGGGGCGCGACGAAGAGCCGCTCATAAGAAGGCGCCAGCCTCGCCTGCGGCAGGGAGTCGAAAAGCCCGCCGCCGCCGTTGTCCAAGACGACTATCACCAGGTCCCGGCTTGCGTCGGTCAGAAGCCCGTTGGAGTCGTGCAGCAGCGACAGGTCGCCGGACAGCGCCGCCGTCGCCTCCCCGGGCGCGGCGGCCCCGAGGGCCGTGGAAACGAACCCGTCGATGCCCGACGCGCCCCGATTGGCGATCACCCGCCCGGGCCGACGGAGGTGGGCGTCCACCTCGCGGATGGGGAGAGACGACGCCGCCACCAGCCGGTCCCAGCTCACCATGTTCAGAGCGCGCACGGCGCCCGCGCCGGTCCAGTGCCGGGCGCCGGCCACAACCGCCTCGATCGCCTCGCCCACCGTCGCGTCCGCCGCGCGCCACAAGGCGGCCCACTCCTCGGACGGCGAGCCGTCCACGGACGCCAGCACCCGCCCCGGTTCGCCGTGAACAACCGCCGTTGCGTTCCGGCCCGGGTCGAGGCGGCGCCCCCAACGGTCGATGCTGACCCTGTGCTCCGCCGCGGCGAAAAGGCCCTGGAGCCGCGGACTCGGGCCGATGGCGCCCACCGCCGCCACCGCCTCGGGGCGGAGGCGCTCGGGCACCCCGCCGGCAAGGATGTGGTGGTAGGCGCCGATCACATCTCCCCCGCGCATCCCGGACTGCGCGGTCGCCAGCACGGGCCAGCCCAACAGGCGAGCCTCCGCCGTCAGACGCTCCCGGTCGTACTCGCCTTCACCCGCGATCACCAAGCCCCGGGGCGCCGACAGGGCATCGACCGCCGCCTCCGGAGGCCCTGCGATCAGATCGGTCGTCCACCGGGCGCCGTCGGCCCGGCCGTCAATGCCGTGCACATACGGTGGGGAGACGGCGCGGCCGTCGTCCGGCGCCGGGACGGTCGGCTCGCGGAAGGCGACGTTCAGGTGGACGGGCCCCGGCCTGCCCCCGGCGCCCAGGGCCGCCGACACCGCCTGCGAAGCCGCCCGCCGCCACTCGTCGTTCAGGGAGGCCCCGACCTCGGGGGCCGCGATGTCGGCGAAGAAGCGGACGCTGCCCCCGTAGAGATCCACCTGGTCGATGGTCTGGTTGGCCCCCACGCCGCGAAGCTCGGCGGGCCGGTCGGCCGTGAGCGCCACCAGGGGCGTGAGCGACATGTCGGCCTCGACGACAGCCGGGTGGTAGTTCGCCGCCGCGGTCCCCGACGTGCAGATCGCCGCCGCCGGGCGACCTTGCGCCTTCGCCCTGCCCAGGGCGTGGAAACCCCCGGACCGCTCATCCAACGCCACGACGGTCTCGATGCCGGGGTGCTCATCGGCCGCCAACGTCAACGCGGTGGACCGGGAGCCCGGCGAGATCACCGCGAGGCCGACTCCCCCGCGGGCCAACTCGTCGATGATGGCCCGAGCCATCGCCGTGCTCGGGTTCGGCTGTGTCACGTCAACAGCCTGAGAGCGGCGCGGAACCTCCGCATCAGCTCATCGCGGCGCGCATCGCCCGGCCTCCACCTCTCGAGAAGCTCGGCGCTCGGCGCCGGGCGGCGCACGTCGATGACGCCTCGGCGGGCGACAAGAGGGTCGAAGGTCACATCCCCGCCCAAGAGTGAGACGGTCCCCAGCCCGCAGGCGTGAGGGAGATCCTCAAGCAGCGAAGCCGCCAGCAGGCCGCCGTACAGGCCCACCGACGTCTCCAACGCTGACGAGACGACAACGGGGAGACCGCACCGAGCCGCCAAACCCAGGACCTGCGCCACGCCGCCCAGGGGCTGCACCTTGAGGACCAAGAGGTCGGCCGCCTCTCTCTCAACGACTTCCATCGGGTCGTCCGCCAGCCTGACCGACTCGTCGGCGGCGACCTTCACCGCGACGCGCCTCCGCAGCTCGGCCATGTCCTCGATGGCCGACACGGGCTGCTCGACATACTCCAAGCCCACCTCGGCCAGCGCATCGAGACGGCGGCAGGCCGTGTCCAAGTCCCACGCCCCGTTCACGTCGACCCGGATTTTCGCCTCGGGTCCGAGCGCATCCCGGACGGCCCGCACCCGCGCCAGGTCGTCGAGGGCCGAGTCGCCCGGCTCGCCGACCTTCACCTTGGCCGTCGTCGCTCCCGAGCCCGCCGCCAGGGCCGCCGCCGCGTCGGGGGCGACCGCGGGGACCGTGACGTTGACCGGGATGGCTCGGCGGCCCGGCTCGGGGAGGTCCCCGGCGGCCGACTCCAACGCGGCTTCGAGCCATCGGGCGGCGACCTCCGCCGGGTACTCGGGGAACGGCGAGAACTCGCCCCATCCCCGCGGCCCCCGGATCAGGATGGCCTCCCGATGGTCGATGCGACGGAAGCGGCGCCGCATGGGGATTCGCACCGGGTGCAGCTCAAGGGGGCCCGGGTCGACGATCATCCCGCCTGCACCTCCCGGATGTACTCGATGAGGCGTTCCACCTGACGCTCCTCCAACACCTGCTCGAACGAGGGCATGGCGCCCTTGCCGTTGACGATGGCGAACTCGGTGTAGGAGTCGGGTTGGCTCGCGGACATCGAGCCCGGGCCCAGCGACTGGCCGAGAGACGACCCCTCGAGGCCCTCCCCGTGGCAGTTGGCGCACAGCTTCCGGCAGATCTCCTCGCCGGTGTCGCCGCTCGCGGGCCTGCTCACGGAGCACGCCGCCGGAGCGACGACCAGCAGGAGGACGGCGACCAGACGAGCCATCGGGGTGTGTCGGACCGCCCGCCCCGGCTCAACCGGGCCCGAGCCGGTCGACCACGTCCTTGACCAACTGGGATCGGTCCTTCGCGACCACCAACACGGCGTCGGCCGTCTCAACCACCACGACGTCGCGCATCCCGGCGACAGCCACCCGCCGCGAAGTGGACTTGACGTAGGACCCGGTCACATCGACCAGCGTCACGTCGCCGTCGACGGCGTTCCCCGACTCGTCCGCTTCGGAAACCGACCAGAGCGCCTCGTATGAGCCCACGTCGTCCCAACCCACCTTGATCGGGATCACAACCGCCTTCTCGGTCTTCTCCATGACGGCGTGATCGAACGAGATCTTCTCCGCCGCCGCGAACTCCGGCCCGAGCCTGACCACCGAGCCCTCGGGGGGCCGCATCGACCGCTCGACCGCATCGAGGATGTCAGGGCAATGGGCCCCGGCCTCTTCGATCATCGTGGCCGCCGAGACGACGAAGATCCCGGAGTTCCATGCGTGGCGCCCGTCGGCGGCGAGCCTGGTCGCCTCATCAAGATCGGGTTTCTCCTTGAAGCGGGTCACGGTGCGGGCGCCGCCGACATCGTCGCCCATCTCGATGTACCCGTAGCCGGTGTGGGGTCGGTCCGGAGTGATGCCGAAGGCCGCCACCCGGCCCTTCTCGGCCTGCGTCACCGAGAGCGACACGGCTTCGGCGAAAGCCTCGACATCTCGAATCAGGTGATCAGAGGGGAGGATCACGAGGACGTCCTCGGGTTGTGCGGCGAGGGCCGCCGCCAAACAGGCGGGCGCCGTGTTCCGGCCCTCGGGCTCGATCAACATGACCCCCAGCCCGACTCCGACGCGCTGCGCGGACTCGCCGACGACCGAGGCGTGAGCGGCGCCCGTCACCATGATCGGCGCCGCCGTCCCGGGGCGGCCGTGAAGACGCAGCAACGTGCGCTCGAAGAGGGTTGCCCCATCGAAGAGAGATGAGAACTGCTTGGGTGTGTCGGGCGTCGACAGCGGCCACAGCCTGGTGCCCGAGCCTCCTGAGAGCACGACGGGTCGAATGACGCTCACCCTCGAAGCGTAACCGGGGCCGCGAGACGCGGCCTCAATCGGCTGAGATCGACACGAAGCCGCACTCGCGGCAGATGAGCCGGACGATCCCGGAGCCGCCGGGGGCCTGCGCGAACTGGTGCTCGTGGCTCTTGCCCCTTGAGAACGCCCCCTTGACGGCGCCCACCAGCCCCGGCTTGGCGGCGACCGCCGACACCGTCTCCGGCGCCGTCTCCGGCACGGGCGCGCTCGCGGCATCCGGCGGCGGCGCATCGACCGGCGCCTCGGCTTGAGGCGGGGTCTCGGGCGCTGCCTCCGTCTCCTCAAACCTGCCGAGATCGACCACGAGCTGTTTCGAGACGCTGTCGTCTTCGCCCGACGTGGCGAGCAGCTCCTCGGCCAGCTCCGGCTCGCGCTCTTCCGCCGCCCCCGCGGCCTCTGTCTCGGGTGAGCCGCTCTCGGCTGCGGTCGGCTCAGCCTCCTCATCCGCCGCGGTCGGCTCGGCCTCCGCATCGGCCGCGGTCGCCTCGGCTTCCGCCGCCCGCGCCACACGCTCGCGCTCGGCTTCCAGACGCTCCATCTCCAAGCGGAAAGCCTCCACCCGATCGGCGTCGCGTCTCTCCGCCTCCGCGCTCTGGGCCTCGAAGATGCGTCTCGCCTCTTCCAGACGGGCGCGCTCGGCCTCGATGGCCCGTCGGTCCTCATCGAGAGTCTCCTCAGGCCGGGCCGTCGGGTTGACCGCGGCGGGGCCGGCCTCGAGCTCGGCCGCGGGCATCGGCTCGACCGCTGGCATCGGCTCAGCCGCAGGCGCCGGCTCAACCGCAGGCATCGGCTCAGCCGCGGGAATTGGCTCCGCCGCGGGCATCGGCTCCGCCGCGGGCGCCGCCTCAACCGCAGGCACCGACTCGACCGCAGGAATCGGCTCCGCCGCGGGAATCGGCTCGGCCGCGGGAATCGGCTCCGCCGCGGGAATCGGCTCGGCCGCGGGCGCCGCCTCAACCGCAGGCATCGACTCGACCGCGGGAATCGGCTCCGCCGCGGGAATCGGCTCCGCCGCGGGAATCGGCTCCGCCGCGGGAATCGGCTCGGCCGCGGGAATCAGCTTGAGCCTCGAGACGGTCGGCTTCGCCACAACGTTCCTTGCCATCGCCTCGCGCAACTCGCCGATCTTGGACGGCTTCACGCCGCGGCGCGACCTCTTGGCGGCAAGGATGCGGCTCACCGCGTCCTTCGCCTTGTGCCTCGCCGAGACCTCAGCGATGCGGCCAAGGCCGTCGTATGCGAAGGCGACGGGCTCCGCGGCGATGAAGACGATCCTCTCCCCGGCCAGCTCCACCTGGAACGTCTCGGAGACGACGCGACGAGCGGACACGTCGAGGAGCGACCAGCGACCGAGCGGGCCTGCGTCCAAGACAATCTCGGCCTGATCGCCCTCAATCAGGAAGGTGGCCGGCACCGGGGGGTGGTCAATGTCAGGCAGGGCTACCTGACCGGTGAACTTCACCAACTCCCCCTTTCCGTCGCCAAACAGGCGCTCTTTACATCGGCGCGATCGCCCGTCTTCTGAAGAGGGGGCGGCCCCCGCCCCCGCGTAATGCGTGTGCAATAACGCGGCTCTCGTCCGCAATTCTGCACACGCTCAGCGATTCGTGTGCAATAACGCGGCTCTCGTCCGCAAAACTGCACACGCTCAGCCGTCGGCCTCCAGGGGAGGACGCACACACACCAAGCGGCGGTCCCCGGCGGCGGCGTCGATGCGGCCCACCGGCGGCCAGTACTTGTCCTGCCGCAGCCAGTCGGCGCCGAACGCCGCCTCCTCCCGCGAGTAGGGGCGGCCCCACTCGTCGGAGGCGACGTCCTCGGCGGTGTGCGGCGAGCGGGTGAGGGGGTTGTCGTCGCGGGGCCACTCGCCCGAGCCCACCCGGTCGGCCTCGGCGGAGATCGCGATCATCGCGTCACAGAACCGGTCCAGCTCCTCGAGGCTCTCCGACTCCGTCGGCTCCACCATCAGCGTCCCCGCCACGGGGAACGACAGAGTCGGGGCGTGGAACCCGTAGTCGGCCAGTCGCTTGGCCACGTCCTCGGCGGTGATCCCGGTCTTCTTCGTCATCGGCCGGAGATCGATGATGCACTCGTGCGCCACCCGCCCCCGCTCGCCGCTGTAGAGGACCGGGAAATGGGGGTCGAGGCGGGTCGCCGCGTAGTTGGCAGCGAGGATCGCCGCCTGCGAAGCGCGGCGGAGGCCGTCGGGGCCCATGAGCCGCATGTAGGCGTAGGAGACGGGGAGGATGCCGGCCGAGCCGAACGGCGCCCCCGAGACGGGGCCGATCCCCGTCTCCGGCCCGGCCTCGGCCAGCAGAGGGTGATTGGGGAGGAACGGCGCCAGGTGCTCAGCGGCGCCGACGGGCCCCACGCCGGGGCCGCCGCCCCCGTGAGGGATCGCGAAGGTCTTGTGGAGGTTGAGGTGGCCGATGTCAGCGCCCAGCTCGGACGGCTTGGACAACCCGATCATGGCGTTGAGGTTCGCCCCGTCGACATAAACCTGGCCCCCGTGCTCGTGCACGATCGCGGTGAGGCGCCTGATCCCCTCCTCGAAGACCCCGTGAGTCGACGGGTAGGTGACCATCGCCGCCGCCAGCCTCTCGCTGTGCTCCGACGCCTTGGCGGCGAGATCGTCGAGGTCGACGTCGCCCTTGTCGTCGGTCGCCGTCACGACAACCCTCATGCCCGCCATCGCGGCCGACGCGGCGTTGGTCCCGTGGGCCGACGCCGGGATGAGGCAGACGTCGCGGCGACCCTCGCCCCGCGACCGGTGATAGGCGGAGATGGCGAGCAAGCCTGAGAGCTCCCCCTGCGACCCGGCGTTGGGCTGCAGGGAGACCGCCGCATAACCGGTCGCCTCGGCGAGGTAGCCCTCCAACTCGCCGATCAACTCCAGGTAGCCGGCGGCTTGATCCGCCGGGGCGTAGGGGTGAATCCGGGCGAACTCGGGCCATGTGATCGGGGCCATCTCGGTGGCGGCGTTCAACTTCATGGTGCACGACCCGAGAGGGATCATGCCGCGGTCGAGAGCGAGGTCCCGGTCGGAGAGGCGCCGCAGGTATCGCAGCATCTCGTGCTCCGACCGGTAGAGGGAGAACACCGGATGCGTCATGTACGCCGACCTGCGCTCGGCCCACTCGGGAAGGCCGGCGACCGCGGCCCCCTCCTCGGGCGCGGCCCCGCCGAAGGCCCCGAGGACCTCCCCCACCACCTCGTCGGTGGTGGTCTCGTCCAAGGCGACGCGGACGTGATCGTCGTCGACCCGCCCGAGGTTGATCCCGGCGGCGAGAGCCGCCGCCGTCAGCTCGCCGGCTCGGCCCGGCGCCCGGACGGTGAGGGTGTCGAAGAAGGTCTCGTTGACCGGGTCGAGCCCCGCCGAGGCGAGCCCCGACGCGAGCGACCCCGCCAGCCGATGCGTCTTGGCGGCGATCTCCCTCAACCCCTCGGGGCCGTGCCAACAGCCGTACAACCCGGCGACGACAGCCAACAGCACCTGTGCGGTGCACACGTTCGAGGTGGCCCGCTCCCTGCGGATGTGCTGCTCCCTGGTCTGCAGGGCGAGCCGGTAGGCGAGTCGCCCGGCGCCGTCCTCGGCGGCCCCGACGAGACGACCCGGCAACGAGCGGGTCATCGTCTCCCGGGTCGCGATGAACCCGGCGTGGGGGCCCCCGTAACCGAGGGGGGTCCCGAAGCGCTGCGCCGACCCGACCGCGATGTCGGCGCCCCACTCCCCCGGCGGCGCGAGGAGGGTCAAGGCGAGAAGGTCGACGGCGGCGACGACGACCGCCCCCGCCTCGGCGAAGGCCGCCGCGGTCGCGCTGTGGTCGGTCACCGCCCCGCTCGAGCCCGGGAACTGGACGAGGGCCCCGAACGCGACCGACGGGTCGGCGCCGTCGTCAAGGTCGGGCGCCTCGACGCCGACGGCTCGGGCCCGCGTCCGCACGACGGCCTTCGTCGGCTCATGGCAGTCGGGGTCGATGTAGAAGACTCGGCGGTCGTCGCTGCACAGACGACGGGCCATTGCCATCGCCTCGGCCGCGGCGGTGGGCTCGTCGAGGAGAGAGGCGCCCGCCACGGGCAACCCGGTCAGGTCGGAGACCATCGTCTGGAAGTTGAGCAGCGCCTCGAGCCTGCCCTGGGAGATCTCCGGCTGGTAAGGCGTGTAGGCGGTGTACCAGGCCGGGCTCTCCAGCACGTTCCTCTGAATCACCGGGGGCGTCGCCGTGTCGTGGTAGCCGAGGCCGATCAGGGAGGTGTGGACGACGTTCTTCGCCGCCAACTCCCGCAGGCGACCCGCCGTCTCGTGCTCGGACAACGCCGGGGGCAGATCCAGCTCGGCGCTCATGATCGAGTCGGGCACGGTCTGGGCGACCAGGTCGTCGAGCGACGCGGCGCCGACGGTCGCCAGCATCTTGTCGATGTCGGCCGGCCGCGGCCCTATGTGTCTGTCGGCGAAGCGCTCGGCTGGGTTGGGCATGCCGAGCCGATGATACGGGGCGCCGCCCCGTGCGCTCAGCGCCGCGGCGCCGCGGGGCTCAGGGCGGGGGGAAGGCCGACGACGGCGACGGGAATCTCCGACCGCGCCAGGATGTGCGACACCCGGTGACCGTAGAAGGGCCGATCGGTCAGGGCGCGGGCGCTCGCCCCGATGACCAGGAGGTCGAAGGCGCCCGAGTTGGCGAAACGCACGATCTCCTCCTCGGCGTTCGGGGCGACCCTGACCCCGGTCTCCACTGAGACGCCGAGCCTCATCCCGAAAGCGGCGGCGGCCCCGACCAACTCTTGGCCGACTCGGAGGCTCTCATCCACCAGGGACTCCTCCACCAGGAGGCCCTCCCCCTCGGGGCGGTTGACCACATGGAGGGCGAAGGCCCGTCCCGACCCGGCGGCGGCCGCCGAGTAGGCGAGCTCTTCCGCCGCCCTGGCGGAGCGGGTGGCGGACACCGGGACGATGATCCGGCCCACAGGCTCGTCCCCGGCCGGGCGGCCCGCCGGGAACCGGACCACCACAGACGGAACCTCGACCCTGGCCAGGACGCGGTCGATCACCGAGTTGAAGGCGCCCTCCTCGGGCTCGGTCGCCCCCATGACCACCAAGTCGTAGCCGAGGGCGCCCTCCCGGGCGATGGCGGCCGCCGGATCTCGGGCGATCCTCCGGACGACTCGAGGGTCGTCGAGCTCGCCGACCACATCGGACGGGTCGCCGGGGCTGCCTTCGACTCTCCGCAGCAGGCGCCTCCACAATCGCGGGCTCGCCGTGTCGACGACGAGCACGGTCATCTCCGCCCCCGGGAAGACCGCGGCGATGAGATGGGCCGCGAACCGGCTGTTGGCCCCGCCCCTCGTCGGGATCAGGATGCGCCCGGCGCCGAGGATCTCGCTGGTCTCCCGCAGCGACTCCTCAGCGAGGCGCCTCGCCTCGTCGGGCGGGACCTCCCACCCGCGCACCGCCGCCCTCAGGATCTGCGGGGCGACGACGGAGGTGACGATGGCGGCGAGGACCATCACCGTGTAGCCGGTCTCGCTCACGACCCCGAGGTTGAGGCCGACGATGGCCACCACTATGCCCATGGCGCCCAACGCGGAAAGCCCCGCCCCGAGGGCCAACGCCTCCCGCCCGCGCACCCCGCCGACGAGCCCCCCGACGAAGGTGCCCGCGATCTTGGCGGCGACGGCCAACACGATCAGCGCCACCGCCCATGCGACGACTTCGGGTGTGTTGAGCAGCCCCACGTCGACGCGCAACCCGGAGAAGGCGAAGAAGATGGGGGCGAAGAAGGCCGCGGTCACCGTCTCCAGGGCCCGCCGGACCTGGGGGAGCTGATGACGCAGGCCTGCGACGAGGATCCCGACCAGGTAGGCCCCGAGGATGGCCTCGAGGTGGAGGGCCTGGGTGATCGCCCCGCCGATCAACGCGGCGACCAACGTGATGGACAACGCCGCGACGACCGACGAGCCCCGCGCCATCACATGGCGAAACAGCCGGTCGAGGGCCCAACGGCCCAAGGTGAGCCCGAAGGCGACAAGGGCGAGAAGCCCGACGAACGAGACGGCGAGCTTGTCCGGGCGGAACCCGTCGAGAGCGACGCCCGACAGGGCCGCCAAGACCAGCCACCCGACCGAGTCCATGGTCATGCCGGCGGCCAAGGTGACCTGGCCGAAGTCGCGCCGCAGGTATCCCAGGTCTTGGAGGATCTTGGCGACGACCGGGAGGGCGGCCACGGACAGGGCGAGCGCCAGGAACCCGGCGAAGACCGCCCGGTCGGCGCCCTCCCCGACGAGTGCGTCGGGGACGACGAGGCCGGCCGCCCCGGCGGCGGCCAACGGGAGGAGGAGCGCCCCGGCGGCCACCGAGAGGGCGGCCGTCTTGTGCCGGGCGATGACGGCGAGATCGGTCTCGAAGCCGATCACAACGAGCAGCATGATCACCCCCAACCACGCCATGCCGAACATGACCGAGCGGACAGCCGCCTCCCCGAACACCCAGTCGAAGGCCTCGGGGGCGAACCGGCCGAAGACCGTGGGGCCGAGCAACACGCCGGCCAGCAACTCGCCGACGACCGGCGGTTGGCCGACTCCCCTGGCCAGCCACCCGACGAGCCTGGCCGCGCCGACCAGCAGCGCGAGCTGGACGAGGAAGACCAAGACCTCGTGCTCGCTCAACGGGGCCGCTAGCGAGCCGCCTCCAGTCGCTGAGAACGCCACGACGAGAAGCTAGCCGGGTCCGGCGCGATCAAGCGCGCGGGAGGCGGGATCGGGGCGACCGGTCGCGGTCGAAGACGGCGCAGGCGTCGGCCGCCGTCGCGCTCTCCGCTGCCTGGACGGAGCCCGACGGCCTAGTGGCGCATCGCGCGCATAGCGACGGACCACTAGGCGCCCAGAAGCTCGCTCTCGTCGTATGACGGCCGAACGTCGATCCATCCGAGGTATGCGAGAGTGCGGACGACGCTGATGATCTCGTCTTCGCTCGACGGTGCGACCCGATCCTTCTTCCACTTGGCGACCGCGCTGATCACTTCGGGCTCGAGGACGGGCTGACCGCCATGAGCGCGATTGCGGTGCTGGAGCGCCTCCGCGACGTAGTGCGCCGACGCCGCCAGCTCGGCGCGGCGCCCTGACGAGAGCCGAAGAAACAGATCCGCAACCTGATCCATCTCCGACTCCCACTTCTCAAGCTCGGTCGAGAAGCTCGCCTTGGCGCCTTCGAGTGCGGGCCCGGGCTCGGCCACGAACATCCTCCCTCGTTTGTGCTCCTCCATCAGGCCGTTGTTGATCAATTGCGATAGCAGCCGTTTCATCCCGACGGCAAACGGCCCGTAGGCCCCCTTCTCGAACTCAAGGGCTGTGTGGATGCCGGCGCGGGTTGCGAAATAGGCGATTTTCTGCATGCTGACGCGTCCGATCGGGTAGTGGTGGCGCTGCGAGGTGATCCGCTCCAGAATGCATGCGAGGGCCACACCGCCTACAGGTATCCGAGGCGCCGGCGCGGCCTCCGAGGTCGGCGTCGTACCCAGGAACTCCGGCCGCAGCTCCTTGCTGGACACCCTGTATGGCGCGTGCAACGTGACCGGCACTGTGAGCCTGGTGAGACCCTGATAGAGAACCCGGCCCACGACCCGCCACTCCAGGCCGCCCTCACCGCAACCGAGGGGCGGCACCGCCAGCGACTCGATCCCCCACTCTTGGTGGTGGCGCTCTACATACTCAAGGCCACTGCGGATGTCGTCGATCCGCGAGAGCGACCGCCAATGCCCTTTCGTCGGGAAGTTGAGGATCCAAGGCGGAACGAGGGTCCTGTAGAGATACGGCTCGCCGAGCTTGACATCGCCGCGCCGGCAGCGCAACACATAGTCGTCGTACATGTCCGGGAACCGCTGCTTGGCCTGCAGAGCGATCCCCTTGCCCATAACCCCCACAGTGTTCACGGTGTTCGTTGGCGTCTGCGCACCCGACTCGAAGATGTCGCCGACCTCGATGGTGACGTTGCTCACGGCCGTGCTCCCTTGAAGAACATGTATGGATTCACCTCCATCGTCAGTGTAGGCGCCGACCCTGACAGAACCTCGGCCGCGGCGCCCGAGACGACGTACGCCCCGGTGATGGATGCGGCCTGGACGCGATTGGGCACTGCGCCCTATTGGGTCCGTTCATCGAGGAGAGATCGTCGAAGAAGCCATCAATATCCAAGGACACGACACACCGGAGTCGAATGGGCCCGGCCAACTCCCGGTCACACGTTGAAGCGGAACAGGACGACGTCGTCGGGCTGCATCACATAACCCTTGCCCTCCGTGCGGATCAGCCCCCGCGCCCGGGCGGCGCCCCACGAGCCAGCGTCGATCAGAAGGTCGTAGTCGATGACCTCGGCAGCGATGAAACCCCGCTGGAAGTCGGTGTGGATCTCGCCCGCCGCCTCCGGGGCGGTGGACCCGGCCCGGATCGTCCACGCGCGAGTCTCCTGCTCGTTGCCCGTCAAGAAGCTCTGAAGGCCGAGGGCGACGTAGGCGGCGCGGATCACGGCGTCGAGCCCGGACTCGCCTTGGCCGACGGACTCGAGCAGCTCGGCGCGTTCCTGAGCCTCCAGCTCCATCAGCTCGGCTTCGATCTGGGCGTTGAGGAAGAGGGTGCTCGCCGGGGCGGTCAACTCGGCAAGCTCGGCCCGGCGGTCGGGGTCGGCGAGGGCCTCCTCGTCGCAGTTGAAGACGTAGATGACGGGTTTCGCGGTGAGAAGGCGCAGGTCGTCGTGGTCGGCTCGCCGGCCCGCAAGATCCTTGGCGGGCTCGTCTCGCCCGCTCGTCAGGGCCGGGTGCTCGGCGATCGGCTTCCCCGCCGCCGCGACCTCGCGAAGCTCATGCAGGAGATCGGCCGTCCTACGAAGACCCGGGTCGGCGGTCGCCTCCTTGTCGAGCTTGGCGAGGCGCCTGTCGATCGTCTCCAAGTCGGCTGCGACCAACTCCGCCTCGACCGCCTCCATGTCCCTCGCAGGGCCCGGCTCGTCGTCGACGTGGGCCACACCCGGTGCCGCGAACGCCCTCACGACGTGGCAGACGGCGTCGACGTCGCGGATGTTCGCCAGGAACCGGTTGCCGAGGCCCTCCCCGCGGCTGGCGCCCCTCACCAACCCGGCGATGTCCACGAACGTCACGGCGGCCGGCGTGTGCTTGGGCGAGCCGAACAGGCCCGCCAGCTCGGGGAGGCGGGGGTCGGGGATCGGGACGATCCCGGTGTTGGGGTCGATCGTCGCGAACGGGTAGCTCGCGGCGAGCGCCCCGGCGCCAGTGAGGGCGTTGAAGAGCGTCGACTTGCCGGCGTTGGGCAGCCCGACGATCCCTATCGAGAGGCGCATCGCCCGCGAAGGTTAGGTACGGGCGGGACCTCTCGCCGCTACCGTCGCGGCGATGCGGCGAATCGCGGTCATCGGAGCGGGGTCATGGGGCACGGTCGCAGCGGCTGTCGCGGCCCGCTCGACGCCGACGATGTTGTGGGCGCGGCGCCCCGAGCTGGCCGCGCGCATCAACCGGGAGAGGGTGAACGCCGACTACGCGCCGGGGTTCCGCCTTCCCGACGGCCTCGTCGCCACAGCCGACCTGGGCGCCGCCGCGGCGGGCGCCGACCTGATCGTCATGGCCGTGCCCTCCCACGGGTTCCGGGCGGTGTTCGCGGAGTTGGCCCCCAACGTCGCCCCGGAGGCGCCGATCGTCTCACTGACGAAGGGGATAGAGCAGGAGACGCTGGCGACGATGACGCAGGTCGTGGCCCAGGAGGCTTCCGGCCGCGACCCGGCCAGGGCTGGCGTCCTCACGGGGCCGAACCTCGCACCGGAGATCGCGGCGGGCCAACCGGCCGCGGCGGTCGTCGCCATCGAGGACCAAGGCGCGGCGCTCGAGATCCAGCGGGTCTTCATGGGGCCGACGTTCCGCGTCTACACCAACGACGACGTGATCGGATGTGAGCTGGGCGGGTCGCTGAAGAACGTGATGGCCATCGCCTCGGGCATGTCGGACGGGCTCGGCTTCGGCGACAACTCGCGAGCGACGTTGATCACGAGGGCCCTGGCCGAGCTGACCCGTCTCGGCGTGGAGCTTGGGGGCCGTCCCCAGACTTTCGCCGGCCTCGCCGGCATGGGCGACCTGATCGCGACCTGCAGCTCCACCCGGAGCCGCAACCACCAGGTGGGGGTGGGCCTCGCCCAAGGCAAGAGCACCGAGGAGATCGTCGACGAGATGAACATGGTGGCCGAAGGCGTGAAGACCACCCGCTCGGTCCTCGACCTCGCCCGGGAGACGGGTGTGGAGGCGCCGATCGCTGAGCAGGTGGGGCGCGTGCTCCATGACGGCGTCCACCCCAGGGAGGCGATGCTCCATCTCATGACCCGCAAGGCGAGGGCCGAGTAGCGGTGAGCGGGAGGGCCCCCCGACTCGCGCCGGGTGCGCGCCGCGGTGCGGGCGCGCCCCGACGTTGATCCGCACATCGCACGGCGCCAACCGGGAGGCGTTCACCCCCCTCGACTGGGCCTTGTTCGTCTCGCTGAGCCTGATCTGGGGCGCGTCGTTCCTCTTCATGGCGGTGGGACTCGACTCATTCCACCCGGGGTTGGTCACCTGGTTGCGCGTCGGGCTCGGCGCGCTGGTGCTCGCGCTGGCGCCGCAGGCTCGACGCGCGAGGATCGACCCGTCGGACCGCCCCCGCGCCGCGGTCCTCGGCCTCATCTGGATCGCCGTCCCGTTGACTTTGTTCCCCATCGCGCAGCAGTGGATCGACTCGGCGACGGCGGGGATGCTCAACGGCGCCATGCCGATCTTCACGGCCGTCATCGCGACCGCGCTGTTGAAGGCCCTGCCCGGGAAGCTCCAACTCGCCGGGCTGATGATGGGTTTCGTCGGCGTGACGGCCATCGCCTTGCCGTCCGCCGGGGCCGGGGCGACGGCGGCGATCGGCGTCGCGGCCGTGGTCGCGGCCACTCTCTGCTGCGCCTTCGCGGTGAACATCGCTCCTCCCCTCCAGCAGCTCTACGGGGCGTTGCCGGTGATAGCGCGCGCCCAGTGGGCGGCGGCGGCGTTGACGACGCCTTTCGGGATCTACGGGCTCTGTCGATCCTCCTTCTCGTGGCCGTCGTTCCTCGCCACACTGACCGTCGGGGTTGTCGGGACCGGTCTTGCCTTTGTGCTGATGGCGATGCTCGCCGGGCGGGTCGGGGCGACCCGATCGGCGTTCATCACCTATGTGATCCCGGTGGTGGCCCTCGCGCTCGGCGTCGTCTTCCGCGATGAGGCTGTGGCGCCGCTCGCCGCCGCCGGGGCCGTCCTCGTGATCGCCGGCGCCTTCCTCGCCTCGCGGCGGGAAATCTGACCCACGGGGCGCGCGGGCGCCCGGCTCACGTCGCCGGACGCGCTCAGGCGAAACGGGCCGCCGCCTTGCGAAGCGCCCTGACCGCCAACTCCTTGTCGCCCAGGCGCCTTCTCAGCTCCCTCTCCAAGCCGCCGATCGGATAGAGGTTCTGAGGGGCCCGGGGATCTTTGTGCCGCGCCGAGGCGTACCTGGGCAACGTCGCCGACGCTCGCGAGGCCGTCCTCGCCGCATCCGCCGCCGCCATGTCGCCCCCGATCTCGCAGCGGACGAGGCCGCCCGCCGGGCCGATGTCGTCGGCCAGCCGCAGATACCACGAGTAGCGGCTCCAAGAGGTGGTCGTGAGGAACAGCGGCGTCCGGTGGCCGGCGGGCAGGGCGGCCAACACCGGGCGAAGCTCAACCGGCAGGTAGTGAACCTTCTGGGCCTTGACGTAGCCCACCGCGTTTTCGAGGTCCCTGGCGTGAGAGAGCGGCCCGTCCACGACCAGCAGCTCGGCCCCGCCCGCCTCGCGGGCCGCCGCCGCCTCCAAGTCGCCCATCCGCTGCTGAATCCCCAACCACAGCTCCTCCGACGCGGTCCCCTTGGTGGCTCTCACCTCATAGGCGCCGACACCGGACTCGATGTCCGCTGCGGGCGCCGATGTGAACACGCCCCGAGCGACCTTGACCGCTTCCAGCGTCGCCGACTCGCCGCATCGGACGGCCCCGGCGGCATACGTCGCCGCCAAGGCGAAACCGGGGGAGTCGTCCGGCCGGTCGATCCACAACGCGGCGTCGACACGGCGAGCCCCGTCGACGAACAGGATGTCGCCGACCGGCGGCCCGTCGGGCGGCAACGGCCGCCACTCGCCCGCGGGCAGCTCGACGTCCGGGTCGACGCTCTGAGCGGCGTCCTCAAGCTCGGGCTCGATCGGCGCCCCGTAGTCGGGATCCCAACTCTCGACCGTGAACCTCACTCCGGTGCCGAGACCGTCGAGCCGTCCGGGCCGGGGGTCACCTCGAACCGCGCCGGCGCCCGGTTCGCCAGCTCCTTGACGTGGGTGATGACGCCGACCATGACATCGCCTGCGAGGTCCTCGAGGACCGACGCGGCGGTGTCCAGCGACTCGTCGTCGAGGGCGCCGAACCCCTCGTCGATGACGATCGCGTCGAGGTCGGCCCCGCCCCGCTCAGCCAGGGTCTCGGCAAGGGCGAGCGCCAGCGCCAGCGACACCAGGAAGGTCTCGCCGCCCGAGAGGGTGGCCACCGATCGACGCTCGTCGGCGTTGTGATGGTCGACGATGGAGAATCGCCCCTGATCGTCGGAGTCGAGCGAGTAGCCCCCGTTGGACAACAGGCCGAGCTTGTCGTTGGCGCCCGCCACCAAGTCGTCGACGGCGCCCGCCACAAGCCATCGCTCGAACCCGTCGATGCGAAGATGGCGGACGAGGGCCTCGGCGACCTCGGCCTCGCGCGTCGACTCCTTGACCAGGGCCGACAACCGCTTGTGCTCGGACAGGGCCTTCTCCGCCTGCGCCGCCGCGGCCTTGGCCCTTTCAAGCTCGCGGGTCGCGCCGACGATGAACTGCGCCTCGACCGGCGCCCCCTCCGCCCTCAGCCTCTCGACGATGGCCGTTCGAGCGTCTTCCGCGACGGAGCGGGCCGACTCGGCCGACTCGACGGCGCTGTCGAGCTCGCCTGACGTCTCAACGCGTTTGTCGTCTCGCCAGGCAATCAACTCCTTCCACTGGGCGACGGGGTCGTCGCCACCCGGAAGCGGTGGGTCGGCGGCGGCTACCTTGTCGCGGGCGGCTATGTAGCCGGGCCGCACCGACCGGACCGCCTCCGAACGGTCCTCCAACTCGCTTCGGGTTTGGTCGCGCGCCGCCTTCGACCGGTCCAAGGCGGCGTCCGCCTCGGCGAGTTGCGACGCCAAGAGCGCGTGGCGCTTCTCGGCCATGTCGAGAAAGTCGAGGGACGGCACCTCCGCCAGCGCAGCCTCCGCTTCCAACCTCGCCTTGTCGAGCTCCGCCCGCCTCGCCTCGAGGGCGGTCAGGTCGGCCCGGACCCTCTCCGCGGCCCTCGTCGCCTCGCCCTCCGCCTTGACGGCGACCGACTTCGCCTCCTCAAGCTCGATGAGGCCGGACGGCGGCTCGCGGTCGGGAAGGTTCGTCACCTCCCGATCGCAGACGGGGCACGGCTCGCCCACCGCCAACGTCATGGTCAGTTCGTGGGCGGCGTGCGCCGCGCGCTCCCGCTCCAAGGCGGCGCCCGCCTCGGCCGCCCGCGTCTTCGCCCGGTCGAGCGCCGACTCGGCGGCCCGGGCCGCCTCCGCGGCGGCGACGACGTCGATCGACGCGAGGCGCATCTCGACCTCCGACAGCCTCTCGTACTCGCCCCTGGTCGCCTTCACGGCGTCGGGTGTGGGCAGCGAAGCGACGTGGCGGTTGAGCCGGGCGGCTTCCGCCTCGGCGGCGCCGAGGGCGGCGTCCGCTTCCGTCGCCGCCTGGCGCGCCGCGGCCGCCGCCGCGTCCAGCTCCTCCAGCCCGTCGGGAGGGGAGAGATCGTCAAGGCGCTCCAGCCTGTCCTTCAATCGCTCGACCAGCCCGGCGGCTTCAAGGGCGGTCGCATCCTTGTCGGCGAGCAGTTTCTCTTCGTCGGCGATGCGCTCGGCCAACGCCTCCAGCGCCTCCACGCGCTCCCGGGCGGACCTCATCGCAGCATCGTCGGGTGCATCCAGGCCTTCTAGGTGCGTCCCGGCGTCCTCGGCCCGGTCGCGGGCGGCGACCTGCCGGGCCGTCGCCATGCCGCTCATCCTCGTGTAGATCTCGAGTCCGAGGAGGTTGCGCAGCAACTTCTGACGTTCCGACCCGGCCGCCCTGAGGAAACGGGCGAACTCGCCTTGAGGCAGGACGACAGTGCGCGTGAAGTCCTCGAATCGGAGACGAAGCAGGTCTTCCACGGCGGCGGTGACGTCCTTCGACCCGGAGGCGATCACCTCGTCGCCTTTCTCGAGCCGGGCCTCCTTGACAGTCGCCCCCCCGCCCTCGGTGCGTTGGGCGAGCCTCACCGCCGTGTACCGGGTCCCGCCCGCCTCGAAGTCGAACGCCACCCTCGCCCTGTCGGCGCCCGCGGCGATCGCCGGTCCGACGCTGCCGCCGCCGAGACGGGGGACCCGTCCGTAGAGGGCGAAGACCATGGCGTCGACGAGGCTCGACTTGCCGGCCCCGGTGGCGCCGGAGATGGAGAAGAACTCGACTCCGGCGAAGTCGACCTCGACCGGGCGCCGATACGCTGAGAACCCCTCGACTTTGACGGTGCGGGGCCTCACTCGCGGCCCGCCTCGTCGAGAAGCTCGGCGAACAACGCCTCGACCTTCGGGTCGGCTTCGCCGCGGTCGGCGAGGTAGCGGCCGAAGGCTTCGACGGGTTGCATCGCCGGGCGCGGCTCACCCGGCTCGTCCGGCTCGGAGCGCTTCTGCCCCGGCTGACGGAGGACGACTTCAACGACGTCGGCGTGTTCGGGGAAGGCCTTGCGGGCCTCGTCCGCCAAGCCCACCCTGGCCATCTCGACCAACTCCACCTTGACGTAGGCGTTTCCGACCTCGGCGGCCGCGGCCCGGACCTCGTCGAGGGATCCCCGCAGCCTCGCCAACCGGCGCCCGGACGTCAGCGGCGCCTCGACGACTTTCGAGGGTAGGCCGGGCGACGCCTCGATCAGGAGGGCGCACTTCCGGTCGCCGGCTTCGCTGAAGTCGAGCTGAAGCGGAGACCCCGAGTACCAGACGGGCGCGGCGTGGGGTATCTGCTGGCAGGAGTGGAAGTGCCCCAGGGCGACATGGGAGAGGCGGCCGGGGAAAGTCGCGGCGGGCACGGCGTAGCCGAAAATGTGGGCGCGGCGCTCTCCCCCGGCGGCGACGGCGCCGTGGACCGTGAGATGGGAGACCAACAGGTTGACCGTGTCGGCGGTCATCGCCTCGGTGAGACGGCCCACGATCGCCTTGATCCGGTCCTCGTAGGTCGCCGCGTGCCGGTCGGGGTCGTCGGCCATGATCTGCTCGGCCCTGACGATCCCCCGCTGGGAGACGAACGGCACAAGGGCGACTTTCGCTCCGGCCAGCTCGACGACGCCCCCCTCCTCGGGGCTGCGGGGCGCACCGACCACGGTGACCCCCGCCATGGCGAGGAGCGGAGCGACGGCGTCGAGTCGCCGCGGGTTGTCGTGGTTGCCGGCCACGACCGCCACCGGGGACACTTCGGCCAAGTCGAGTAAAGCTTGCCAGACGATCTCCTCGGCCGCCGGGGGCGGCGAGGAGACGTCGAAGAGATCCCCGGCCACCAAGGTGAGGTCGACGGCCTCCTCGTCGGCGATCCGGGTCAACTCGTCGAGGACCGCCCGATGCTCACCCGACCGGTCGCGGCCCCGGATGCGGCGGCCGACGTGCCAATCGGAGGTGTGGAGGATCTTCACGCTCAGAGACCCTCGAAGGGATCGCCGCCCTCCGGCGGCGGCGCGGCCTCCTTGGCCCGCGTCGCCCACGCCGGGAATGGGAACTCGAGCACGACGGGGGCGGGCAGCTCGGGCTGGCTGAGGATCATCGTGCCCGGCTTGACGATGGCGGCCCGGCGACGGTGGGCCGTGGGGAGGAATCCGTACTCGTCCCTCGCCGCCTCGGCGGAGTCGAGCCGACCGACGACCCGGATCGAGGAGTTGGCGATGATGCGCCGCTCCACCTCCGAGGCGGTCTGCTGGGCGCCGATGAGGATGATGCCCAACGAGCGGCCCCGCTCGGCGATGTCCAAGAGGATCTCCTTGATCGGGCTGAGCCCCTCCCGCGGGGCGTACTTGTTGAGTTCGTCGAGGACCACGAAGAGCAACTCGTCGGATTGCCCGGCGCGCTCCTTCTTCTCGAACTCCCGGCTCAGGATCGCTCCCACCGCGAACCTCTTGGCGCGGTCGTTGAGCGTGTTGATGTCGACCACCGTCACGGCGGCGCCGCTGAGGTCGACCCGGTGCTTCCCAGGGTTGGGCGCGTCGGAGCGGATGAGACGCCCGACGTGTCGGACCGACGATTGCAGCCGCCGCACGAAGGCGTTGACGATCCCGGCGCCGATGGCCGGGCCCGCCCACTCCCGACGGTGCTCCTCCGACTGCACCCGATCAGTGATCAGGTCGGCCAACTCGCGGAAAGCTCTCACGGTCACGCCGTCGACGACGGCGGCGCCGGTAGGCGCCCGCTCCGCCGTTCGCAGCTTGGCCATGACGTTGTAGACGACGGTGGTGTACTGGCGCCGGTCGTCCTCGGCGTCGGCGAAGAGGAACAGCATCAGATCTTCGGCGCAGAACTCGTGGATGGTCCAGAAGAACGAGGTCACGTCGGACCGCGACGACACGTCGGCCGTGGCTCTCTCGTCGCCGGGGCGGGGCGGGGCGAACATCGACACCGACTTGAAGGCGGCGGCCTCCAGGCCCAGGTCGGAGTAGCGGAGACGCTGCTCATCGTCGAGGAGGGTGTTGTCCCGGTCGAGGTGGAGGAGGTCCTCGCCCTTCACGTTGAATATCAACGACTTGGTGTTGACCGAGGCGTCCCCCAACACCCCCGACGTGTGCAGGGAGTGGAGAAGGAAGGTCGCGTAACTCGTCTTGGCGGCGACGCCGGAGATGCCCGAGATGTTGACGTGGGCGCCTCTGTCCCCGTTGATGAACTCGAAGTTGACCCAGAGGGGGTCGCCGCTGCGGGCGAGGCCCACCGGCAGGCGGCGCTCCATCCGGTCGAAGAAGAGGGCGCGCTCGCGGTCGGCGCCCTTGGCCAGCCGCACCGGCTGGCCCGGCCGGGGGGGAGCGAAGATCTCCGGCTCAAACCGGGTCGCGGTGATTTGCGCCACCTCGGAGACCTCGGCGGGGAGGATGCCGTCTTCGATGAGGAAGACGTCGCTGTCGAAGCGAGCGCCCTCGTGGCGCGCCGCCGCCTGGCTCACGACGCCGTACACAGCCACGGTCTCGCCGGACGGGAGGTCCCGCTCCAGCGCGACCACGTCGTCGAGCTGGAGGTACTCGCCTTCGCTCACGCCGACCCAGAACTCGAGGGGGGTGGCGTCCCTGGTCCCGAGGACCCTTCCTACCTGTCTCGTCATGTGAGCCGAGGGTAGATCGACCGGGTGACAGATTTAGGTCGCCGCGCTCGGGCCGCCGCGACCGGGTCGCCGCGCCCGGGCCGCCCCGACCGCCTACTCGGAGGCCCCGGCCGCCCCCCGCTCCCCGAGGGCGCGGCGGATGGAGGCCGCGGCCTCCTCCAACTCCTCGCTGTCGGCTTGGGCCGCGGCGTTGGCGAAGCTGAGGTCGCCCAACCCGTCGATCGGCAACACATGCAGGTGGAGGTGAGGCACCTCCAGCCCGGCGATCATCAGGCCGACCTTCTCCGGCGACCACACCTGTTGCACCGCTCGGGCGATCTCCTGCGCCACGCCGAACAAGTGGTCGCGCAAGTCGGCGGGGCAGTCGATCCAGTGGTCGATCTCCCGGCGTGGGACAACGAGGACATGTCCGGCCCGGATCGGGTTGATCGACATGAAGGCGACGCACTTGTCGTCGCGCCAGACGAACACGGCGGGGATCTCCCCCTTGATGATCATGGTGAAGACGGTGGCCATGGGCGCAGACTATCGCCCGGCGGTCAGCCGCGGGTGGGGACCAACTTGAGGACTCTCTCCGTGGTCAACACATAGACCTCCCCCGAGCCGTCCACGCCGAAGCTCACGACGCTTCCGGCGTCGCCGACCTGCTCGGTGTAGTCGATCACCTCGCCGTCGACGAGGGCGCGCAGGAAGCCGCCGCAGTAGTCGGAGAAGAGGTAGGCGCCGTCAAGCTCGGGGATCGCCGCGCCCCGATAGACGACCCCGCCCGTGATCGAGCACGCCCCGGCGTCCCCGTGCCGGACCTCGACGACCGGGAGCGTGATCCCGGCGGTGTCGCACCCGCTGGTCGGGCGGAAGCAGTGGAGGCCCTCGGTGATCGGCCAGCCGTGGTTCACGCCGCGCCGAAACGGCGCGACGGTGATCTCCTCGAAGGAGCCCTGACCCACGTCGGCGACGTAGATGGCGTCGCCGTCGATCCAGAACCGCCAGGGGTTGCGGAGGCCGTGTTGGAACAGCTCCGGCTCGCCGCCTCCGTCGACGTCGATGCGCACCAACCCCCCGAGAAGCGAGTCCCGGTCCTGGCCGTGCCCGTAGGCGTCGTTCGCCCCCCCGCCGTCGCCGAGCCCGAGGTACAGGGCGCCGTCGGGGCCGAACTGGATCATCCCCCCGTTGTGGTTGCTCGCCGGTTGGTCGAGGCGGAGCAGCACTTTCTCCGCCGGCGGGCCCCTCGGCGGGGCACCCGACAGGTCCGCGAGCGAGAACTCGGCGACCACGGTGTCGCCGTCGAGGGCCGAGTAGTGAGCGAAGAGCCTGTTTGCGTCGTCGGGGTGCGTAGCGATCGACAGCAGGCCCTGCTCCCCTCGGTTGCGCACACGGTCCCCGATGTCGAGAAGAGGGCTCTCGCCGACGAAGGCGCCGTCGAAGGTGAAGACGCGCCCATCCTTGAGGGCGAGGAGAGAGGGCACCCCGCCCGGCGCCGGGACAAGCTGGATGGGGAAGTCCAGCCGGGCCGTCTCCTCGTAGGCGAGCGAGCGGAGCGGGGCGAGGGTCGCTTCCGGCGCAGCGGAGGCGGTCGGCGGGGTCGCCGCCGTTGCAGGCGCGGTCGTTGTCGGCGCCGAAGCCCGGGTGGTGGCGTGCCCCGAGTGGGCGGGCGCGGTCGACCCCGGCGCGGGCGCCTGGGCGCAGGCGACAGTCGCCCACGCGAGGGCGACGACAATTGCGAGGCGCCGGGTCACCCGGTGAGGCTACGCCTCAGACGGTCGAGCCCTCGCCGACTCGACCGCTTCGACCGCCGACCTCCGAGTGTCCTTCATGAGCCTGTAGAGACAACGGTCGTCGCCCGGGAGCTCAATGAATCCGTGGCGTTTGTAGAATCCGGCGGCCTTCTCATGTTTGGCGCCGGCCAAGACGGCGCGTCCACCGAACTCCTCCGCCCCAGCCAGGCATCTGAGCAGAGCATCATGTAGCAGCCCTCCTCCCAGGCCAGCCCCGTGCTCGCTCTTGTCTACGGCGAGTCGGGCCAAGAGGTAGACGGCAACTGGCCGATCTTTCGGCAGACCTTTCCCCAATCGGCCCTTTCCCGCCTTGATGGAGTGAGGGGCCAACGTGTGGAAGCCGACCACTCTGTCGCCCCTAGGCAGAACATGCGTGACGGACGCTCCCGCCCGCTGATCGCTGAGGGCGTATGCGCGCAACCATTGATCAAGCTCCGGCTCGGTGCTGTCGAAGTGGGTCAGATCGTCGTGCCGCGTCAGCTTCCGAGCTGTGAGCCGGCCCATGCTCAGGGCTGAGAGACTGGGCTTGGCCTCGCGAAAAGCTCCACAAGCTCGGGGATCGCCCTTGGGGCGTCATCAAGCGACTCGACGAACCGGGCGAACTCCTCGGCGGGCATCGAAGTGAAACTCTCCCCCGCGACTCGACGAGCCCCGCGCCCGCCGCCGCGGCCCGACGACGCCGGTTAGAGTCCCCCCGTCTTGAGCGCCGTCAGAAACGACCCCCGCACCATCTTCGGTTGGGCCATGTACGACTGGGCCAACTCGGCCTACATCACCACCTTCGGCGCCGTCATCGCAGCCTTCTTCACAGGCAAGATCGTCCCCGAAGAGGGTTGGAACGGGCTCCAGGGGGTGACCCTGTGGTCGGCGGTCGTCTCCATCGGCGCAATCATCCTCTTCCTCGGGATGCCGGTGCTGGGCGCCATCGCCGACTACGCCTCGGCCAAGAAGCGGTTCCTCCGCTCGTTCGCGGTGATCGGGGCGCTGACCACGATCGGGCTCGCCTTCGTCCCCGACGGCGCCGTCGTCTTGTACCTCGTCGTGGTCCTTCTCACGCAGATCGGGTTCGTGGCCGCCAACGTCTTCTACGACGGCTTTCTCAAGGACATCTCCGACGACGAGACAATCGACAAGGTCTCGTCCAAGGGTTACGCCTTCGGCTATGTCGGCGGCGGGCTCTACGTGCTCCTCGCCCTTGTCTTGATAATGCTCAGCGGCGACGACGGGGCGACCGGCCTCGACGAGGCTACCGCCGTCAGAATCGCCATCGCCGGCGCCGGCGCCTGGTGGATCGTCTTCACCTGGATCTCGTTGCGGCGGCTGCCCGACGAGGCGACCGCGTTCGAGGCGCCCGAGGACCGATCGCGGCTCTCCTTCTACTTCAAGATCGGCTTCGGTCGCACCATCGCCACAGCAAGGAAGCTCCTCGGCTTCAAGCAGTTGCTCCTGTTCGTCCTCGCCTACTTCTTCTACAACGACGCCGTCCAGACGGTCATCGCGGTGTCGGGCGCCTACGCCGAGGACACGCTGCACCTCGATGCCGAGGCGATCATCATCACCTTCCTCATCGTGCAGTTCGTCGCCTTCGGCGGCGCCTACGCCTTCGGCGCCCTGGCCGGCCGGGTGGGGGCCAAGAAGGCGATCATGGCGGGCCTGCTGGTCTGGGTGGGGATCGCCGTCGCCGCCTACTACCTGCCGGAGGGCGAGGCCCTCCCGCTCTACGGGCTGGCGGTGTTCGTCGGGTTCGTCCTCGGGGGGGTCCAGGCCCTTTCGCGCAGCCTCTACGGGTCGATGATCCCCGAGGAGGCGTCGGCCGAGTTCTACGGCTTCTACTCGGTGTTCTCCAAGTTCGCCGCCATCTGGGGTCCGTTGGTGTTCGCCCTCGTCAGCAACGCCGCCGACTCGGGGCGGCCCGCCATCTTGTCGGTCGTCGCCTTCTTCGCCCTCGGGTTTGCGCTGCTCTGGCGGGTGGACGTCGACGAGGCGCGGGCGTCGCGAGAGCGTTGGGCTTTCGCCGATCCCGCCTGAGGGGCCGCGGCGGCCGGGGCGAGGCGCCGTCCTCGAAGGTCGGGGGCGATCCGGGGGTAGGCTCTCCGGCTATGGAAGAGCAGCCTGAGGAGACCGGGAGCGCCGGGAGAGAGCCTGAGCCGGGCGCCGCCGAGCTGTCCGCAGGCATCCCCTGGGCGGGTTTGGCCTCCGCGCTGGGGGCCGTCTTGGTGGTTGTGTTCGCCGTCCAGAACACCGAGACCGTGAGCATCAGGTTCCTGTGGATGAGCGGCGGGTTCCCGGTCGCGATCATCATCGCGGTCACCGCCCTGGCGACTGCGATCCTCACCGCGGTGGGCGGGGTCTTCTACCGTCGGCGCCGAGTGAGCAGGAGGGTCGAGAGGGAGGAGCTGCGCCGTCGCCGGGAGCGGCCCTGAAGCGGGCGGCCCCGAGGCGGGCGGCCCTGGGCCTGGCGCTCCTCATCGCGGCCTGCCAAACCCCCTCAGGCGAGGGCCCAGGCGAGCGGCAGGGCCGCGAGGAGGCGGTTGTGTCCCGGGTGATCGACGGGGACTCGTTCACCGTCGAGTCGCCGGGGGGCGATGTCGAGGTGCGTCTCTCGGGGGTCAACGCTCCCGAGAGAGGAGAGTGCTTCCACGACGAGGCGGCCGGGCGGCTGACCCGCATCCTGTCGGGCGAGGAGGCTGCTCTGGAACGGCGCGGCGCCGACCGTTTCGGACGGGCCCTGGCACACGTCTTCGTGGGCGATCTCCACGTCAACGCCGACATGGTGGCCGGGGGCTTCGCCGTCGCCTCGGCGCCGGGCGAAGACAGCCTGCACGGGGCGGCGCTGCTTGAGGCGGAGAGCGCCGCTTGGAAGAGCGGCGCGGGGTTGTGGGCCCCCGACGCCTGCGGAGCGTCGGGGCAGCCGCCTCCGGTGGAGATCGTCTCCGTCGAGCACAATCCGAAGGGGCCCGACGACGAGGACCTCGAAGCCGAGCGGGTGACCATCGCCAATCGAGGGGCCGCGGCGGTGAACTTGACCGGCTGGGCCCTGCGGGACGAGTCGTCCCTCCATCGTTACCGCTTCGATGAGGACGCGAGGCTTGCGCCCGGCGGGACGATGACCGTCTCCAGCGCCGACCCGGGTTGGGAACCGGGCGGCGGCCCCGTCTGGAGCAACTCGGGGGACCTCGCCTTGTTGCTCGACGAGCGGGGGCGGGTGGTCGCCCGCCGCAGGTACCGAAGGCGCGAGCGCTCCCGCTCCCGGCGACTACTCTCACTCCCATGAACCGAGTATCCGAACGACTTTCCAGATTGCCCGGGTCGGCGACCATGGCGATGGGCGCCCGCGCCCGCCAGATGCGCGCCGAGGGCCGCGACATCATCTCGCTCAGCATGGGCGAGCCCGACTTCGCCACGCCGAGCCACGTCGTGGAGGCGGCGACGCGCGCCGCACGCGACCCGGCCAACCACCGCTACTCGGCCAACCCGGGTTTGGCCCCCTTGCGCGAGGCGGTGGCCGCCTACACGGCCGAGCACTCCGGCGCCCAAGTAGACGCCTCCCAGGTGGTCGTCACAAACGGCGCCAAGCAGGCGGTGTACCAGAGTTTTGTCGCCCTCATCGACCCGGGCGACGAGGTCCTCCTCCCCGCCCCCTACTGGGTCACCTACCCGGCGGGCGTCGGCCTCGCCGACGGCGAGCCGGTCCCGGTCGAGCCCGCGCCCGGGAGCGGTTTCAAAGTCTCGGCCGACGATCTTGAGGCGGCGCGGACGGAGAGGACCAAAGCCCTCGTCTTCGTCTCCCCGTCCAACCCGACGGGCGCTGTGTACACCGCAGATGAGGCCCGGGAAATCGGCGAGTGGGCCCGCGACAACGACGTGTGGGTGATCGCCGACGAGATCTACCAGCGTCTCGTCTACCCGAGCGGGACCGCCCCCTCCATCGTGAGCGTCACTCCCGGGCTGGAGAAGTGGGTCATCATCAACGGCGTGTCCAAATCGTTCGCCATGACGGGTTGGCGGTTGGGCTGGATGGTCGGTCCCGAGGACGTGATCGGCGCCGCAGCTCGACTGCAATCTCACGCTACGTCGAACGTGTCGAACATCTCTCAGCATGCGGCCCTGGCGGCGCTCACCGGCGACCAGGGGACGGTCGAGGAGATGCGAGCGGCGTTCGCGAGCCGCCGCGAGCTGATGCACTCCCTTGTGTCCGCGATCGAAGGCTTCGACTGCGCCAAGCCGGACGGCGCGTTCTATGTGTTCCCGGACGTGCGCGGGGCGCTGGGCGGCGAGCGGCCCTCCTCCTCCGACCTGGCCCAAGAGATCCTCGAGAAGGCAGGGGTGGCGGTCGTTCCCGGCGAGTCTTTCGGGGCCCCCGGCTTCCTGCGGCTGTCCTACGCCCTCGGCGAAGCCGACATCGAACGCGCTGTGGGCCAAATCGCCGACCTGATCGAGAGTCGTTAGACCCCCTCCGCTAGCCCGCCCTCAGCGGGTGTAGGCGGCGAGGGCCTTCTCCACCGACTTGGGCACGGCGGCCGGGCCGCCCAACCTCACAATCCGCTTCGGCTTCAGCCGCTTCAGCTCCGCGATCACCCCACCGGGGATCGCTGTCTTCGTCACCAAGAGGATCGGCCCCCGGCCGCCCGAAGCGGCGCTCCCCGCCAGAGCGTCGGAGAAGTTGGCGCCGGTGGCCACATACGCCACGTCAACATCAGGCGGGAACGTCTTCCTCGAGATGTCGACAGCCGTGCCCAGCCGGTCCGGGCCCTCATACCTCGGAGGCCTGTCCTCCCGGACCCGCCTCAGGCCTGCGTCCCAGGACAGGTCGGACTCGCCCGCGGCCAGCGAGATCGTCCCGGTCCGGCCCGAAGAGTCGGCGTCAGAGTCCACCGTGTCGTCGTCGCCCGAGTCCTTCGACGTGAACACATACCCTTCGGGCAGGGTGACCTCGATCACATAGTCGCCCGCGGCGAGATCAGTGAACGAGTAGGCGCCCGACTTGTCCGTCGAAGTCGACTTCCTCGTGGCGCCGCCTTGAAGCAGGCTCACCTTCACCCCCTTCAAACCCGACTCGGTTGTATCCTTCACCCCGTCATGGTCGGTGTCCACCCACACCAGATCGCCCAGCGACCCTGCCTGAAAACCGAAGTCGAAGGCCAAGTTGCGCTCTCCGCCCACAGCCACATCCGCGGTTTTTGATCTCCCTGTGGTAGCCCGATAACCGGCAACGACGCCGCCGGTGTCGGTCACCCGGACCGTCCACTTGCCGGGCAGCACCCTGAAGCTGTAGGCGCCTTGCATGTCGGTCGTCGCCGTGCCCCGCCCGTCGCCGTCGGCGTGAACCAGCTCCACGGTCACACCCTGAGTCCCCGGCTCGCCGTCGTCCCTGTCGCCGTCGCCGTTCGTGTCGATCCAGACAAGGTCCCCGATCGTCAACTCCTCGGCCTCGTAGGTGCCGATGTCGCACGCCGAGCCTTGAGCTCGGGCGACACCCCTCCCGTCCTTGTCTTGGCAGGCGCCCGCATCACCGGCGCCAAGCAGTGGCCTGGCCGACTTGACCGCCATGGTGCCGATGTTCACAAGAGCCCTACCATCAGGGTCTCGATAACCATTGCCATTGGGGCCAATAGGACGCGCACCGCCGTTGTCGGCCGGCGGCGCCAGCTTCGGCGCAATGTCCTCATGAGCGAAATCGCACGACGAGTCCGACGAGGCGTTCGTCGTGTTGTCGGTCAACGTCGAGCTGAACCTGCACTGCCTATTACCCGCTCTACCCCGATTCCCCGCGACAACGGAGTTGCTGATAGACGCAGTGACTGAGCTGCCGATGACCAGTCCGCTGGTGTCTTTGATACCCTCGTTACTCGCAATGGTGCTGCCTGCAATCGACAATCTCGACTTACTATTGCTATTGGCTCCGCAAACGAAGACTCCTCCCAAGAACTCCGGTGTGGGCATCACCTGACCCGGGACAAGACCCGAGCCGTTAAGTGGTTGAACCGCTATTCACGATAGTGGAATTGACTACGTCCAATCTACCCGACGGCGGGAGAGGGCATGCGTCAACGCCACTAACGTTGTTGTTCGCGATGGTGCTGTCAATTATCTTGATAGGCCCACATCTTCCGTACACGGCCCATCTGCCGTCACGCAATGTGGAGTTTCGTACCTCCACTGTGTCAACAGCTTTGAACGAGCTACACCCGGACATAGCATGACTAATGCCTCTGAAGGCCCGCCGAATGTCGGAGTCCTTGATGACAACGATTGCAGGCCGAGCCGAGTCAGACCCCCATCTGCCGATGTCGACTCCGAACGTGCTGTCTTCGATCAGGAGATTCTGTAGGGTGACGGAAAACGGGAGAGTACTCTTTCCACTAAATGAGTCAACTACGGCCACCGCAGTTGTGGCACCAGATATCGTCAAGTTGGCCAACGTTACCGCCGTCATGATTCGGTTAGGAGACGAGTTCCAATCGGTCGAATAGATGTCCAATCCCGCTACGCCTCGGATAGTCGTGCCTCCCGCAGCGCCATTGATGGTCACATCCGAGTTGATCGTGAAACCGGTCGAATGCACATTGATGGTACCGGCAACCTCGATGTTGATCGTGTCGGCACCGGAGCCCGCCGGACAGTCGTCATTAACCGCTCTGTCCGCGTTGGCGTTCTCGATCGCCTCCTCCAACGAACAGTCGTCGTCGTCGGCGTCGTCGGCTTCCTTGCCGCTCAAGGTGTCGACGGTGATCGTCGCGCCGGCCTGGGCTTGGCCGCCCGCGGACAGCAGCAGCGCGGCGGCCAGCAGACCGACCGGCGCAATGCGCCAGCAGCGACTCAATGTGTGGCCAACAGACATACGGCCTCCCTAGCCCAGTTCCTGGTTCGACGATTTGCGCGGATGCACATTATGCCACATACCACAGATCGGGCGGCGCCGCTGAGCCAACGCGGGCGGGAGACCGCGACGGCCCCCTTTCTCACCTCGACGCGGCACGCTCCAGCCACACCCGGAGGAGGATCCCGACACCGACTGTGCCCCGGCCCGACAACTCAAACGCGGCTCGCCCCGACCCGACCCGTCTAGGTTCTTCCTGCGCATGAGCCCAGCCGCCCGACCCTCCCGACTTTCCACGGCGTCGTGGGTCGTCTACGACCTGGCCAACACCATCTTCTCCCTGGGGGTGGTCGGGCTCTACTTCTCCGACTGGCTCCTCGCCGCCGGGCAACCGGACAGCGCCCTGGCGGCCGTCCAGATCGGCGCGGCGATAGTGGTCGTCTTCCTGGCGCCGTGGGCGGGCGCCAGGAGCGACGCCCTCGGGAGGCGGGCCCCCACCCTGATCCTCACCACGGTCGTCGCCGTGGGCGCCACCGCCATGCTGGGGACGGGGCCGGCTGCGTTGACCCTGGTCATGTTGTGGCTCGCCGTCATCGGGGTCAACACCGGGTCGGTGGTCTACGACGCGCTACTGATCGACGTGAGCACGCCTGAGAACCGGGGCTTCATCTCAGGCCTCGGCGTCGGAGTCGGCTACCTGGGGTCGTTCATCGGCCTCGGCATCGGCGTCGTCACCCTCGACGTCCTCGAGTTGGGCCACGCCGCCGTCTTCCGGGTGCTGGCCGCCGCCTTCCTGATCTTCGCCCTCCCCGCCTTCTTCCTCATCGACGAGGGCCGAAGCCGGTCCGACGGGCCGGTCCCCCGCATCAGAGATGTCGTCATCGGGCTCGGCCGCTCTTGGAGGACCGCCTCCCAGCACGACGGCGTGACCCGGTTCCTGGTCGGCCGCTTCTTCTACACCGACGCCATCAACACGCTCATCACCGGGTTCCTGGCGATCTTCGTGATCGATGAGCTGGGACTCAGCCGAGAGCTCCTCACCGGCATGCTGGCGACGGCGATCGGCGCAGCCGTGGTCGGCGGCTTGGCCGCCGGGTGGTTCATCAACCGCTGGGGGCCGCTGCGGGCCCTGCGCGCCGCTCTCACGTTGTGGGCCCTGGCCATCGGATCGGGAGTGACCGCCGCCGCGACCGGCCGGACGTCGATCGTCTGGGTCATCGGCCCGGTCGGCGGCGTCGCCCTCGGCGCCGTCTGGGCGTCGGACCGGGTTGTGATGACCAGGGTGTGCCCGCCCCGGCGCCTCGGCGAGCTCTACGGGTTGTATGCGACCGTGGGGCGGTTCGCCGCCATCGCTGGACCGCTGCTCTGGGCTGTCGCGGTCGACGGTCTCGGCCTCGGCCGCACCTTCGCGCTGGCCGCCCTGGGCGCGCTCATCGCCGTCGCCTGGTGGATCCTCGGAGCCGTCGACGACAGCGAGCGCGACTGGCCCGAAGAGGATCGGCTGACCCCTACCGGGCCGCCCGGCGCCTCATGAGGGTCGGCCGACCCGAGGCGATCCGACCGATGCGTGTGCAGAAACGCGGCTCCTGTCGGCAATTCTGCACACGCTCAAAGATGCGTGTGCAGAATTGCGGCTCTCGTCTGGGTTTCTGCACACGCTCAAGCTAATCGGGGTAGCCGCGCTGAGGCGAGCCCGAGTTGAGGTGTAACTCCACCGCGTAGGGGATGGGCAGGTCGCGGACCTCGTCGGGACCCCGGGTCAGCCGACGGCCGATCTCAGCGAACCAGGTGTCGTTGGCGAAGCTCCAGGGCCACGGCCTGATCCCCGCCCGGGCGCCGACGATCGCCCCCACCGCCGCGCCGAGCGTGCTGCCGCCGATCCGCGCCGCCTGCTCAATCGGGCCGTGAGGAGGCCCGGCGACCGGGGCGGCGAGGAGCAGGCCGGCGAGCATCAGGTGAACCGGGTCGGACGAGTCGCCGCCCGCCCGCTCCAAGGCCTGGGCGCCGTCTTCGACTCCCACCGCCCCCACAAGAGCCATCAAGTCGGACTCGAGCGAGCCGAGGCGATCTCGGCCCTTCGAGCCGTCGGCGACGGCGTCGACGGCGGGCGCCGCGGCCTGCGCCACCGCGGCGATCAGGTCGGCGCCCGACTGCCCGAAGCTGGCGGCCGCGACGGCCGCTGCCGACACCACCGAGGCGGCGAAACTGGAGGTGTGCCGGTCGAACAGGCGGGACATCGCCAGGGTCTCCGCCACGACGGCCGCCGGATCGTCCCGGAACGCCACACCGAGAGGGGCGGCCCGGGCGGCGCCGTCGATACAAGGCCGCTCCGCCGCGACGGGCGGGCCCGCCGCGGTCCGGTCAAGCCACGCCCTGAACTCGGAGGTCTCCGACCGATAGACGGTCTCGCCGTCCTCCGCCCCGTCCAACTCCTGCAGGGCGCCAACCAGCTCCGCCGGGCTTAGTCGCCGACGCTCGATGAGCTGATAGGCGATGACGGTCGCCTGCTCGGTGACCGCCGAGTAGCCGAGCTCGGAGGCGCCTCCGGCGGCGTCGCCCGCGGCGAGGCCCAACATCGCCCCGTCGCCCTCGCCTGCGACCAGTGTGAAGCGGGGGTCGGCATAGGCCTCGTCGGCGGCGGCGTCCATCAGGCGGGAAACCCTATCGCGGGGCCGCCCCGGCCCGCCGACGGGCCGCGCGGCGAGCAGGCGCCCACCCGGCGCCGAGGGAGACGAGGGCGGCCGGTCGTCAGTGGGCCTGGTGCACCGTGACCTGGGGGAAAGGGATGGTGATCCCCTCCGCGTCGAAGCGTTTCTTGATGCGGCGGAGGGCCTCTCGACGCACCGCCCACCGCTGATCGGCCACCGTCGTCAGCCTGCCCCGCAGAACGACCGCCGAGTCGTCGAGGCTGTTGACTCCCAGGATCTCGCCTTCGCCGCGGATGCGGGCGCCCCACTCGGGGTCGTCGACGAGGGCGTCGAACTCGCTCTTCATCACGGCCAGGGCGTGATCGACGTCGGAGTCGTACGAGATCCCCACGTCGATGACGGGTTGGGCGTAGAGGCTGGTGAAGTTGGAGGTCACGGTGATCGACCCGTTGGGCACGTAATGCACGTTGCCCTCCAGGTCGCGCAGCACCGTGACCCGGAGCTGGATGTCCTCCACGGCGCCCGTCGTGTCGGAGATGGTGACGGTGTCCCCGACGTGGAACTGGTCCTCCACCAAGATGAAGAAACCGGAGATGATGTCCTTGACCAGGTCTTGGGCGCCGAACCCGATGGCCGCCGCGAGGATCGCCCCCACTCCGACGAACGGGGCGATGTTGAAACCCCAGGTGACGAAGATCAGGAGGATCGCCGTCGCCGCCACAAGGATGAGGATGACCCGGCGAACGACCAGCCAGAGGGTGTGCGCCCTGGCGCCCGACTCCTCGCCGCGCTCGGAGACCTCGGCGACGACCCTCCTGCCCAAGCGGCGGGCAAGCCAGTAGACGAGGACGGCGCCGACGAGGATGACTCCGGTGCGGATCAGGGCGGTCACGGCTTCGGGCATGGGCGAAGCAGGCTACCGCAGGCCCCTCGCCTTGGCCGAGCGCGCCGCCGGGTCGGCCCGCTAGTCTCATCGGCTGTCACACACGCAGACTCTCGGAGGCGACCTTGGCGGACGGATCAGCGGGAAACCCTCGCTCGGACGTGTTCGGCGCATCCGCGTCGGCCCTTTCGGCCGGCGTCAGGGCCATCCAAGACCCCTTCACATACAAAGCGGCATTCGCCGCGGTGACGCCGGTCTTGTTGGTAGGCCTCTTCGGCTTCCTGGCCCTGAGGGAGCGAATCGCCTCACCGTCCGGCTTCTACTACGACTACCGCGACTTCGCTGACCTGCTCTCGGGCTGGGGTCTCCCAAGCGTGATCGCGGAGCTGTTGGCCGCGAGCGCCGTCTGGGGTCTTCTCTTCCTGATCGCCCTCGTCACCTCAATCATGTGGTTCAACATCGCAATCGGGATGAGAGCCGTGACGAAGGAGAGAGGCGCCGATCTCGCCGTCGCCGACCTGCTCAAGAAGGCCGCGGGCCGCCTCCTCCCCGTGCTCGGCGCCCAGGTGCTGCTGATCCTCATGGGGGCGGGGGTGTGGCTCATCACCTTCATCCTCGCCGAGCTTGCCCAAGTGGCGTTTCTCTCGTTCGTCGTCGCCCTTCTGACGATCCCCCTCGCCCTCATCTGGATCTCGCTCGTCCTCACGGTGATCATCGGCGCCGCCTATCTCCCCGGCGTGGCGGCGTCCAGAAGCGGCGAAGGCCCGGTGGGGATCATCCGTCGGTCGGTCGGCATCTCCCTCGCCTACCCGGCGCCCGCCCTCCTCATGCTTATCGCCGCCGTGCTGACGGCCCTGATCACCTTCGCCCTCCTCGGCTTCGCGTTCGAGACGGCGCGTCGGTTGGCTGTCTTCCCGATCGTCGAGCAGATGATCGGAGGTGGGCACGGCTGGTCGGAGAGCATTGCAACGATCCAGGTGATCGCCTTGGGCCTGATGGTCGTGATGGCGCCGTACGCGGTGACCGCCGGGGCGATCGCCGCTTTCGACGACAAACTCGGCGACGACCCCGCGGTGGAGGCCGCCCCGACCCGGTTGCTCGGCGTCGGTTGGCTGGGTCTCCGCCGAGCCGTCGGCTCGACGGGCGCCGCCTTCGGAAAGCTCAAGAGCAAGCTCGACGCGTCCGCCCAACAGGTCGTCTCCCAACAGGGGGCCGACTCCTCACCCGCCGACTCGCCCCCCGACTCCGACTCGCCCCCCGACTCCGAC
>Ga0209788_1000042_pt1 | contig 39083 bp, 14 predicted proteins | sample WorMetLIZISLAND1_2_FD_187415 | JGI IMG/M metagenome (GOLD analysis project Ga0209788, IMG submission 187415) | Marine gutless worms symbiont microbial communities from Max Planck institute for Marine Microbiology, Germany - Olavius clavatus LIZARD... ...
CGCCCGACATGTTGGACCTCGACCTCGACTTGGAGGCCGACCTCGGGGTGGACACGGTGAAACAGGCCGAGACGTTCGCCGCGATCAGGGAGCGTTACGGCATCGAGCGGGACGACGACCTCGCCCTCCGCGACTACCCCACCCTGCAACACGTCATCGACTTCGTCTACGAACGAGGCGAAGGCCTCGCCGTCCCGGCAGCCGAGACCGCACCCGCCCCCGCCGGGGCCGCCCCGGCCGAGACGGCCGACGATGGGGTCGCCGCCGCGGTGCTTGAGATCGTCTCCGAGCAGACCGGTTACCCGCCCGACATGTTGGACCTCGACCTCGACTTGGAGGCCGACCTCGGGGTGGACACGGTGAAACAGGCCGAGACGTTCGCCGCGATCAGGGAGCGTTACGGCATCGAGCGGGACGACGACCTCGCCCTACGCGACTACCCCACGCTGCAACACGTCATCGACTTCGTCTACGAACGAGCCGAAGGCCTCGCCGCTCCCGCCGAGCCCACCCCCGCCCCGGCCGCGACGGCCGACGACGGGGTCGCGGCCAAACCGGCCGACGACGGAGTGGCGGCAGCGGTGCTTGAGATCGTCTCCGAGCAGACCGGATACCCGCCCGACATGTTGGACCTCGACCTCGACCTGGAGGCCGACCTCGGCGTCGACACGGTGAAACAGGCCGAGACGTTCGCCGCGATCAGGGAGCGTTACGACATCGAGCGGGACGACGACCTCGCCCTACGCGACTACCCCACCCTGCAACACGTCATCGACTTCGTCTACGAACGAGCCGAAGGCCTCGCCGCGCCCACTGAGACCGCCGCCCCCGCCGAGGTCGCGCCGGCCGAGCCCGCCGACGAGCGCCGCGTGACAGTCGCGGACGCGCTGACAGGCGACGACGAAGCCGCCGCTGCGATCCCGCGCCGGGTGCCCACCGCCGTCCTCCGCCCCGACATGGAGATGTGCAAGAAGACCGGGGTGACCCTCGGCGCCGACAGTCGGGTCTTGGTCATGATGGACAAGGGAGGCGTCGGCAAGGCCCTGGTCAAGAGGCTGGAGAAGCTGGGCGCCGCCGTGCTCGCCGTCGAAGGTGCGCCGGAAGCCGACGAGCTGCTGAGCCGCATCGACGACTTCGGCGAGATCACCGGCGCCTACTGGTTGCCCGCCCTCGACGTCGAGGACCCCTTGGCGAACATGGACCTGGACGAGTGGAGAGAAGCTCTGCGAGCACGGGTGAAGCTGCTCTACGCGACCATGCGCCGCCTCTACGACTCCGTCGACGGACCCGGCGCCTTCCTCATCTCTGCGACCCGGCTCGGGGGCAGGCACGGCTACGACGAGAACGGCGCCTTGGCGCCCCTCGGCGGAGCCGTCACCGGGTTCACCAAGGCCTATCACAAGGAGAAGCCCGACGCGACGGTCAAGGCGGTCGACTTCCCCGAGAGCAGGAAGACCGCATGGGTGGCCGACGCCCTGATCGAGGAGACCCTCGGCGACCCCGGGGCGGTCGAGATCGGGAGGTTGGGAGGCCGGCGTTGGACCGTCGGGCTTGTCGAGACCGAGCACGGGGAACAGCCCTCCGTCACGCTCGGGTCCGACTCGGTCTTCGTGGTCACCGGCGCCGCGGGCAGCATCGTCTCGGCCATCACCGCCGACCTGGCCCGCGCCTCGGGTGGGACCTTCCATCTTCTCGACCTGGTTGACCTGCCCGACCGGGACGACCCCGACGTCATCGCCTTCGGCGCCGACAAGGACGGCCTCAAGCAGACCATCTTCAAGCGGCTGAAGGAGGCGGGAGAGAAGGCGACCCCTGTCGCCGTCGAGAAGACGCTGACCGGCGTCGAGCGCAAGCGCGCCGCCCTCTCCGCCGTCGAGGCGATCGAGGCGGCGGGCGGGACGGCCCACTACCACTCGGTCAACCTCCTCGACGGCGAGGCCGTCGGCGCCGTGGGCGCCGCCATCGCCGAGGCGACCGATCGCGTTGACATGCTCATTCACGCCGGCGGGCTTGAGATCAGCCGGCGACTCCCCGACAAGGCTCCCGAGGAGTACGACCTTGTGTTCGACGTCAAAGCCGACGGGTGGTTCAACCTGCTCAGCGCGCTGGGCGACACGCCGATCGGGGGCGCCGCGGCCTTCAGCTCCGTGGCCGGCCGCTTCGGCAACGACGGCCAGACCGACTACTCGGCGGCCAACGACCTGCTCTGCAAGCTGACCTCCAACTTCAAGACGACGCGGCCCGACACGTTGGGCGCGGCCATCGACTGGACCGCCTGGGGGGACATCGGCATGGCGACCCGCGGGTCGATCCCCGCCATCATGAAAGCCGCCGGGATCGACATGTTGCCTGCGCGCGCCGGGATACCCATTGTCAGACGAGAGTTGACCCTGCGGACCGAGACCGGCGAAGTCGTCATCGGCGAGCGCCTCGGCGCCTTGGCCGACGAGATCGACGACACCGGCGGCTACGACGCCGACGCCCAACCCGCGCCTTCTGGCCTCATCAACGAGGTCCGGTCGTTCGGCGCCTACTCCGGCCTGGTCGCCGCCGTGACGCTCGACCCGACCGAGCAGCCGTTTCTCTTCGACCACCGGCTCGACGACACCGCACTGCTGCCCGGGGTGATGGCGATGGAGCTGATGGCCGAGACCGCCCTGTCCGGTTTCCCCGACCTGAAGGTGGCGGCAATAGAGGACGTGAGTTTCCTCGCGCCGCTCAAGTTCTACCGGGACGAGCCCCGCGAGCTGCGGGTCGAGGCCAGGTTCAGCGCCGAGACCGGCGACGAAGCGGGCGACGGCGACATCGTCGCCAAGTGCCGCGTCATCGGCGTGAGGGAGCTGGCCGGCAGGCCCGAGCCTCAAACGACCGTGCACCACGAAGCCACGGTCCGCCTCGCCGAATCAGCGGCCGACCTGGGCCGCACGGAACCTCCCGAGCCCGCCGACGGGGCAGGCGCCGAGGAGATCTACAGCATCTACTTCCACGGGCCGGCGTACAAAGTCATCGACAAGGCGTGGGCCGTCGAAGGAGGGGTGGCCGCCTCCATGACCACCCCATTGCCCGACAATCACAAACCCGCCGACGTCGCCGCCGTCACCTCGCCGCGGTTGTCCGAGTTGTGCTTCCAGGCCGCGGGCATCCTCGAGATCGGCGACACCGGGACCATGGCCCTGCCCACCGGCATCGGCCGCATCGTCGTCCCGCCCCGGCCGCTCGACCACGACGCGGGTCTCACCGCGCTGGCCAGGCCGGGCGAAGCGGGCTCTTTCGACATCGACGTCATCGACTCCGCGGGGGACGTTCGTCTCAGGATGACCGGCTACCGGACCGTCGCCCTGCCGACGAAGCTGAGCGACGAGGCCGTCGCCCCCATTCGCCGCGCCGTCGCCCCCTAGATGAGATTCAGCCGGGTCGCCATCGTCAACCGCGGCGAGCCCGCCATGCGGTTCATCAACGCCGTCAAGGACTACCGCTCCGAGCACGACGCCGACCTGAGCACGATCGCCCTCTACACAACACCGGACCGCGAGTCCACGTTCGTGTCGGAGGCGGACCGGGCCTACAACCTGGGGCCCGCGCTCGTAGACGACGGCGAAGGCGGGAGGCTCTCCGCCTATGTGCATCACCCGACCCTGCGGCAGGCGCTTGAAGAGACCGGGGCCGACGCGGTGTGGACCGGGTGGGGGTTCGTCGCCGAAGACGCCGACTTCGCCGAGATGTGCGAGCGGCTCGGGATCGTCGCCATCGGCCCCAACGCCAGGACCATGCGCATCCTCGGGGACAAGATCGCCTCGAAGAGGCTGGCTGAGCAGTCCGACGTGCCCGTGGCGGCCTGGAGCGGCGGGCCGGTCGAGACGATCGAGGAGGCGACGCTCGCCGCCAACGAGATCGGCTACCCGTTGCTGCTCAAAGCGACCGCCGGGGGCGGCGGGCGCGGCATCCGCCGGATCGGCTCTCCCGAGGACCTGAGCGCGGCGTTCGAGCCGGCGAGGCGCGAGGCGGGGGTGGCCTTCGGCAACCCCACGGTGTTCCTCGAGTCGCTCGTGCCCGACTCCCGCCACATCGAGGTGCAGATCGTCGGCGACGAGACCGGCGCCGTCTGGGCTGTGGGCGTCCGGGACTGCTCGGTCCAGAGACGCAACCAGAAGGTGATCGAGGAGGCGCCCTCGCCCGTCTTGACCGACGAGCAGCATCGGGAGGTCTGCGACGCGGCCGCCCGCCTGGGCCGGGCCGTCGGGTACGAGAACGTGGGCACCGTTGAGTTCCTCTACCAGCCCGCCCACAAACGTTTCTCGTTCATGGAGGTGAACACCCGCCTGCAGGTCGAGCACCCCATCACGGAGGTGACCACCGGCGTCGACCTGGTGAAGCTGCAACTGGCCCTCGCCTTGGGCGAGGTCCTCCAAGGCGAGCCTCCCGTCACCGAGGGCCACGCCATCGAGGTCAGGCTCAACGCCGAAGACCCCGAGTCCGGCTTCGCTCCCGCCCCCGGCGCCGTCGCGCTTCTCTCGATCCCGTTCGGCCCGGGCGTCCGCGTCGACACGGGCATCGAGGAGGGCGACGAGGTGGTCGCCGAGTACGACTCGATGATCGCCAAGATCATCACCCACGGGAGCGACCGCAACGAGGCCGCCGCCCGCATGAAGCGAGCCTTGGCCCAGACAACCACCGTGATCCGGGGCGGCGCCACCAACAAGGGTTTCGTCCAAGCGCTGATGGACCATCCCGACTACGCCGGCGCGGCCATCGACGTCGGCTGGATAGACCGGATGATCGCCGCCGGCGAGAGGCTTGAGCATCAGCACATGGATGTCGCCCTGCTGGCCGGAGGGCTGGCCGGGTATGAGCACCAAGTGCAGGTGGAGAGGGTTCGCTTCCGGGCGTCGGCGGCCCGGGGGCGGCCGGAGATCGAGCCGAGTCCCTCAGGCCGTCAGGTCGCGCTGCGATACGGCGGCACCCCCTACTCGATGACGGTGGCGTGCGTCGGCCCGAGAAGGTATCGGATCGGGATCGACGGCTGCGAGGTGTCGGTCCACGCGGTCGACGCCGGGCTGGCGAAGCGCCTGACCATCGGCGACCGCAGCTACAAGACCCTCTCCGTGGTCCACGGCGCCGCCATGCAGGTCGAGGTCGACGGCGTCGGCCACCGCATCAGCTTCGACGAGGGGGGCATAGTCCGGTCGCCGTCCCCGGCCCTCGTCGTTTCGATCAACGTGGCCCCCGGCGACGAGGTCCTTATCGGCGACCGGCTGGCGGTGATCGAGGCCATGAAGATGGAGACGAACGTCTACGCCGAGTTCTCCGGCGTCGTCCGCGAGGTGGTGGTGCACCCAAACATCCAGGTAGCGGCAGGCAGCCCTCTGGTCGTCATCGACCTCACCGAGAGCGACGACGCCGCCGGGCCGGCCGACAGGGTGGCGTTCGCCGGCCTCGCCGAGCCGGCCGAGCCCGCCCACCGCCGCTGCGCCCACGTCCTCGGCCGCCTCAGAAACGCCATGCTCGGGTTCGACATCGACCCCGGGTCGCTGGTCGAGGAGATGAGCGGCGCCAGGCGGTGCCCCCACCCGGGCCCGGAGGACGAGCGGCTGCGGGCCGAAAACGAGATCCTCGGCTTGTTCGCCGACCTGATCGCCCTGTTCCGCAGGGACCCGATCGACGACGAGGCCGGCGGGCCTGCCCGAAGGGGGGCGGAGACCCACCTCTTCGACTACCTGCGCAACGTCGAGGCCCAGGGCGCCGACCAACCGGAGTGGTTCAACGACCTGCTGCGCAAAGCGATGAGCCACTACGGCTTCGACAGCCTCGAGCCGTCCACGGCCCTGAGCGCCGCGCTGTTCCGCCTGCTGCGGGCCCGCTCCGCCGTGGCCGCCCTGACGCCCGCCTTGACGTCGATACTCGAGGACCGCATCGAGAGCCCCGGCGCAAGCGAGGGCCCCGAGCTGCGGCGGCTTCTCGACCGTCTCGCCGACGAGACGATCGACCGTTACCCGGTGATCCACGACCTCGCCGTCGACATCAGGTATCGCCTGTTCGACTTCCCGTTCCTCGAAGACGTCCGGGCCCGCGCCTTCCGGGAGGCGGACGAGCGCATCGCCCGGCTCGAGGCCGACCCGCTCGGGGACGACAGGGCGGAGCACATCAACGCCCTCCTCCACCACCCCCAGCCCCTGGCGCCGACGCTCACGCGGCGGATGCGCCAGGCCCCGCCTGCGGTGAGGGCGGCGCTGCTCGAGGTGACCAGCCGGCGTTACTACCGGATGCGCGCCCTCGAGGACGTTCAGTCGGTCGAGGCGCCGGAAGGAGTGCTTCTCGGGGCTCGATACGAGTTCGAGGGATCCCATTACCGGCTGACGGCGACCGCCGTGTCGTGGGAGAACCTCGAGTCGCGCCTCAACCTGGTCGCCGAGAGCCTGACAGTCGAGTCCGACCAGGCGGCGGTGATCGACGTCTATGTGACGACCCCACCCGACGAGGGCGACGCCGACTCCCTGGCGGAGACCGTCTCCCAGATGCTTCGGAAGGCGCTCGGGGGCCGCCGTGTCGGCCGCGTCGTGATCACGGCGCTGCGATCGGACACGGCCACCAGCATCGCCTCCGTCTTCCACTTCACCTTCCGGCCCGACCCGGACGGCGGGTTCTCCGAGGACCGCCAGTACAGGGACCTGCACCCGATGATGGCCAAGCGGCTGGTGTTGGGAAGGTTGGCGAACTTCGACACCGTGCGAATCCCCACGTTGGAGGACATCTACCTCTTCCACGGCAAAGCCAAGGACAACCCCCGCGACGAGCGACTGTTCGCGGTGGCCGAGGTCCGCGACGCGACGAAGGTGACCGACCCCGACGGCCGCACCCGAATACCCGACATGGAACGGGTGTTCAGGGAGGTCGTGGCGTCGATCAGGAGGTTCCAGGCGAAGCGCCCGCGGGGGCGACGGCTCATCTGGAACCGGATCATCCTCTACATCTGGCCGAAGCTGGACATGAGCCGAGAGGAGCTGTTCAGCCTGATCACGAGGCTCGCCCCCTACGCACACGGCGCCGGTTTGGAGAGAGTGGTCCTGCTCTTGCGGGTCACCAAGAGAGGGGAGACCACCCGGGAGGTGCTTGAGATCAGAGATCCCTGGGGGCGCCAACCCACCCTGAAGGAGCGCGACGACTCCATCCAGCCGATCAGGGCGCTCTCGAGCTACCGGCAACGCATGACCCGGTTGCGGCAGAGGGGCCTCGTCGACCCCTATGAGCTTGTCCGCCTGCTCACGCGCGGCGCGGGCATGGGCGGGGCATTGCCCCCCGGAGACTTCGGGGAGCACGACTTGGAGGGCGCCGCCCTGGTCGAGGTGGAGCGCAAACGCGGCGGCAATGAAGCCAACGTCGTGGTCGGCGTGATCAGCAACCGGACCGCCCGTTACCCGGAGGGGATGCGCCGGGTCCTCATCGCGGGCGACCCGAGCCGGGGCATGGGCAACCTCGCCGAGCCGGAGTGCAGCCGCATCATCGCCGCCCTCGACCTCGCCGAGCGGCTGGGTGTGCCCGTCGAGTGGTTCGCCGTGTCGGCCGGGGCGCGCATCTCGATGGACAGCGGCACCGAGAACATGGACTGGATCGGCAGGGTGTTGCGCCGGATCGTGGAGTTCACCCAGGCGGGCGGGGAGATCAACGTCGTCGTCACCGGGATCAACGTCGGGGCCCAGCCTTACTGGAACGCCGAGGCCACCATGCTCATGCACACCAAGGGAATCCTGGTGATGACCCCCAGCGCGGCGATGGTGCTGACCGGCAAGGAGGCGCTCGACTTCTCGGGAGGGGTGTCGGCGGAGGACAACTTCGGCATCGGCGGATTCGACCGGATCATGGGGCCGAACGGCCAGGCCCAATACTACGCCAGGGACGTGCACGAGGCTTGCAGGATCTTGCTTCAGCACTACGAGTTCTCCTACGTCGCGCCCGGCGAGCGGTTCCCGAGGCGGGCGGAGACCACCGACCCCGTCGACAGGGACGCGGGCGCGGAGCCCCACGGAGGCGAGTTCGGCGCCGTCGGAGAGATCTTCTCCGACGAGGCCAACCCGGACCGCAAGCGGCCGTTCGAGATCCGCAGGGTCATGGGCGCCGCGGTCGATCAGGACCTGCCCACCCTGGAGCGTTGGCACGCCATGCAGCACGGCGAAGTCGCCGTCGTCTGGGACGCCTTCCTGGGCGGGAGCCCGGTCTGCCTCATCGGGCTGGAGTCGAAGCCGGTGACCCGCACCGGGTTCGTCCCCGCCGACGGGCCAGACCAGTGGACGGCGGGGACCCTCTTCCCGGTCGCCTCCAAGAAGGTGGCCCGGGCCATCAACTCGGCGAGCGGGAGCAGGCCGGTGGTGGTGCTCGCCAACCTCTCCGGGTTCGACGGCTCGCCGGAGTCGATGAGGCGCCGACAGCTTGAGTACGGGGCGGAGATAGGCAGGGCCGTGGTCAACTTCGACGGCCCCATCGTCTTCTGCGTTATCTCCCGCTACCACGGCGGGGCGTTCGTCGTCTTCTCGAAGACGCTCAACGAGAGCATGGAGGTGGCGGCGCTGGAGGGGAGCAAGGCCTCGGTCATCGGCGGCGCCCCGGCGGCGGGCGTGGTCTTCGCCCGCGAGGTGTCGAAGAGGGTGGAGGAGGACCCTCGCGTGAAGGAGGCGGTTCGGAGGGCGTCGGCCGCATCCGACCCCGACAAGCCCGCTTTGACGGCCGAGGCCAAGGAGGTGAGGGCCCAGGCCCACGCCGAGCACCTTCACCGGATGGCCGACGATTTCGACGCGATTCACAGCGTCGAGCGCGCTTTGGACGTCGGCTCGGTGGACCGCATCATCGCGTCGGCGTCGCTCCGCCCCTACCTGATCGACGCAGTGGAGCGCGGGATGGAGCGCACCCTCGCGGACATGGGCTGACCGCGTGGCGGTGGTGCGTTGGCTCGCCTGCGGCGAGGGCGAGCCGGACCCTTCGGGCTCGTGGTTGGCCGACCGCGACCGGCGACGCCTCAGGGCCATGGCGTACACGAAGCGTTTCGACGAGGCCCGGCTGTCGCGGTGGACGGCGCACAGGGCAGTGGCGCTGAGCGTCGGGCTGGGCGACGCCGTGGAGGCGCTGGGGCGGGTGGAGATCTTCAACGAGGCCGACGGCTCGCCGCGGGCGAGGGCGCCGGGAGCGGGGACCCTGTCGATCTCCTCGACCGACCGCGCCGGATGGGCGGTGACGACCGTGCTCCAAGGGGAGGCGCCGATCGGCTGCGACCTCGAGCTGGTCGAGCCGCGTAGCCCGGCTTTCGTGCGGGACTACTTCACCGAGCGGGAGCAAGAGCTGGTCGCATCCGCTCCCCTGCCCTCCGATGTGACCGCCAACCTCTTATGGTCCGCCAAGGAGAGCGCCCTGAAGGTCTTGCGAACGGGCTTGCGGAAGGACACCCGCAGCGTCGAGGTCGACCTTGAGCCGGAAGGCGGCGACGGGTGGCAGCCCCTGACGGTGACCCACGCGTCGGAGACCATGACCGGGTGGTGGCGCCGGTACGGCGCATTCCTCTTGACGTTCGCTTCGGCCTCCGCACACCCGCCGCCGAGGAGCCTCGTCGAGCCGTCGCCTCTGGAAGGGGCCGAGCCCGCCCACTCATGGCTGGCCCGCCCCCTGCGTTGACTTCGAGAACGCCGGGTCAGTCCAGGGTGCGCAGGTAGGCGATCACGTCGTGGAGATCCTGGTCGTCGAGTGAGGCGTTGCCGCCTTTCGGGGGCATGTCCACACCCGCCTCGTTGGCGGGGTCGCTGGCGGGCCTGCCTTCCTTGAGGAATGCCACCATCTCGGCGTCGGTCCTGTCGCCGACGAATGTGTTGGCGTGGAGGTCCTTGCCGAGACCTTCGAGGCCGGTCGCGTCGGGGCCGTGGCATGCGGCGCACGTCGATTTGTAGACATCGGCCCCGGCCGCGGCGTCGCCGACCAACTCGGCGCCGCCTCCTCCGGGCTCGTTGTCGGCGCCTTCACCCGGGTCGCCGCCTCCACAAGCGGCGAGCGTCAGGGCGAGGGCGGCGAAGACCGCTGACGGTCGTCTCATCGTCTTCCTTTCCGGTGGCGCTGAAGTCCTCGGCCCGATTGTCAAAGACGATCATCGCCAAACCAAAATCGGCGGGGTCGGCGCCCTTGGGGGCCCGGCCGGCCAGGTCGGGCCCGGTCCCGGGTCAGCCGCGACCGTTTGGGCCCTCAGAAACCCGGTTTCAGCGGATGTAGGCGTTGAGGGCGTTCTCCACCTCCTTGGTCACAGCGGCTTCCCCGCCGAGCACGACGATCCGCTTCGGCTTCAGGCGGGTCAACTCGTCCTTCGTCGCCTTCGGGATCGTCCCCCCCGCCACCAGCAGCACCGGGCCGTCCTCGAACGCCCCGGCCGCCCCGCCCGCCAGAGCGTCGGGGAAGTTGACGCCCGTGGCGATGAACACCATGGGAACACCCGGATCGAACACAGCCTTCGAGATCGCCGCGCCGGTCTGATACCGGTCGGCGCCCGCAAGACGGGTCACCTCCCCCGACGTGTGGGCCGCCAAAGCCGACTGCACCGCCTGTGACACGACGCCGGTCCCGCCCAACACCACGATCCGCTCCGGCTTCAGCCGCTTCAACTCCGACACCGTCGCCGACGGGAGTAGGTCCTTCTGTGTCAGGAGGATCGGCCCTCCAAGCTTCGCCGCGGCCGGGCCCCCGGTTAGAGCGTCGGGGAAGTTCACGCCCGTCGCCACGAACGCCACAGGCGCGCCGGGCTCGAATTGCCTCGCCGAGATATCCGCCGCGGTCTTGTACCGGTCGGCGCCCGACTGACGGGTCACCTCCCCCGACGTGAACGCCGCCAAAGCCTTCTCAACCTCCGCCGACACCACCGCGGGGCCGCCCACCACCACAATCCGTTTCGGCTTCAACCGCCGCAACTCCGAGGCCACCGCACCGGGGATCGCGGTCCTCGTCACTAGGAGGATCGGCCCCCGGCCGCCCGAAGCGGCGCTCCCCGCCAAAGCGTCCGGGAAGTTCACGCCCGTCGCCACATACACCACGTCGACGTTCTCAGGGAACGTCTTCTCCGAGATGTCGACGGCCGTCCCGTACCGGTCCGCGCCCGCGTACCTCGGCGGGCCGTCCACCCGGATCCGTCTCAGGCCCGCGTCCCAAGACAGGTCGGCCTCACCCGCGGCGGCCAAAGAGATCGTCTCGGTCCGGCCCGACGGGTCGGCGTCAGAGTCCACCCCGTCGTCGTCGCCCGAGTCCCTCGAAGTGAACACATACCCGGCCGGCGCGGTGAACACAACCATGTAGTCGCCCGCGGCGAGACCCGTGAACGAGTAGCCGCCCGAAGCGTCCGACGACGTCGAGCCCACCTCGGACTCGCCCCGACGCAGACTCACCTTCACCCCCTCCAAACCCGGCTCGCCCGAATCCTTCACCCCGTCATGGTCGACGTCCACCCACACCAGATCGCCAATCGAGCCCGACGGGGCGGGAGGAGGCGTCGGCGGCTCAGGCTTTGGCGGAGGCTCAGGCTTTGGCGGAGGCTCAGGCTTTGGCGGAGGCTCAGGCTTTGGCGGAGGCTCAGGCTTCGGCGGAGGAGGCGTCGGCGCGGGCGGCTGATAGCCGAAGTCGAAGCTCAGGTTCCTGTCGCTGTCGGCGGCCACGTCCACCGTCTTCGACGTCTCAGCGGGGGCCTGATGACCTGACAACACCCCGGCGGTGTCGGTGACCCGGACAGTCCACTCCCCGGCCACCACCTTGAAGCTGTAGCCGCCGTTCTCGTCGGTCGTGTCCGTGCCCTGCTCGTCGCCGTCGGAGTCGACCAGGGCCAGGGTGACGCCCTCGAGGCCGGGCTCGCCGTCGTCCTGGTCGCCGTCGGAGTCGCGGTCCTCCCAAACGAAATCCCCGATCGTGAGCTCGTCGGCCTCGTAAGCGCCGACGTCGCACGCCGAGTCCTGAGGCCGGGCGACACCCCTCGCGTCCTTGGCCTGACAGGCACCCGCGTCGCCGGCGCCGAGCAGTGGGCTGGCCGACTTGACGGCCATCGTGTGGATGTTCCCAAGACTGCCGTTGGGACCTGTACGATGCGCGCCGCCGTTGTCGGCCAGCGGCGCCAGCCTCGCATCCTCGATGCCGTCTCTCCCAGGACCGAACCCGCATGTGGCATCAGACGACGCGTTGCCCGACTGCGTGACCGTCGCCCCGCCGAAACCGCACTGGTCACGGCCATTGCCCGCAATGACAGTGTTCCTGATTGTCGCACTCACCTCCGCGTCGGCGTGAACCCCGTTGGCGGCAGGGCTCGCGTCTCCGAGGTCGACCCTGTTGCCCGCGATCGTGCCGTGAACGATCGTCAACGAGCTCGCGGACCCAGCGTCGTCGAAGCGAATCCCGCCGCCGCCCCCAACGGCCGTGTTGTTCTCGACAGTGGTGTTGATCAGCTCCGCTTGTGTGCCGCCGGCCAGATACACGCCGCCGCCACCCTGGCCTTCTCCAGTGCCCGTAGCGCGATTCCCGGTGATAGTGCTGTCGACAACCCACAACCGACTGCATCCGCTGCTCCTTATCCCGCCCCCGGAACCACCATGGACGTTTCGCCGGATAGTCGAGTTGGTGACCCTCAAAGACATGACAGCGGCGCTGTCGCCGGAGTCGCAAGACGCGACCACGCCGCCGCCCCTGCCGCTCCCCTCGACGACCGAGTCGACGATACGCACACTACCCGGCCGCGCCGACTGTGCGCCGTTGGCGTAATAGACACCACCGTCGTTGGACTCAAGATGAAGGTTCCTGAGCGTGATCTCGTAAGGCTTCGTGACACCGCCCGTCGACGAATCCGCGATCCTCACCCCGCGGCCCTCGTGCCGGTCAGGACGAGTCGCCGGCGCCGGAACACCAACAATCTTCAGATCCTCCAGAGTCGCCTCCGTCAAATCCTCATCCCCCGAAGCGAACACGAAAGCGGCCCTCTCCTCCTGGGTGACCCCTTCGCCGTTGATAACAGTGCCCGCGCCGGAATCGCGGCCCTTGATCGCCACGTTCGACTCGACCCCAAAGCCGCCGGACGGCGCTGGGATCGGGCCCGGCACCATGATCTCGATCCTGTCGTCCCCCCAGCCGATCTTACAGTCGTCCACGTCCTCGCCCCCGGCGGCGACCGGCGCCCTGTTCGTGTTCGCCGAGATGAGCGCCTCCTCCAAAGTGCACTTGCCGTCTCTGGCCACACCGCCATCCGGGCTGTTGACGACGATCGTCTGCCCCGCCAAAGCGGCCGCATCCACGTTCTCCTCGTGTTCGCCCGAAGTCAGGGCCTCGGCCAACACGGCCCGCCTGGTCGACCGGTCCGCGTCGGAGTCGCCTCCCTTCGCCCTCAACCGGATACCCGCCGGCAGCGTGGTGAACTCGACCTCATACCGGCCCGGCTTCAAACCGCCCAACGAGTATGTGCCCACAGGATTATCGGCGCTCGCATCAGCGGTGGTGCGAGTCGTGGTCTCCTTGTCATGAGTCGTCGCCCCCGACCTGAACACTCTCACCGTCACACCTCCCAACCCGTCCTCGCCGACCTTCCGGCCGTCGTCGTTCTTGTCCACCCACACCATCCCGGAGATCGACACCGGCCGATAAGCGCCCGCATCGACATCATCCTCGGCGTCGCCCGGGCTCAAGGCGAACACCTCGGCGGTCACCGCGGTCAAACCCGACACGCCCGCGGTCGACGGGTCCACGTCCGAGTCGCCCTGCGCCGTCCTCGCCGTGAACCGGTGACCCGTCGGCAGGGTGAACTCGACCCGATACGACCCCGACTTCAACCTGTCAAGCGTGTACACGCCGTCGGCGCCCGTAACGCCCGTGGCCGCCGTCCCGTCCCCCCGCGTCGCGTACCTACCCGGGTCTCCCGGACGCTTCGAGGCATCCACCAGCCTCACCGTCACCCCCTCCAACCCCGAGTCGCCGGCCTTCAACCCGTCGTAACCGGCGTCCACCCACACCTCACCGGTGACCTTCGCCTGCCGGAAAACGCCCGCGTCCACCCTCGTGCTCCTTCCCCGAGTCAGGACGGCCGTCGCGGTCCCCTTCCACGGCTCCGCGTCGGGCACGTCGTCGACATCGGAGTCGCCCCCCGTCGGCAGCTTCCTCGTGAACCGGTGATCCGTCGGCAGGGTGAGCTCGACCCGATACTCCCCCGGCTCCAAACGACTGAACGTGTATGTGCCGGCGTCAAGCGTGACATGATCCCTGATCCTGGCGGTGGGCCACGAATCGCCCGGACCCTTCGGCCCATACAGCTCCACCCTCACCCCTCTCAACCCGGGCTCGCCGGCCTTCAACCCGTCGTAGTCGGCGTCCACCCACACCTTGCCGGTGACCGAAGCCAACCGCTGATAGCCGAAGTAGCCGCCCTCCGCTACAGCAGTGTCCGTCACGCTCACCTCCACGTTCTCCGGGGGAGTCGTCCTCGTGGCCCGGCGGTTCGCCAAGATGGTGTTGGTGCTCGCGTCCGTCGCGGCCACCCTGACCTTCCAAGTGCCCGGCGCCGCCGGGAGGCGGTACAGGCCCCTGTTCTTGGTGGTCGCCGTGTTCACGACAGTCACCCTCTCCGCAGGGGTCCCCGCGCCTTCGACTTTGACGAGCTCCACCTTGACGCCGTCAATACCCGCATCGGCTCGCGGATCCCACATGCCGTCGCCGTCGGCGTCGTCGTAGACCATGCCGTCGATCACATGCGCCTCGTACGCGCCGATGTCGCAACGACCTTCCTGCGGCGGCGGGCGTGCCGCACCCCGCGCGTCCTTCGACTCGCCGGCCTTCGGCACATCACGGCAAGCCGCGGCGTCGGCCCCGTCGAACAGCGGGCTGTCGCCGCCGAACGCCCTGGTCGGCACATGACCCGAGCCGCCGTTCGGCCCGATCGGCCGGGTGCCCCCGTTGTCGGCGAGAGGCTTCAGGTCGGCTACGATTTCCTCGGAAGCGAATCCGCAGCTTCTGTCGGACGCGGAGTTGCCGCGGTTCTTCTCGTCAGGGTCGTCAGGCAGCCCTGCGATGTCGCATTGCCTGCCGGCTGCGAGAGCGCCGCCGCTTCCCGCCGCCTTGTTGTCGGCCACCACGCTGTTTCTCACCGTCACGTCGACACCGCCGGTGACGACGACCCCGGCGGCGCTTGAGCTACCGGCGACGTTGCCGGCTATCGTGCTGTGGGCTATCTCCAACGAGGGAATGGACCCGCCCTCCACGCTCATCCCGCTGCCGGCAAATCGAGTGTCGCTGTCTATGTTGTTACCTGTGATCGTGCTGTTGATCACACGGACCGTGCGCCCGCTGGTGACGCGGACACCCCCGCCCACCGAACCGCGGTTCCCCGAGATAGCGCTGTCAACAACCTCAAGACCGCCGCAGTGCACCTGCAGGCCGCCGCCGTTGCCGATAGTTGTGTTGTTACGGACAATCGAGTTGACGACCTCTACGGTCCTTTCGGCCGATGCGTCGCATCCGTGACCCGAGCGTGTCCTGTAATCCGCGAGTATCCCGCCTCCCCCGGAGTTGTTATCGACGATCGAGTCGACAACTCGGACCCGACTCGGACGCGCCGCGGCCTGCTCGAGATGGACCCCCCGCGAGTTGCTGTGAAGGTGGACGTTCCTCAAGACGACCTCGGAACCCTCAGTAAACGCTGTAGAAGCAGTTACATAGACCGCGGCAGTTCGGGCCTCGGCTATCGTCAAGTCCTCCAATGCGACCCTCGACACGTCGAGATCAGTCGGGGACGTCCCCCTACCTATGTCGACGCTGACCGCAGCCTTCTGGTTGACGGCATCAACATGCCTGCCGTCGATCGCCGTGCCCCCGGCGTGGCCTTGGATCGTCATGTTCGACGTGATCCGGAAACCGTCGGCGGGTGCGCTGATCGTGCTTGCCGCGTCCGTGCTCGCGGCGCTGAACGTGATCTGATCGACCCTGGGGTTGGCCTTGCCGGCCGTGCAAGTGTCAACAGGGCTGTTGTCGTTCGCCGCTTTGATGGCCTCCGACAACGAGCACATCCCGTCATCGGGGGGAGGGCCCGTCAGGTTGATATGGGCTGTCGGGTCGACTTCGATCGTCGCTCCGACCGGGTTGTAAGCGCCAGCATCAAAGTGCATTTTGGCCTCGCCCGGGTCGAGGACGACCTCAACGGTCCCGGTCCGTCCCGACTCATCGACGTCAGACAGGGCCACAAGGGAGTTTCCTCCCGTCGTCTTCTTCTCCGTGAACCGGTGACCCTCCGGCAGGGTGAACTCGACATGATACGTCGTCGTCCCGTCGAAATCCAAACTCGGGAACTCGTACTCGCCGTCGTCGCCCGTGGTCTCGGTCAAATCCCGACCCCCAACTTGAACAGTTCGCAGATTCGAGTCCAACAGGCTCACCGTCGCCTGCGCCAACCCCGGATCGACAGCCTGGCCACGAGGATCGACAGTCTCATCCCTCACGCCGTCGACGTTGTCGTCGAGCCACACCATGCCGGTGATCGACGCCAGCTTGAAGGCGCCCGCATCCAGATCCGTCTCGGTCTCGCCCGATTCCAGGTCGACCTCCCCGGTCCGGCCCGACGAGTCTACGTCGGAGTGGCTCCCGGCCGTGAACCGGTAACCGCCCGGCCGGGCGAACTCAACTACATACGACCCCGGCTTCAAACCAGTGAATGTGTATGCGCCGACCGGGCTGTCCGCCGTGCCCGGACTGGTGCGGGTCGTCGTGAGCGGGGTCGTCGCCCCCGGCTCAAACAGTTTCGCCGTCACTCCGGCCAACCCGACCTCGCCGGCCGTCTTCTTCCCGTCGTTGTTGGCGTCCACCCACACCTTGCCGCTGATCGACGCCGGCTGATAGGCGCCCACACTCACCGGCGTGGGCACGTCCGAATCCAGGGCGACCGACGCGACGGTCCCGGTCAACGAGCCCGGGTCCGACGGGTCTTCAAGGGTGAAGTCGTCCCCCATCTCCGTGAACCGGTAACCCGCAGGCAGGGTGAACTCGACTTCATACGACCCCGGCTTCACCTTGCCGATGGTGTAGTCGCCGTCGTCGTTCGTGGCGCCCGTGGCCGGCGTGATCCCATCCACCCGATACACAACGGCGTCAGGCGTCGAGGGATCCACCAGTCTCACCCTCACCTGCGGAATGCCGCCCGAGTCGTCGGGGTCGTCCTTCGTGCCGTCGGCGTTCTTGTCCACCCAGACCTTGCCGGTGAGCCTCGCCGGCCGCACATAACCGAAGTCGACGCTCGACGCGTCGGGACCGGTCACCGTCATCGTCGCCGGCTTCGAGGTCGGTGTCGTCGCCTCGCGGCCTGTCAGGGCGGTGATCGTCGCGAGGTCCGTCTCAACCACCCTCACCTTCCACTTTCCCGGCGCAGCCGGGAAAACGTACACGCCGTCGGCGCCGGTCGCGACCATGGCTGCGGGAGTCTCCGTCGTCTGAGGAGGAGTCCCCGCAACCTTGAGAAGCTGCACCTTGACATTGCCGATACCCGTCGTCTCGCCGGGATCTCTCCGGCGGTTGACGTTGGCGTCGTCGTAGACCGTGCCTCTGATCACATGCGCCTCATACGCCCCGATGTCACAACCGCCTCCCCGCGGCTGCGGCCTTGCCACACCCCGCGCATCCCGCGCGTCCTCGGACTCATCCGGGTTGTCGTCCCTCAGCATTTCCCGGCACACCGCCTCGTCGGCCCCGTTGTACAACCGGCTGTCGGAGTCGAACGCCCTCGTCAAGACATGACGCGTCTCGCCGCTCGGCCCGATCGGCCGGGCGCCCCCGTTGTCAGCCAGAGCCTGCAAGCCGAAACCATCCCGCTCCAGCCCAAAACCACATGTGTCGTCGGACGACGCGTTACCCGCGTTCTCGGTCAGCGTCTCAGCGAATGAGCACTGCGCTCCGTCGTTGCCCGCGACGACCGAGTTCTCGACGGACACATCCACGCCGTCGGCGGTGACGATCCCGTTGGCATGTGCGGCACGTCCGCTATTGTCGGCGATGGTGCCATGCACAACAGACAACGACAGCCCCGCCCAGCCCGAATCGCGCTTTGCTGTGATCCCTCCGTGTCCACTCGTCGCCTCATTACCTGTGACGGTCGCGTTGACCAACTCCGCCCCGAACGCCGGCCCCCCGCTTGTCCCGCCATCCCCATAACGCTTGGTCCTGATTAAGATCCCACCGCCCAACTTCGCCGTGTTCCCCGAGATGGTGCTGTCAACCACCCTGAGATCAACACACTCGGCCCGTATTCCCCCACCCCAGCCTCCACTGTTGTCCTTGACGACCGAGTTGACGACGTCCAACCGCCTGGCGGACAACCCGGCGCCACAGGCCGGCATGGCTATGGCGCCATAACCCCCATCTCGACTTCTCTCCACCACCGAGTCGACAACACGAACCCCGCCCGGCCGCGGTGGCTTCAAGCCCTCGAATAGGACTCCGCCGCGGTTGCCGTGAACATGGAGATTCTTCAAAGTCACCAGATACGACGTAGTGTCGGTCGCCGCGCCCGGATCTGGATCGTCCGAGATCCTCACGCCACTGCCGTTCACGTTGGCCACGACCATGTCCGCCAGAGTCACGTCCGTGACGGTGGGCCTCCCCTCCTTCCTCGCGCCTACTCTCACGTCGAACCCGACAAAGGTCTTATGACCCGCGCCGTCGATGGTCGTACCGGCGCCGGCGGCGTGGCCGCGGATCTCCATGTCCGACTTGATCGTGAACGGGCGGTCCCCCAGCTCAATCGTGCCGGGCTCGGTGATCCTGATCACATCAGTCCCCGAGGCCGAGCCGGACAGGCAGCCGTCCACCACCCTGTCGGTGTTGGCCGCCTTGACGGCTGCCGCCAGAGAACAGGTCCCGCCAGTAGCGGTCTCCGTCTTGTCGACCAGGATCACCCCGGTCGGCTCATACACGCCCGCATCCCAACCCCCCTCGGTCTCGCCCGAAACCAGGACGACCGTCCCGGTCGACGCGATGTGACCCGGCAAGCGCGCGGCGGGCAGGCTCACATCGGAGTCGCCGCCTGCGATGAACCGGTACTCCGTCGGCAGAGTGAACTGGACTTCGTACGATCCCGGCTTCAGGTTTTCGATGGTGTACTCACCCCGCTCCTCGTTGGCGGTGCTCGTGGTGATCGTGGTGGTCGTCGCCGGCGTCCCATCCGCCCGATGCACCTCCACGTCGGGACTCGAAGGACTCACCAGCTTCACCGTCACTCCCCCCAACCCAAGCTCGCTGTCCTTCTCCCCGTCGTGGTCGGCGTCCACCCACACCTCGCCGCTGATCGTCGCCGGCAGGTACGCGCCCGCATCCCAATCCCGCGCGGTCTCGCCCGAATCCAGGTCGAAATCCTCGGTCCGGCCCGACAAGCCCACGTCGGAGTCGGCCTCCGTCGAGAAGCGATAACCGTCCGGCAGGGTGAACTCGAGCCGATACCCCTCCCCCGGCTCCAACCGACCGAATGAGTATGTGCCGAGCGGGCGATCCGCGGCGCCCGCGCCGGTGGGAGCCGTCCCGAGCGGATCCGTCACTCCCCGCTTGAACAGTTTCACCGTCGCTCCCGCCAACCCAAGCTCGTCGCCGTCCTTCTCCCCGTCGCCGTCGGCGTCCACCCACACCATGCCGCTGACCGACGCCAGCGCCAGATAACCGAAGTCGCCGCCCGGCGCCTCATCATCCGCCGCGGCTCTCACCATCACATTCTGCGTGGAGGTAACGTTCGTCGTTGCCCGGCGGTCGACCAGGACGGGGTTCTCCGCAACAGCCTTCACCCTCACCGTCCAACTGCCCGGCGCCGCCGGGAGCCGGTACACCCCGTCTCGTCCGGTAGTGGCCGTGGTCACAACAGTCTCATCCCCGTCAGCAGCCGCCGCAGGCTTGACGAGCTCCACCTTGACACCGGCGATACCCGCCTCGGCGCCATCCTTCGTCTTGCTCTCGTTGGCGTCGTCCCAGACCGTGCCGCTGATCACATGCGCCTCGTACGCGCCGACATCACAACGACCTCCCCGCGGCTGCGGCCGCGCGACGCGCCGCGCGTCCTTCGACTCGCCGACCCTCGGCACATGCTCGCAAGCAGTCGCGTCCAGCCTGTCGAACAACCGGCTGTGGGCGCCGAACGCCATGGTCTTCACAGGATCCATGCTTCGGTTGGGGCCGATCCGATTGGGGTTGCCGTTGGCCGCCGGATCCTCCAGGCCGATATCGTCGACGCTGTAGACAGTCGAGAGACCACAGGTACTGTCGGACGCCGCGTTGCCCGAATTCGTGGATGGAATACTCCCGAAGCTACACTGGGCACCGGCATTCGCCGAAATCGCACTGTTCCTGATTGTCGTCACCACGCGCGCCCCGGTCTTCATCCCGCCGACGCTTGTGCCGCTACCGCCGTTTTCCGCGATCGTGCTGTTGACGACGACCAGCTCCGGCACAAGTCTGCTATCCGACCCGAAAGCGTTCACCCCGGGTCCGGTGCTCCTGGCGATGGTAGAGTTGATGATCTCGGTCTTCGTCGCGCTTCTTCTCGCGCCTTCCGTGATGCCTTGCATTGCCTCTACGGCTGTCCTTTTGCCTATAATCGAGCTGTCAACCACCTTGAGATGGCCGCAACGGTTGCTCACACCGACCCCAGGATGGCTCGTGGCGATGGGAGAGCCGATCATGGAGTTGGTGACTGTCAGGACTACCTCATAGGAGTAGAAAGGCGCGAAGAAATCGCAGGCGCTCAGATTGACATCTGCACCGTTACCTGTGGCGCCCGTGATGACGGAGTCGTTCACGTGGACCTTCCCGCGTCGCCCCGAATGTTGCTTCTCCTTCTCCACGCGAACGCCGTTCCAGAAATCGCGAACATTCAGATTCTCCAACGTAACCGAGTATCCGGTCCTGACCATCTCGCGGGAGTCGTCCTTGACATGCACGCCAACTCTCGCCTGCGACTCGCCGGCCACAGTCAGATCAGCCAACTTCACCGCGGTCACGGCATCCGACGGTGTGGCGGCAGTCAACACAATGTCAAAACCGTCAAGGCCCCTAATGGTAGTGCCTCCGGCATGGCCTTGGACCGTCATGTTCGACGTGACCTGGAAGCCATCGGTAGGCGCGTTGATCGTGCTTGCCGCGTTTGTGCTTGCCGCGTCGAACTCGATCCGATCAACCCTGGGGTCGGCTTTACCCGCCGCGCAAGCGTCGACCGGGCTGTTGTCGTTCGCCGCCTTGACGGCCTCCAACAACGAGCACTTCCGGTCAACCCTGGGCACGCCTGTCGGGTCGATCGGGGCTGTCGGGTCGACCCGGATAGTCGCCCCGACCAGGTCATATGCGCCCACATCGAAACCCTCCTTATCCTGTTTCTGAGCCAGGACGACCTGCGCGTTCGCGGTCCGGCCCGACGCCGGCGGGACCACAACCGAGTCGCCCCCCGTCTCCTTCCTCTTCGTGAACCGGTAACCCTCCGGCAGGGTGAACTCGACCCGATACGTCCCCGCCTCCAAACGATCAAATGAGTATCTTCCCACCGGGCTGTCCCCGCCGGCACTGGTGAGAGTCGTCTCGAGCGGACGCCTCGCCCCCTCCCTGAACAGTTTCACCGTCGCCCCCGCCAACCCCGGGTCGACAGCCTGGCCGCCGGGATCAACAGTCTCATCCCTCACCCCGTCGACGTTGTCGTCCAGCCATACCGTGCCGCTGATCGACGCCACCTTGAAGGCGCCCGCATCCCAACCCGACTCGGTCTCGCCCGAATCCAGATCGACCTCCCCGGTCAGGCCCGACGAGCCCACGTCGGAGTCGGCCCCCGTCGTGAATCGGTAACCGGTCGGCAGGGCGAACCGGACTTTGTACGACCCCGGCCTCAACTCATCGATGCTGTACACACCGCTGGCGCCCGTGGTCGCCGACGCCTCGCTCTCCCCGTCCACCCGAAGCGCCTCATGATCATTCGAAGGATCCAGCAGGCTCACCTCCACCCCCGGAAGACCGGCATTCTCGCTGGCGTCCTTCTTCCCGTTGTCGTTGGCGTCCAACCACACCTTGCCGCTGACCGTCGCCGGGCTGAAGGCGCCCGCATTCACCGTCTCGCTCCCGCCCAAGTCCAGGTCGACCGAAGCGACGGTCCCGGTCAACGAGCCCGAGTCCGACGGGTCCTCGAGGGTGAAGTCGTCCCCCATCACCGTGAACCGGTTACCCGCCGGCAGGGTGAACTCGACTTCGTACGACCCCGCATTCAGCTTATCGATGGTGTAGTTGCCCTTTCCGTTTGTGATGTCCGTCGCGTCCGTCGTCCCATCCACCCGTTTCACAACACCTCTCGAATCCACCAGGCTCACCTCCACCCCACGAACGCCCTTCGTATCGCCGGGGTCCTTCGTGCCGTCGGCGTTCTTGTCCACCCACACAGTGCCGGTGATCGACGGCCGTTCCTGATAGCCGAAGTCGAATCCCAGGTTGTCGGCTCCGCCCACGGACACGCCCGCCGTCTTCGATGTGTCCGCGGGCGCCTGGTGACCGGCCAGCGCCCCGTCGGTGTCCGTCACTCGGACCGTCCACTCCCCAGCCGTCACCTTGAAGCTGTAGGCGCCGTCGGAGTTGGTCGTCGCCGTGCCCCGCTCGGCGCCTGCGGAGTCGACCAGCGCCAAGGTCACGCCCGCGACGCCGGGCTCGTCGTCGCCTTGCGCGCCGTTCCCGTCGCTGTCCTCCCAGACAAGGTCCCCGATCGTGATCCACCGGTAGCCGAAGTCGAATCCCAAGTTGTCGGCCCCGCCCACGGACACGCCCGCCGTCTTCGATGTGTCCGCGGGCGCCTGGCGACCGGCCAGCGCCCCGTCGGTGTCCGTCACCCGGACCGTCCACCGCCCAGCCGTCACCTTGAAGCTGTAGGCGCCGTCGGAGTTGGTCGTCGCCGTGCCCCGCTCGGCGCCTGCGGAGTCGACCAGCGCCAAGGTCACGCCCGCGACGCCGGGCTCGTCGTCGCCTTGCGCGCCGTTCCCGTCGCGGTCCTCCCAGACAAGGTCCCCGATCGTGATCCACCGGTAGCCGAAGTCGAAGCCCAAGTTGTCGGCCCCGCCCACGGAGACGCCCGCCGTCTTCGATGTGTCCGCGGGCGCCTGGCGACCGGCCAGCGCCCCGCCGGTGTCCGTCACTCGGACCGTCCACTCCCCAGCCGTCACCTTGAAGCTGTAGGCGCCGTCGGAGTTGGTCGTCGCCGTGCCCCGCTCGGCGCCTGCGGAGTCGACCAGCGCCAGAGTGACGCCCGCGATGCCGGGCTCGTCGTCGCCTTGCGCGCCGTTCCCGTCGCGGTCCTCCCAGACAAGGTCCCCGATCGTGATCCACCGGTAGCCGAAGTCGAATCCCAAGTTGTCGGCCCCGCCCACGGAGACGCCCGCCGTCTTCGATGTGTCCGCGGGCGCCTGGCGACCGGCCAGCGCCCCGTCGGTGTCGGTCACCCGGACCGTCCACCGCCCAGCCGTCACCTTGAAGCTGTAGGCGCCGTCGGAGTTGGTCGTCGCCGTGCCCCGCTCGGCGCCTGCGGAGTCGACCAGCGCCAAGGTCACGCCCGCGATGCCGGGCTCGTCGTCGCCTTGCGCGCCGTTCCCGTCGCGGTCCTCCCAGACAAGGTCCCCGATCGTGATCCACCGGTAGCCGAAGTCGAATCCCAAGTTGTCGGCCCCGCCCACGGAGACGCCCGCCGTCTTCGATGTGTCCGCGGGCGCCTGGCGACCGGCCAGCGCCCCGTCGGTGTCGGTCACCCGGACCGTCCACCGCCCAGCCGTCACCTTGAAGCTGTAGGCGCCGTCGGAGTTGGTCGTCGCCGTGCCCCGCTCGGCGCCTGCGGAGTCGACCAGCGCCAAGGTCACGCCCGCGACGCCGGGCTCGTCGTCGCCTTGCGCGCCGTTCCCGTCGCTGTCCTCCCAGACAAGGTCCCCGATCGTGATCCACCGGTAGCCGAAGTCCAGGCCCAGGTTGTCGCCGCCGCCCACGGACACGCCCGCCGTCTTCGATGTGTCCGCGGGCGCCGGATGACCGGCCAGCGCCCCGCCGGTGTCCGTCACTCGGACCGTCCAATACCCCGGCGCCACCGCGAAGGCGTAGACGCCTTTGCCGTTGGTGGTGGCCGTATCCTCAACTTCGCCCGCCCTTTCCCCCGCAGCGTGGACGAGGTCCACCGTGACACGGGCAACACCCTCATCGTCATCCTTCAAGCCGTCGACGTCGGCATCGGCCCAAACCGTGCCGCCGATCACATGCGCCTCATAAGCGCCGATATCACAAGCTGGTCCCCGCGGCCGAACCACACCCCGAGCATCCTTCGACACGCCGGTCTTCGGCAAATTCCGGCACTTCGCCGCGTTGGCCCCGTCGAACAACGCGCTGTCGCCGTCGAACGCGGCAGTCTTCACAGGATCCATGCTCTGATTGGGGCCGATCCGATTGGGATTGCCGTTGACGGCCAAATCCTTCAGATCGCTACCGCCGATCCTCGCAAACCTAATATAATCTTGACTTCCCCCCTGACTACCCGAAGGTGCCGCATCACAGGTATCGTCGGACGATGCGTTGCTCGTATTGGTCGTCAGCCACGACCGGGTCGACCGCCAAAAAACAAACCGACATTGCCTACCAGCATTGCCGCGATAACCGAATTGCTGACGTTCGTTCTGGGCCACTGTGAATCAATATACTCGACCCAGACCCCGCCGACGCGTCCAATATAGTCATTCGTGACCCCGCCGTTCTTGATGATCGTGCTGTGCCTAATAGTCAACGTCGGAGTGAGACTCAAAGCGGCCCTTTGCCAGACTCCGATACCGTTGTTATTGGCGATTGTGGAGTTGATGATCTCTACCCGGTTGTTCGCCCGAGTGGTGAAATTCGTCTGAGCGTGATACGCTTCGGGCCAATAGCCTTCCATTGCGTAGATCCCCGCCCCCTTAGCCTTCTTCGTCCCCGTGATGGTGCTGTCAATAACTCTGAGTTTCCCAACTACGACGTCAATACCATAGGTACCATTGTTGCGAATAGCGGAGTTGACCACCGAGAACACTATACCTGGGGAGAACGTGAAACTTGAAGGGTAATCGGGCTGATATATGTTGACACGCGCTCCCCGATCGGTGTTGTCGGCTACCACGGAGTCCACAACACGGACCTCGCCAACTCTCCTCGATTTGTATTCACCTCTGAGCACGATCCCGGTCCCGTTCGAAGAGATATCCATGTTCTTGAGAGTGACGTCGACCCTGTCCCTTGCGCTCCCAACGGATTGGTCTTCAACATACACGCCATTGCCGCTGACACCGGTCACTGTCATGTGGGACAATGTGACGGCCGTCGCGCTAGCCGCGTCTCTCGTCGACAAGATGACCTTGAAGCCGCCGCCTCCTCTGATTGTCGTGCCGTCGGCGTGACCCCGAATCGTCATGTTCGACGTGATCCGGAAACCATCGGCGGGCGCGGCTATCTCGCCGGGCTCAGTGATGTTGATCGCGTCCGCCCCGGCCCCGACGACACAGTCGTCCACGTCTTGGCCGCCGGCGTCGGTCGGCGCCGCATCCGCGTTCGCCGACTTGATCGCCTCCTCCAAAGTACACTCGCCGTCGTCGGTCACACCGCTCTTCAGGGTGTCGACCGAGATCGCCCCTGCCGACGGCGTCGTAGCCGACAACTCGTCGGAACCGAGCAAGAGCACCGCCGCGGCTAGAGCCGCCCACCCGAAGATGAGACGACGCAACGGACGAGCAGACCAACTGCGACTGATCACGACGCGCCTCCCGGATCTACAGAGAACCGTAGTGTACCACAGAATCGGGAGAGAGTCAAGCGCAAAATCCGGGGTCTACGCGATCGACGGGACCCGGGCCAGGACCGGGCGCCGACGAGCTCGCAAGAGCCCGGGCTCCACCGGAAAGGCCAATTCGTCGATCGGAAACACCTGGGCGGCGGGTCCGTGAACGGGTCGGGAAAGGCGAACCCGGGCATCACAAGCCTTCGGCCGCCGGCCGCCGAACACCGCCGAAGCCACATCATAGAAAGGTCGGATGCGAGGCGACCCCCAAGAGCCGAGCCAGCCTCAGGAGGGCTCAGCACCTTCACCCCAAGGAAGCCGATTCGGGCGGCGGGGCTGAAGTCCGCGGCTCGGCCCGGATCAAGGGGACCGCCGCCGCCGCGGTGACGGCGCCCAAGATCACCGGGAGGGCCCTCGGGCCGCCGGCCGCCGAGATCCACCCCCCGGCGACGGGGCCGAGCGACCCCACCAGGAAGAACACGAGGCTCAACAGGCCCATGGCGGCGCCGAGGCTCGACGACCCGAACACCGCTCTCGAGTACATGCCGACCAACGGGGATGAGGCGCCGACGCCGAACCCGGCGACGACGGCGAACACGGCCGCGACGGGCGCCGTGCCCGCGAAGACGAGCACGATCAGTCCGGCGGCGATAGCCGAGTAGGCGAGCCTCAGGGCGCCCGCGGCGCCCAACCTGGCGACGATCGCCATCAGGGGCACCCGCCCGCCGAGCTGAGCGAAACCCCTGAACCCGGCCCAGAAGGACGCCGCCGTCAGGGTCAACCCCGCCGCCCTCATCACCGGCGCCTGGTAGACCACCATGACGGCGACGCTGACGCCGACCAGCCCTTGGGCGATGAGCAGGCGGCGAGCGGAGGCGGTCTTGAGCGCCGCGCCCAGCTCGGACCAGAGGGCCAAGCCGCGGGGCGCCTCCCCGCTCCGCGTGTCGATCGTCAAGGCGCCCGCGGCGAGGGCCGCCGCCGCGGACAGAGCAAGGACCCGCAATGTGAGGCGCCAGCCCGCGGCCTGAACGAGCCAGGCGGCGGCGGGCAGGTAGACGGCGGCGGCGAAGGCGCCCCAGATGGTCAGGACGGCTATGGCCCTTGTGGCGTCGTGAGGGCTGATCCGTGCGGCAACGGTCTGGGTGACGTGATAGAAGCCGAAGCCGCCGAGCGCCCCTCCCCCGACGGCGGCTGCGGGACCGAAGACGGCGGGCGACCCGGCGGAGGCGGCGACGCTGAAGGCGGCGGCGACCACACAGGCGGCGAGCCCGAACACGATCCGGCTGCCGAACCGGTCGAGAAGCCAGCCCCCTCCGAGCGAGCCTGCGCCGGCCACGAGCGTCGACGCCGAGAAGGCGGTGGTCAGCGCCGACTCGCTCCATCCGGTGTCGGCGATGATCGGGTCGAGCAGGACCCCGAAGGAGTAGTGCCAGGCCCCGTACGCCCCGATCGTGATGAGCCCCAACACCGCGATGAGCGCCCGGGGGATACGCTGACTGCCGGTCACGCCGCGAGGCTACGGGACCGCCGCCTCAGCCGACGCAGCTTCAGGCGCCTGGTGGTCCGTCGCACTTGTACCGCCCCACCCCAATCCGGTTTCCTAATGCTCTGGATTCGGTATACCGTAGTTTGTGCATTGAGAATCGCCCCCGGCTACCGGGGGTCCGCGTCAAGCCGCTTCATCTTTTTGGCGACAGACCACCGGCTTGCCTGCGCCGAGAGTAGGAGGACGGCGTCATCTTGGGCTTTTTCTTCGGCCGAGGCAGCTTCAGACGGGCCGACTCGCTCATCCCGGTGAGCCGTGCGGCGATCTCCTCAGCCGACTCGGCCTGACGCAACCGTGAAGCCTCCTCGTCGGAGGCGCCTCCACCAAGACAGTCGGCCAACTCCCTGGCGGTGAGCCGGTCGATCAAACCGACGCGAAGCGCCTTCTTCACGACGCGAGCCGGCATGAGATCCGGCGTGCACTGGTCCCGGTCTTCCGCCGGGGCCGTCCAGTGGAGGATTCGGCCGGCGCCGGGCTCGCTGTCGACACGGGCTTCGAAGACGCGGATCGGATTCATCATGTAGAAGTCAAACCTCAGCGGATGAAGATTGAGCGGCGCAGGGTTGAGACCCCTGGACCGCTTCAGCGAGTAGTTGTTTTCCCAGTAGTCCTCGACGAACCACTTGAAGTACTGATGCCGCTCTTGCGTTGGCCATACCTCCCACGCTCGAATCCTGATCTCGATGAGTCTGTCCGGGGGCCGGTCGAAGAGAATCAACAGTATTCGCGGACTCTCGATGCACTGCTGCAACTCCTGCTCCGTTCTGATTGACAGAACCCAGTGCGAGTTCTCCTTTCGGTTGACACGCGTTGAGCCGCATTGTGGGCACTCCTCGAGAAAGGGGAGGACTCTCTCATCGCAGTCGCGACACTCTCCAAGCTGGTCGACCCGACTGCAGCTCTTGACCTCGGTTCCGTCTAGCAGGTCGTCTCCTCGAGCTGCGGTCCCGGCGCCGGGAACACCGGTGATGAGCGACGCCAAGTGCTGACCCGGGTAGGCGATCCTCGCTTGGGCTGTCTGGTTGGTGACCTGAGCCCACCTCAGAAGCGCCGCTCGCGGCTGTATGAACAGGTCCTCGATGAGCTCGAGGACCAGCTTCGCGCTCGTGGCGATCGTCGTGTGGCGGGCGTCCGGGAGCGCCATCCGTCTCCTTGTCACAGGTTGCCGGTAGCGTCGAGGCCATGACGGCGCAGCTTGAGCTCCCGACCGCCGCCGAGGAAGGCCTCGGCGCGATTCGCACACTACTCAAGGCGCTCCGCGGCGAGCTCCGAGATCGCGGCCTTGCCCCGATGGAGGCCGCCGAGGTCGTTGCATGCGGCCTCGCGGGCCACCGCGATGCGCGCCTCGAAGACACGTCTCTCGATCAGCTCCGCGACATGACCGCGGAGACCGGCGGCCGCAGTCAGGTGTTGGCCCTCCTCTACCAGGAGTTCCTTGTCGCCGAGGCCCGCTCAGGCCTTGGTCAGTACCTGACGCCCGTGCCGGTCGCCGACTTGATCGCCGATGTGCTGCGAGAGCCCGCTCCCGACGACCCGCTCGTCCTCGACCCGTTCTGCGGCGCCGGGATACTGCTCGACCGCTTCTCGCTGGCTCGGCCGGACTCGAGACTCGCCGGGCTCGAGATCAACCGCGGCGTGGGGGCGATTGCCCAAGCGCTCGCTCAGCTCGGGCGCCGAGAGCTCGACCTGCGCCTTGTCGACTCCTTCGAGTCGTGGGCGACGGGGCAGCTCCCCTTGGCGGATGTGGTCGTCACCAATCCTCCTTTCGGGTCGGTGGCGTCCTCCATCAACGCGAGCGACTATGCGACGGCGCTCCCCTCGGCCCTGAGAGCCATGAAGAGTCCGCCCGCGGAGCTGCTCGGCTTGGAGGTGTCGGTCGACTCCCTGGTTGAGGGCGGCCTGATCGCCGCCGTGCTCCCTCAGAGCGTGCTGACCAACACCGGTTGGTCGCCCTACCGCAGGCGCCTCCTATCAAGGTTGCAGCTCACCGGCGTCGTCTCGCTCCCGGAGGAGACGTTCGCCCCGTTCCGAGGCGTGGCGAGAGCGTGCGTGATCTTCGGTCGGAAGCGATCGGGCGGCGACGGCGACAGGCGCCCGGTCCCGTTCTTCCGATCGCGTTCGATCGGCTACGACGACACGGGACGGGCCTCCGGCACCGAGTCGGACCTGGCTGAGGCGAGCGCTTGTGTCCGCGGCCTCTCCGAGCTCGAGTGGTCGCTGGCCGCGGATGAGTCGGGGGTGGTTCACATCCCGCCGTCGATCCGATGGCGCGACGGCGAGACGGTCCGGCTCGGCGACATCGCCGATGTGTTCGCCGGCCGAACGCCTCCCCGGGCCGACTACGTCGACAACGGGCCGTTCTTGCTCAAGGTCGGGAACCTGAGGGGGAGCTTCGTCTCTTGGGCTGATCGGACACGATCCAGGATCTCCGAGGACATGTTCGCGAGAAACCCGAGGCTGCACCTCCGGCGAGGCGACATCGCCATGACCGCCGCGGCTCATCGGCCGCGTTATGTCGGCCGAAAGGTGGATCTGATCTATGAGGTGCCGAGCTGCGGGGCGATGCCGTCCGCCGAGGTGATCGTGATCAGGTTGCGCGCTGATGCGCCCGTCGAGCCGGAGGAGTTGCTCTTCCATCTGCGGAGCCCCGTCGGCTACCAGCAGATCCAGGATCTCGTGCGAGGGAGCACAGCGCATCTCTACGCCAAGGACGTCGTCGAGCTCCGGGTGCCCGGCTCGCCCTCTCCCCAACTCGCCGAGGCGGTGCGGCTCTACCGCGAGGCGGCCGGGATTCACCTCCGGGCCGTCCGAGCGGAGCAGGCGGCTCTTGAGGCGGCCGGCTTGACACACGACGGCGAGCCGGGCGGCGGGTCCGACCGGCGGGAGTCGCCTCAGGCGACGGCGACGAGACGGGAGTGAGACCTGACGCGGCGGCTAGCCGATCTGCCGTAGCGCTCGCCAGATCTTCTCAGGGGTCGCCGGGATCTGGACCTCGGCGCCGCCGAGTGCGTCGCACACCGCGTTGAGCACTGCGGGCGTCGAGCCGATCGCCCCCGCCTCGCCGATCCCCTTGGCGCCCAAGGGGTTGGTCGGAGTCGGAGTGACGGTCCTGTCCAGGCTGAACGACGGCAACGAGACGGCGGAGGGGATCACGTAGTCCATCAGCGAAGCCGTGACCAGGTTGCCGTCCTCGTCGTAGACCACCCGCTCCCACAGGGCTTGGCCGATCCCCTGAGCCATGCCGCCGTGCCGTTGCCCGTCGGCCAGAATCGGGTTGATCAAATTGCCCGCGTCGTCCACCGCCCACATCTTGAGAAGGCTCGGCGAGCCGGTGTCCCGGTCTATCTCCACAACCGCCAGGTGCATCCCGAAAGGGAAGTTCAACCCGCCGGACCGCACGTGGGCCTCGTCGTCCAAGCCGGGGCTGATCTCCTCCCCGAGGTCGCCTCCCATCGCCGCCGTCACTATCTCGCCCCAAGCTACCGAGGCGACGGTCCCCGAGACGGTCGCCTTCCCGTCGGCCAAGACGATGTCCTCCGGGGCGGCCTCCAGCAGGCGCCCGGCGATCCTCTTCGCCTTCTCAGCGACCTTCGACGCCGCCGCCCAGACGGCGGACCCGCCGTGGGCTATCGAGCGCGACCCCGAGGTGCCCCACCCGTACGGCGAGATCGCCGTGTCGCCCTGCTCCACCCGGATCAGGTCGATGTCGATCCCCAAGGCCGAGGCCGCCAACTGGGCGAAGGAGGTCCGGTGCCCCTGACCCTGGTCCAAGGTCTCCACGAACACCGAGACCGACCCGTCGGGATGGGTCTGGGCGCGGGCCGCCCCCCAGTCCTCGAAACCGCACACCTCAACGTAGGACGCCAACCCGACCCCCATCAGCCTCCCCTCGGCGCGGGCCTCGGCCTGCTCCCTGCGCAGGCCCTCATAACCCGCCGTCTCCAGCAACTTGTCCAACGCCTTCTCGTACTCGCCCGTGTCGTACACATACCCCCCCAGCTCGGCCCCGCCGGACGAGGCGTAGGGGAACCGGTCGGGCTCCACGAAGTTGACGCGGCGCACCTCGGCGGGGTCGATCCCCGTCGCCGCGGCCACGGCCTCGATCACCCGCTCCACGGTGAGGGTCGCCTCGGGCCGCCCCGCCCCGCGGTAGATGCCCCTCGAGGCCCGGTTGGTCCACACCCCCCGCATCCGCCAGCCGTAGACCTCGATCGCATAGGGGCCGGTTCCTATGCGAGGCGTGATCTCCATGAACGGGATGTACCGGTGACGGCAACCGAGATCGATCAGGATGTCCAGCCAGAGCCCTTTGATCCGGCCGTCGTCGCCCGCCACGACCTCATAACGATGCTCTTGGGCGCGCCCGTGCCCGATGGCGAGCATGTGCTCCCGCCTGGTCTCCGCCCAGCGAACCGGCCTCCCCGTCCTCCGGGCGGCTTCGATCGCCAGGTACTCCTCCTCGGCGAGGTCGAACTTGCACCCGAAGCCGCCCCCGACGAACGGGGTGATCACCCGCACGGCGGCTTGGGGCAGGCCGAAGTCGGCGGCGAGCCTGTGTTGCATGAGCTGGGGTCCCTGGCTCGACAAGTGGACGGTGAGACCGCCCTCCTTCCACTCGGCGAGGATCGCCCGGCCCTCCATCGGGGCGGGGACCGCCCGGGGGTGCTCCACGGCGCCGGAGAGGCGGACGCTCCCCTCCGTCGCCTCGAACGCGGCCCGGTCCCCCTTGGACCTGTCGTAGGCGACGTTCGACTCGAAGCCGGGGTGGATCGGAGGCGCCTCGATCGCCTGCTCGGGGCCCCCGACCGGGTCGATGGGCTCGTAGTCGACGAAGACGAGGTCGGCGGCGTCCCTGGCCTCGGCGGCGGAGTCGGCAACCACCGCGGCCACCGGGTCGCCCGGCGCCAACACCCGGCCCTGGGCCAAGGGGAAACGCCGCGGCACGTTCTTCCCCGGGTCGGGGGTGGGCGGCATGACGACACCCGAGACGTCGCCCGGCGTCAGGACAAGCTGCACGCCCGGCATCTCCCTCGCCGGGCCGGCGTCGACGCCGGTTATCTCGGCGTGTGCGTAGGGGCTTCGGGCGACGGCGAGATGGAGCGCCCCGGCCGGGGCGATGTCGTCGACGAAACGAGCCGCGCCGCTGATGAGGGTGGGGTCCTCGCGGCGCTTGGCGGGCGCCCCGACGAGCGGGGAGGCGGCGGTGTCTGCGGTCACCCGCGCCAGGCTAGTGGGCGGGCCGCCTCACTCGAGTAGGGCGAGGACCGTGGCCCGGAAGTCGTTCGGCTGGAAGGGTTTGGTCACGAAGGCGTCGGCCCCGCCGTCCCGCGCCCGTCGCCGCGACTCCTCCTCGGCGTGTGCGGTCAACACGACCACCGGGATGCCGCTGGTCATCTCATCCCTGCGGATCCCGTCGAGGACCTTCCAGCCGTCAATTCCGGGCAACCCGATGTCCAAGACGACGAGGTCGGGCGCCTCTGAGCTGACGGCCTTGAGACCTGCCCTCCCGTCGTCTCGGGTGACGATCTCAAGGTCGGCGGCGCGCAGGCACACTTCAATCAGCCGACGGATGACGGCCGAGTCCTCAACGACGAGAATCCGTGAGCCCACTCATTCACCTCAATAGCGGCAGCCCTCTCGGGCTTGTGGGGTTCATCGGCGCGGCCGCCGCCGCGGTTTAGGCCTTCTTGGGGCCGCTCAGGCCCCCCGGGGGGACCGCCCCGCCGGCAGGGCGAGGCTCTCCGCGAACCGCTCCAACTGCCTGAGGGTCCTCACCTCGTGGACCGAGGCGCAGTGCCTCGCGTAGCGGGACATGGCCGAGTCGCCGGTGTCCCAGTAGGCGCGGGGCTCGGGGTTGAGCCAGATGAGGGCCCGGGAGGCGGCGGCGACCCTGCCCAGGGCGGCGTCGCGAGGCGGTTTGTAGTTGTTCCTGGCGTCGCCCGTGACGATGACGGTCGTGCGGGCGGAGAGCTGCTTCCCGTAGCGGTCGAGGAACGTCTCCAGCGAGTTCCCGTAGTCGGAGTGGCCGTCGAGCCACACGACCTCGGCCTCCTTGGCGATCCTGTCCACGGCCGAACCGAAGTCGGCGCCCGGCCCGAGGAAGTCGGTCACCTCGTCGACGGTGTCGACGAAGGCGAACGACCGCAGCCCCGAGAACTGGGTCGACATGGCATGGGTGAGCTGGAGCGTGAAGCGGGAGAAGGTCGCCATCGACCCCGAGATGTCGCAGAGGAGCCAGACCTCGGGGCGGTGCGGCCTGGGCCTGCGGAACTGGGGGTCGGCGGGGACCCCGCCGGTGGCCAGCGACCGCCTCACCGTCCGCCTGAAGTCGAGCCTGCCCGCCCTCTTCCTGCGACGCCGAGCCAGGCGAGCCGCCAGCTTCCTGGCGAGGGGGCCGATGGCGGCCTCCATCTCGGCCAAGTCGGCGCCCACGGCGTGCATCAGGTCGACGTCCTCGATCAGCGGCCTGCGCAACGTCCTCGCCACCGCCTCCCGCCCCCGGTCGGCGACCAGGCGGCGGAGGATCTCCTCCTCGATCTCCTCGCGGAGCGCCTGAAGCCGCGCCTCCGCCTCCTCCTCGATCAGCCGCCGCTCGAAGTCGCTCGCCTCCGAGTCGGCCGAAAGGGCATCCGCGAGCCTGCGCCCCAACTCGGCCATGTCCAGGCGACGCAAGGTCCGATAGAGGTAGTAGGCGCCTCCGACGGGGCGGCCCGCTTCCATCCCGGCGAGCCGCTCGACCGCGCTCCGGGCCAGGCCCGCGACGGCGTCACCGTCCATCTCCGCCAAGGCCTCGAGGAGGGCGTCGAGAAGCTCGCCCAACCCGGCGTAGCCGCCTTCGGCCGGCTCGCCCAACGGGCGGAGCGGCAACTCGTCCCCGGTCGGCTCGGCCCCCGCGCCGGGCGGAGGCAAGCGGGAGAAGTAGGCGTCGAAGGCGACGTCGAAGGGGCGCTCGTGCCTCCGGCTCTTGATGAGCGTCGCCCGCAGCGTCTCGCGCAAGGCGACCCGGTCGCCGATGTCGACGACCTCCACGGCCGCCATCCCGTCGATCGCCTCCACCATCGACACCGGGGCGCCCGCCGCCCGCAGCTCTTCGATGAAGCCGGTGACGACCGAGAGCACTACGAGGAGCCGCCCGAGGCGAGCTGGGCGGCCGCCTTGTCTATGTCCGCCTGGTACTTGAGAAGCACATGCATCGTCTCGGAGAGGACCTGTTCGTCCACGTCGTCGACGGAGAGGGCGATCAGCGTCCTCGCCCAGTCGATCGTCTCCGAGACGGAGGGCGCCTTCTTCAGGTCGAGGCCCCGGATGGAGCGGGCGACTCGGGCCACCTGCTCGGCCAGGTGCTCGCCGAGCCCGGGCACGCGGGCGTTGAGTATGTCCTTCTCCCTGCCCGCGTCGGGGTAGTCGATGTGGAGGAACAGGCACCTCCGCTTCAACGCCTCGCTCAGCTCCCTGGTGTTGTTGGAGGTCAGGAAGACCATGGGGCGCGTGTTGGCGGTGAGGGTCCCCAACTCGGGGATCGAAACCTGGAAGTCGGAAAGGACCTCCAAGAGAAGGGCCTCGGTCTCGACCTCGACGCGGTCGACCTCGTCGATCAGGAGGACCACCGGCACGGGCGAGCGGATGGCCTCGAGCAGCGGCCTCGTGAGCAGGAACTCCTCGGAGAAGATGTCGTGGCTGATCGTGTCCCAGTCGTGGTCGACGTCGGCCTGTATACGCAGGAGCTGTTTCTTGTAGTTCCACTCGTAGAGGGCTTTCGCCTCGTCGAGCCCCTCGTAACACTGAAGGCGGACGAGGGGGGCTGAGGCGACCGTCGCCATCGACTTGGCCAACTCGGTCTTGCCCACGCCGGCCGGGCCCTCCACCAGGACCGGCTTGCCCAACCGGTCGGCGAGGAAGACCACTTGGGCGATCCGCTCATCGGGCAGGTACCCGGCGGATTTCAGGGCTTCCGCCGCTGAGGCGGGGGAGCTGAGAGCCAATTCGTCTCCTGTCGTCGAGCCGCCATTGTACGGGCGGGGGCGCTCGGCCGACCATGATTGGCCTCCTCCCGCAGGCCGGTGCAGAATGCGGCCCGATGCGGATAATCATCGTGGGCGCCGGGGCCGTCGGTTCGTATCTGGCGGATAGGCTGTCGACGGAGGGCCAAGACGTGGTCGTCATCGAGGACGACGAGCGACGGGCCGCTCAGATTCAGGAGTCCATCGACGCCCTCGTCCTGGTCGGCAACGGGGCGAGCACGAGCGTCCTCGAGCGGGCGGGCGCCGACAAGACCGACCTCCTGATCGCCGTGTCCAACTCCGACGGCGCCAACGTCCTCGCTTGCTTCACGGCTCACGAGCTGGGGACCGCCACGACCGTCGCCCGCATCGAGGCCCCCGAGATCAGGGAGGGCTCGGAGCGTCTCGGCGTCGACGTGGTGATCGACCCCTCCGCCACCGCCGCCGAGGAGCTGGTCGGGATCGTGGGCATGGGCGGGGCGTCGGAGCTGGTCCAGTTCGCCGAGGGGAAGCTGGTGATGGTCGGCGGCATCGTGGCCCCCAACGCGGCGATCACCGCCGGGCCTCTGCGCGAGCTGAGGGCCCGCCGGGCCGAGTGGGGTTGGGTGATGGCGGCGCTGGTGCGAGACGGGCGGACCATCGTCGCCCACGGGGACACCGTCGTGACGGCCGGGGACCACGCCCTGGTGATGACCACCGACGACCGGGTCGACGACGCCACCCGGCTGCTCGGGATGAAGAGGCGCAACCTGGACAGGTCCGTCATCCTGGGCGGCACCCGGCTGGCCGAGTTGACCGCCGTGCTCATGGCCCAGGCCGGTTTGTCGGTGGTGATCGTCGACTCCGACGTCGAGAGGTGCACTCGGCTCGCCGCCCACCACGGGGAGGCCGTCGTCATTTGCGGGGACCCCACCGACCCCGACGTCCTCGTCGAGCTCGACCTCGGGCCGAAAGACGCCGCCATCGGGCTGACCGGCTGGGACGAGGTGAACCTCCTAGGTTGCCTGGTCGCCAAGGCGACCGGAGCGGGCATGGTGATCGCCCGCTTCAACAGGATCTCCTATGTGGGCCTCCTCTCCGGCTTGGGCATCGACGCGGCGGTGTCGAGCCGCCTCATGGCCGCCAGCGCCATCCTTCGCTTCGTCCGCCAAGGGGAGGTGGAGCGGGTGGCCACCTTCTCGGACACCGACGCCGAGGCCATTGAGATCGAGGTCGCCGCGGGGGCCGAGGCGTGCGACCGATCCCTCTACGACCTCGACCTGCCCGTCGGCGTGGTGGTGGGCGGAATCTCGCGCAACGGGACCACCTTCGTGCCGGACGGGTCGACCGTGGTCAAAGGGGGCGACCACATCATCTTCTTCGCCCTGCCTCGGGACATCGAGGAGTCCGTGGCCCTGTTCACCCGATGAGCGCGTCGGAGGGGGCGGGCCGGCCGCCTGGGGCGGGCCTCCTGAAGACCGTCGCCTTCGTGCTCGGATCGGTCCTCCTGTTCGTCGCCTCCGCCATGGCGATCTCGGCCCTGGTCTCGGTCGTCTACGCCGAGCATGAGACGGCGGCGCTGATCGCCGCCGCCGCCGGGGTCACGGCCGGCCTCGGCCTGGCGACGAGGCGGCTGGTGCAAAGGCCGAAGGCGATCACCGTGCGGCAGGGGTTCGCGACGGTCGGCATGGCCTGGTTCGTGATCTCCATCTTCGGGAGCCTGCCCTATCTCCTGACGGTCGCCTTCACGGCCGCCGACTTCCTCGGCGAGGGTGCCTTCACCATGATCTCCAACGCCATCTTCGAGACGGCGTCGGGCTTCACCACCACCGGCGCGTCGGTGTTGTCCGACCCGAGCGTCCTCCCCCGCGGCCTCTCCTTCTGGCGGGCGATGACCCAGTGGCTGGGCGGCATGGGGGTCATCGTGCTGGGCGTCGCCATCCTGCCCTTGTTGGGGACGGGGGGCATGCAGCTCGCCCGGGCCGAGTCGCCCGGCCCCACGCCCGACCGGTTGACGCCGAGATTCCAGGAGACGGCGAAACGCCTCTGGCTGCTCTACGCCCTCCTGACGGCCCTTGAGGTGGTGTTCCTCGCGTTCGGGGACATGACCGGGTTCGAGGCGATCATCCACTCCCTCACCACCATGTCGACCGGAGGGTTCGGGACCGAGCCGACCTCGATCGTCGCTTTCGGCGACTACACGAAGTGGGTGATCACCTTTTTCATGTTCGCGGCGGGGGTCTCCTTCGCCCTCCACTTCAGGGCGTGGTCGAAGCCCAAGCTCTACTGGCAAAGCTCGGAGTTTCGCCTGTACACCCTCATCACGGTCGTGGCGGTCGTGATCATCGCCGGGGGCCTGATCTCGGAGGCGGGCCTCGTCGCCGCCGTGAGGGACGCCGCTTTCAACGCGATCTCGTTGACGACGACCACGGGGTACGCGTCCACCGACTTCGGGTTGTGGCGGGAGGCGCTCCAGATCATGGTGGTCGGCCTCATGTTCCTCGGCGGAATGGCCGGCTCGACGGCGGGCGGCATGAAGACCTTCAGGATCGGCGTGCTCAGCAAGGCGGCCTACGCCGATCTCCGGCGCTTGGTCCACCCTCGCGGGATCTTCGTGACCAGGTTCGGGGGCAAGAGGGTGACCGACCCGATCATCGAGGCGGTGCAGTCCTACTTCCTGTTCTACATCTTCTTGTTCATGACGGGCACGTTCCTCCTGGCCTTCATCGACTCGAACCTGGGAGAGGGTTTGGACCTGGTCACGGCGACCAGCGCCGTGGCGGCTTCGATCGGCAACATCGGCCCCGGCCTGGGAGAGGTGGGCCCCATGGCCAACTACGCCGGGCTGACCGACGCGGCGAAGTGGATGCTCTCCAGCCTGATGATCGTCGGCCGGCTTGAGATCTTCCCGGTGTTGGTCCTCCTCACCAAGGACCTCTGGAGACGCTGAGCTCGGCGGGACGGCCGTGGCGCCCCAAGCCGTGAAGGCCGCCCTCGGCGCCTACCTGCCCAAGACCTCCTGAGACCAGCGTCCGGGGACTTGCCGGACGACCTCACGGCGGATTCCTCAAGAAATTCTCGGGCCGGGCCGCCGTAGACCCCGAATCTGTCACACCCCCCGGATAGGTTGAGGATCATGTTCGATTCACAGTCGCATCAGCCGGGCGAGCTGTCCGTCGGCGACATTGCCAGCGATGAGGCGGACGCCCGCGCGAATCTGTCTCAGTCCCCCGATACGTTGGCGGGCATGGCGAGATTGAGGTCGCATCCGTCGGGCGAGCAGTCCTCCGACGACATCGTCAGCGACGAGGCGGGCACCCGCGCGAATCTGTCCCAGCCTCTGGATACGTTGGGGATCATGTTCGATTCACAGTCGCATCAGCCGGGCGAGCCGTCCGTCGACGACATCGCTGGCGACGAGGCGGGTGCCCGCGCGAATCTGTCACAGTCGCCGGATACGTTGGGGGCCATGTCCGATTCGCACCCGCCGGCCGAGTCGTCTCTCGACAGGGCGGAGGAAAATCGTCGACTGAGGGCCGCCTACGCGGCGGTGATCACCCGCTTGGCGGGCAAGGCGGGAAACCGCGCGAACTTCACCGCGCCCGAAGTCTTGTTCCCCGACGAGCCGAGCCCCCGCCGAGAGGCGGAAGCGACCGTCCCGGCCGCCGACAGCCCAAAGGGGCCGATCATGGCTATGCCTCCGGGGCTCTCACCGGCCCCAGACCATGCAGACGCCGCCGACCATGCAGAAGACACG
>Ga0209788_1000043_pt1 | contig 38867 bp, 41 predicted proteins | sample WorMetLIZISLAND1_2_FD_187415 | JGI IMG/M metagenome (GOLD analysis project Ga0209788, IMG submission 187415) | Marine gutless worms symbiont microbial communities from Max Planck institute for Marine Microbiology, Germany - Olavius clavatus LIZARD... ...
AGCACCATTTTGAACGTGATCCGAATGATGGATTTGATGTTGAGTCTTAACCGGCGTTGCCGGTCAAAAGCTGGACTTTCAGTCCGCTGTTTTAAACCCACCTGCTTTAGCAGGTGAGTTGTTTAGTTTGTGAACCACTGCTAAAACTGAAAAAGGAGGTGCGGCATGGAAGGCATGATTTCAACAATTCAAAACGCATTAGGTCCCATTGCCACGGGAAAGCTCGGACACGCACTGATCGGGCTATTGATTCTGATCGTTGGTTTAATTATTGTCAGCTTTATTACGGGGCTTTTTCGCCGCTTGTTTGGTCGTGTCGGGTTTCTTGAAAAATCAAATTTGATCAGGCCCATTACGGCCCTAATCAAGGCTGTTTTGACCATTTTTGTATTGATGGCGGTGTTGCAGCACTTTGGTTTAACGGATGTTTTAGCACCGTTAAAAAATCTGCTGGATCGATTTCTCGCTGTGGTGCCTAACATCATCGGCGCTGGTGTCATTGGCTATGCCGGCTGGATCATTGCGAAGATCGTCTCTGAATTGGTGGGTACCGGCCTTGGCAAGGTTGATGAGCAGGTGGCTCTGAAAATGGGCAACGACAACATCAAGGTCTCTAAATTCGGCAGCGCGTTTATTTTTGGCGCGATTCTACTTCCAATTGTGGTAGCCGCGCTGGGGGTGCTGAATATTCCCGCCATTACCGTCCCCGCATCTGATATGATCAATAAATTAATGGCAGCGGTACCCAACATCGTTGGCGCGGGTATCATTCTGTTGGTCACTTGGTTTGTCGCCAAGTTTGTGGTCTATGTGTTGACAGGGCTTTTGGAAGGGATGAATATCAACGCATTGCCGGAAAAACTGGGCGCCCAGAATCTTTTTACGCCCTCTTTCACGCCGACCAAATTGATCGGCGGTGCCATTATCTTTTTCTCGATGCTGACGGCCTCCACCGCAGCGGTGAATATGCTGGGGATTGATGTGATCTCCACTGTTTTTGCCAAGGTACTGGAGTTTGGCGGCGGTATATTGATTGGCGGTCTAATCCTGCTCATTGGTAATTTCCTCAGCACCCTGGCCTACAACAAGCTGGTGCAGACCAACAGCAAAGGGTTGGCCAATATCGCGCGCATTGCGATTCTGGGCTTGGTTCTGGCGATGGGTCTACGGGCAATGGGCCTTGCGGACAATATCGTTAATATGGCCTTTGGCTTTACCATCGGCGCGGTGGCGGTTGCGACGGCACTGGCTTTCGGGCTGGGAGGCCGCGACGCAGCAAAAGCCGTGGCGGATAACTGGGCCAACAACATTACCCGGAAACAGTACGAGTGATACAAACAGACCCATCACAACTTTCGGGCTTGTCGGTGTCTGTTCATTTCATGAGATGCCTGCATCTTTGCACATGTTGTCCATGAAATTGACACATTCAGGAAATTGAGGAGGCGCGATATAGCGGTTCAGCCATGGCAGATATATCAAATCAACAGCGACCCGTAACCCGGGAACAGGAGAATCTGATTGCCATACTGGTGCTGTTGCTATTTGGGTTATTGTACTGGTTTTTTATACATGACAGAGACCCTGGTGTTGATGAGGGGATCCCTGTAAAAACGATCGATGTGGACGCCACCGCCCCATCCCGACTTGTCACCAGTGATAGTTCCGAGAAGTCGACGGACCGGGTTGCCAAACTGGAAGCCGAAACGGCCGCTCGCCATCGTTCCGAGGCCATGCGGAAAAACCTCGAAATGCAATTACAAGAGTTGCAGGCGGCTCAAGCGACATCTCAAGAGGTGGAAGCTGCTCGACTCAGGGCGGAAGACGAGGCGCGATTATCTGCTGAACGCCTTGCTACTGAAGAAACCATACGCTTACAAATGGAAGAGGATGTGCGGCAACTGGCTGAACAGTTGGCTGCTGAAAAAGCTGCCCGGGAACAAGCGGAAGCCGCACGTCTGAAGGCCGAGGAAGAGGCCCAACGATTGACCGGGCAGTTAGCCGCTGAAAAAGCCTCACGGTCAAACCTGGAAGCGGATCGACAACGCATCATGGCTGAGGCGGCCAAGCAGGCTCGTTTAGCTGAAGAGAAACGAATCGCCACGGAGAAGGCGGCGAAGCTGCAGGCTGATTTTTCCAGGTTGCAGTTTGCCCTACCGGGCGGTGAAACGGTCATACTTCAGGCGGACAGCCTGGAGGATAAATTCAAAAAAGCGATTTTAAACCGCCAATTTAACCAACCGTATGTTTTTGACCGTATCTTTTTGGGGCTGGGCTCAGCCGAATTGAAAGATCGTGAGTCCATGGAACAGATCAAAGGTATTGCGGCATTGCTACATGCTTACGACAATATTAATATTAGTTTGCGCGGACATACGGACAATACCGGCAATCCTCAACTAAACAGGGCGCTTTCACTTGAACGCAGCACGAATCTTAAAAATGCCTTGATTGATCTGGGAATTTCTGAAGCGCGTATTAAAGCGGAAGGTTTTGGTGAAACCCTTCCCATCGCAGATAACAACACAAGAAGCGGTCGTCGGAAAAACAGGCGCATTGATATTATGATGGTTGAGTAACCGACCATGGGAAGCAAAAAAAGCGCGTATAGAACTGACCCCTCGACCTCTATACGCGCGTATCTTCTGATTTATAGGTTCAGAGACGAAGACCCGCTAAGCCATTCCCACCATGGTGTGCAACTGATTGAGCGTCGCCCGGTCAAGGCCCAGTCCTTGGCCGAGCTGCTGCATATAATTCTGTTCAGCTTGGGTGTCCACTTCAATGGCCAAAAGCGATGCGGCGTAAAGCTGTGCGGCCAATTCCGGCTGATGCCGCGCTTGGGCACACAAGCCATTGAGATCAATAGGTCTTTTCACTTCCGCCATGATAAATTCTTCAGTTTCACGATCCAGCCCCTCTTCTTTAGCCTGACCCAGTATCTTTTGAAACTCCGCTTTATCAATCTGACCATCAGCCTTGGCCGCATTGAGCATCGCGGTTAAAGTCAGGCTGGCATTCTTTTCCAGCTCACGCACCTCGGTCTCGTTTTCAGGAGCCCGTAAACCCAGCGGTACCTGGGTGTTGCGATGTCCCCCTTTTTTGAGCGCTGAAAACGCCATGCCCGCCAGCACAGCCAAGGCGCCGCCGCCCAGGGCTTTTTTAAACCCCCCTTTGCCCCCCAACACTGCGGCCGCTAGAGCCGCAAGGCTGCCCAGCGCCAGGTTTTTACCGGATCCCAACCCTTTGCCGGAACCGCCACCCAGCAGACCGCCCAATAAATCGGTCAATCCGCCGCCCCGTTGACGCTGCCGACCGACCCGGGAGCCGCCGCCCCCCAAAACTTTACCCAGCATGTCGGCCAACCCGCCACCGGAACGTCCGCTTTGCCCGTCCTTGAGTCCGCCCAAAAGGTCGCCCAGCTTATCCTGTAAACCACCGCCCGCACGGGCACCCTGGCTCAATAAATCGCCCAGTTCATCCACAAGGCCGCCTTCGCGGCCGCCCTTGCCAAAGATGTTTTCAAGCCGTTTATTGCTCGATTTAGACATCCCCTGCTGTACCATTTGTCCGAGTAGATCCGTAATGTTCATCTTCTCCTCCTCTTCTGTTCATCAGGTTACAGGTCATTATTTGCTAAACCAAAATAGTGCACAATTGCGGCAAATCAACTAAAGTCCGGCTATATTCATTCCATGCCGTAAAGCCGGACTTGCCACAACCGTTTATGCGACTATTGTATAAGTGCAAAAATAGTCGGCCCCGTCATCAACATCTAACACCAAAGGAAACAGTATGAATCTCAGCCAAGACTTCTTCCTGCGCTGCACAAATTGCCTGACCAAAAATCGAGTCCCCCGAAACAAGATTGGTACTATTGCCAAATGCGGCCGTTGCCAAGCAGCCATTGAAACCCGTGAACTCCTGCAATCCACGCCGATCATGGTCACCGACGCCAACTTTGAAGAGACGGTAGTAACGTCCGCGTTGCCTATTTTAATGGATTGTTGGGCCACTTGGTGTACCGCCTGCGCCATCCTGTCGCCCATTTTGGAGTCCCTGGGCCGTGAATATAAGGGCCGCTTTCGTATCGCCAAACTCAATGTTGAGGCCAACCCCATCGTAACGGCTCGTTACGACCTGCGCAGCCTTCCTACCCTGTTGATTTTCGATAAAGGGACCCTAAAGGATATGCTGGTGGGTTCGTTGCCAAAAGAGCACATCATCCGACAGATGAGCCGCTTTATTGACTCATAACTATTTGGAGAGTAACAACCGCCGCGGATGACTGTAAACCAAAAGGGCGCCGTCTTGGGAGTTATGGCACGCAACGGTCATGTTGAGTTCCATGGCCAAAGAGACGGCCAGGGCTGTAGGCCGCGACATGGCGAGAATAACGGGGATCCGGGCGCGGGCCGCCTTTTGTACCAGCTCGTAGGAGATGCGTGACGAGAGCACCAGCAGTTTCGCTTCCGGCAGGCGGCCATCCAAAAAAAGTTTCCCCACGGCTTTGTCCAGAGCGTTGTGACGGCCCACATCCTCGGCGGCGGCCAGTTGTTTTAAACCAACGGAATATAAAACCGCGGCATGGGCCGCGCGGGTTTTTTCACGTAAGGGTTGCAGGTTCGAAAGAGAAGCCAATTTTTCCGCCGCCGCCTCAATGGGAAGCACGGTTTCATCTTCCATGGGCGATATCTCCTGAACCAGATCCTCCACCACCTCTTTGCCGCAAATCCCGCAACTGGTCTGGCTGATATAACCGCGCCGGTCCAACTGCGCGTCAACCTGACGCCTTCGATTCTCACTCAAGGTCACCGCAACAGTGTTGGTGTCGTCCCCGTCACAGAAACCGATATTGCGAAGCTCTTCTTGCCGATCCACCAATCCTTCGGCCAAAAAGAAGCCGGCCACATGGGCAATCTCTTCACCCGGTGTGCGCATCACCACTGCATAGGGCGACCCTTCGACGCGAATGGAAAGCGGCTCTTCGTTGATCGTCGCCAACGCTTCAGAGGCAAAATCTTTGTTGGAATTCTTTTTCCACCGAATGATTTCAAAGGATTTACTTCGCAACGCAAGTGGTCGCTTCATCACGGCCCTTCCTGGATATCCTGCATGGCCGGGGGATAGACATTGATCCGCCGGGGCCCCTTAATTTTGGCAACGGTTTGATTGACGCCGTAAAACATCCCGATCATATCCCCTTGGGGGGAACGGATCCACCAGCCCAACACCCTGGGATCATCGGTGAGATCCACGGTAGGCATCAGGCGGATACTTTGGGTAAGACGCAATAAACGCTCCGGTGTTGCATCAAAACGGGACCACCAACGGGACTCCAACTCCCAGGCGACGTTAAGCCCCAACAGTGCCTGGGGGTCGCTGGGCGACCCGGCGATATAATAACGGGTATCGGGCATCACTTCCCCATTTTCAAAAATGGCATCCACCCGGCGGCTTCTTTCAAAGCGTCCATAGCTCCCCAACAATCTGGCCAACAGATCTATCAGCCATCTAATAAACATTACGGCAGTCTCCTTTGGATTGTCGTTTCAGCATCACAAAAAGGCTCAGTAAAATCATAAGATCGATCACCGTCAATACAATGGCCCCCACAAAAGCCATCCGGTAGGCAAAAACGACATCGGTGCCCTGCTTCAAAAGCAGGTCCACAATGGGGCCGGCCACCAGGGTGCCGGCCGGTCCCCAGCTCAAAAAGAGGGTGGCGTTACAATTAAAGTGTCCGGCCGCCTCGGACCTGCATTGCATCATGGCGTTACCCACGCTATCAAATAAAAAGCAACCGTAATGGGGGTTGCCTACCTACCACATCTGTCTTAGGATAAAAAGTCATGGCACCGGCTTGCAGAGAGCCGCCTGATCAAAAAATAATAGGAATCGGATGCCGGTGTGGCAAGCAAAAATCCTTTCTTGGTCAGACCATAGCAAAAGGTAACCGTGATGGACCCAAAGATACTCATTGAAGCCCTGGAAATCGAAAAGAATGGTGATTGGGATCGTTCCCACCGTATTGTTCAGCAATATCTGACCCCTGATGCCAATTGGGTGCATGCTTACCTCCATCGCAAAGAGGGCGTATTGTGGAATGCCCGCTACTGGTACGAACGGGCAAATAGACCGGTACCGGATTATGATCTGGACACCGAGTGGCAGGAGCTATATGATCATGTTGCCAAACAGATATAAAAGATCTTTGAAAAACATCCCTTTTTACCCAATTTCGGCATCAGACTCACAATTTACTCCTCGAAAAATTACATCTATTCCTCCGGTTACATTTTTCGTCTTCCTTGAACTTGAACAAACATTAACATTTTTCAAAAGCCTATGCCGCGCTGCAACTCTTGGGGCTGGTATTCTCTTTTCAGTTGATGTGGCGTACAATGAGCGCGCCGCAAACATGCCGAAATGAAGCGCAACGCAGAAATCAGGCTATTTAGGAAGCCAAAAGGTGACGGATATGGGAATATGGATCAGTAGGACCATGCCCTTTTCCGATGGGGAGCCCTGCCTCAATCGCTCTTGTAATGTACTGCTTGGCCTGATCCACCGCAGCCTTGATTTCCACCCCCTGACCCAGTAAGGTTGCCAAGGCCGCTGAAAAACTACACCCGGTGCCATGGGTGTTGTTTTGAACCAGGCGCGGTCCATCATAAGTGGTAAACTCGCCGCCGTCAAAAAGGATATCCACGGCCCGGCCATCGAGATGGCCCCCTTTAACGATTACATGCGTTGGCCCCATCTGATGGATTTCACGGGCGGCGGCCCGCATTGATTCCTGGTCCCGCACGGCAAATCCGCACAATACTTCCGCTTCGGGTAAATTGGGGGTCACCGCAGAAGCCAAAGGCAGCAGCACGGTTTTCAGCGCCTGTTGCGCCTCTTGGGCCAGAAGCACATCACCGCTTTTAGCCACCATCACCGGGTCCACCACCAAAGGCTCAATGTGATGCCGCGAAACCGCGTCGGCCACAACCGTAACAATTTCAGGGGTTGCCAACATCCCCGTTTTGGCAGCGTCCGCACCGATATCGGTCATCACCACATCGATCTGCCGGGCGATAAACTCCGGCGGCACAGCATGAACCCCATGAACCCCGACAGTATTTTGCGCAGTTACAGCGGTAACAGCGCTCATGCCAAACCCGCCGAATACGGTGATCACTTTCAAATCAGCCTGGATACCGGCCCCGCCGCCGGAATCGGAACCGGCGATGGTCAGGATACGTTTCATCGATTTCCTTTCCTCTGTCACTCAATTTGCCCGGATAGACAACACTTGCCTGCTGCGCTACTATTTAAACGAAAATGTAACATCATTTAGTCACAAATGACAAACCGGAAAGCGAGAATCTTATGCTACATCCATCCCGTATTCTCTTTTTGGTCCGCCACGCCAAATCAAGTTGGAAAGATTTGCCATTAGCCGATCACGACCGACCGCTAAAAAAGCGCGGCTATAAAAACGCGATTCTGATGGGAAGGCGGCTGAAAAAACGGTCCCGTCAACCTGATGTTATTGTCAGCAGCTCTGCGTTACGGGCGTTGACCACGGCTGAAATCTTAGCCCCCTATCTGGATATGGATCCGGACAAGGTGATCGTCGACCCATCGATTTACGGGAGCAGCGGGCGTAAAATGATAAATATCATTGAGCGTTTTGACGACCGCTTTTCCGCAGTAATGGTTGTGGGCCACAATCCGGAGATAACCCGATTGGCCAACAAGCTTGGCGGAGAACCCATCGTCAATGTTCCCACCTGCGGTATGGTGGTAATTCGCTTTGAAACCAATCAATGGGCAGCGGTGAGCAGCGCCCCATCAACATTGCTGGAATTTGATTATCCGAAAAAAGAACCCTGAAGAGATGCGGTCAGCTTGGCTTGCATCGATTTGAAAAGCGCCAACTGAACCCTACAGCGGTTTAAATTATCGTCGGGGTGCGTGACGGAAAAATAGCGGTCCCCATCAAGAAAATCGGTTAAGAAACGTACACCCAGTTCAAAGGTCAGCACAAGTCCCGCTTTGGGTAACAACACTTTTTCATAGGGTGTCAGCAAAGCGCCCATCACCGATAAATACCCTTGTTCGACGGCGTTGTATATTGTTGCATCAAAAGAGACCGCTTCGGGCCGGGCGCCCTCGCCGGCGCAATTGGTCATGGCGCGGACCATGTCCCCAAAATCGTGCAGGATCGTTCCCGGCATCACCGTGTCAAAATCGATCAGGCAAAGCGCTTTCACCCCTTGTTGATCGAAAAGAATATTAGTGAGTTTGGGGTCGTTGTGAACAATGCGCTGTGGAAGCTCCGCCGCAGGAATTGTTTCAGCCAGATAGCGGATGTTATCCACGGCAGCCAACTCTCCGGAAACCTTTTCCAGCCGGCCGCAAGCATCACCAGCCACTGCCTGATCAAGCTGTTCAAGCCGTTTGGCGGTATGGTGAAAATCGGAAATTGTGGTAGCAAGAGACGGCCCGTTGTAATCGACCAAATCGGCGTGAAATCGGCCCACCGCCCGAGCCGCCGTATGGGCGATTTCCGGTCGGTCCGCTTTCTCATAGCCCCTACCGTCAATCCATGCAAACGCCCGCCAGACATGGCTCGCCTTAGTTTGGTGAAGATAGCCGCCGGCATGGTTCGCAACCGGTGTGAGCACGGGGTGGAATCTGGTTGCGCGTTTTCGCTTTTGCCGCAAATGGCGGGTGACGGCAACCATATTATGGGTAACCGCCTCAAGATCGGGCAGCACGGCTTGATTGAGCTGCTGCAAAACCCATTGCCGACGAATTCCTCCCTTTTGGCTGACCACCTTGAAGGTATTATGAATCCGGCCGCAACCATGGTGTTCGATGGAAACAACCGGCCCTTGGAATTGAAAGTGATCAGCGGCGGCAAACGCCTCATCGAGGCGAACGGATTTTTCGTCAGACATCATATTGAAAGGATAACCTAATCGATAGGATCATCATTTAGGGGCGTTTCCATAAATCCCAATACTTTTTGGGCGGCCAGGACCGCCTCCATCTCGCCCTGAGCCACCGCTGTTTCGATGCCAGGCAGGTTGGATTGGACCGCCGGATGGGAACGGAGCCGCTCTTTAAGCCCCTCTTCCACCAGCGTCCACATCCAATCCACGGCTTGACGGCACCGTTTAGCGTCCAGCTCACCGCTCTTTTGCAGGGTTTGCCGATGTGTTAAAATGGTCTCCCAAACCTTGTCCAGCCCCTTGTTTTCAAAGGCCGAACAGGTCAACACAGGCGGCGACCAATTCATAGAAGCGGGACGCAAAAAATGCATGGCCGCCTGCAACTCTTTTTGGGCCTTTTGGACACGCCGGATGTTGTTGCCGTCGGCCTTGTTGATCACCAACGTATCGGCCAGCTCCAGGATCCCCTTTTTAATTCCCTGAATTTCGTCTCCCGCGCCGGCCAGCATCAACACCAAAAAGAAGTCGGTCATACCGGCGACAGCAGTTTCCGATTGCCCCACCCCCACGGTTTCGATAAGCACCACATCAAACCCGGCCGCTTCGCAAATCAACATCACCTCGCGGGTCCGGGCGGCCACACCGCCCAAGGCGCCGCCCGACGGTGAAGGCCGCACAAAGGCGTCAGGGTGATGGGAGAGCTTTTCCATGCGGGTTTTGTCGGCCATAATTGATCCGCCGCTACGGGTACTGGAAGGGTCTACAGCCAGTACCGCCACTTTGTGACCGTTTTCAATCAACTGCAAGCCAAAGGCTTCGATAAAGGTGCTTTTGCCCACCCCGGGAACCCCCGTGATACCGATTCGCACTGCTTTTCCCGCAAACGGCAACAGTCTGCCCAATACTTCGCGGGCGGCCCGGCGGTGGTCGGGCCGCCGGCTTTCCATCAGGGTGATGGTTTTGGCAAGGATGCGGCGGTCGCACCGGCGCACACCGCTGATAAAATCATCGGGAGTCGTCAAGCGGTACCCTTTCAACAAGTGAATGGCGGTTGCACTCCGGTTCAATGGGGTACATTCCATACACCCATGAACTATACGCCGAATACGCCCTACACATAGTCTATTACGCTTCCAACAAATCCAACACCTTAGACGCCGATTGGGTAATGGGTGTTCCCGGCCCGAAGACCGCCGCTGCGCCCGCCTCGTGCAACCGGTCATAATCGCCCGGCGGGATCACACCCCCCACCACCACCATAACACCTCCACCACCGGTCTCTTTCAAAGCCTCCACCAGTTGCGGCACCAGTGTCCGATGGCCTGCGGCCAGGCTCGAAACGCCCACCACATGCACATCGTTATCAACGGCCATGCGCGCCGCCTCTTCGGGTGTTTGAAACATGGGGCTGATATCCACATCAAAACCCAGATCGGCGTAGGCCGTGGCCACTACTTTAACCCCTCGGTCGTGACCATCCTGCCCCATTTTGGTCATCAGGATCCGCGGACGGCGCCCCTCTTTTTCGGCAAAAGCATCGGTGCGCGCCTTGATCTTGTTAAACACGGCATCTCCTTCGTACTCGGCGGCATAGACACCTGAAATCATATGGGTCGTGGCTACATAGCGCCCAAATGCCTTTTCCATGGCGTCGGATATTTCACCCACGGTGGCGCGGGCCCGCACCGCCGGAAGCGCCGCTTCCAAAAGGTTGCCGTCCTTTTCCGCCGCATTGGCAATTGTCGCCAGAGCCGCTTCCACTTCAGCGCTATCGCGATCGGCCCGCAGTTGTTCAAGCTGCGCCACCTGCTGATTACGAATCTCTTCGGAAACCTCCAGCACGTCAAAATCGATATTTTCCTCGATCTGATATTTATTGACACCGACGATCACCTCTTTGCCCTGATCGATCCGGGCCTGCCGTTTGGCTGCCGACTCCTCGATGCGCATCTTGGGCATGCCCGACTCAATGGCCCTGGCCATACCGCCCAGATTTTCCACCTCATCAATGATTGCCTGGGCCTTCTCAACAATCTCGTTGGTCAAGGCTTCGATGTAATAGGCGCCGCCCAAGGGATCGGCCACCTTGCAGACCTTGGATTCCTCCTGCACGATGATCTGGGTGTTGCGGGCGATGCGGGCGCTGAAGTCGGTGGGCAGCCCGATGGCCTCGTCAAAGGAGTTGGTGTGCAGCGATTGCGTCCCGCCCAGGGCCGCTGCCAGACACTCCAAAGTGGTCCGGATGACGTTATTGTATGGATCCTGTTCGGTCAGGCTCCAGCCCGAAGTCTGCACATGGGTACGCAGCATGGATGAACGCGGATTCTTGGGATTGAAGGGCTTCATCAAGCGGTGCCATAAAAAGCGGGCCGCCCGCAGCATGGCGATCTCCATGAAGAAGTTCATGCCGACGCCGAAAAAGAACGACAGCCGCGGCGCAAAGGCATCGATATCCAGTCCCGCCTTGAGAGCCGCACGGACATACTCCACCCCGTTGGCCAGGGTAAAGGCCGTCTGCAACACCGAATCGGCACCCGCCTCCATCATGTGGTAGCCGCTGATGCTGATGGTGTTGAATTTAGGCATGTTCTGCGAACAAAAACCCATGATATCGGACACGACCCGCATGGAGGGCTCCGGCGGATAGATATAAGTATTGCGAGTAAGGTACTCTTTTAAAATATCGTTTTGAATGGTGCCCATGAGCTGTTCATGCTTAACCCCCTGCTCCTCGGCGGTCACGATATACATGGCCATGATGGGCAGTACGGCACCGTTCATGGTCATGGAGACCGACATCTGATCCAGCGGAATCTGATCAAACAGCACTTTCATATCTTCCACCGAATCAATGGCCACGCCTGCCTTACCGATATCACCGCGCACCCTGGGGTGATCCGAGTCATAGCCGCGGTGGGTGGCCAGGTCAAAGGCGACAGACAACCCTTTTTGACCGGCGGCCAGATTGCGGCGGTAAAAGGCGTTGGATTCCCTGGCCGTTGAAAAACCGGCGTACTGGCGAATCGTCCAGGGTCGTCCGGCATACATGGTGGCCATGGGACCCCGCACAAAAGGCTCAAATCCGGGCAGGGATCCCACCGACGGCAGCCCCTTTATATCCGCTTGGGTGTAAAGTGGTTTGATGGCAATGCCTTCGGGACTTTCCCAGGTCAGCCCGTCGGGATGACGACCCTTGAGTTGCTTGGATGCCAGCTCTACCCACTGTTGATACCGTGAATCTTCGCTCATGAATGTCTCCTATGAATCAATTGATTTCTAACTATGTATTTTAATACAATGTGCCCACATAGACCCAAGGGATGGCCAAAGAAAAGGTCAATTTTTGTTCAGGCTCAAGGAAGACGAAAAATTTAACCGGAAGAATATTGGTAATATTTCGCAGATGAAATTTTGAGTCTGAGGCTGATATTGGGCAAAAAAGGGCCTTTTTATAAAGCCATTAATCGCGCTGGCACAGTTCGACCAAAACCCCACCCGTCGCCTTGGGATGTAAAAAGGCGATTTTCGCGCCGCCCGCGCCTTTGCGGGGCATCTGGTCGATCAACTGCACGCCTTTTGCTTTGAGTTCCGCCAAGGCTGCATCAATATCGGCCACGCGAAAAGCGATATGCTGAATCCCCTGCCCCCGTTTTTCGATATACTTGGCCACAGGCCCGTCAGGTGCGGTGGATTCCAACAACTCCACTTCACTCTCGCCCACAGGAAAAAAGGCGGTGGTGACTTTCTGCTCTTCCACGGTTTCGGCCCCTTCAAAATCGAGACCGAGGATGTCCGACCAGAATGTTCTGCCCACGTCGATGCTGTTCACCGCGATTCCGAGATGATCAATCTTGAGAATTTTCATGCAAACCTCCCGTTTAAAAATCTTGAAGGAAGCGTAAGAACGAATATATCAGTATATCGAAAAAAACGATATTACCAGCAAAAAGGAGGTTGTTGGGGGGCAAAAGAGCGTACCGAAAGGATAAAAACAGGCTTTTGGGTAAAAAATAGGAGCAATCACGCCTTTGGTGTAATAAGCATATAGGGCGGCAACCCGTTGCCGTCGGTAGAACCTAAAAAGCCCCGGAAACGTCAGTTTCCGAATTCAGGACACAAGTTCAATTTCGAGTTCCAATTGCACGCCGTATTTTTTCAAGACCCGAGCTTTAACGCTGTTAACAAGGTCTAAAATATCCATGGCTGTAGCACCGCCATAATTGACGATATTCAACGGCTGTGTCGGCCATATACCGCAAGAGCCGACCCGTTTGCCGGCCCAGCCCGTTTCCTCGATCAACCAGGCGGCCGGGATTTTCACCCGCTCCGGGATCGTTCCTTTTTGGGTGTCGATATGCCCGTAGGAAAGCTGCTCAAGCGGATAAAAATGGATACCGGGGCAAGTTTTACGAATCCTCACCAGGGTCTCACGGGTGACGACCGGATTTTTAAAAATACTGCCGGCCGACCCGACGACCTCTATGTCTGGCAATTTCCGGCGCCGGATATTGACGATGGCCTGGAAAACATCACTCACCCGATAAGGTGGGTTGGCAATGACCGCCAGTTCCTGATCAACAGACTCGTACCGCGATTGGTAGGTGGTATTCAGTCGAGGTTTTTTGGTAAGTTGTAGACGGATTCCCGTAATGATGTACCGATTTTTCAGGTCCTCTTTGAACACACTGGTGCGGTAACCCGGTTTGCATTCTTCAGCCGTAAATCGTCGGTTCTTGCCGCTTTGCGAATCAACGGCGTCCACCGACACCAGCGTGTCACTCAAATTGTGGCCATAGGCGGCAATATTCTGGATGGGCGCGGCGCCTGCAGTGCCGGGGATTAAGGCAAGGTTTTCGATCCCGCCCCATCCTTTGGCGACCACAGCGGCTACCAGGTCAGGCCAATTCTCGCCGGCCTTGACATCAAGCAGAACCGTATCGCAATCTTCCAGGGCAACCCGAACCCCTTTGATATCCATCTTTAGAATCAGCCCATCGTAATCTTGGGTAAAAAGGATATTGGAGCCTCCACCCAGGACAAACCACCGGCCGCGCTGAAGGCGCCCGTCGGCAATTAACATCCCTAACTCTGATTCAGTGCGAATACGACAAAAGCGGTCCGCACGGACATTCATCTGCAGGGTATTCATTGTGGCAAGGGAGATATCGTTGAGCAGGTTCAACATCGGTTCACTTCGATTCTGTTCAAACCACCACCATGACGCAATGTATCTGATTCTATTGTGGAATGTAACGGAATTGGGGTCAATTGTTTCCTTTTTGAAGCCGAACAGGGAACAATACGTCCAATATTGGGCAATTGAAGTGCAAATTTCAGACCGTGCATTTTCAAAACACCAACAGCTCTACCGAATTGAACCCGAATTTTGCATGAAATTTTACCGGAAAATTATTTATATTTGATATTTCAGCTTGTTAGCATATGTTTACGGTTATTTCCCAAACACCGTTTGGGTGTTTTGATATTGATAACAGTTGGTAACATTTCATCCGGACGGACGCTCCCGGGCTGCGTCCATTGGCTGTGTTATCAAGAGCTCAAGGTATGAGAATACAGCTTCGCCCTTGCTGCCTTGCCAATGAACCCATCCGTGGCGTGCAAAATCCGGGTCGAAAAGAGTATACAGGAAATCGGTCTGGACGCCTACAAAAATTTATTGGTAATCACTGTCGAAAAGCGGTACAAGCGAAGCATCTTTATTCAGCGTCCAAAGGAACATTGCATATGAGCGACATCGTTTTAATCAACATCACCGGGAAAGACCGTAAAGGGCTGGATGCCAAATTTACCGGAATATTGGCCGAATATAACGTCAACATTCTCGATATCGGTCAGGCGGTCATTCATGACTATATTTCCCTGGGGATCTTGGCCGAAATTCCCCATTCCAAGGATTTTTCCGCCATCTTTAAAGATATGCTGTTTGAAGGCCATAACTCGGGTCTCCGGATCGACATCAAACCGGTTGCACCGGAAAATTATGAGAAATGGGTCCACGCCCAGGGCAAGGAGCGGCGGATTATCACCCTTTTGGGCAAAACCATTTCCGCTCGGCAGATTTCGTCAGTGGCGGCAATTATTACCGCAAATGGGTTGAATATTGACCGCATCACCCGCCTCACCGGCCGCATCTCTCTGACAAAACCGCAGCCAAACCCAAAGGCCAGCGTACGGCTGTCGGTCAGTGGAACACCGTTCAGTATCCTCGACATGCGCAAACGGTTTATGGATATATCCCAAAATACCGGCATTGATATCTCTTTTCATGTTGACAATATCTACCGTAAAAACAGAAAGTTGGTGGTTTTTGACATGGATTCGACCTTGATCCAGGCCGAGGTGATTGTGGAGCTGGCCAAGTTGGCCGGGGTGGGTGCTAAAGTGGCCCAAATTACCGAAGCGGCCATGCGCGGCGAGATGGATTTTAAGGAGAGTTTTCGCGAACGGGTCGCCCTTTTAAAGGGGTTACAAGTTGAGCAGCTGGAGACCATTGCGCGTCAACTGCCGCTCACCGAGGGTGTCGGCCTGGCGGCCAAAACCCTCAAACGGCTGGGATACAAATTGGGGATTCTGTCGGGGGGGCTTACTTTTATGGGAGAATATTTAGAAAAGCGCCTCGGTTTTGATTATATGTACGCCAACCAGCTTGAGATAAAAAAAGGTGTTGTAACCGGTAACGTGAAGGGAGAAATTATCGATGGTGAGAAAAAAGCGCAACTTTTGAAAGAGATCGCCGCCAAGGAAAACCTCGATCTCCAGCAGACCATCGCCGTGGGCGACGGCGCCAATGATCTGCCCATGATCTCCATTGCCGGCTTAGGGGTCGCCTTCAACGCCAAGCCAATGGTCCGGCAAAGGGCCTCCAACGCCATCTCCAGCGTAGGGCTGGACGGCCTGCTCTATCTTATCGGCATCCACGACCGGGAGATCGGCATCTCGGAAATGACGGAAACATGATCTTTATTATTGGAACGAGTCAAATGCCGCGCTAAAAAAATTTAAATGGAAATGGCCATAAGGAAGAGTCAGGAGCAGACCTGACCCCCTATCCCCCTATTCCTTGCAATAGAACTGTTTCGTGTGATATGCATAGTAATAGAATCTTAAAACGTCACGCACCTGATCCATCAGCTTCAATTTGGGATCGGGTTTAAATAGCTTGGGGTCTTCCATGTTTCCGCCTGATTATAGGAGGAGTGTCTATATTTTTTACGATTCAGGTCATAGTTTGCTATAACAATGCGGAAATGGCAGCCTGTTTTTCCGCTTTTATGTGAAAATATCCACTTACGCATACCATTTTGTCCATAATAGGTCACTTTATAATGGTGGAAAACCGGGTATGCGTATTCAAATGGGTTCCGCCAGGCCGTGAGCTTCGCTTTGCTTCGCTCACGGGTTCCGGGGACGGTATACGTAATTATCGCTTTTGGCCCTACGGGCCTGTTACAGCCTTCGCCTGAAGGCGAGGGGTTTTCTCCCATTTCCCGAATGGGACAATAATGCAAATTTCAACCGGCCGGGAGGTAACGCTATGAAGACAGGGCTCATTGAACGTTTGGACACCACGGGTGTGGTCTGCGCCGAGGGATATCTTTTTGAAATGGAGCGGCGGGGCTATCTGACAGCCGGCGAGTTTGTGCCTGAGGTGGCGCTGGATAATCCGGACGCCCTGAAATCGCTGCACAAGGATTTCCAGCACGCCGGTTCCGACGTGATGGTGGCCTTTACCTACAACGGACACCGCGAAAAAATGCGCATTATCGGCAAAGAAGACCTGTTGGAGCCGCTCAACCGGGCTGCGTTGCAGATTGCCAACGAAATCGCCGCGGATGTCCCCGAAGGTTCCGAACCCAATCTCGTGGCCGGGAACATTTCCAACTCAAACATCTGGGATCCTGATGATTCCGGGAGCCGGCAAACCGTGCGGGAAATGTTTACGGAAATGGTCGGATGGGGCGTGGATGAAGGGGTGGACTATTTTATCGGCGAAACATTCTATTTTGCCGAAGAGGCATTTGCCGCCCTGGAGGCCATTCAATCCTCCGGGAAACCAGCGGTGATCACCATCGCCCCCATGGGTGAAAATATTCTCAGGGACCAATGGGACATCATTGCTACCTGCAAGGAACTGGAGCAGCGAGGCGCGGATGTCGTAGGCATGAACTGCTTCCGGGGGCCCGGTACCATGATGCCGTATCTTGCCCAAATCCGAAAATCGGTGTCGGGCCATGTGGCGGCCCTGCCGATACCCTACCGCACCACAGACCAGCAGCCGACGTTTTTCAACCTGGACGATACCTGTGGTTGCACGGTCCATTCTCCCCACGGCAGAACCTTTCCGACGGCGTTGGACCCGCTTTATTGTAACCGCTATGAAATCCGAAAATTTGCTGAAGATGCCTGGCGCAATAACATCCGTTATCTCGGTGTATGCTGCGGCGCCGCGCCGATGCATATCCGGGAGGTGGCCGAAGCTATGGGGAAAAACCCTCCGGCCGGCCGGTACTCGGAAAATATGCAGAAGCACTTCATGTACGGCAACGATGAAAGTCTTCCCGAACACATTACCAGCTACGGGGATAAGGCTTAGATCAATCGCGAGGATTTTTCGAGCACCTCACTAAAACCAGGATTGTCGAGTACCAGAAAACGATTTCTAAGTTGCCTGTACGGCAGTGAACCCGATCTCCGGGTGATCGATCACGAGTTTCGGTTTGCGAGGCGTAAACCGCTTCATCATCCGCCGGATCAGCGTGTCGCCGTCGTGCGTGAGGCCGCGTGAATCGGTCTGTTTCCCGCCCCGGAAAATCTCGAACCAGCCGTCAAATCCTGCAAAATGCATCAGCTCCTCCCCATGATGTGCCCGGCCAGAAACTCGTTAATGTCTTCAATATCTTCATCCTGCAGCAGCATGTACGGCCGCTTGGGGATGGTTACCTTGCGCCCGCGCCCCGCCTTGCCGCCGAACTGGTGGATCGCGGCGTAGGCCAGGGGCGTGGTATGCCAGCTCACCGAGCGGTACCTGATGTCGTAGTGGATGCCGCTCAACAGCGTCTTGTCGCCGATGAGGACCTGCCCGCGGCCGCCCTTGCGCTTTTTGGTGCTGTCCGCCAGGCCTTTCCACTTGTGGGGCCGCCCGCCTTTCTCAAAGTTTTGCTGGATCGACGCCAGGCCGGTCTCGGCGATCACGTCGAACACCGGCCGCAGGTTCTTCCCGGCCAGGATCATCCGCTGGAGCATGCGCCCCGTGGACTCGGTGTCGGCGTTTATGTGCATTTCAACGGGCACTTATGGTTGACACTCCCTCTGTTTGCGGTTATCTTTTTCATAATTGGTCAGCGAGCCTCCGGGGGCTGCGACCTGATGCAAGGGGGGCGGTGGAAACCCGGACTTTTCCACAGGCCCGTCACTTCCCGTACAACACGCGCGCCCCTTTGCGACGCTTATCAATTTTTCCCTGGCTCGTGTTTAAAATGTTCCAAATCACTGACCCGTCCTTGCCGATCTCGGCGGTAATGATGATGCCCAGCCGTCGTTTCGCCTGGTAAATTTTAACGTACTTTTTGCGATGCGTACGATCTCCTCCGGCAGATTCATACTCAGTAAGAATGATCTCGTAAGGGTTCTCAATGGTTTCCCGTAAATAGGGGATATATCGCTCCCTGGCCTCAGGTCGCTTTCGCATCATGTGAGCCAGCGCCCTCAGATCAACGGTAACGGCCCCGCCGTCGGGATCCCTGAGAACGCTCATGGACTCGTTCGGCGAGATTCCCATCGCGAAGCGGTATTGATCTTCAAAGTACTTCAATGCCTCATCACGGCTTACTTTGTTGGCAGCCATATAATCTTGCAGACGATCCAGCACCGCCGGGGCGGGAGGCAGGTCTGCTTGGGGTATTTTCTTTTCGGGTAATCGCCCCAGCGGTTCGGGACCTTTTTGATCCTTGACCTCCCGCCACACCTGGGACTTAACGGATTGATCATCCATCAGCTCGGCCAGACGTTTCGGCTGTCCCCCCCAGCCCCGGTCGGGCATCAGGGGCCTTGCGGGCATTGTAACGCCGTCGGGGGTCACCGGCTCAAAGAGACCGCCGGTGGGGTCCTCGGTTTCCACGGTCCAGTTGTTGCGCTCCAGCTCCCGTTGGGAAACCGTCTGGGCGTGGCAACGGCAGTTCCACCCGTTGGGCGGATACCACGTTGCCCAAAAGGGGTGATCGTGGCGGAAGATCTTGCCGTGGAGCGCTCGGTGTTCGGGCCGGGTGACGGCGTCGTCGATGGAGACGTAGCGCCAGTACGGCCGGGCCGCCGTCACCGCCGGAGATGTCATTTGCCGGTGACGGGCCGCCTGGTAGGCGCCCTGGATGTTGGTCTGGAAGATCGTCCGCACCCGGTGGGGCTTTAGCCGGGTCCAGCCGCGGCGGTCGAACAGGGCGTCCACGTCGGCCCGGAAATCCTTCAGCGTGCGGCCCTCTTCCATCGCCCGGATGATCTCGCTCCTCACGTCGCCTAACAGGTCGGCGTTGGAGACGCCGGCGATGGTAAACGACCGGGCCTTGAAGAAATCGACGGCGTCCTCGAAGGGTTTGCCCGGGCCCCATTGGGTCTCGGCGAATTCGATGAAGTTATCGCCGCCTGTTGGCCCGTGTGTTGGTTCAGGTCTCAGACCTGAACCAACGGGAAACCACCTCCCCCGCACGGGGCGGGGACTCCTCCTTGAGAAGAAGGAGAGTTTTTGCCGGCGGGCAAAATTCCGGCCCGCGTCGTGTAGGTCGGCATTCCCATGCCGACGGGCAAAATCCTGACCCGCGCCATCGTCGCCCAACTCCGCAGCAACGGAGTCAACCCCGACGCGGTCCGCCGCAAGCAGCGCATCGGCCAGGGCCTCGGCAAAACGGCTGTCGTGGGTGTACAGGTCCGCGATGGTCTCCCCGGCGGACCGCAGATTTTTGGCGTCGGTCAGATGCTTTTTCACCGCCGCGATCCAACTGTCGATGTGCGCGTGCGACGCCTTGGCCGCGTTGTCGGCCAGGGCGTCCACCTCGGCCTGTCGGCCCTCGGCGAATTCGATAAAATTGTCGCGTCGGTCGGCCTGCGCAGGCAGGCGCTTCGCTCGCAATGACGGGTAACCCACGTCTCACGGGCGAGGGCGGTTCGACTTCAACTCGTCATTGCGAGGAGCTTGCGACGAAGCAATCCCCGTCTTGCGGGAGAGCGGTTCGGTTTGGCGTTCCACTTAAAGAGACCTTTGCAGAACATCTATTTTTGTTCACGTTCAAGGACGGCGAAAAATGGAACCGGGGGGATATATTGAGCATTTCGAGGATACCATTTTGAGCCGGACGCCGGAATCGGGCCAAAAGGGGGTGGTATGCAAAGGTCTCCTCCGGAAATCCTGAAAATAGGCGCGTAGCTCAGGGGGAGAGCGCTACCTTGACACGGTAGAAGTCGGCAGTTCAAATCTGCCCGTGCCTACCACATCAAAAACAGGGGGCTTGTGAATAAAATTATAGCCCCCTGATTTTCTTCGTATCTCTTCAACGCTTCCAGCGTTCAGCCCGTTCTCTAATCCGTTTAGCAACGTCTTTGGCTATCTCCTCTATTTCGTACGCAACTTTAACCTCTTCGCCAAGGTAGATTTTGATACCGACGATGAGCGGTTCCAAATGTTCTGCGGCGGGTGTGTCGATCAACAAACCAAGCGCCTCCTTTGCCCTTCCGGATGCGGCCAACGCCACAAAAAGCTCGATGGCATCTTCTATTGAATCGGCCACAAAAGCCGTATCTTGAATGAATGGCTTGGTTGCCTGTAAAGCCTGAAACCCCTCCTTGATTCATTTGACTGAATCGGCAATAATAGTATGGTTAAAATTGAGGTATACCGGAATAGGTTTATAAAGATGTTCATCCGACACGAAAAGTCTGATTACCAACAGGATTATCAAAATAATTTGGTAGGGAGCCAAAATGGGTCAAAAGTCATCCAAAAGCGGTTCGGTTATGGTTGTCGGCGCTGGAATCGCCGGCATGCAATCCGCCCTTGATCTGGCGGAGTCGGGTTATTACGTTTATCTGGTGGAAAAATCACCCGCCATCGGCGGGTTGATGTCGCAACTGGACAAGACTTTCCCCACCAACGACTGTGCCATGTGAGTGATCTCACCGAAACTGGTCGAGGTCGGCCGGCACCTGAACATTGAACTGCTTACTGACACTGAAGTATTACGCTTGGATGGTGAACCGGGCGATTTTACCGCCAAGGTCCACCAAAAAGCCCGCTTTGTGGATTTGGCCAAATGCACCAGCTGTGGTGAGTGCGCCAAAGTCTGCCCCATCACGCTGCCCAACGAATATGACGAAGGGCTTTCGGAGCGCAAAGCAGCCTATAAAAAATACGCCCAGGCCATCCCCGGCGCTTTCGGCATTGAAAAACGGAGCACAGCACCCTGTAAGGCCACCTGCCCGGCCCATGTGAGTATCCAGGGCTATATCGCTCTCATCAACGATGGTAGGTACCAGGAAGCGTTGGAGCTATTTAAAAAGGATCACCCCTTCCCCGGCGCCTGCGGCCGGGTGTGTCACCACCCTTGCGAAGAGGTGTGCACCCGCAGCGATGTGGATGAGCCTTTGGCCATTCGCGAGCTGCATCGTTTTTTATCCGACTATGAAAAGCGTCAGGAGGAATATTTTGTTCCGGAAATAACCGAAAAAAGGGACGAAAAAGTAGCTGTCGTGGGCGCGGGACCGGCCGGTCTTTCCACGGCCTACTTTCTGGCCCAAAAGGGCTATCAAATTACCATTTTTGAAAAACTGCCCACCACCGGCGGGATGATGCGCGTGGGGATTCCCGAATACCGGCTACCCCGGGATATCATCGATGCTGAAGTGGAAGTAATTGAGAAAATGGGTGTCGAAATCAAGACCGGCGTGACCTTCGGCGAAGACATCACTTTAGACAGTCTCAAAGACGACGGCTTTTCCGCCCTCTTTTTGGCCACGGGTCTTCACGGCGGGCGCAAACTGGGCATTGACAACGAAGATATCGAGGGTGTGCTCCAGGGTGTCGATTTCTTAAGGGATGTCAGCCTGGGCAAAGAGGTGGAACTGGGCGAGGATGTGCTGGTCGTCGGCGGCGGTAACGTGGCCATTGATGTGGCACTTACCGCTAAACGCAAGGGTGCCAAAAATGTAACGTTGGTCAGCCTGGAAAAACGAGAAGAGATGCCCGCCTGGCAACATGAGATTGAAGAGGCCCTGGAAGGCGACATCGAGGTCGTCAACAGTTTCGGTCCCAAATCCTTTTTTATCGACCCGGATAACCGTGTGTCCGGCATTGATTTTAAAACCTGCACCGCGGTTTTTAATGAAGAGGGCAAGTTTCAGCCGCAATACGATGAAGCCGTTTGCCAGCCCTTTTTCAGTGACAATGTTATTCTGGCCATCGGCCAAAGCCTGGCGGCCGACCCGTTGAAAGACGTCGGCATTGAAATTTCACCCCGGGGCGGATTGGAAGCCGATCCGGTAACCTTGCAAACGCCCATTGACTGGGTTTTTGCCGGCGGTGATGCACACCACGGCCCAAAATCGGTGGTGGATGCCGTGGCGTCGGGTAAACGAGCCGCCGAGAGTATTGACCGTTTTATCAACGGCGAAGATATTACCGAGGACCGCATTGAAGATTGGAAATACGAAAAACCGGAAATCGAGCTTGAACCGGTTAAAAAACGGATTCCGGTGCGCTGTCTTGATCCTGAGGCCCGGGAGTGCAACTTCCTTGAAGTCTCCTTTGGTTATGATGAAAATGAGGCGCTTACAGAGGCGGAGCGCTGTCTGAAGTGCGGTATCTGCTCCGAATGCTATCAGTGTGTGGATGCCTGCCTGGCCGAGGCCATTGACCATAACGATCAGCCCAAAGAAAAAGAACTGGCTGTAGGTTCGGTGGTATTGGCGTTGGGCGCGGGTCTTTACGACCCTTCACCTTTAAGAGAGTTTTACCATTACGGCAGCAACCCCAACGTGATGACCAGCTTGGAATTTGAGCGTATTTTGAGCGCCTCCGGCCCCACCATGGGACATCTGGTGCGTCCGTCCGACGAAAAAGAACCCCGGAAGATCGCCTGGCTCCAGTGCGTCGGTTCCCGGGATACCAACAAGTGCGGCAACGGCTACTGCAGCTCGGTCTGTTGTATGTACACCATCAAAGACGCCATGATCGCCAAGGAGCATTCCGGCGGCGATCTTGACTGCGCTGTCTTTTTCATGGATATCCGCTCCTTTGGAAAGGATTACGAGCAATACTATAACCGCGCCAAGGACAAAGAAGGCGTGCGTTTTGAAAAGGCCAAGATCCATACGATCTACGACGACCCCGAAACCCGTGATTTGACCTTACAGTTTGCCAATAAAGCAGGCGAGATGGTCCATGAAACTTTCGATATGGTGGTCCTTTCTGTGGGCCTGCAAGTGTCGGAATCCTCCATGGAGCTGGCCCGCACCCTGGATATTGATCTGAATCACTATAACTTTGCCAAGACCGAAACCTTCGCGCCGGTGGAAACTTCACGCAAGGGGGTCTACGCTTGCGGTATTTTGCAAGGCCCCAAAGATATCCCGTCGTCGGTTACCGAAGCCAGTGCTGCGGCTGCAGCGGCCAGCGTAGATGTGGCTGAAGCGCGGGGGCAGGACCTCAAGGTGATCGAACTTCCCGAAGCCATGGATGTGCTGGATCAGGAACCGCGGATCGGCGTCTTTGTCTGCAACTGCGGTATCAATATCGGCGGCGTAGTGGATGTGCCCGCCGTGGAAGCGTACACCGCCACTTTGCCCGATGTGACCTATACCTCCAACAATCTCTTTACGTGCAGCCAGGACACCCAGGATAAGATGAAAGAAGTGATTCTGGAAGAGGGCATCAACCGGGTGGTGGTGGCGTCGTGCAGCCCCAAAACCCACGCGCCCCTCTTTATGGAAACATTGGAAGCGGCGGGCCTCAACAAATATCTTTTTGAAATGGCCAATATCCGTAACCACAACTCATGGGTGCACGCCAACAATCCCGATATCGCCACTCAAAAAGCCAAGGATCTGGTGCGCGCAGCCGTGGCCCGGGTAGCCACCTTACGGCCGCTTTCGGAAAAGCTCATTGATGTGGATGACCGCACTTTGGTATTGGGCGGCGGCATTGCCGGGATGAACGCGGCGCTCAATGTCAGCCGTCAAGGTTTTCCTGTCACCCTCATCGAAAAGAGTGACAGCCTGGGGGGTATGGCCCTGAACCTGCATCATACCCTTGAAGGCGACGATATTCAGGCCTACGTTAAAAGCCTGGTTAAAGAGGTTGAAAATCAAGCCGATATTGATGTGGTGACCCAGGCGCGGGTGGTGGGTTTTGACGGCTTCAAAGGCAATTTTACCACCGATGTGGATCTGCCCGGCGGCAAGGGCAAAGTGATTGACCACGGCGCCATCATTGTCGCTACCGGTGCCAATGAATATCAACCCACGGAGTACTGTTTCGGTGAAGATGAGCGTATTTTGACCCAAGTGTCGCTCACCGATTATCTCCACGAAAAAGGGGCAGGGGATCTTTCCACGGTCACCATGATCCAGTGTGTCGGGTCGCGCAACGACGACAACCCCAACTGTTCCCGAATCTGTTGCCAGGCGGCGGTAAAAAACGCCCTGGCCATTAAAAGGCTCAATCCGGAAACCCAAGTATTTGTCCTCTATCGCGATATGCGCACCTACGGCTTAATGGAAGATTATTACACCAAAGCCAGGGAGCAGGGCGTGATCTTTATCCTTTTTGACAAAGATCATCCGCCCGTGGTGACACCCGATGAAAAGGGGGTGTTGGTGACGGTCAAAGATCACGTGCTTCAACAGAACATTGAGATCCAGGCGGACCTGTTGGCCTTGAGCGCAGGCGTAGCCGCGGCCGATACCAAAGATGTCAGCACCATTATGAAACTCAACCGCAACCCCGAAGGCTTTTTTATCGAAGCCCACGTCAAATTGCGGCCGGTGGATATGGGCAGTGACGGGGTTTTTCTGTGCGGTACGGCCCACGGGCCCAAGCTGATCTCGGAAACCATCGCCCAGGCCCAAGCGGCGGCGGCGCGAGCCGTCACCTTTGTATCCAAAGATTCCATAAAACTGTCGGCCATCACCGCCCGGATCGACACCGACAATTGTGTGCGCTGCCTTACCTGTTTGCGGGCCTGCCCCTTTGAAGTGCCGCGCTTTAATGCGGCCGAAGGGATCGTGGAGATTGACCCGGCCATGTGCCACGGCTGCGGTGTCTGCGCCGCGGTCTGTCCGCGTCAGGTAATCGATCTCAACTTCTATGAAGATGATCAGATCTTAAGCAAGATCGACGCGCTGTTGGCCTAAAACTTTGCAAGGGACGCTGATCCACCGAGACAGAAACAATCGTAAGGCCCGGTTTGAACGCATTTTACGCCGGGCCTTTTTCATGGCAACATTTACTGTTTGATTGGATAATCGCCCAATCCTTTTATAGGAGAAGATGAAATGAGAGCTACTTTAAAATGGACATCCGGGCTGCAGTTTGTGGCCCAAACCGATGAAGCGCCGGCCATCGTTCTGGATTCCACCGACGGTAAGAGCGGCCCCACCCCCATGCAGATGCTGCTCATGGGTGTGGCCGGCTGCACAGCCATGGATGTGGTTTCAATCATGACGAAAAAGCGGGCCGATCTCACCGATTTTCAGATCGTGATTTACGGCGTCATGGCCGAGAAGAATCCCAAACGGTTTACCGATATTGAAATTGAGTATCTTTTTTTCGGTAACGGTCTCAAAGAGAGCGATGCTCAGCGGGCAATAGAACTATCCGAGCAAAAGTATTGCAGCGCCGCCGCGTCGGTCAACGCCAATATCAGCCATTCGTTTAAACTGCTGCCGCCGGAAGAGGCTAACAGATAAATTTATCTGTCTCAATTTTAGTTAGTTTGGATTCAAGATTAAAAAGTGCGCCGACAACTAAGATGGAACCATCACATCACATCAAACTCTTTGACAGCCACTGCCATATCGACGACCGCTGCTATGAAAATGATTTCGCGGCCATGCTGGACCGTGCTCAAAAGGCGGGCGTAGCGTCCATGCTCATTGCCGGGGTGGATGCCAAGGGCGCGCCCAAAGCGGTGCGTCTCGCCAACCGGTACAACCCCATCTATGCGGCGGTGGGAGTCCATCCCCATGACGCCCGGCACTGCACCGAAGATGATTTGGTCCGGCTGGAAGCATTACGCCATGATACCAAGGTGGTGGCCGTGGGTGAAATCGGGCTCGATTTTAACCGCATGTTTTCACCCCGAAAAGATCAGGAGAAGTGGTTTATAAGGCTTCTGGAAATGGCCGATCAGTGGAACCTGCCCATGATTCTACATGAACGTGAAACTGAAGGACGGCTGTTGGAAATACTGGAAGCGCATAACCAAAGCTATAATGGCGTGATCCACTGTTTTGACGGTACCGAAAAAGAGCTTTACCGTTACCTCGATTTGGGGTTGCATGTGGGCATTACCGGGATCGTCACCATCCAAAAGCGCGGCGAAAGGCTGCGGCAACTGGTACTCAAAATCCCTGTTGACCGCATTCTCATCGAAACCGACGCCCCTTACCTGACCCCCGCGCCGGAAAAAAACAAATTCCGCCGCAACGAACCGGCCTTTGTTGGACGGGTCCTGCACAAAATCGCCGAGATGCGGGGTGACGAACCTGAAATTTTAGCAAAAACGATTTGGGATAATACGCGTCGATTATTAGGAATCGCCACGTAACATGGAACTCAATTGCACCATCCATTGTTGTTATCTGATATCGTCATTCACTAAGAATGGCCTGATCTTTTTCATAAGCAAAGCTGATTGCTCTTCAATGACCAGATGCCCGGAGTTTGGGATTTCATAAAACAAAGAGCCAGGTATCAACTCGTGCAACATCCTTCCACGTTCAATCGGTATCCAGGTATCTTCGGCGCCCCAGAGTATCATTAGCGGCTTGGTTATTTGTGAATAGACGGTTTGAACTTCGTCAGTAAATTCCTCATTCGCCTGGGCTATTTGTCTGTAAAAAGCCGCTTTCCCATCTTCTCCGGTCCATGGCTGAATGGTTTTTTCCATCGTGTCATCAGCAATGGGTAAAAATGCTGCCGTATTGATGTAGGCGTGCACTATTGCCTCATGAATGTAATCCGGTACTCCTGCAAAGGCGGCTTCATGTGCTTTCACATGGTGGAAAAAGGGCGAGCCCCAGGGCGAAATTGAGACCGGATTGATTAAAACTATTTTCTCGAAATCTTGCTTGTTGAGCAGATGGGTACGCAATACCGTGGCGCCGCCAAAGTCATGCCCGATGATTGCCGGATTTTCCAGTCCCCAGAATTTAAGTAGTCGATCAAGAATTGTGTTTTGTATGCCGAGAGATACATCTCCATTCGATTTATCGGATTGACCGTAACCGATCAAATCAAAATAGTAAGTAGTAAAGTCATCTGCAAGGGCCTGGATAATGTGCCTCATGTTGTAAGATGACCAGGGTGTACCGTGCACTACTATGACCGGAGGCCCATTTCCCGTGACTCCGAACTTTACGTAGCGATCTTTAAATGTAAATGTTTCTGTGAGGTTCCAATCCGCCATAGGTCTCTACAAGAAATCACATTTGGGGGAGTAGAGCTGCGAGCATCCCAAGGGCAAAAACGCGCAGCAATTTTCACCCGAGACGCACAGTCAGCTCTCTCTCGGTAGGAACACCGGTCACCCGGCGTCCCCGCACAGACCCGGACGTGCGGTTCTCCCGCATCCGGTTCCCCGGTTGGACTCGCTTTCGCCAAAAGCGTTCGCATTATGAAAACAGACGGTGTCGCCTGGTCCATAACGGCCATTCTCTATCCAAAACCACTTCCCGGAGCCTTTGAGGCTTCCCGGGTTCTCCGGCGCATCTCTTCGTGCACGCCACGGCCTGAGGATTCCGGCGGACCGCCATATCCTCGCCCAACCCGGATGCTTCCGTGTTGCTTTCGGTGCACGTTAAAACCCTCGGCGTCGGCGATGGCTGTTTCGAAGCTGTACCGGCACTTCAGGGGGGCGCGATCACTCCTACGGCCTACCGGACTCTCTGCCTGGGCTTGGCCCATCCTGTTCGCTGCCGATATTTGCGGCAACTCCGCCATGGGACCAAGGCTCGCTACGGGTGGGTGGCTAACCCTTACAAAAAACCGTTGCCGGTTTCCCTCCCGACAGGAGCTTTCACCCTGCCTGCAAGATGCACCGCGCTTTTCTCGGCTCGATTTTCCGGGTTGCGCTTCCAGAACCAATAACCCAGACTAATCCGATAATCACAGCGATTACTCCAGTAGCAATACCACCCACTCGTAAAGGAGATTTACCCATTACTCGAATTACTGAAACAACAACATATATGGCAACAAAAAAGATTAAAAAACATCGTTGATTCGGGTAGATAGAAGGTAATTGATCAACCCGCAACCTTCACCAACGAGGTGAAACCAACGATAAGACAAACCGTACTGCCTTTCAAGCTTGAAAAAACAAAATATGGATGCAACGGCCCTAAAGGCGGCCAAGCGGCCGGCCCACTGGACGTACAAGGGATGTAAAGGGTATATGCCCATGGCCGGTCACCTGGCGGAGAACGGGCTGGTTGCCGGTGATGCGTTTCGCCGGGGCAACGAGGCGCCGGCGTCGGGGAATCTTGCGTTTATCCGGTATTGTCAGCGTCAGTTGCCCAAAGGCAAAAAGATCACGGCGCTTCGGGCCGACAGCGCTTCGTATCAGGCGGAGATGTTCAACGTCCGGAGGGCGGGTATTTGTTGTTGCTTTGGAATCATCGCGTCGTCGTTTTTTGATCATCATCATGCCGGGATGATTTTATAGCGATTCGCGCTGTTTTTGGGCCGACATGGGCCCATGAACCGGTTTGCACAAAATCAATCGCGGATTTTGGGATCACCGCGTCCGTTGACTTTCAGCTCAAATTCCATAAAAAGAGCAGTAGAAACTTTATTTAATATCACCTGACGAAAGGAATTGACCATGGCACTCACCTCGCTTTCCGCCATTTCACCTGTTGACGGTCGTTACCGACGGGTCACGAAACCGTTGGAACCCTTTTTTAGTGAAGGCGCCTTGATCCGTTACCGGGTAATGATGGAGGTGGAGTATTTTATCGCGCTTTGTGAAATCCCCATAAATGAGTTAAACAAAATCGGTTCGGGTAAATATGAGGAATTACGGAATATTTACCGTAACTTTTCGGAAAGTGATGCCCAGGCGATCAAAGCGATCGAGAAGACCACCAATCACGATGTTAAAGCGGTGGAATATTTTCTCAAAGAGGCTTTTGAACGGTTGGGGTTGGGTGCATGTAAAGCGTTTATCCACTTTGGCCTCACCTCCCAGGACATCAACAATACGGCCATGCCGCGAATGCTAAAGGATGCATGGAAAACCGTGTTACAGCCGCAGTACCAATCGTTGGCCAACACCTTTCATAAGAAGAGCCGAGAATGGCAACGTGTTCCCATGCTGGCCCGCACCCATGGCCAGCCGGCTTCACCGACAACCTTGGGCAAAGAGATGGCTGTTTTTTCCCACCGTCTGAAAGGGCAGTTGCGGCTTCTTGATGGAATTCCCTTCTCAGCCAAGCTTGGCGGTGCAACAGGCAATTTTAACGCCCATAAAGCGGCTTATCCCTCAATTGACTGGCCCCGCTTTGCCGACCGTTTGTTGGATGAAAAGCTGGGACTGGTTCGGACACCACTCACCACCCAGATTGAGCCTTATGATGATCTGGCCGCCTTTTGTCATGGTGTCATGCGGCTCAATACGATCCTCATCGATTTTGCGCGGGATTTCTGGACCTATATCTCTATGGAATATTTCAAACAGAAGATTAAGAAGGACGAAGTGGGGTCGTCTACCATGCCCCACAAGGTAAACCCCATCGATTTTGAAAATGGCGAGGGTAATTTAGGGGTTGCCAATGCACTGCTGGCCCATCTGGCCGACAAGCTGCCCGTCTCGCGTTTGCAGCGGGATTTGACCGACTCCACGGTTACCCGCAATCTGGGTGTGCCGTTGGCGCATTCATTGATCGCGTTAAAATCTCTGGATAGGGGTATCGGCAAGTTGCTTTTAAATGAAGAGGCGCTGACGGAGGACTTGGCGGCCAACTGGGCTGTTGTCACCGAGGGGATTCAAACGATTTTGCGGCGGGAAGGATATCCCAATCCTTACGAGGCTTTAAAAAGCCTCACCCGTGTGAACGAACCCATAACTCAAGCCACCTTGGCCGAGTTTATTGATGGGCTGGACGTTTCCGGAACGATTAAAGATGAACTGCGGCAACTGACGCCCCACAACTATACGGGCTATGAGATAGATGCGCTATCCTGATTCCAAGTTTTGTCAAAACGTTGCTCTATGCGATGTTCCGGGATGATTGAACCAACAGCATCCAGCTCAGAATAGCGGAGATGATAAAGCTGATCCCCATGGCCCAAAAAACCGAGGCCAATCCGAGGATATCGGCCAAATATCCGCATACCGGCGCTGCGGTGGCGCCAACCCCAAACGAGAGAAAAAAATGGAGGCCAAACCCAAATCCCCGGCGGTGAGGAGGTAAATAGGTGGTGATTAAAAAATTTTGGACCGGTTGGATCGAGAAATAGAAAAAAGCATACACAATCGTGGCGGCAATCAAGGCCAGGTTGGCGCTGGTGGCGATGGCAAACACCGATGCGGTACTGATCAAAATGGCAATCAGGTAGAGTTTTTCCGGACGGATTCGGTCTACCATGCGGCCCGATGCGAACTGCCCGGCCGCACCTACCAATAAGGCGATCGTGGCCACGGTACCCCCCAAAGCCACCGGATCGGATGGTAGAAAGGAGAGACGCACCTGCTCACCCATAAAGGCCGGTAAAAAGGTCATGATTCCTTTGTAGGTCAACCCGGTAAATACCGAGGCGGTAAAAAAGATCAAAATTTTGGTTACTTGATTATGGGATAGTTTAACACCATCTGTCTTGTCGGCGGAATCATTTCTCGGAGGCCGGTGTTCAGGGATTACAAGAGAGTAGAGCCCCAGCAGGATACCCATTAAGCCGAAAATCACATGGGGTGTCCGCCAGCCCAAAAGTGTACCGATCCAGGCCGATAGAATCGGTGTCATGGCCACACCCAGGCTACCCGCCACACCATGAAGTCCAAAAGCGTTGCCTTTGTCGGTCATGGCCAAAGAGAGCAGCGTGTTGGCCGCGGGGTGGTAAATGGCGCAAAAAAGGCCTACCAACCCCATCACGGTTCCGTAAAACCAAAGGGTATTGGCCGGCCACACCAAAACAGCCAATAGGCCGGCTCCAAACAGGTAGATCGAAATCAATTTACGGGAACCGATTTTATCGGCCAACAAACCCGCGGGTAGCGAACCGAATCCAAACGCATAGGAAAAGATACTGACAATGATACCCAAGTGAAAATAGTCTGTGGCAAATTCGGCCAGCAGCAGGGGAAAAAGCGGCGGAAGCACTCCTTCGTAAAAGTGAACCAGGCTGTGGGAGCCGATGGTAAGCCCCAGGACCTTTTTTTCTTTCAGTCTCACGTTTTCCCCTTCACTCAAGTTCAATGGGAAAGTCAGGCTAAAACGCGAATTGACGGCCATGTCAATCGTTGCCTTTGCATAGTTGACTTTTCAGCGCCATTGGTTAGACTTAGGAAAATAACATCGGGGTGGTTGCAAGGCAACCTGAGATTAGACCCATTGAACCTGATCTGGGTAATTCCAGCGTAGGGAGCGCAAATGAAAACAGTAACGGGCCGTTTCCTTGGATCAGGGAAACGGCCTTTTTAATGACGCAAATAATAGAAGGGACATGGCATGACAGGAGATTATTTGGCAAAAGTGAGACAAAATTCACCGCTGGTCCACAACATCACCAATTACGTGGTGATGAACTATACGGCCAATGCGCTGCTTTCCGCGGGCGCCAGCCCGGTGATGGCCCATTCGATTGATGAAGTTACCGATATGGCCGGGATTGCAGGATCGTTGGTGCTCAATATCGGAACCCTTGAAGAGGCGTGGATTGCCTCCATGATCAAGGCGGGGCAAGCCGCCAATGCCAATCGAACGCCGGTCATATTGGACCCGGTGGGGGCCGGCGCAACCGTGCTGCGGACCAACGCGGCCAAGGATATTGTAAACAAGGTCAAGGTGACCGTGGTGCGGGGCAACGCATCGGAAATCCTGGCGTTGGGTGATCAGGCCGCCACCACCAAGGGCGTTGACGCCACCCATGGAGTGGAGCGCGCTGTGGAAACGGCCCGCAACATGGCCGATCAATTGGGATGCATCGTGGCCATCACCGGTCCCGAAGATCTCGTGACCGATGGTGAACGGGCGTTCAAGATTCAAAACGGTCACGTCCTGATGGGTCGGGTGACCGGTACCGGCTGCACGGCCACGGCCATTATGGGCGCTTTTTTGGCAACTGCTACCGGCGATCCATTGAATGCTTCGGCAGCGGCATTGGCCTATTGGGGGCGTTGTGGTGAAGTGGCTGCACAAACGGCCAAAGCACCGGGAAGTTATATGATCGCGTTGTTGGACGCGCTTTATACGATCAGCCCCGAACAACTCTCCGCTGATGCCAAAATTGAAAAGGTGACCCTTTGAAAAAGGATGCCATTGACTATAGCCTTTACCTGGTGACCGATCAGGGCTTACGCCGGGGCCGTTCTTTGTCGGCGGTGGTCGCAAAAGCGGTTTACGGTGGAGTCACCTGCGTTCAGGTGCGGGCCAAAAAGGAGTCAACCCGTGACTTTATTGATCAAGCAAGATCGATTCAGCCTTTTCTAAAGGAGCAAAAGGTCCCCTTGATCATCAATGACCGCCTCGATGTGGCCCAGGCGGTTAGGGCTGACGGTGTCCATTTGGGACAATCGGATATGCCCATTGAAATGGCCCGGGCCATTGTAGGGCAAGAGATGGTGATCGGTATTTCCGCCGAATGTTTGGAACACGCGCTGTCGGCCCAAAAGGCGGGGGCCGATTATATCGGCGCCAGCGCTGTTTTTGCCACACCCACTAAAACCGATATTGCATCGCCCATGGGTCTTGGAGGGCTGCAACGGATTTGTGAAACGGTCACGATTCCGGTGGTGGCCATCGGCGGTATCAACCGGGCCAACGCCGCTGGTGTCATGCAAGCGGGGGCCGACGGCATCGCCGTAGTATCGGCGATCGTCGCGGCCGATGATTGCCGCAAAGCCGCCCAAAATTTAAGCACGATCATTCAAAAAAGCAGATGAATGCTTCCGGAAAGGAAATCCCCGCATTGGGTGAATTTGGTTTGATCAAGCGGATCACCCGAAGGGCGATTGTTTGCCCTGAAAGGGTCGTCAAAGGTATTGGTGACGATGCCGCGGTGTTCCATCCGCCGCACGATCAGCCGATGCTGCTCACCACCGATCTTCTGGTGGAGCAAATTCATTTTCGACGGGAAGCGATTTCCGGCAAGCGCCTGGGTTTTAAATCCTTGGCCGTTAATTTGAGCGATATTGCAGCCATGGGAGGCGCGCCCTTGGACGCTTTTGTCTCTATTGCGATTCCCGCTGATTGTCCGTTGGCATATATCGATGCGGTTTATGCTGGATTGCGGGAACTGGCCGATCAATTCGGAGTCAATATTTTAGGCGGTGATACCACCGGTTCCAAGAAGGACCTGATCATTAATATTGCCGTTACAGGAACAGTCGATCCTGATCATTTACTACTCCGGGATGGCGCCCGGCCTGGCGATTTGGTCTATGTAACCGGATTTGTGGGTGACAGCCGGGCCGGGCTTCAAGTCATTCTGGAAAAACTTGAACTGAGTGATACAGCGTTGGTGAAACTCTACGATCGACACTGTAAACCCCTGCCACATATAGAAGAAGGTCGCTTTCTGGCCCGCTCCACGGCGGTTACCGCAGCTATTGATGTGAGCGATGGCGTCGCGTCGGATCTGGGCCATATTATCTCCCGGAGCGGTTGCGGAGCCGTGCTTGATACACGGCAACTGCCCATCTCGTCCGAGCTTAAACAATTTGGCGAACGCTTTTCAGTCAATGCCGTCGATTTTGCCCTTAACGGCGGTGAAGATTATGTACTGCTGTGTACAGTCAAAGCTGAAATGGCGGCCGGGCTGGAAGCGGCTTTTTTATCCCGCTTTGGCCATTCGCTGTACAAGATCGGCGCAATCACGTCATCGGGGTATCTTGAGGCCGTCGATGTCACCGGACAGCGGAGAGCTATATCATCCAAAGGCTGGGATCATTTCGGGAAAGGAAATTAATTGTCAGCGGTCCTCATCGAAAAGGGCCCGGCTCTGGAAGTGCGCCTGGAAAATTTATCTTTCGGGTTTGGTGTTAAACATCTCTTTGTTGATCTGAATCTAACCTTTCCGGCGGGCCAATGGACAGTCTTGCTGGGTCCCAGTGGATGCGGCAAATCCACCTTGCTGCGGCTCATCGCAGGCAGCCTGAAGCCCGCCTCCGGTCAAATCACTTTTAATCAAAAAGCTGCCCCCAAAGCGCCCGTCGCCTGGATGGCCCAGGATGACCTGCTGCTCCCCTGGCTGACGGTGACTGAAAATATTCTTTTGGGAGCGCGGCTTCGAAAAACCGTTGACGCTGAAAAAGAACAGCGCGTTCATCAACTTCTGGCAGAAATCCGTCTGGAAGCGGAAAAGGATGCCTTGCCACAAACCCTTTCCGGCGGCATGCGCCAGCGGGTGGCCCTTTTACGCACCTTGATGGAAAAACGACCGGTGATTTTAATGGATGAACCTTTTTCGGCTCTGGACGCCTTGACGAGGCTACGGCTGCAAAACCTTTTTGCCCGGTTGGTCAAAAAAACCACCGTAGTATTGGTGACCCATGATCCTTTGGAAGCTTTACGGTTGGGACACCGCATTATCGTACTAAAAGACCGCCCGGCAGTGGCGATGCATCAATTGGATCTTTCCGGCGAAAGACCCAGGGAGCCGGCTGCTTCTGAAATGGCGTTGTTATATAAATCATTGTTGAACCATCTAATGAAGCCAAAATTGTGATGATCATGCGGGGTTTGATCATATTTTCAGGTTTATTGGGCCTTTGGCATCTATTGGTGCTGATAACCGGTGTGCCGCCGTACATCCTGCCAACACCGATTCAGGTGGGTGAGGCATTTGTCGGCAACTGGGAATCGTTGTTGGGGCATCTTTTGATTACCCTGGCGGAGATCGGCGGCGGCATTGTCATGGGCACGCTGTTGGGCGTTTGCAGTGCGCTTTTGATGACCACTTTTAAGCCGGTCAAACGGTGGTTGCTGCCTGTCTTGGTGATCAGTCAGGCCATTCCGGTCTTTGCTTTGGCCCCCATCCTGATTCTGTGGCTCGGTTACGGTATGGGCTCCAAAATCGCCATGGCGGTGTTGATCATCTTTTTTCCCGTAACGGCTGCTTTTTACGACGGCTTACGGCGGACCCACCCCCAATGGCTGGAGTTGGCCCGTATTATGGGCGCCGACGCCTGGACGATGGTTAGCAAGATTCGCGTTCCGGCGGCGATGCCCGCCCTGGCGTCAGGCATTCGTATTGCCGCCACGGTGGCGCCCATTGGCGCGGTGGTGGGGGAGTGGATCGGCGCCAGCCGGGGGTTGGGCTATTATATGCTGCACGCCAACGCCCGGATGCAGACCGATCAGATGTTTGCCGCGCTGTTGCTCTTGGCGCTGGCGGCATTGGCCCTTTACTATGGTGTCGACACAGTTTTTAAAAGAATGATTTACTGGGAGGAGTGTCAGTAGCATGAAAAAAACAATCACTGTAATGTTGATGGGTTTATTGTGGGCCGTGCCGGCCGAGGCGCAATTGCAGCAGGTGACAGTGCTGTTGGACTGGTTTGTCAATCCCGATCATGCGCCCTTGATTGTAGCCCGGGAAAAAGGCTATTTTGAGAAAGCGGAGATGGCCGTGAAGCTGATTGCCCCGGCCAATCCCAATGACCCACCCAAACTGGTGGCGGCCAAAAAGGCCGACCTGGCTGTTTCGTATCAGCCCCAGCATCATTTGCATGTGGATCAGGGACTTCCCATTGTGCGAGTGGGAACGCTGGTGGCGACACCGCTCAATTCGCTGGTGGTTTTAGACGATGGGCCCATAAAGACCCTGGCCGACCTGAAGGCCAAAACTATTGGCTACTCCATCGGTGGATTCGAAGATGTGCTCCTCAAAATACTTTTGGGGCAGGTGGGTCTGACGCTTGACGATGTGAAACTGGTCAATGTGAACTTTTCGCTATCGCCCTCGCTGTTGACCGGCCGGACCGATGCGGTGATCGGAGCTTTTCGTAACTTTGAACTCAACCAGATGGATATTGAAAACCATCCCGGACGCGCATTTTTTGTGGAAGAACACGGCATTCCGCCCTATGATGAGCTGATCTTGATCGCCCACAAAGAGCGCGCCCGGGAGCCCTTTGTGGGGGCATTTATCGACGCGGTGGAAAAAGGGGTGCAGTTTCTTTTAAATCATCCCGAAGAAAGTTGGCAGCTCCTTGCCCAAAGCGGAAAGGATCTGGATAATGAACTGAATCGCCGCGCCTTTCAAGACACTTTACCTCGCTTTGCCCTACGCCCGGGCGCTCTTGACCGGCGACGGTATCAGCGTTTTGCGCAGTTTTTGCATCAGGAAAAGATGATCACTCAAGTACCCAAGCTTTCCCGATACGCCATTGCGCCGTGATACGGATGTAAGTATCCGGGTCATCCGGCGTCTATATCTCAATAAACGAATCATGAGTGGAGGTCTCTATGCGGAAAGCGTTGTCGGCAATTCTCATGGCAGCATTTCTTTTTTTTATCAATACATTGGAAAAATGGAACCGGCTGGCTGAAAAGGAAACCGAGGCCCGATTGGTGGAAAAGGCCGATGAGAACTGGGAGAAATTAAACGCGATGTAAACCGGTCGCACCGATGTAACCGGCCATTTGCAATAACCGCCGATGGGTCTCTTCCAGGATGCGGCCGTCTTGTTGAAGTTGCCGGAACAGACGCCGAAGGCGAATCGGTTTCATGGGTTGATAACGGTTTTCTTTGGCGATTTTTACCAGCCAGTCAGCCACACGGAAAAAGATGCGATACGCGTCAAACACCGAGTATTGAGGGTCGAACATCTCGGTGGGTAGCGATGAAACACCGTTGATTTCAATGAGCTGAAATTTTCCTTTTTGAAATTCCGCTTTACTCTCCGCCCGCACATCGAGACGACTGAAATTGACGCCGGGCACATCTTCAAGCAGACCATACACCGCGTTTTCCAACAGCGGCGTCGTTAAATGGGTCTTGTCGGTAAACATACAACCCATTGTGTGGGAGCCGATCTGTGAAAGACGGATTATTTCTCCCGGAGCGGGGATTCGGCCCAGATCCGTATCATGGATAAACCCGCGCCAGTGATGCGAATAACGCGGGTTTTGGTGAATCAGCCTTTTCAGGGTGTCACGACCGTTTCCCCGGACATGCGGAAATGTCTTGCCGTTGATTCCTATAATTCGAGGCCTGCCGCGATAGCGCACGTAAAAAATACCGTACTCTACAGGAAGCGGTATCACCGGCTGGATCAGATAATCGGATGAAATCAGCGGTAAAAACTGATCCAGTTGTGCTTCATCATGGATCAGCTTGACCGCTTTGCCGCATTCGCCGATATCCGGTTTGGCGATTACGGGGAAGTGGTGAACCCCTGCAAAACGCATCACTTGTCTTTTCTTTTGGCGGATACCCTGGGGATCTGCCACAAAAAGCGTGGGTGGAAATTTAGCCGCACCCACTGTCTGCTGCAGCCGAAATTTGGAGGCCCGCAAATCCCCGTTCTCCAGCGCATAATTGGCTTTAAACAGGGTTTTGGGATGGATTCCGGCCTGCACTGTCCGTATGGCAAGGTAAGCGTAAAAGGGGAGGTTAAACAGCCTGGGATCCCAGAATTCGTATCGTTTCATCGGCACCCATCCACGCCCTTATTCTCCCATTCGGGGAATGGGAGCAATACCCTCGCCTTCAGGCGGTTGAGAATTCACTTATCACTTCCCCAGGTTGGGCGGTTCTTGAAAAAAAGTCCTTCACCCAACGATAACTTGTTGGTATAACTCTTAAAAGAGACGGAACGGGTAAGCCAACGGGTCGAACCCTAAAGGTGGAGGGCTTTATGGGTAGAGATAGCAGAAGTGACCGCAAAAGGGAACTGAAAGGTAACGCCATGGAAACAACCGGCAATCGCCTCACGGGCAGCGTCGGGTTGGCATTGTTTGTCGCCTGTTTGCGCGGTCGTTTGCGCTTTTTACGGTGCAGAGCAGCCCGATATTCTGAAGGCTCGGCGCGGGTGGCTGAATGAGCCCCGGAACACGGCGATCTATCTTGCCAGAAAGCTGCGGCGCGATACCTTGGGTCAAATTGCCCGGGCGTTTGATATCTCCACAGACAGCACGGTCAGCAGCGGTTGCGCGGATGAAGAAAAGACTTGCGAACGAACCGGAACTGTGTAAGGGATTATTGAAGATGGAATTGGCTCTAAAGAAGAGTCAAGAGCAGACTGACCCCTATCCTCCCTATCTAACTCCTATCTACCTGAATCAACGAGGTTTTTCAACCTTTTTGACTAGAGCCTGTCGACAATTAGTATGTAGTATGATATCATCGCATAAAAACCGTCATGGGAGGCTATGCGATGCAAGACCGGCACACATTAAGAAATGATCAATGGGGGCGGATCAAGGATGCATTACCCGGCAAAAAGAGTGATCCCGGCCGGACTGCCGAGAATA